>Ga0335084_10008656_pt1 | contig 10144 bp, 12 predicted proteins | sample Lox_Sample_44_FD_206721 | JGI IMG/M metagenome (GOLD analysis project Ga0335084, IMG submission 206721) | Soil microbial communities from Loxahatchee National Wildlife Refuge, Florida, United States - Lox_Sample_4.4 | ecosystem: Environmental > Terrestrial > Soil > Wetlands | place: USA... | reverse complement strand
AAGCCTGGCGCCGGTGGCACCGCTTTTCTCCGGATGGAACTGCACACCGAAGGTGCGTCCGCTTTCGATGACCGCGGCGAAAGCCGTGCCGTGTTCGCAGGTGGCGGCTGTTTCGTTGCCGGGCGGAGCGGCATAAGAATGGGCGAAGTAGAAATAGTCGTCCTGGGAGATGCCATCCAGCAGGCGACACAGCCTCGTGGAATGGATCTGGTTCCATCCCATGTGCGGCAACTTGACGGTGTGGGGGAGGTGCTGCACCTCGCCTTGAAAGACGCCGAGGCCGGCAAGGCCGGGAGCTTCCGCGCTTTTCGAATACAGAGCTTGAAGTCCCAGGCAAATTCCGAGGAACGGTGTGCCACCAGAGATGGCGCGGAACACCGGAGCGCGCAGACCGTGTGAATCGAGAGAGGTCAAGAGAGCGGCGCAATGGCCAACGCCGGGAAGTATGAGGCAGTCAGCGGCATCAACTTCTGCGGGATCGGCGCTCAGGCGAACCTCCGCGCCGAGTTTGCGAAGGGCGCGAGCGACGGAGGTGACATTTCCGGCGCCATAGTCAAGGAGGGTGGCGATCACAGGAGTTCCTTCGTGCTGGGGAGCACGTTGCGGAGTCGCTTGTCGCGGGAGACCGCGAAACGCAGGGCACGAGCGAAGGCCTTGAAGAGAGCCTCCACCTGGTGATGGGAGGAGCGGCCGTAGAGCACACGGAGGTGGACATTGGCGCGGGCGGTCTGCGCAAATCCCTGGAAAAAATCTTCGACGAGTTCGGTCTGAAAGTCACCGACGAGGCGAGAGGAGAATTTCGCGCTGACGACGCAAAAGGCGCGGCCACCGAGATCGATGGCGGAGGCAGCGAGGGTCTCGTCCATGGGCATCAGGAAATAGCCGGAGCGCAGGATGCCTTTGCGATTGCCGAGCGCGGCGTCGACGGCCTCACCGAAGGCGATGCCCACATCCTCAACAGTATGGTGCTGGTCGACGTGAAGATCGCCAATCGCTTTGAGCTTGAGGTCGAAACCGCCATGGCGGGCAACCAGATCGAGCATATGGTCGAAGAAGGGAATACCGGTGGAGACGCCGGCTTTGCCGCGGCCGTCGAGATTCAGCTTGAGGGTGATGCGCGATTCTTTGGTGTTTCGTACGATGTTAGCGGTTCTGGGCATGGGCGCGTTTCAGTCCTTTTGGCGGAGCAGGCGGAGCAATTGGTTGAGTTCGGCTTGCGTGCCGATGGTGATGCGTGCGAAACCAGGGCCGAGGTCTTTACTGCGCTGGCGGACGAGAACGTTGTGACGGGCGAGCGTGCGAAAGAAAGCGGGGCCCGCGGCGCCAAAATCAGCGAGAAGAAAATTGGCGGCGGTGGGAAACACGCGCACGCCATATTTTTGCAGTTCGGCGGCGAACCATTTGCGCCGTCTCTGCGTGCCCCGGACATAATCTGCGATGGCTTTTTTTTGTTTAACGGCAGCAGCGGCGGCGACCAGCGCAGCCATGTTGACCGGATAGGGAGGCATAGCACGGCGGAGCAGCGTGAGAGACCGTGAATCGGCAATGACGGCGCCGAGACGCAGGGCCGCGAGACCCGCAGCCTTGGAGAAGGTTCGCGCAATGAAAAGTTGGGGGTACTTGCGAGTCAGGGCGATGGCGTGGGTGCCGGAAAATTCCGCGTAGGCTTCATCAAGCACAACCACGGTATGCGCGGCGACGCGCAACAGCAGTTCGATCTGGCGATGGGACACCAGCGTTCCGGTTGGATTGTTCGGATTGGCCAGGAAAAAGACGCGCGGTTTCTTCTTCAGGGCTTGCAGGGCCGAGTGGAGAGGGAATTCCATCTGCGAGGCGTAGCGCAGGGTTTCCACAGACGCGCCGGCGATTTCCGCGTAATAGCGGTACATGGGAAATGTGGGTTCGCAAATCAGGATGTGACTTCCAGGGTCGACAAAGGTATCGAAGAATACGCGGAGAGCATCGTCGCCGCCGTTGGTCAGGAGCAGTTCTTCGGGCTTGACGCGGAAATAGCGGGCCAATTCGCGAGTGGATTTTTCATATTCGGGATAGGTCGCCAGTTCCTTGGCCGTGAGCCGGCGAATGGCCTGAAGGGCGGCCGAGCTGCAGCCGGTCGTATTTTCGTTGAAATCGAGTCGAATCTTGCCGCGGCGGCCTTCGGCAGGAGCTTCGTAGGTGTGGCGCGCAAGAATGGCCTTGCGGACCGGGAGTGTGATCTTCATCGGCGGACCTCAATGGCATTGGCGTGCGCCAGCAATCCTTCCGCGTTGGCCAGCGTCTGAACGTCTTCGGCAAGGCGCCGGAAACCGGTGCGATCGACGGTTTGCACGCTGATGCGTTTCAGGAAATCGTCGACGGAGAGCCCACCGCGGCGGCGTGCCCAACCCGAGGTTGGAAGGACGTGATTGCTGCCGCTGGCGTAATCGCCAAAGGGCTGCGCGGAGAGTGGACCGGAGAAGACCGTGCCGGCCGCAGTGATCTTCCCAAGCAACGCCGCAGAGTCGTGGGGGATCGACAGGTGTTCGGGCGCAAAGCGATTGACGAAGTCGATGGCGTCCTTCCAGGTGCGAGCTCGCAGAATGGCTCCGATCTTTCTACACGAGCTGTGCGCGGGATTGTCCGGCGGCAAACGTTTTAACTGAGCTTCAACCTCGCGCTGGACTTGCCGGGCGAGCCGGACCGAAGGGGTGACCAGGTAGCTGCCTGAGTCAGGAGCGTGTTCGGCTTGTGCCAGAAGATCGGAGGCAATCCATCGCGGATGACCTTCGCGTGCAAGAACAACTGCCTCGGTGGGGCCGGCGGGAAGATCGATGGCGCAATCGGAACTGACCAGTTGCTTGGCGGCGGTCACATAGCGATTGCCGGGGCCAAAAATCTTTTCAACGCGAGGGACGCGCGTGGTGCCGTAGGCGAGGGCGGCGATGGCTTGTGCGCCACCGATGCGCGCGAGGTGCCGCACACCGAGGACTGCTGCGGTGGCCAGGACTTCCGGGTTAGCGGCCGGGCAGGCAACGATAATCTGGCGCACGCCGGCAACTTGCGCGGGGACCACGGTCATGATCATGGTGGAAAACAGAGCGAAGCGGCCGCCGGGAACGTAGCAGGCAATGGACTCGATCGGACGAAGGAGCTGACGGAGGTTGACGCCGGGTTCAACCTGCAGAGACCACGGTCGCGGCAGTTGGGCTTGGGAAACACGGCGAACGTTGGCGGCGGCATGTTCGACGGCGCGCAGGAAATCCCGGCTGACGCGCTGTTTCGCAGCGGTTATCTCTGCCGGGGAGATCCATACACCCTGCTGAAGCAAGTCCACGCGGTCAAGCTTCCTGGTCCAGCGAAAGAGGGCGTTGTCGCCGCGACGGCGGACATCCGCGACGATCTTCGATGCGATGGCAAATGCTTCGCGGTCGTGGCCCGCCCGCATCCTGGCGAGTTGTCTTTCGACGGCCGGAGTGAGTTTTAGTATGCGCATTAGAACACGATCTTATTCAGAGGATATTCCACAATGCCTTCGGCGCGCGCCGCTTTCAATCGAGGGAGAATCTGGCGGACCACCGATTCCTCGATGATGGTGTTGACGGCGACCCACTGGGAATCGCTCAACTCGGAAATAGTCGGTTTTTTAAGAGCCGGGAGAACGCTGAGAAGGGAGGTCAAATCATCGCGGCGGACGTTGAGCATCAGTCCGACACGAGTAGCGGCGGCGATGGCGCCCTGCAACATGAGGATGAGGTTTTCGGCTTTTTCGCGTTTCGCGGAGTCCTGCGCGGACTTGCGATTCATGATGAAAACGGTGGCGGACTCGAGGACGGTGTCGAGGATCCGGAGGCGGTTGGCGCGCAACGAAGAGCCGGTTTCGGTCACTTCCACTATGGCGTCGGCGAGTTGAGGGACTTTGACTTCCGTGGCGCCCCAGGAAAATTCCACCCGCGCCTTCACGCCATGTTTGTCGAGGTATTGCTGAGTGATGGCGACCACTTCGGTGGCGATGACCTTGCCTTCGAGGTCGCGCGGTTCCCGGATGGCGCAATCCTCCGGGACCGCCAGGACCCATTTGACGCGGGCGAGGCGTTGCTTGGCATAGACAAGCTCGGCGAGTTCGAGGACATCGGCGCGGGTTTCCTGGACCCAGTCGTGGCCGGTGATACCGGCATCGAGCGCACCGGTTTCCACGTAGCGGGCCATCTCCTGAGCACGAACAAGCAGGCAGTTCACTTCAGGGTCGTCGATAGTGGGAACGTAGCTGCGCGAGCTCAAGGTGACCTTCCACCCGGCGCGAGCCAGGAGATCGATGGTGGCGTCCTGCAGACTACCTTTCGGAATGCCCAGTTTGAGCGCGCTCATGATTTCCCCTGGTGGCCATAGATTTTTTCCGGAACGAATGCGCGCGAGGCGATGATGGTAGCGCTGGAGTCGGGTTGAAGTTGACGGAAGAAGCAGCTGCGGTAGCCTTCGTGGCAGACGCCGGGGCCGACGGGATCGACAAGGAAGAGCAGGGCGTCGGCGTCGCAATCGAGGCGGACCTCTATGACGCGAAGGACGTGGCCGCTGGTTTCGCCCTTCTTCCAGAGCGCCTGACGAGAACGGGAGAAGAAATGGAGCTCGCCAGTCCGCTGAGTTGCTGCCAGCGCTTCGCGGTTGAGGTAGCCGAGCATCAACACCTCGCCCGTGCGCTGATCCTGGACAATGCCGGGGATAAGTCCATCGAGTTTTTCGAATGCCAGATCCACACAAGCCTCCTGAAACAAAAAACCCGCCGAGCGATTCGCGCCAGCGGGTCGAGTAGAGCTTGAAACTGAATTAAGCGTCTAAGCGGACCTCAGAGGGCGCGGCAGGTAGCCGTGGTGATGATGGTGTCGATGCGCCCGGGAAGTCATGAGGAGTTGAAGGTAACACCAAGAGAGGGATGGGGACCAATCTAAATTTCCGATGCTTCGGATTGAGGAGTTCGATGGGGACTAGGCCCGGGTGACCGAGCCTGGAGGGGCGCTGGAGCTGTAGTTCATGGTCATCTTGAGGTTCAGAGCCACACCAAAACGGCCGTTGGGGAGGTTTTCAACGCGCACGACTTCCGCCACATACTCACAGTTCATGGGGTCGTGCGGGGAGGAGAACGGGAAAGTGACGAACAGGCGCATGCCTTTGTAATAGTTGGGGCGGCGGGAGTGGAAGTAAATTCCTTCTTTTGAGGCGTTTACGCTAATAGGAAGATCTTCGAAGTGCTCGTCGCGGGGGTCGGAGGGGCGCACGCGCAAGGGCTTGGCGATCTTAGCGCGCCGACTGCGCCGCTGCTCAGCGTATTTTACGACGGTCTCTTCGGCCATGTATCTTCCCTGGGCGGTCTATCTCCATGATTGAGGGGGGCGGTTGAAACGTCAAGGCGGTGCGCTGAATCAGATACTGTCAGAATAGGATAGAACCGCAGACGGTTGGAGAGCCGGAACATGACCGAGAAGATCACCAAAAGCGATGCTGAATGGAAGAAACAGCTGTCCTCGAACCAGTATTACGTGACGCGGCAGAAGGGAACCGAGCCACCGTTCACCGGGGAATATGAATCGACAGAGACGCCGGGAGTCTACAAATGCGTTTGTTGCGGACAGCAGCTATTTCGTTCCGACGAGAAATTTCATTCGGGATGTGGCTGGCCCAGTTTCTTTGATGTCTGCGATGCCGACGCGATCGAAACCGAGACCGACTACTCGCACGGCATGGTCCGAACGGAAGTGCGCTGCAGCCGATGCGGCGCGCATTTGGGGCATGTGTTCGAGGATGGTCCGAACCCGACGGGTTTGCGGTATTGCATCAATTCCGTGGCGTTGAACCATGAAAAGAAGTAACAGGGACGCAGCGGTCGGCCGCAGCACCGGCTTGCAGGAGCGGCGAATGCAGTTGTAAGAGAAAACCGTTTCAGGCGGCAGTACCGCTGCAGGCAACGAGTTCCGCGACGGGGTCGACGTCTTTCAGCCAGGCAGCAATGAGCAGGACTTTGTGCCCAGAAGGATAGCGGAACACGTAATAAACGTTAAAGGCGCCCTCAATTTCGTAAAAACCGGGCCTGCGCGCATCGGGACGTCCGAGAAAGCCGGAATTGAGGAGCAGACGAAGCTCCGAGAGTTGCTCCGCAGAGTGGTTCCGGAGGTCTTCGATGATGGGCGGCATTTTTTCCACGGCATACATAAGATATCCCCTTCCGCCGATGCAGCTTGTCGGGTCTCATAAGTTAAGACGCAGAAACGGGCAAAATGTTTCATGAAAGGGTGCGTCGGCGGGGAGGCAAATTGGCCTGGTCAAGAGTATCAGGATGAGAATGGGAGCAGGGTCAAACGGGCAGAAAAGCAGAACGGGCCGCTAGCGATATGCAAAAGGGGTATATTAGTTTTTACACTGATGCCGTGTTGTTACTATTTCGTATTCCGCTTGCGCAACGTTGTCTTTCTTGCGATAGTGAACTCTGAGATAGACCTTGGAGTAACGGACAGTGGCAAAAGCAACCTCGAAATCTCCCCGTAAGACGGTGCGGGACGAGAAATCCGAATTCGGAAAAGACCGCCGCCGCCGTCACCACCACTACCTGGTCACTGTAAACTACGCGGACGGAGAAACCTTCGGGCGGGTATACACGGACAAGGAAAAAGCCACGAAGTTCGCCGAACGCCAGCGCCGGTCGCCGATTGTAAAATCGGCGCGAGTGACGCAAGTCTCCTGAAGCGTTGTGGTGCTAATGAGCAGAATCGAAAGCAAACGTGGTTTTGTGTTTGCCGTACAGGCGTGCTATAAAAGATGGGTCCGAGCGGCCTTAGTATAATGGTAGTACGGAACCTTGCCAAGGTTCAGGCGTGAGTTCGATTCTCATAGGCCGCTCCATTAAATCAATCACTTACCGAAGCTGACCTGGTGAACGTGGGAACACATGGGAACAACTTCGGTTTCCGTCCCAGGTTGAATCATTTCAACGACCTTTAAGTGCGCAGCGCGTTTTGCAGGCGTTAACGCTTGCGCGTATACATCGAGCGTGAGCCTACTGTTCGCATGGCGCATTAGTTCCTGAACGGTCTTCACATCTTCTCCTGTGCCCTTTAGAAGCGTGGCAAACGTCCTACGGAACGAGTGCCAGCCGATTTGCTTCCCTATGCCGAGGCGCTTCGCCGTGGGCTGGACGTAGCACCTGAGCAACGTTTCCGGCCAGTACGGTTGCTTGCCATGCATCTTTGGGCTAGCAAACACCCAGTCGTCCGGTTGGCGATACCAAGTCTGCGTGCTCCAATAACGGAGAACAACTGCCAAAGCGCCATCAACCGGAACCGGTTTCTGTGATGCTTCGGTCTTCATTTCACCCACATGCTGATGGACCACGGCACGGCTTAGGTTGATCACACCGGAGCGGAAGTCTACGTCAGACCACTTCAATCCCAGTGCCTCAGAGATTCGCAACCCCGTTCCTGCTGTCAAGAAGACGACGGCGCAGGCAGGATTCTGAAGCTCAGAGAGAAGGTTCCTCAGTTCTTCAGCATCTAATACATCCGGCACCTTTGTTCGCTTTGCACTCTGGCGTACAAGGCTGATGGGATTTCTTACCAGCCATTCGTTGCGGCAAGCATGCGCGAAGATGGAGTGCATGACGTTTCTGACTTTCGCCTTCGTTGCATTTGCCAGAGAAAGCCCACGGAGCCAGCTTTCAACTTGAACCGTTCGAACGTCCGAAAGCCTCTGTTCGCCCCACTGGGGAACAACCCAGACATTCAGTGATGTTTCGACGGTTCGTTGTGTTGAATGGGCCTTGCTTGGCAGTTCGTTAACTGTGTAGTGCTTGACCAACTGCCTGACGGTCACCGGCACTGCGGGATTGCCCGCGCTTGCGTTTGTGCGGAGCGGTTCAGCAGCCCTGAACGCGGCTCCCTTTGTCGGGTACTCTTCGACAGTGCCAAGTATCGCCTTACGATTGACCCTACCGGTTGGCGTGTCCTCGCGCCAGCGAAAGACCCATACTGCGGGGCCAGCACTCCGCAATTCTTTGAACAGACTTCCTGACTGATACCGTTGACGTGTGAATCTCACGGATTCTTCTCCTGTGTGAAATCCACGCGGTCAGCGGGTTGGCGAGTTGAATTTATCCGAGAATGTAGCCACGAGTCCAGTTCCGATGCACGAAAATACCAGTGGCCTCCAATTTGATATCCAGGAACCATTCCGTGTCGTGCGTAGCGTTGCAGAGTCTTAACGTGAATGTTGCCGAGGAGCTTGGCCGCCTCGGGACTCGGAATCAAAGGCTCGAAGGCATTCCCGGGCTTATGCGAAGGCGTGCGTGTTAACAAACGAGAATGCTCTCGAACTTTTCCTTCTTCGTCCCCTGTGGCCGTGTGGGAGGACGCAGCATCGTGACCGCTATCAGCGCCTGCGGACAAATGGCATTGGTCGGTCGTAGACGGCTGCGACACTAGGCTCCCCTCCTGGACATAATCTCCGTTTGAGAGGCTGGTCATTACTGGGCGCGAGCCATGTCGTCGATCTGACGCTGGGTTCTCACGCATGCCGAATTGGAGGCGATGGTGCATGTTTTTTTACCTTAATTCCAGTTGGATGGATTCTCCTTTCGAAATTCGCTTGTGGTCTTTGCAGTGTTGGCCCGAAAGCCAGGACTGGAACTCTTTGTCCTTACGATAAAGGCGTTTCAAGGCTTCGCTGACGACATAGGATGGGTTTGCATCGAGGAACTCTGCATACCTGTCCAGATTGAGTCTGACGTCTTCTTCCAGGCGGACCTGGAGGGTTGTAGTCTTCGGCTGTTTTGATGGTGCTTTCAGTAGTGCCAAGTGTCTTTTCTCCCTTCGTCATTCGTGGTCCGTTACGGCCTGCATTACAAATTGCCTGCTCCGACTCTTGCACACGGGCAAAACACGATCTTGTTCTCTCGCGATGGGCTGGAACGACCCCGGGTCACTTTTGGCCACGGAACGGTGGCAAAAAGTGGGGTCGTTCCAGCCCAGTCCGGTGTTTTGCCCGCGCCCAAACTCTTCGTCGCACACAGCGCAACCCCAATGCTCTTCAACACTTTCGTTCACCCTGCGGGTGAACGAAATGGTGAACGGAGGGGTGATCTGTGTGTTTCATGCATCTGTCACCCTGCGCAGCAATTTCAAGCTGCGAAGGTCGGTGTCCATTAACCAAGTAAGTGTCAAAGAAGATCGCGCGCTCGGGCTTTTGCTGCGAAATTCTGGCTCGCAATTCACACTCGCCAACCTCTCCAGACTGCCAAAATCTGTACAGCCGCTCAATCTTTTCCCCCTGAAAACGTTCCCGCGCGTCTCTCAGGAATTCGAGATCCTCCGTCACCGGAACGATGTATTCGTGGTTGTCCCACCTCTTCCGAATCTGGAAATACCGCACCATCTCGTATGACGCGGCCGCTTCCAGCGGCCGTTTGATGATCGACCGGAAGCGCTCCTCAGCCTCGCGAACATAAGCCTCTTTCGTGGCGATATACAGAAACCGAAAGGTATCGAGTTGCTGAAACAGCGTCTGATAGCCATCAAGGTGTGAGGCGAAGCTGGATGGCCTTACGAAGCCAGCATCCACGTAACTGAAGGTGACCACAGGTGGAACACCGGGGAGAGGCGGAGCAAGAAAGAGGGGAAATTTGTCTATGAAATAGCGGACGGTCTGCTGACGGGAGGAAGCGCCGTCGTACACCTTGGCCGGTAGGCAGTCCTTGGAAATACCTAATTCATCACAGAAGTAGTTGAGCTTGTCCCGTTCCGTCTCGAAATAATCGAATCCCAGGTTAGCCAAGATGAAGTCCAGGAGGGCCAAGCGAGTGCGCATGAAATCAAAGCAGTGACGCTTCCGGTTGCGAAGGTTGTCCTTACCCATCTGGCCGTAGACTACCCTGGAGAAGAGATGGAAGATGACCGCGTTCTGCGCTTGAGCACAGACACGGGCGTGCCCTTCTCTAATGAGTTTTTGCGCAAAGGAAGTAGGGCGTTTGCCGCAGCGGCTCCCCGTAAAGGCGCGGAACTGCCTCAATGTGAAGTAGCCGGAGAATACCCCTACGATGTAAAGAAACCGAGCCTCGGACTCCGTGTATCCAAGTCGCTGGATGCGTTCAATGTGAAGATTTGGAAGCTTCATAATGCTGAAATCTTCT
>Ga0335084_10008654_pt1 | contig 10147 bp, 10 predicted proteins | sample Lox_Sample_44_FD_206721 | JGI IMG/M metagenome (GOLD analysis project Ga0335084, IMG submission 206721) | Soil microbial communities from Loxahatchee National Wildlife Refuge, Florida, United States - Lox_Sample_4.4 | ecosystem: Environmental > Terrestrial > Soil > Wetlands | place: USA... | reverse complement strand
CGCGCACACGCAATCCGATTCGCTGTTCGTAGCTTACGCGCTGTCACAGGGCATTGCGCTAGCGCGACCGTGACCATCAGATATTCATGGGATGTCTCCGAGTCCGAGACTCCGCGACGCATCAGATGATCATGGGAGGCACGCACGGCGTGATGCTTTTATCGTGCGCGCTGTCGTGACCCGTGCATTTGTTCCCAAGTCAAACCAAGGGAGGATGAACGTGAAGATAGTCTTGGCAGCCCTGACGATATTCGTGTGCTCCGCCGCCGCCGCGGACGACATGTTCGTTCGTGCGGAGCGGTTGCCGGCCGCGGCGTTCTATTTCCAAATGCCCGTCGGCGCACGCGCGACGCAGCGCGTGGCTCACGTAGGCTTTGGCCTCGAGCGGCTGGCCCCCGTTCAGCTCGGCTTCCACCGCTTCGCGCCGACCGCGGTCGCATCGCTGGTCGACTTCCGTCTCGGTGCGCGTCGCGGCGGGGCCGCGACCGACGGCCTCGGCTTCGACAGCGGCGACAGCGGCGACAGCTCGTGGAGTGGCTGTTTCGGCCCGGGACATCCCGGCTGCAAAGCGGCGGTCATCGGCGGGGGGGCGGCGTTTCTCGCGTGCTTGGTCAAAGCCGGTCTCTGTGACAACGGCAACGGCAGCGGCAGTGGCACCTACGGGTACTGAGCCCGCGCGGCCTCGTCTCGCAAGCGCCGAGCGCGCCGGTCGAGCGGCGGCGACGTTGACGGTCGCCGCACTCGCGATCGGGCTCGGCGCTTGCGCCGCGCTGCCCGCCAACGTCGCCGCGGAGCTCGAGCCGTCCGCCGGCGCCGCGGGCGGGCGGCTCGGCGAGTTGGACGAACGGACGGCGCCCGACGCGATCGGTGCGTTCGCCATGCAGGCGCACGGCCGCGCGGCGCGCGACTCGACGGTCTTGTACGACGGGTTGCCGCTGCGCTCCGGCGACATCGTGGTCGGCGACCGCGGCGCGTCGGTGAGCTTCCTGCTCGCGCTGCTGCCCGAGGAGTTCCATCCGTACGTGCACGCGGGCGTCGTCGTGATCGACGACGGCCGCCCCTACGTGTACGAGGCGTTCGGGTTGATTCGGCCGCGCCTCTCCGGCCCGCCGACCGACGCGATCAGCGGCTCGATTCGGCGGACCAAGTTCGCGGACTTCGTGAAGACGCAGCGCGTAGCCGCGGTCTATCCGCCGCCGCCCGACGCCGACGCCGAGGCGATCGCGCGTTTCGCGCGCGACCGGCGGGCGGATCGGACGCCGTTCGATCCGTACTTCGACACGGACGATCATCGAGCCATGTACTGCACGGAATTCGTGGCGCTCGCGTTGGCCGCCGGCGGTGCGCCGCTGCCCGAACCTCTGCCGGTGCAGCGCAACGCGTCGCTCGCGGTGGCGCTCGACTGGCTCAAGGTCCGATCGCCGACCGTGTTCATAGCGGATACGTTGACCGGCGGCCGTGAGCCCGTCGCTGTCCTGAGCCGTCTGAACGCGGCGCAGATCGAGGCGTACTTCGCCGCGAAGCGCGAGGTGTACCGGCGCTTTACAGCCGATCAGAAGCTCGGCGACTTGCTCGTCTGGCACATGGGCGCGCCTCACCTACGCCCGAACATTCAGCGCTTCGTGTCGGCGGCCTTGGCGCGTGCGACCGGAGCCGACGGGCCGTTCGCGCTCGGCGGCGCGACTGCGGGGGCGCAAGTCGGGAATCGCTAGCGGATGCTCTGCGGCTCCTCGGACAGGCCCTGCTCGTAGGTGCTCCAGCCCGAGTTGATGCCGTACGGCGCGCGGTGGAACACGGCCTCGATGCGGCGGATCTGACCGTTCTCGACCTTGAACAGCTCGGCGAGCTGCCAGGTCCAGTTGATGTTCTCGTGATCGAAGAACGCGAACGAGAACACGATCCCGCGCTCGCGATCCACGGCGACGAAACGGCGATCGCGAATCCGCGAGACGATGCCCTTGAGCGACTCCTCGAATTGCTTCTTGCAGCCGCGCGTGACCGTTTGGCCCGTCGCGGGATCGCGCTGCGGGATGTTAGTCGTCTGCATGCCGTTCTCGAAGCGGTCGCAGTCGTCCGTGAACGGGTAGTAGCCCTTGCCGTCGTTGCGCTGCAGGCCCGCGAAGTAGTAGTTCGCCGTCTTGATCATCTCCTCGCGCGACGGCCGCTTCGACGCGGGGATCACCTGCGCGAAGATCGGGTTCGGCGCGCCCATCTTCTCGACCGCCTCGCCGACCGGCGGGAAGCGCGGCGGCGTGGCGGGCGCCGCGGCGCCGCCGAGCGGCGTCTCGGGACGAATCACGAGCTGCTCGGCCTCGGTGATCAGGTTCTTGACGACCTTGAGCCGGAGCGCGAACCCGACCAGCGTGCCGTCGTTCGCGTTGCTGCCGCCCTCGCGCAGCGTGCCGATGAACGCGACTTGCTGCGTTTCGACGTCGGGGACGTAGAACTTGTAGGTCCCCTTGCCGGACATCTTGAACCAGAGTCCCTCGTTGCCGAGTGGCAAGCGAATGCCGTTCTCGGTGAACTTCGCGTCCCGGGCGAACAGGTCTGGACGGGCGGCGTGCGCCTGCATCGCGTCGATGTAACGGTCGACGAAGCCGTCGAGGCAATTGCGGTCGCACGCCACCGGCGCGGCCGGCTGCGCGAGCGCGGCAACAGTGAGTGCGGCCCAGAGGACGGATCCAACCAGCGCGGTTTTCATTGTCGAGGCTCCAGCCTGGGAAGGCGTGTTGCGACCGAGAAATCGCAGCGACACGTTAGCAGGAGCGGGCGCCGTCGCGCGACTCCCGTCCTCGAAGACGAGCATCTCACCGGCTTCGATTCTCGCGGGTCGTCGAGCCGCCGTTCAGTGCTCGCGTTCCCAGCCGATCCTGACGAAGTAACCGCCGGGGTCGTAGTGCGTCGCGAGCGTGCCGCCCCAGGCGCTCTCGAGCGCGTGCGCGATTCGCCGCGGCAAGTGCAGGTCGGTGGTGGTCACGACGGCCTTGCCGCCCTTGCGCGCGATCGCCGCGATCCGATGCAGGGGATGCTCGCGATGCTCGGCCTCCGCGACGTTGCGGACGAGGCTCAGCGCCTCGTCGGCGTGGGCGACGAAGAAGGCGCCGCCGAGCGTGATCTCGCCGGCCGGGTAACGATCGCGGACGCGCCGGCAGGCGGGGCAGACGAGGCTCGCGGGCGGCGGCGGTTGCAGCCGCTCCCAAGTCCAGCGCCCCCTGCGGTAGGTCGCGCCGCAGTCGGCGCAGCGCGCGGGCGAGCGCGCCTTGCGCGGCGTCCGGTACGGGTCGTGTATCTCCTCGTCCAGCCGCGGGTTGCCGTGCGCGAGCAGGCGGCGAGCGTGGCCGCGGGGACGGCCGTTGCGTCTCAACATCGAATCGCCTCGGGTCACATGGAGGGCTCGGGAGCGAGCCGCTCCTCGCGCTTCTCGGGCTTCTCGGTCATCGTCGCCTCGGTCAGGAGCAGCACGCTCGCGACCGAGACCGCGTTCTCGAGCGCCATCCTCACGACCTTGGCCGGATCGACGATCCCGGCCGCGAACAGGTCGACGTACTCCTTGCGCGCCGCGTCGAAGCCGATGTTGCCCGTGCCGCCGAGCATCTTGTCGACGACGACGCCGCCGTCCGCAGAGGAGTTCTCGGCGATCTGCCGCGTCGGGGCCTCGAGCGCGCGCCGCAGGATCAGTACGCCGGTGCGCTCGTCGCCCGCGCACGCCGCGGCGAGCGCGTCGAGCGGCGGACAGCAGCGCAGCAGCGCGAGGCCGCCGCCCGCGACGATGCCCTCGGCGACCGCGGCCTTCGTCGAGCTGATCGCGTCGTCGAGCGCGTCCTTCTTGGATTTCATCTCCGACTCCGTCGGCGCGCCGACGCGGATCACCGCGACGCCGCCCGCGAGCTTCGCGAGGCGCTCCTCGAGCTTCTCGCGGTCGTAGTCGCTCGTCGTCTTGTCGATCTCCTTGCGGATCATCTGCACGCGGCCGTTGATCGCCGTCTTGCTGCCGGCGCCGCCGATGATCGTCGTCGTGTCCTTGTCGACGACGACGCGCTGCGCGCGGCCGAGCTGCGCGAGCGTGGTGTCGTCGAGCTTGAAGCCGAGCTCTTCCGAGATCAGCTGCCCGCCCGTGAGCGCCGCGATGTCCTCGAGCATGGCCTTGCGCCGATCGCCGAAGCCCGGCGCCTTGACGGCCGCGTTCTTCAGGACGCCGCGGATCTGGTTCACGATCAACGTCGCGAGCGCCTCGCCCTCGACGTCCTCGGCGATGAAGAGTATCGGCCGGCCCGACTTCGCGACCTGCTCGAGCAGCGGGATGATGTCCTTCAGGATCCCGAGCTTGCGGTCGCAGATCAGCACGTAGGTGTCCTCGAGCACCGCCTCCATCGTGTTCGGATCCGTGATGAAGTAGGGCGATAAGTAGCCGCGGTCGAACTGCAGACCCTCGACGATGTCCAGCGCGGTCTCGGTGGTCTTCGACTCCTCGACCGTGATCACGCCGTCGCCGCCGACTTTCTCCATCGCGTCGGCCACGAGCTCGCCGATCGCGGGGTCGTTGTGCGCGGAGATCGTCGCGACCTGGGCCTTCTCTTTGCGGCTCTCGACGCGCTTCGCTTGGCTCCCGAGCGACTTGACCGCCGCCTCGAGCCCGCGGTCGAGCCCGCGCTTGAGATCGATCGCGCTCGCGCCGGCCGCGACGTTGCGCACGCCCTCCGCGTAGATCGCGTGCGCGAGGATCGTCGCGGTGCTCGTGCCGTCGCCGACCTCGTCGCCGGTCTTCTCGGCCGCCTGACGCAGCATCTGCGCGCCGAGATTCTCCTCCGGATCCTCGAGCTCCATCTCCTTCGCGATCGTGACGCCGTCGTTGCAGACGACCGGCGCGCCCCACTTCTTTTGGATCAGCACCGACTTCGACTTCGGACCGAGCGTGATCCGCACCGCGTCGGCGAGCTGCGCGGCGCCGCGCAAGACCTTCTCGCGCGCCTCCGAGCGGAACAGCACTTGCTTGACCGTCATACTGCGCCCCGTACGCCAAACGTATCGAGAATGTGCTCGACGGCGCCGATTGCCGCCATACGTACTTGCACTGATCCGCGAGGTCGGCGCACGCGGCGCGCGCGCAGCCGATCACCGGTGCGTTGCGAGCGGTCTAGCCCACGACGCGGCGGCGGGCCGTGACGCCCTCTCGCACGGCCGCGAGGAGGTCGTCGGCGCGCACGGGCTTGTTGAGCAGCCTCGCGTTCTCGATCCGGGAGTCCGCAAGAGCGGCTTTGGCCGTGTCGCCGGTCATGAAGATGACGGGGACGACGGTGTGGATGCGGTCGCGGACGGCCAGGGCGACGCGGACTCCGGTCTCGCCGCCGCGCAGGTGATAGTCGCTCACGATGACGTCGGGCGCCGACGCGAGCACGCGGTCGAGCGCCTCTGCCTCGGAGCTCGCGATGCTCACGTCGTAGCCTTCGAGCTCGAGCAACAGGCTCGTCGCTTCTGCGACCGGGCGCTCGTCGTCGACGATCAGCACGCGGCCAGCGCCCGCGATCGTCGACTGGGGGGCCTCCTGAACGGCGTGCGCGAGCTCCGCTCTCTCGACGGTCACGCGAAACGCCGTGCCGTGGCCGAGCACGGACTCGAGCGAGACGTTGCAGCGCAGGAGCAGCGCGAGCCGGCGCACGATCGACAGGCCGAGGCCGAGACCTTCGGGCCGCTGGCTGCCATGATCGACTTGATAGAACTCCTCGAACACGCGCTCGAGCTGATCCGGCGGGATGCCGATGCCGGTGTCGCGAACTTCGATCTCGAGCTTGGGGCCGCGCCGCCGGCACGAGACGCGGACTTCTCCCGCCGCCGTGTAGCGGATCGCGTTCGAGACCAGGTTCGCGAGCAGGCGGCTCAGCAGCGCCGCGTCCGTGTTCGCGGCCTCGCCGGTGCGCTCGATCGTGAGCGCGATGCCCTTGTCGACGGCTTGCGGCTCGAAGTCGGAGCGCAGTCGATCGAAGATCGTGTCGAGGCGGAACGCGATCGGGACCGGGACCACCGCGCCGCTGTCGAGCTTGCTGATGTCGAGCACGGAGGCGAGCAGCGCCGACATCGAGTCGAGCGCGAGCTGCTGGCGCTCGAGGAGCCCTACCAATGCGTCGTTCGGGCCGGCTTGGCGGCGCGCCGCACGGTTCAACAGGTTCAGCGTTTGGAGCGGCTGGCGTAGATCGTGGCTCGCGGCGGCGAGGAAGCGGCTCTTCTGGCGATTGGCTTCGACGAGCTGCTCCTCCTTGTCGCGGCTCGCGGTCGCGTCGCGCACCGAGCCGACGACCAATGGGCCGGCGTGGGTGGTCATCACCGGGCTCAAGCTGATCTCGACAGGGAATTCGCGGCCGTCCTTGTGCCGACCGTACAGCGACAGGCCGGCGCCCATCGGGCGGAACCTCGGCTGCGCCGCGAAGCGCTCACGATGCTTCGGGTGCGCGTCGCGGAAGCGCTCGGGCAGCAGGGTTTCGATCGCTGCGCCGACGATCTCGGCGGCCGCGTAGCCGAAGACGTGCTCGACTTGGGCGTTCGCGAACACGATCGTACCCTTCGAGTTCACGACGACGGTGGGGTCCGGCGCGAGCTCGAGCAGGGTTCTGGCCAGCTCGCCAGAAAGGTCCATTCTTCTGCCCTGCGATGGATTGGGGTATGAAGTGTACGCCTGCGAACCATTCGGCGACAGTCACGGCCCGGGAGGCCACGCTCGCGCGGCCAAAAGTATGGAGCCCGAGCCGACGGTTAGACGGCGCGCGGGCTCCGGAACGGGCGCGCGCCCGAGTCGTTACGCCCGGTCCCCGTCACCGCGCGGGCGTGAACCCTACGGCCTTCACGATCAGCAGGTCGCAGTTGAGCTTGTCGAGCACGTCTTCCGCCGTGCTGCCGATGAACAATCGTTCGAGCCCGCTGCGCGAGACCGCGCCCATCACGACGACGTCGGCACGCAGCCGGTCCGTCAGCGCGATCAAGCTGTCGCGCGCGCCCCCTTGTTGAATGTGGACGCGCTCGCGCGAGACAGGAAGCGCGTCGGTGAGCGCGTGGACGGCCGACGTGTGCTCGAGCCGCATCGCGTCGGTGATCTCGTCGATCGGTAGCGCGATCGGCATCATCATCGCGTCGCTCGATGCCGCGATGACCGGGGTGATGTCGAACGCGTGGAACGCGTGCAGCTCGCCACCGAGTGCCGAGCTCAGCGCCGCGGCCGTCGTGAGAATCCGCTTGTCGAGCGAGGCCGCCACGTCGCGCTCGTGCAGCGGGTCGATCGCCGCGACGACGCAAGGCTTCGCGGCCGCCGCGCGCGGCTTCACGAGCAGCAGCGCGGCGGGGCAATTGCGGATGAGGCTCCAGTCCGTGTTCGAGAAGATCGAGCGCTTCAACACCGAGTGGTAGTGCGTGTCCTTGACGACGACGTCGGCGCCTGACTCGACGACCTTGCGGACGATCCCTTCGTACAGCGGGTGGTCCCAGGCCGCAGCGACGGTGACGGCGAGCCCGCCGGCCTGGAGCGGCGCCGCGAGCTCGTGCAAGCGGCGCACGTGCGCGTCGAGCAACGCGGCGCGCGCTTTCGCGACCGCCTCGGCATCGAGGACGCGCGACTCGGTGAGCTGCGGATCGTAGTCGCAGATGAACAGCTCGAGCCGCGCGCGGACTTGTTTCGCGAGCCGCGCCGCGCGCTCGAGCCCAGGCTGCGCCGCCGCGGTTGGATCGATTACGACCAGGATGCGCTGAAAGTCCGCCATGTGAGTCCGACTCCGTTGTCGAGGGGAGGCCTGGTCCCCTTTTACCAGGCTCGCGGTCGCGCGCTACAGTCGCGCATCCCGCAGGCGGCTCCTCGGAAACTACGTATGGCGTACGCGCCGTGCCCCGGCGATCAATGCGCGATGGTCTCACCCGAGCTGCGCGCCTTGCTCGACGCGGCGGTCGATGCGATCGTGATGATGGACGAGCAGGAGCGGATTACTACGTTCAATGCGGCCGCCGAGCGGCTCTTCGGCTACAAGGCCGAGGAGGCGATCGGCCGGGGCATCGAGATGCTGATGCCCGAGCCGCACCGCTCCGCGCATCGGGGCTACGTGCGGCGCTATCTCGAGACGGGCGAGGCGCACATCATTGGAATCGGGCGCGAGGCGCTCGCGGTGCGCGCGAATGGCGAGACGTTTCCGATCGCGCTGTCCGTCGGCGAAGCGCGAGGCCCGAACGGCCGACGCTTCGTCGCTTTCATCCGCGACCTCTCGAGTCAGCGGGCCGCCGACCAGCGCGCGCGCTCGCTCGAGGCGCGGCTGTCGCAGGTCGGGCGCTTCAATTTGATGGGCGAGATGGCCGCGGGCATCGCTCACGAGATCAATCAGCCTCTGAGCGCGATCGCGACGTATGCTCAGGCGGCCAAGCGCGTGCTGGAGCGCGAGCAGCCCGCGATGCAGCAGCTCATCGACGTCTGCAGGAAGATCGACGAGCAGGCGTTGCGCGCGGGCCGAGTGCTCGAGAATCTGCGCAAGTTCATCCGCAAGCAGGAGATCCGGGTCGAGCCGATCGACGTCAACCGAGTCGTCGCAGACGTGTTGAATCTCATCGAGGCGGACGCGCACGCCGAGGGCATCAGAGTGAGCACGCGCCATGCCGACGGGTTGCCGGCCGTGCGCGCGAACGCCGTGCAGTTGCAGCAGGTCGTCTTGAATCTCACGCGCAACGCGGTCGACGCGATGCGCGATGCGATCGGAAGGGAACGCGGCATCGCGATCGCGACGGAGCGCAGCGAGACCGGCGGCGTGCGGATCAGCGTCGCCGATCACGGGCCGGGCGTGCCGCGGCAGCTCGGCGAGAACATCTTTCATCCCTTCGTTACGACGAAACGAGAGGGCCTCGGAGTCGGTCTTGCGATCAGCCGGACCATCGTTCAGTCTTACGGCGGCAGCCTGTCGTATCGCGACAACCCCGAAGGTGGCGCGATCTTCGTCGTCGAGCTGCCGCCGCCGGAGGAAGCGACAACGTGAGCCCGAAGCACCAACCCGAGAGCGCGCCGGCTCCGGACCCGCTCGTCTACCTCGTCGACGACGACGAGGCGATCCGCGACTCGCTCGGGCTCCTGCTCAGGTCGGTCGGCCTCGATTGCGAGGTCTATGCGTCCGCTCTCGAATTCCTCGAGGCCTTCGATCCGCAACGGCACTCGTGCCTCGTCGCCGACATCCGGATGCCGGGGTTGAGCGGGCTCGAGCTGCAGCAACGCCTGAACGAGCGGCGAGCCGACGTGCCGGTGATCTTCATCACGGGCCACGGCGACGTGCCGATGGCGGTGAACGCGATGAAGTCGGGCGCGTCCGACTTCATCCAGAAACCGTTTCGCGACCAGGACCTGATCGATCGCATCCACAAGGCGCTCGCGCAGGACCGCGAGCGGCGCGCCGGGCTCGCCGAGGAGCGAGCGATTCGCGAGCGGCTCGCGCTCTTGACCCCGCGCGAGACGGAAGTCATGAAGCGCGTCGTGCGCGGTCAAGCGAACAAGGTGATCGCGATGGACCTCGGCGTGAGCCAGCGCACGGTCGAGCTGCACCGCGCGCGCGTGATGCGCAAGCTCAAGATGCGTTCGCTCGCCGAGCTCGTGAGCGCGGTCGGCAAGGTGCTCGAGCCCGAACCCGCTAGCGGTACTGCAGGCGCTCGATGAACTGCACGAGCGCGTCGATCCGCGCTCGGAGCGGCGCCTCGGCGCCTTTGTCCTCGGGAAGCTGCAGGAAATCGCCCCAGACGGGCATCAGACGATCGCCGTGCGACGCGACTTGATCGCGGCCGTCGATGTAGGCCGCGACCGCGTCGCGCGGAAACGTCCCGCCGTTGCGCTTCGCGAGCGTCCGCAGGTTCGGCATCGTGACCTTCATCGCGGCCGCGACCGGGCCGCCACCTTCGCCGTCCGCACCGTGACACGTCGCGCAATGTTTCGCGAATAGCGCGCCGCCGTCGGTCTCGGCCGCCGCGGCGGCGCCCGCGCCGAGCAGCGACGTCGCCGTCAGCAGGAAAGGCCAGGCCCAGGACGCGATCCTCGAGCGATACTCGTGCGAGTCGCAGCGATCGTTCACGATTGACTCCAGTCTTGGCGCAGCGCTCAGACTACGGCGACGCGAGCATCTCGTTCAAGCGTGGTGCCGAGCTCGAC
>Ga0335084_10008651_pt1 | contig 10149 bp, 8 predicted proteins | sample Lox_Sample_44_FD_206721 | JGI IMG/M metagenome (GOLD analysis project Ga0335084, IMG submission 206721) | Soil microbial communities from Loxahatchee National Wildlife Refuge, Florida, United States - Lox_Sample_4.4 | ecosystem: Environmental > Terrestrial > Soil > Wetlands | place: USA: Florida... | reverse complement strand
TTCGGCCAATGCGCCGCGAAATGATCGCTATGTGGCGGATTATCTAGTGGCCGAAGTGCTGTCACAATTGCCGATATCGATTCAGGAATTTCTGATCAAGACCTCCATCCTTGATCGATTGTGCGGCCCGTTGTGCGAGGCGGTGACCAGCATGACGGCGCGCCGCTTCAACGGCCAATCGGTGCTGGAATGGCTGGAACGCACCGATTGGTTCCTGACCCCCATCGATGACGGCCAATACTGGTATCGCTGCCATCCGCTCTTCCGCCAAATCTTGCGTGATCGTTTGGAGCAAAGATATGGTCCAACCGAGATCGCGGCTCTGCATCGGCGCGCCAGTGTGTGGTTCGCCGAAAACGGTTACCTGGAGGAAGCGCTGCAACATGCGTTGGCCGCTAACGATACAACCTCGGCAGCACAGATCGTGGCGCAGCACCGCCATGAATTGATGAATCAGTCCCAGTGGCAGCAGTTGGATCGCTGGGTCAAATTGTTTCCGCGCGACGTCGTGGATCAAAATCCCGATTTGCTGCTAGCCGAGGTCTGGCTGAAGTTCGTCCGGCAGCAACAGCGCGAAGTGGCACCGTTGCTCGATCGGGCAGAGGCTTTGCTGCCGGGTCTGCCGTCTGAAACTGCTCGTCGTCTGCAGGGTGAAGTAGAATGCCGGCGTAGTGCGCTGTTATACTGGAACGGCGATATCATCCGCAGCGGCACGTTGGCACAACAGGCTTTGGAAAAGATTCCATATACTTGGTGGTATGTACGCGTTTACGCACGTTTGTTCCTCAGCAACAGCTACCTAACAACCGGCGATCTGAGCGGGGCATACGCCACTTTCTATTCTACGGATGAACTTGATGCAGGGAAGACCTATCATAATTTCTTGCTGGCTGCAGCTAGCATTCTACATTGGGTGGCCGCCGATCCATCGAGTATGGCTCAAGCCGCTCGTCAGGTGGTGACCACCAGCGATCCTCTTGATCGCGCAGAACTGGTCACGTTCGCGCGGCACAACCTGGGACTGTACTATTATCAACGCAATGAACTCGCCGAGGCCGAAAAATATCTGTTGCCCCTGGTGTTGCAGCCCTACCAAGCACACGCACAGTGCTTTCTTCACAGCGCGGTGCTGCTGGCCCGCATGTGCCAAGTACAAAATCGTCCGGAGGAAGCCAACCAGATCGTTGACGTCATGTTGTCTTTCGCGTTCGACACGCTTAGCGACGCAGCGCTGTTCATCGCCCGCGCCTTTCAGGCCGAGCTCGCGCTGCGGCAAGGTCGTGCCGCCGAAGCGATTCAATGGGCGGCCCACTACGGCCCGTTTAGACGAGTCCCTATGCCCTTTGCTTTCGTGCCACCTTTGGTGCTGGTGGGAACTTTGCTGGCGCAAAATACTCCGGCTAGTCGACAACAGACTCGGGAACTCCTAAGCCAGATGGACGACTATTACAGCTCGATTCACTACACGGCGATCCGCATTCGAGTCCTGGCTTTGCAGGCACTGTTGTATAGCGCGGAAGGTGACGATCAGCAGGCGTTGGCGGTTCTCTCCACCTCGCTTGGTTTAGCTGAGCCTGGCGGCTTCTTGCGGCTCTTTGTCGATCTGGGCACAGCATTGAAGCCGCTGCTGCAGAAGTTGGCGCAGCAAGGTGTGTCACCGGCCTACGTCACCGAAATACTTGCGGCGTATGGCCCGGGCGACGCGTTTCCTCGAACCGGGCGCGCCATTCACACCGAATCGGCATCAAGCACGGCACGTTCCGGGCTGTTGACCAATCGCGAACTGGATGTGCTGCACTTGCTGGCACAGCGCTACACCAACAAAGAAATTGCAGACGCGTTGGTGATCTCCCCCAAGACAGTGAACAACCACCTTGATCATCTGGGCGACAAGCTCGGCGTGCATGGTCGGCGCGCCATCGTCGCTGCAGCTAAAGATCAAGGGCTGCTCGACTAGACCACCACTCAGACGTTGTTCCTTCCGCCAATATCCTTCATTTATGGGTATTTTTTCCCCATACGTTAATTTGCCAAGTGGCGTATGCTTAAACTGACTCGCCAAACAGTGCGGATATTCTTGCGTCTGGAGGTTGTGTCATGTCCCAGCCTTGTGCCAACTGCCGGATTACGATGCGCGGCTCGTTCAATTTGAATTGGGCAGACTACGTCGGCGATATGCTGGTTTCTCGGCAAGTAGAGGAAGGAAACATACGCACCACCACGCTGATCGGCCATCCGATCGATCTAGCGGCCTTCCTCGGAACGCTCCATATGTTGATCGATCGCGGCTTCTCGGTGATCGCCTTTGATTACCAACAAGCCAATGAGCCGGATATTGCCGACAAAAGCAGCGCAGCCGATGATGAATCGGGGGCCTAAAGCGCTTGTCGTTAACTAAGCAAGTCAGTCTCGACAGAAGGACGAGCTTCATGGCTACTTTGTCCGTTCTTAGGTTTTCAACGCCTGATGGCGCGCAGAAAATGGAAAGTACGCTGCTCGAACTGCAGCGGCAACACCTTATCGAAGTACAGGATGCCGCTATCGTCACATGGCCGCTGGGCAAGACAAAGCCGCAGACCAAACAGCTCCGCAGCCTGGTCGGGCAGGGCGCGCTGACTGGCGCATTCTGGGGCATGCTCTTTGGACTGTTGTTCTTTGTACCGTTCTTCGGGTTGGCTGTAGGCGCGGCGATAGGCGTGCTGTCCGGCAAATTCGCCGATTACGGCATCGACGACAACTTCATCAAACAGACGCGCGAGAAAGTGACCGAAGGCACCTCGGCCCTGTTCTTGTTGACCGCCCGTGCTGTACAAGACAAGGTCGTAGAAGCCATGCAAGGACAAACCTTTGAAATCCTTTCGACTAGTTTATCTAAGGAGAAAGAAGACGAACTGCGCGCGGCGTTCGGCGTAGACTAAGATGCTGCGGCGCAGAGTCGATTGTCTTAACATCCCATCCATCCCAATTCAATCAGGAGGCATCGAGTATGTCGAAGAAGAAGGCAGTTGTGAGCAAGAAGCAGTTGGCTGCGACCGGCGAAGACTTGAGAGTCGTCGGAACCGTAGCCGAAGTGACGGGTGCGGTCGCTGTGGCCGAAGGGCTGGACGATCTAGAGGTCGCGCAGACAGCCGTTCGCGCCGGTGTCGCTGAAGTCGCAGCCGCGTCCAGTGATCTGACGCGTGCGGCCGATGCCGCCCTGGTGTCCGCACGCGTCAAAGAACTCGGCGAGATCGTCGGCGCGGCCGGCGTGGTCGACGTGGAAGAAGGCGTCGATATGCTGATGAAGGGCGGCGACGTGCGCGCCATGGGGGCCATCGTCAGTCTGATGAGCAAAGAAGAACTCGAACGCGGCCTGGAACTCGCACGGTTGGCTGGCGAGCTCTCCGTCGTCAGCGATGTGGTCGGTGTACTGGACTTTCCGGTGCTGGCCGACTTCCTGGAAGATCGCGGCGCACAATTGCAAGAGATCGCAGTTGATCAACTGTTGCGCTTCACCAGCACACGCGCCTTAGCCGGGGCGATCAAACAAGCCGGTCACGACATCGAAGCGATGGGCGAGCAGGAAGTGGCCGAAGGCGCAGTGCGCATGGCCGTGTCGGAAGCAGCCGCCGAGCGCAGTGCGGAATTGTCGATGGCCAGCGATGCACTGGCAGTGAAAGCGACGGACGAAATGATTACGGCGGCTGTGGCACGTGAAGTCGCGCAGGAAGCAGTGGTAGCGGGTGTGACTGAAATCGCCGACGGGGCTGCTGTGCTGGGCGCGGGTGAAGCGACCGAGGCAATGGGTGAAGCATTGGAAGCCCGCGCGCAGTAGCCTTAGCCTTTCGTTGTCGTCTTGTTGATCTGCTGAAGTAAAGTTCAGGATGGAACACACGACGCCACACTTATTCTATGAAGGAGGAACTGTCAGATGATTAAGCATGGACCCGTTGATGTTGTTGTACTGGCTGCCGGAGAGCCCAAACTGGATGGCAACGTCTTGCGTGAGCTAGAACGCCAGGCAACCAGCGGCACGATTCGCGTGCTCGATGCGATGTTGCTGTTCAAAGATGAATCTGGAAATCGCGCCAGCGTCGACCTGGAAGATCTACCGGCGGAGATGAAAGCAGCAGTCGGTTTCATCGAAACCGGAACGCGCGGGATGTTCGACTCCGGCGATGCCGAGACGCTGTTCGAGGGCATGGTGCCCGGCTCGGCGGTGGTCGCATTGGCGATCGAACATGCCTGGGCGGTCGATCTGGTGAATGCCATCCACGACGCCGGGGTGGAATTGGCGCTGAATCTGCGGGTGCCGGCGCCCGTCGTCGATGAGGCGTTCGCCTCACTCGGACAATAATACAAGGAGGCTAAGATGCCTGGATTACTACGGGCCGCCGCCGCGACTGCCGTCGTGGCTGGTACTGCTCAAGCTACCCGTAACGCCGTGAATCGTCATTCGGCAGAGAAAGATGCGAAGGCCTATTCTAACGCGATGAATGCGGCCAGCGCACAGCCGCAACAATATGCGCCGCCACCGCAACAATATGCGCCACCTCCGCCACAGCCACAGCAGGTGGCCGCGCCGTCCAACGAAGATGTGGTCTCGCAGCTGGAGCGGCTCGGCGCGTTGAAAGCGCAAGGCTTGTTGACGGACGAGGAGTTCAACGCCCAGAAGGCGAAATTGCTAGGGATGTAAGCGCGTTGTAGTTTCCATGCCGATCGGCTTTCGGATCAACCTAGGGGACGCGGAAGCCGATCGGGTGGAGCAAATCCCGCAGAACCGATCAAGGAGAGTTTCCTATGGCCGCAACCCAACCGGCGACCGCCGCTACGGCAAATGTTCCCGACTCTAGCGAACCGACACAAGCAGGACTTGTACTGGCTACCTTGATCATCGTGGCGGCGGTGGCCAATCTGCCACTGGCGATGGCGAATGTAGCGCTGCCTTCGATTGGTGCTTACTTTAATGCCTCGCAAACGCAGCTCAATCTGGTGGCCGTGTCTTATTCGCTCGGGCTGGCCTGCTCGGTGCTCTGGTTGGGGGCGCTGGGCGATCGGTATGGCCGCAAGCTGATGTTGTTGCTGGGTGTCATCAGCGCAATGCCCGCGGCGTTGATCAGCGCGTTTGCACCGTCCGTCGAGATTTTGATCATCGGGCGCTTGACGGGTGGATTTGCCGCCGGTATGGCTTACCCCACGACTTTGGCTTTAATCACGGCGTTGTGGTCTGGCCCAGCGCGCACGCGAGCGATCGCGTTGTGGGCGGCGATTGGCGGCGCAATCAGCGCCTCCGGGCCGCTACTGTCCGGCTTATTGTTGACGCAGTTTCCATGGAGCTCGGTTTTCTTTGTGGTGTTGCCGGTAGCGGTGGTGGCCTTGATCATGGCGCTGAAGTTCGTGCCCGCGCACGTCAATGAGGCCACGGAACCGGTCGATAACATTGGCGGTATTCTGTCCTTAGTGCTGGTCGGCTCACTCGTGCTGGCGATAAATTTTGCACCGGTACCGAGCATGACTTCGTTAGTGGCGATACTCGGTGTTGTCACGGTGATCACGCTGATCCTCTTCGTTATTCGGCAGCGGCGCGCCGAGAATCCATTATATGATCTGAAAATCGCCGCTCGCCCCACATTCTGGGTGGCTGCGGTAGCGGGCATCATTGTCTTCGGATCGCTGATGGGGGCGATGTTCATCGGCCAGCAATTCTTGCAGAATGTGCTGGGGTATTCGACGGTCAATGCCGGTCTGGCAATCCTGCCCGCAGCGCTCTTCATGATCGTGGTTGCGCCGCGTTCGGCCAAGTTAGTCGAGGCACGCGGGGCACGCTTCACGCTGCTTTTCGGTTACGTCTTTGTGCTGCTCGGTTTCCTGACGATGCTGTTATTGTGGAAGGAAGGCGTTCCTTATCTCATCGTCGGGCTGGGGTATTCCTTTGTCGGGATTGGCGTGGGATTGGCCGGCACACCGGCTTCACGATCGCTGACGATGTCCGTTCCGGTCACGCGGGCGGGTATGGCATCGGGCACGGCGGATCTGCAACGCGATCTAGGCGGGGCGATCATGCAGTCGATCTTTGGGGCACTGTTGGCCGCCGGCTATGCAGCGGCGATGGCGCTGGCGCTGGCGAGCTACCCCAATGCAGCAGAAGTTCCACCTACCGTGACGAACGGCCTAACCATGTCCTATGCTGGGGCGCAGTCGGTAGCGGCGCAATATCCGCAATATGCCACGCAAATTACAGCGGCAGCAAAGGCTTCATTTCTGGCTGGCGACCAATCCGCCTACATTGCCGGCATTCTGGCTGTATTGATCGGGGCAGCCCTAGTCTTCTTTGTTTATCCGAAGCGGGAGGAAGAGCGCAAACTGTTGATGGCATACCATCAGCAAGATATGGCTGCGTTGAACGATGTCGCACCACACAAGTGATCTGGATGCTTGAACATGGCGGAGCTGAGCTAACCTCACGCAACCGCTCACGGAGTAGGATGTGTGAGAGAACAAGAGCGCAAGGCGGCTGATATGCCAGGAGGATCTCGTCATCGCAGTGGCAGCTGCTTGCACAGCTTGGACTATGAGTGGTATCCGCCGGAATGATAACGATCCTCAGTCTAGCAGCGTCACAACATCACACGTTCTCAGCGGCCCAGGTTTATTGTTGAATGCTCGCCAATGCGGGTCGGCTATAGGGAACCGCTCTTTGTATGTCAATTGAAATGGAAGAAAGGAGATCAACATGACGGCAACGATTGCGGAGAAAGAACCAGCACGAAGTGTTCCGATATTGCAAGGCATCCTGCCGATTGTGAGATCGCAGATTCCAACGGAGATCATTGCCGGGATCACGCTGGCCGCGCTGGCGATTCCTGAGGTCATGGGTTACACCAAGATCGCCGGGACGCCGGTAGTGACGGGTCTCTACACGATCTTGATCCCGATGGCCTTGTTTGCCCTCTTCGGTTCATCGCGTCATCTGGTGGTCGGCGCGGATTCGGCCACCGCGGCGATCATGGCGGCGGGATTAGCGGGTATTGCGACTCAAGGTTCGGCTGAATATATGGCCTACGCCGGAGTGCTGGCCATCCTGGCCGGGCTCTTTCTCATCATCGCCCGCGTGATCAAGTTGGGCTTTCTCGCCGACTTCCTATCGCGCACTGTGTTGATCGGCTTTCTGACGGGCGTCGGCGTGCAAGTCGCTATTGGGCAGATTTCCGGCGTGTTAGGGATTCCGGGCGGTGGCCATACGACGATGGAGAAGCTGGTCACCGACCTGCAGCAGTTGAATCAAATCAACTGGCCGACATTTATCATCTCGCTCGTGGTGTTGGTGATCATCGTCGGGGCCAGAAAGATCAATCGGAAGATACCAGGCGCGCTGATTGCCGTCATCGGCGCGATTTTCTTGAGCTACCTGGTTCCCCTCACGGCCTATGGCGTGACTTTGCTCGGAACCGTGCCCAGCGGCTTACCGCAGCTCGGACTGCCCAAGGCCAACCTCGACTGGGGCATCTTGCAACAACTGCTGGCCATCGCTTTCTCGATGTTCATCGTCATTCTGGCGCAAAGTGCGGCGACCTCGCGTGCTTATGCCACACGTTACGAAGAACGCTTCAGCGAGAACGTTGACTTAGTGGGTCTCAGTCTGGCGAATGTTGGCGCGGCGTTATCGGGCACGTTTGTGGTGAACGGCAGTCCAACCAAGACGCAGATGGTCGATGGCGCTGGTGGCCGCAGCCAACTCGCGCAGATCTCCACGACGATTGTGGTGTTGATCGTGCTGCTCTTCTTGACCGTGCCGCTGTCTTATATGCCTAACGCCGTACTCGCGGCGGTGGTGTTTCTCATCGGCGTTGAACTGGTCGATGTGAAGGGCATGCGCCGCATTTTGGCGGAGCGTCCCGTGGAGTTTTGGGTGGCGTTGATCACCGCCGCAGTTGTGGTCTTCATCGGTGTCGAGCAAGGCATTCTGCTGGCATTGGTGCTCTCGCTGTTGGCGCACACACGGCATGGTTACAAGGCCCGGAATATTGTCCTGGCTGCTAAGGGTGGACACTTCTATGCTGTGCCGCTGAACAACGCCGTCGAAACTCTGCCAGGATTAGTGGTCTATCGCTTCAATCACAGCCTGTATTACGCTAATGCCGAGCAGCTGTCAGAAGAAATTCGTAAACTGGCGAAGTTAGAGCCACAGCCGGTGAAGTGGTTCTGTATCGATCTGGTCGCTGTCGATGATGTGGACTTTTCAGCAGCAGCGGCTTTGCGTGAAGTCTGCAAGAGCTTGAAAGAACAGCAGATCCGTCTGGTGTTCGCGGATGCGAATGAGCACGTGCGACACGAGCTGAATGCCTCCGGGGTCACCGAGCTGGTCGGACAGGATGCCTATCTCCTCGATCTGCAAGCGGTCCTGGAGACCTATCAAAATCTGGGTGTAGCGGCGTAATGGACGATCACCGAAATGCAACTCCGTCGGGTTGCTTCGCCACCATCCGATAGAGACCAATGACACAACATCTGTTCCAAGGAGGATATCATGCCAAAGGATGACAAGCTGGGCGATCGCAAAATAAATCAGCACAACATTGAAAAGCTAATGGATGTGATGGTGGTGCCGCCCGGCAAAACGATTAAGTTGAAGAAAGACTACGATCCCGGCTTCACGGGCGATTTCATGAAGAAGAAAGAAGCCAAGGAACGATTGGCCGAGGGTGTGAAGCTGCTGGCTGAGTATCAAGACAAGCTGTACGCGCAAGACAATTATGCCCTATTGATCGTCTTGCAAGCGATGGATGCAGCGGGCAAAGATGGGACAATTCGCCACGTGATGTCGGGCTTGAATCCGCAGGGCACCCAGGTGTACAGCTTCAAAGCGCCGTCGGCGGAAGAACTTGATCAGACGTACCTGTGGCGCAATTTCAAGGCGCTGCCGGAGCGCGGTCGCATCGGCATCTTCAATCGCTCGTATTACGAAGAGGTGCTGATCGCGCGGGTGCATCCGACGATTCTGGATGGTCAAAAGCTGCCCGCGGACTTGAAGGACAAGAAAATCTGGAAGCGGCGCTACGAAGAGATCAATAACTTCGAGAAGTATCTCGTCAACAATGGCACGATCGTATTGAAGTTTTTCCTCAATGTGTCCAAGGAAGAGCAGCGTCGACGGTTCCTGGCGCGTGTCGATCTTCCCGAAAAGAACTGGAAGTTCTCTAGCTCTGACCTAAAAGAGCGCGCTTTCTGGGATGATTATCAAGCGGCCTACGAGGATGTGTTCAACAACACCAGCATGGAATGGGCGCCGTGGTATGTGGTGCCGGCCGATAACAAATGGTTCACGCGGCTAGCCGTAGCGAGCGTGATCTACTCTACGCTGCGTGGCCTCAAGTTGGCCTATCCCACGGTCGATGACGCGAAGAAACAAGACTTGCTCAAAGCGAAAGCGGAACTCGAAGCAGATGGCGGGCCAATCGAGATCGAGGCCGACAAGAAGAACGACAAGAAAAAGAAGCAGAAAGAGCAAGAGGGCGAGCAAGCGTAGCTGAGCATCGCGCACAGAAAGATCATCAACTGGGGCAAGCGAGAGATGACGGGCAAGCAACATGCGTCTCGTAAGAAGGCTGCGGCTATCACACCGGCGAAGCTAGAGCAATTGCCTCAAGCAGACACCAGAGTGCCCCGGCATGTGACGGTTCAAGAACGCGCGAAGCTGGGCAAAGCGGCGCGCGCTCACTGCCCCCGCGCGGATCAGTCGGCCTGGGATCCACCGAAGAACCGACCTGATCCCGTCGAACTTCTTGAAGCGCAGGCAGCCATGCGCATTCCCGAGTTGATCCCGATTCGCTATGGGCGCATGTTGGCTTCGCCGTTCGCTTTCTATCGCGGTGGGGCGACCATCATGGCGTGGGATTTGGCCCATACGCCTAACTCTGGAATCGAGGTGCAGTTGTGCGGTGATGCGCACTTGTCCAATTTCGGCGGCTTTGCGTCGCCGGAACGGGACATGGTGTTTGACATCAACGATTTCGATGAGACGCTGCCAGGACCGTGGGAGTGGGATGTGAAACGCCTGGCGGCCAGCGTCGAGATCGTGGGACGCGAACGAAACTTTGCGGCCAAGCTGCGCCGATCGATCGTGCTGGCGACCGTTGGCGAATACCGGCATGCGTTGCGCGAGTTCGCGTC
>Ga0335084_10008649_pt1 | contig 10152 bp, 10 predicted proteins | sample Lox_Sample_44_FD_206721 | JGI IMG/M metagenome (GOLD analysis project Ga0335084, IMG submission 206721) | Soil microbial communities from Loxahatchee National Wildlife Refuge, Florida, United States - Lox_Sample_4.4 | ecosystem: Environmental > Terrestrial > Soil > Wetlands | place: USA... | reverse complement strand
GTCGTCCCGGCTGGGCCCCGCCACCACGAAGCCCCGGACCTGCTCCTCGAGCAGGGCCACCCACGGCCGACGGTCCTCGGGCAGCGCGGCCAGCTCGCGACGCCAGGATGCGGCGCGGTCAGGGATCCGCAGCCCGTCGAGGTAGGCCTGCGGCAGAAGCTCCTGGTAGGCGGCCTGCCACGAGCGGACGTGGACCGCCGCGATGCCCTCGGCGTCCGCGTCGGTGGCGCGGTGCAGCCGGATGTCCGTGCTCTGCAGCATCGCCACGCCTCCTTCTGGAGACGATGCTACGACGCCGCTTCCAGGGCCGCCATGGTCGGATGCCCTGCCGATGGGTGACTTCCGGCTACGATGGTCGAGTGACCGTCCCTCGCGAGCCGGCCGGCCCCAGCCGCAGCGAGCGGCCGCTCTACCGGGGCGAACCCCTCGACGCCGAGCGTGGTCCGGGGCTGGGCTGCTTCTGGACCCAGGTGGTGCTGCTGGCCATCGTGCTGGTGCTCATCCCCATCGGCGTGTGGAACGAGTGGTCCATCTACCTGACTGGGGGCCTGCTGCTGGTGGCCCTGGGCCTGGTCTTCTTCACCAGCCTGACCATGATCTTCCTGTTGCGCCTCGTGGCCGCGGACCGGCGCGCGCGCCGTCGACCCCTCAGCCCCGCGGCGCGCCCCACGGTGGGCGACCTGGAGGCCGCCGCGTCACCGCCCGAGGACGCCGCCGGCGAGGAGGGCGTGCGACAATGACGGTGGCCGCTGGGCCGCCCACGTCACGCCCAGGCCCGTGACCACCCAGCCAGGAGCGAGATCCGCAGGTGCCTGTCCTCGCCACGTTCTTCTCCGTCCGACGCGGTCGTGATGCCTTCTTCAAGTTCTTCATGCAGGAGGTCTTCCCGCGCCAGGTGCGCCAGTACGAGGAGAAGTTCGGCATCCGCTTCCTCGGCTGGTACAACGTCGCCTACGGCTGGGACTTCGACAACGTGATCCTGCTCGAGCTGCCCGACTACGCCACCGTCGACCGCCTGGAGGCGGACGAGGCCACTCGCAAGCTCGGCCACCGCGCCGGCGAGTGGATGTTCGAGCGACACCACTCCATGTTCCTGCGGGAGCGCATGGGCTCCGACCTCGAGTACCACCCCTAGGGAGACATCACGATGAGCAGTACGGCCGAGATGCTCGGTGAGATCGCCTCCCAGGCGGCCATCGAGCGCACCACGTTCCTGGTCGATGCGGCCCGACAGCTGGATCGCTTCCTCAAGGCCAACGCCGAGCGGATCCGCGAGCTGGGCGGCCTGGTCCTCATCGACGACGACCCGGACTACCTCTCGATCGCCCCCGATTCGACCTTCCGCTCCCGCACCCGCTACCAGGACGAGGCGACCGGCGAGTGGGTCTCGGAGACCGAGGTGATCGAATCCGGTGCCGAGCTGGTCGAGCTGTACAACCCGGCCGAGGTGTACGCGGCCTTCGCCGAGGCGGCGCGCCAGGCCGCCGGCCTGCCAGAGGAGCCGACCGGCGTGGAGGACCTCGCCGGGGCCGCCGGGCTGGCGCCCGACGAGCGGGTCGGGGCCGGCAGCCCCTACGCCGGCGCCGCCGACATGTGGGCCGCCTCCCACGAGGAGCCCGAGGAGCCGCAGGACGCCGACGCCGCCGCGCGCCTCATCTACGACCTCGCCCTGACGTTCCAGGAACGCAGCCAGCAGACGGAGGCATCGCTGCTGGAGCAGTTCCAGGACACCGTGGGTCCGTACACCCACTGGCTGGGCGACACGATGATCGTGGACGACGACGACGAACGGCTCACGCTGCAACGGGACGGCCTCTTCCGCGGCGAGGTGATCCCTGAGGAGGAGGAACAGAGCGGCCGCTGGAAGAAGCTCAACACGCCCGACGAGCTGGTCCAGTTCTACGACCCCACCGACGTCTTCGGGGATCTCGCCGACAGCCTCGCCGAGCTCTACCCAACAGTCGCACCCGAGGACGAGTCGGAGGCCTGACGGCCGGCCGACGAGCACGGGCATCGTCTGGCGCGATCGACATGCGCCTCGCCGACGCGGAACTCCTCGACAGCCGTCAGATCCTGCCCGGCCAGTGGCTCCAGACCTACGCCGCGCCGTGGCTCGCCGCGGCCAATCCTCGAGCGGGACAGTTCGTGCACGTCCGCACCCCGGACTACTCCGGGCTCGTGCTGCGGCGGCCGTTCAGCATCAACACCCTCGATCGCGGCAGCGGTGCGCTGACCATCCACTTCCGGATCACCGGCAAGGGCACCGAGTGGCTGGCCCGTGCCCGGCCGGGTGAACGCCTGGAGATGCTCGGTCCACTGGGCCGTCCCTTCGAGATCGATCCGCGCACAAGGCACGTGCTGCTGGTGGCCGGCGGGCTGGGCATCGCGGGCGTCCGGGCCCTGGCCGACGAGGCCCTCGAGCAGGGTCGCCGGGTGACGCTGCTCTTCGGTGCGGCGCGTGCCGCCGAGGTCTACCCCTCGACGCTGCTCCCGCCCGAGGTGGAGTATGTGGTCGCGACCGACGACGGCACGCTCGGTCACGGGGGCTTCGTCACGGACCTCGTGCCCGCGTACGAGGCCTGGGCCGATCAGGCCTTCGCCTGCGGCCCCTGGCCAATGCTGGCGACCCTCGGTTCGCTGGCCGCCGGCCGCGACGCCCGCCTTGGGGTCGCGCGACTGGGGCGCAAGCCCAGGCGCGCTCCGTCGAACGCGCCGCGCGGCTCGACCCAGGCACGTCGGAAGGCCTGGCTGCAGGTGTCGCTGGAGCAGCACATGGGCTGTGCGGTCGGTGCCTGCCTGGGCTGCGTCGTGTTCGGCGTAGACGGGCCGCAGCGGGTCTGCCGCGAAGGGCCCGTCTTCGCGGCCGACGAGATCCTCTGGGAGCCCGTCGCGTGAAGGCGCGCAAGAAGGTCGTGCCCGCGACGCGCGCCAGCGGCGGCGGACGCGCTCGCGATCCCTTCGCTACGCCACGTCGACGCCCCGCCCTGGGCGGTGTCCCGGCCTCACGCCTCGCGGGCCGGCCGTCACGATCCACGGCGGCGCCGGCGCACCCGGGATCGCAGCCCGCCCTGGCCGCCTCGAGGGCCGGCGCCACGGCGGGCGATCGGGCCGCCACGGTCGACCTGACCATCGACCTCGCGCCGGGCCGCCCCGGCGGCCTGCCCCTGCGCAACCCGATCCTGGTCGCGAGCGGCACCTTCGGCTACGGCGTGGAGTACGGCGACGTGGTGGACGTGCAACGGCTGGGCGCGATCTGCTGCAAGGGCACCACGCTCAAGCCGCGCATCGGCAACCTGCCCCCGCGGGTGACCGAGACGCCCGCCGGCATGCTCAACTCGATCGGCCTGCAGAACCCCGGCGTCGACGGCGTCGTGGAGAAGTACGCCGGGCTCTGGTCGACCTGGCAGGTTCCGGTCATCGTCAACGTGGCGGGCGAGTCCATCGAGGACTACGTGGCCGTGGCTCGGCGGCTCGACGGCGTGCCGGGCGTCGCCGGCATCGAGCTCAACATCAGCTGCCCCAACGTCGGCAAGGGTGGCCTGCAGTTCGCCGTCGATGCCGATGCCGCGGGCGCGGTGACCGCCGCCGTGCGGCGCGCGACCGACCTGCCGCTGCTGGTCAAGCTGTCGCCCAACGTCGCCGATGTGCGCGGGATCGCGCGCGCCATCGAGGCCGGTGGCGCCGACGCCATCAGCGCCATCAACACCCTCTCCGGCATTGCCATGGATCGCGAGCACCGGCGGCCGCTGCTGGGCAACGTGTACGGGGGACTCAGCGGACCGGCCATCAAGCCGGTCGGGCTGCGGGTGGTCTACGAGGTGGCACAGACGGTACGCATCCCCGTCGTCGGCATCGGCGGCATCGCTGCGCTCGAGGACGTGCTCGACTACCTCATGGCCGGCGCGAGCGCGGTCCAGGTCGGGACCGCCATCTTCGCCGACCCGACGTTGCCGGTGCGACTGATCGACGAGCTGGCGGCCTGGTGCGCGGCGAACGGCCTGGCTTCGTTCCGCGAGCTCGTCGGCGCGGCCCTTCCGGCCGGTCCGAGAGGCAGGGGCCGCGGCCGCGACCGCCCCAGCGCGCAGGGCGTGGAGTACCGACCGTGACGACCGTCCTGCCCGCCCTCGAGCCGGCGCGACGAACCGCGATCGCGGCCCGCGTGGAGACTCGCTTCCGCGAGTCGGGCGCCCTGCGCGATGGCCACTTCCTCCTCAAGAGCGGTCGGCACGGCACGAGCTATGTGGAGAAGTTCCAGGTGCTGCAGTATCCCGAGGCGGTCAGCGAGCTGTGCGGCTACTTCGCGGCACGGGCGCGGGGTGCGGACGGCTCGACGCTGGTCGACCTCGTGGTCGGCCCGACGACCGGCGGCGTGATCCTGGCCTTCGAGACGGCGCGACAGCTGGGCGTGCTTGGCTTCTTCGCCGAGGAGGTCAGCGGCCCGGACGGCGGCACGCGGCGGGAGTTCCGGCGGGGCTTCCGCGTCGAAACGGGCCAGCGCGTCCTGCTCGTCGACGACATCCTGACCACCGGCGGGTCACTGCTGGCGATGCTGCCGCCCCTGGAGGCCGCGGGCGCCGAACTGGTCCTGGCGACGGTCCTCGTGGACCGTTCCGGCGGTACGGGCCTCATCGGCTCCCCGGCGGGACGGCAGTACCCCGTCGAGGCGCTCTGGACGCTCGAGCTGCCGACCTACGAGCCGGGCCCGTCCACGTGCCCCGCCTGCGCGGCCGGCCAGCCGCTCGAGGCGCCGGGCTCGTCGGGAGTGAGCGCCGGCCCCTGACCACGGTCGAGCTTGGGCGCGCGACGGCCGCCCCGGCGCGCCGTCAGCCGCCCGCGACGGCCTGGATCGCGGTGGTCAGCTCGTCAGTGCCGACGGCACCCTCGAAGGCGGCCGCCAGCTTGCCGTCAGCGCCCACCACGAAGATCCAGGGCTCCGACGGCAGGCCCCACTGCTTCGCCGCGGGGACGAGCTGCAGGTTGCCGTTCAGGAGGACCGGCTGCAAGCCACCCGTGGGCGCAGCCTGCAGCACGTAGGGTTCGACGTGGATGAAGTCGACCTTCGAGGCGAAGGGTCCGGCCACGGACTTGACGGTGTCGAGCGTCGGGCCGCAGATCTGGCTCTGGCAGAACTGCGGCGTCGCGAAGACGAGAACGAAGGGCTGGTGGGCCGCCAGGGCCTGTGCCACCGAGGCGCGGTAGAAGGCCGGGTCGGGCTGGGTGTCGGTGGAGATCGCCGCGATGGCCGCGGCGTTCGCGGCGGTGGGCGTGTCCGACGCCGGGACCGCCCCGCCGATGGCGGGGGTCGTGGCACGCGGCAGCACGCTGAAACGGACGCGCGCCGTCTCGTCGCCCTGCCCCGCCCGGTGCACGGTGACCTGGACGCCCCAGTTTCCGGCCTCGCCGAACGTCACCGTGGCGTGGTACAGGCCCCGTTGTCCCTGGATCGCCCAGATGAACGTCCCGTCCGTCGTCGCCACGGGCGTGGCGGGATCCCTCTGCAGGTCGTAGAAGGCCAGCGCGGTGGTCACGTCGGGCGCCGCCAGCGGGGTCAGCTGGTCGCGCGCGTCGAGCAGGCTGTAGAGGAAGCGGTTGCTGCCCACGGCCAGCTGTGACGAGACGATGACCGGCAGGAAGGTGGACCCGGAGGGCGCCGGCCCGATCGGCCAGCCGGCCACGTTGCCGCCGGCGGACGAGCCGGAGGGCGTCGCGCCGCTGCGGACGCCCCCGGCATTGGCCGAGCAGGCCCCCAGCACGAGGCCCACTGCCAGCAGCGCCACAAGCAGAGGCAGGCCGAGACGGAGGACGTGGCCGGAACGGGGCACCGGGTGACGATAGCCGCTCGACGAGGAAGTCGCTCTGGCGGACGCTACAATCGCCCTTCCAGCCGATGACCCGCTTCCAGAAGCTCGCCCTGGCCGCCGCGGTCGTGACCTACCTGGTCGTGGTCATGGGTGCGGTCACGCGCGGCACGGGCTCGGGCATGGGTTGCGGCACCGACTGGCCGCTCTGTCACGGCGTGCTGCCGGCCCTCAGCGACGGGCCGGCCTGGATCGAGTGGTGGCATCGCTTCTTCGCCCTCGCGCTGGGCCTGCTGGTGACCGCCGTGGCGGTCGTGGCCCTCCTGCGCTACCGCGAACAGCGCGCCGTGGTCGTGCTCTCGGTCGCGGCCTTCGGGCTGGCCCTCTTCCAGGCCTGGCTGGGCCAGCAGACGGTGGCCACCGGGAACTCCGCGGCCACGGTGACGGCCCACCTCGCGACGGCGATGCTGGTGCTGGGCATCCTGGCGCTGATCGCCATCCGCGTCGGCTACCCGGCGAGACTGGCGAGCGGTGGGGCCAGCCAGCGCTTCACGCTGCTGGCCGGGTTCGCCGCGGCCAGCGTCTACGCCGTGCTGCTCTTCGGCGCCGAGGTGCGCGGCACCGGTGCGGCGCTCGTCTTCCCCGACTGGCCGCTCTTCAACGGCCAGCTCCTGCCCACCTTCTCGACCGATCCCGCCGTGGTGGCGCTCCAGGTGGCGCAGTTCCTGCATCGGGTCGTGGCGTTCGTGGTGGGCCTGATCGTGCTGGCCACCGCCTGGGTCGCCTGGCGCCGCTTCCCGCGCGGCGGCTGGGGCGCCCAGGGCGCGCAACCGGTGCTGCTGCTGCTGACCGGATCGGCCGCGGCGCTGTACCTGGTGCAGAGCGTGGTCGGCGCTCTGCAGATCACGACCACGCTGGCCGCCTGGGCTGTGGCGCTGCACGTGGCCTTGGGGGCGGCGATCTGGGCGCTCCTCCTCGCGGCGGCCGTCTACGCCTATTGCGAGGCGCGCCGGCCGGTCGCCGCGGCGGCGCCATCCGGGCCGCCGTCGCCCGCCGAACCGGACGGAACCCCGCGGGCGACCGACGGCCACGCCGATCCCCGCCTCGAACCGGTCTCGCGGATGACGCTGGTGCGCGCCTACGTTGCGCTCACCAAGCCGCGCATCATCGAGCTGCTGCTGGTCACCACGGTGCCGGCCATGATCTACGCGGCGCGCGGCATCCCCTCACCGGCGCTCATCTGGTGGACGCTGCTGGGCGGGGCGCTGACGGCCGGCTCGGCCAACGCCATCAACCAGTACCTCGAGCGCGACCTCGACGAGCGTATGAACCGCACCCGCCGACGGCCCCTGCCGGCACATGCCATCGTGCCCGAGAACGCCCTCGTCTTCGGCTTCGCCCTCGGCGTCGTGGGCTTCGCCGAGCTGGCCTTCCTGGTGAACCTCCTGGCCGCCTTCCTGGCACTCGTGGCGATCGCGTTCTACGTGGTCGTCTACACGCTCCTGCTGAAGCGCAGTACCCCGCAGAACATCGTGATCGGCGGAGCCGCCGGCGCCCTGCCGCCGGTCATCGGCGTGGCTGCCGTGACGGGTGACGTCACGCTGCCGGCCCTCATGCTCTTCGCCATCGTCTTCTACTGGACGCCGCCGCACTTCTGGGCGCTGGCGCTGCGCATCACCAAGGACTACCGCGCAGCCGGGGTGCCGATGCTGCCGGTGGTGCGCGGCGTGCCCGAGACGACTCGCCAGATCCTGCTCTACAGCGTGCTGCTGGTGGCGCTGACGCTGGCCTTCTTCGCGATCGGCCACATGGGCGCCATCTACCTCGTGGCGGCCGTCGCGCTTGGCGCCGTCTTCCTCTGGCGGGCGGCCATGCTGTGGCGGCAGGCGACCTCGCCCGAGGCCTCCCTGGCACAGGCCATCCGCCTCTACCGCTACTCGACGAGCTACCTGGCGCTGCTCTTCGTGGCAGTGGCGGTCGACACGCTGCTGCTGATCCCGGTCGGCTGAAGCGCCTCGCGCGGTTCGTCCCGCGAGGCCTGCTCCCGGGCCAGCCGCTCGTCGTAGAGACGGCCCTTGCGCTCCTCGTCGCGCAGCCAGGCGGCGACGACGAGCAGCAGCGGGACCATGAACAGCACGTCGCCGGCGACCCACATCAGCCCACCGGCCAGCTGCTGGTCGGCCAGCGCATCCGGCAGCCAGGGGAGGGTCAGGGTGGCGTAGTGCGGGTAGAGCACGGCCGTGGCCGAGAAGAGGGCCACCCCGAGGAACGCGTTCTGCGGCATCTGCAGCATCACGTAGCCCACCTTCACCGGGTAGCTCATGCGCGCGGGGTTCGGGTCCGCACCGACGACCGGCCACCAGAAGAGGAACGCGGTGGCGATGAAGATGAGGTGCTCCAGGGCGTGTACCACGGGGTCCTCCAGGGCCGCGTTGAAGAGGCCGCTGAAGTGGCTCAGCCACATCACCGCGGCGAAGAGCGTCCAGTCGACCACCGGCTGGGTCAGGACGCGCAGGACCCGGGAATGAAGCGCCGGCAGCAGCCAGCGCTGGCGCACGGCGGGCGTGGCCACCCGCAGCGCCAGCGTCACGGGCGCCCCGAGGCAGAGCAGTGGCGCGGCCACGAAGACCAGCAGCAGGTGCTGCACCATGTGCACACTGAGCAGCGTGTCCGCGTAGACATCGACGAACGAGGAGAGCGCCACGAATGTCGTGGCCAGGCCGGCCACCCAGGCCACCACACGCATGCGTGGCACGGGATTGTCCGGATGGCGCCGGTCGACCTCGCGGACGGCCCACAGGTAGGCCACCAGGCCGGCCAGGATGCCGACCATGCCGTACGGCTCGATGACCCAGCTGCCGAGCGCCGTCGTCGCGTCGAGCGGCGGCAGGTTGGGCCCCCCGTGCGCGAGTGCGGGCCGCGCCGCGACGAGGAAGGCGAGGAAGAGCCCGGGGAGGAGGCCGCCCGCCGCCAGGACGGGGCGGACGCAGCGCCGCATCGGGCCGTATGATAGGCGCCCAACCCGGACCGCTCTGACAGGGAGAGTCACTGCGCGTGTTCCGCGCTCGTCGCGCTCCGCTCCGGCCGCTGCTTGCGCTGCTCGCCACGGTCCTGGTCCTCGGCGGCTGCGCCCAGGCTTCCTACGACAATCCCGTACCGGGAGCCTTGCCCATCCCGGCGGTGACCGAGACCGGAGCCATGGCCAACGACCTGTACCGGTTCGTGCTGGTCATCGCCACGATCATCTTCGTCCTCGTCGAGGGGCTGATCATCTTCGCCGTCCTCCGCTACCGCCGGCGCAAGGGCGACGATGGCCTGCCGGTCCAGACCCACGGCAACCTCTACTTCGAGCTGGGCTGGACGATCGTGCCGTTCCTCATCGTGATCGTGCTCTTCGTGCTCTCATACCAGGTCCAGACGAAGGTCGACGCTCGCTCGGCCAATCCCGGTCTGACGGTCGACGTGACCGGCTTCCAGTGGCAGTGGACCTTCGACTACAAGGACCAGGGCCTGAGCTTCACCGGGCAGGGCAAGACGGGGCCGGAGATGGTGCTCCCGACGAACACCGTGGTCCACATCAGGCTCCACTCGAACGACGTGATCCACTCGTTCTACGTGCCTGCCTTCTTCTTCAAGCGCGACGTCATCCCCGGCGTCGACAACGAGTTCGACATCACCATCACCAACGCCGGCACGTACACGGGCCAGTGCGCCGAGCTCTGCGGCATCGGCCACGCCGACATGCGCTTCAGCGTGCGCGCGCTCGCCCCGGCGGACTTCACCGCCTGGGTGGCCCAGGCGCAGGAGGCGGCCAAGAACACGCCCAGCCCGCCGCCAAGCGGGCCCCCCCCGAGCGGCGCCACCGTCATCACCGAGAGCGCCGCGTCGGCGGCGGCCTTCGACAAGAAGGACCTCGAGGCGCCGGCCAACACGCCCTTCGTGATCGCCTTCAGTAACACCAGCCCGCCGGGCGTGCCCCACAACATCGCCATCCAGAACCCCGCGGGCGGCGACTTCCTGTTCAACGGCCAGCCGCTGGCACAACCCGGCCAGACCGTCAACTACACGGTGCCCGCGCTTCCGCCCGGCACCTATACCTTCATCTGCATCGTCCACCCGACGACGATGACCGGCACGCTCACGGTCAAGTAGGAGCAGGCATGGCGACCACGACCCTCCCGCGCGCCGCCGGTTACACGAGGTCGTCCATCTACGAGTGGCTCACGACCACCGATCACAAGAAGATCGGCATCATGTACGTGACCACCGCGTACATCTTCATGCTGCTCGGTGGCCTGCTGGCGCTGGGCATCCGCGCCGACCTGTGGACGGCGACGTCGGCCACAGGCTCCTC
>Ga0335084_10008648_pt1 | contig 10152 bp, 8 predicted proteins | sample Lox_Sample_44_FD_206721 | JGI IMG/M metagenome (GOLD analysis project Ga0335084, IMG submission 206721) | Soil microbial communities from Loxahatchee National Wildlife Refuge, Florida, United States - Lox_Sample_4.4 | ecosystem: Environmental > Terrestrial > Soil > Wetlands | place: USA: Florida... | reverse complement strand
CCTCGTGCCGGTCCAGCTCCTCCTCCAGCCAGTCGACGGTGTCGGCGTCGAGGTGGTTGGTGGGCTCGTCGAGGAGGAGCAGGTCGGGGCGGGTGAGGAGGGCGCGGGCGATGGCCACGCGCTTGCGGGCCCCGCCGGAGAGCTCCTCCACCGGCCGGTCCCAGTCCTTCACCCCGAGCCGGTCGAGGAGCCGCCGCGCCTCGTGGGCGGTGTCCCAGCCCCCGAGGTGCTCGACCCGGTCGGCGGCGGCGGCCAGCTCGGCGAGGAGCCGCGCGTGGGCGTCCTCGTCCCGCTCCGCCTCCAGCCGGGCGGCGAGGGCGGCGTGGGCGGCGATCGCGTCGCGGAGCGGGGCCCGGGCCACCTCCAGCTCCGAGGCGACCGTGGCGCCGGCAGGGAACTCCGGCTCCTGGGGGAGGTAGGTGACGGTCGCGCCCCGCCGGAGCTGCACCTCGCCCCGATCCGGCTCTGCCGCCCGGGCCAGGATCCGCATGAGCGACGACTTCCCGGACCCGTTCACCCCCACCAGGCCGATCCGCTCCCCCTCCTCGACGGTGAAGGTGAGCCCTTCGAAGATGGTCCGGCTCCCGAAGGAGAGGCCCAGGCCGGCGGCGTGGAGCAGCGTCACGGCGCCCTTCATACCATCGAGGGCCCGGTGTGGCATGGTGCCCGGCGCCCGTTCGAGCGAGCGTGCCTCGCGCGCCGGGGTGCGACGATGTCATGGGGAATCTGCCCCGGAAGTCCGAGGTGCGCCATGATCGCGCCCGAGCCCCTCCGCCCCGTGGACGCCGCCTGGCTCCACATGGACCGGCCGGAGAACACGGCGGACATCGTGGCGCTCTTCTCCTTCGACCGCCCGCTGCCGCTCGACCGGTTCCGCCGGCTCCTCCAGGATCGCCTCCTCCCGCACGACCGGTTCCGCCAGCGGATCGTGGACCACGGGCAGCGCCCGGTCTGGCTGCGGGACCGCCGCTTCCGCATCGACCACCACCTGCTTCGCGAGCCGATGGACGCCGAGGACGAGGGCGCCCTGCGGCGGCTGGTGGGGCAGATCGCGAGCGACCAGCTCGACCTCCGCCACCCGCCCTGGCGCGTCCACGCCGTCGGGGGCCGCCGCGGCGCCCACGCGCTGGTGGTGAAGCTCCACCACTGCCTGGGCGACGGCTTCGCCCTGGTCGCCCTCCTGCTCTCGCTCGCCGACGAGCACCGGGACGACGCCTCCCGGGCCTCCTCCCGGCCGGCCGGGGCGCTCGAGCGCGTCGCCGGCCTGGTCCGGGCCGCGCCCTCGCTCGTCGCCGCCGCGCCCGCCTTCCTCCGCTCGCTGCTCGGGATGACGCTGCTCCCCGCCGCGCCCGCCACCCCGGCCCTCTCCGGGCTCCGGCGCGCGGCCTGGTCGAGCGGCTGGCCGCTCCCGGCGATTCGCGCCGCCGGCCGCGCCGCGGGAGGGACGGTGAACGACGTCCTCCTCGCCGCCCTCGCCGGCGCGCTCCGGCGCGTCCCGCCCGAGGGCAACGGCGCCAGGGCCCTGGTCCCGGTGAACCTCCGGCCGCTCCGGGAGGTGGGCCGCGCCGACACCCTGGGGAACGCCTTCGGGCTCGTGTTCCTCGACCTGCCCACCGAGCTCGACGCGCCGGCCGACCGGCTCGCCGCGGTGCGCGAGCGGATGCAGATCCTGCGCCAGCGCCCGGACGCCCAGGTCGCCTACGCGATCCTGGGGGCGCTCGGGCTCGGGCCGCGCGGCCTCGAGCGGCTCGGGACCGAGTTCTTCTCCCGCAAGGCCTCGCTGGTGGTGACCAACGTGCCCGGCCCGCGGCGGGCGCTGCACCTCGCCGGCCGCCGGCTGGACCGGCTGGTCTTCTGGGTGCCCCACCCGGCCGCGCTCGGGCTGGGGGTGAGCCTGCTCAGCTACGCCGGCGAGGTCACCGTCGGCGTCCGGGCGGACGCCGCCGTGCTCGCCGATCCCGCCGCGCTGGCGGCCGCCTTCCAGGAGGAGCTGGCGGCGCTGGCGCCCGCCCGCGCCCCTAGACGCCCAGCTTCTTGAAGAAGTCGTTCCCCTTGTCGTCCACCAGGATGAAGGCGGGGAAGTCGACCACCTCGATCCGCCAGACCGCCTCCATCCCCAGCTCGGCGTAGTCGATGCACTCGACCTTCTTGATGTTCTCCTCGGCGAGCACCGCCGCCGGGCCGCCGATCGAGCCGAGGTAGAAGCCGCCGTGCTTCTTGCAGGCGTCCGTCACCTGCTGGGAGCGGTTCCCCTTGGCGATCATGATCATCGACGCCCCGTGCGACTGGAGCAGGTCCACGTAGCTGTCCATGCGCCCGGCGGTGGTCGGGCCGAAGGAGCCGGAGGGCTTGCCGGGCGGGGTCTTGGCCGGACCGGCGTAGTAGACCGGGTGGGCCTTCAGGTAGTCGGGGACCCCCTTCCCCTGGTCGATCCGCTCCTTGAACTTGGCGTGGGCGATGTCGCGCGCCACCACCAGCGTCCCGCTGAGGAGGAGCGGGGTCGAGACCGGGTGCTTGGTGAGCTCGGCCAGGATCTCCTTCATGGGTCGGTTCAGGTCGATCCGGACGCCGTGGTCGTGCTTCCCCTTCTTGAGCTCGAGGGGGACGAGCCGGCCGGGCTGGTGATCGAGCTCCTCGATCCAGAGGCCGTCCCGGTTGATCTTGGCCTTCACGTTCCGGTCGGCGGAGCAGGAGACCGCCATGGCCACCGGGCAGGAGGCGCCGTGGCGCGGCAGGCGGACCACCCGCACGTCGTGGGCGAAGTACTTCCCGCCGAACTGGGCCCCGATCCCGAGCTTGTTGGCCGCCTCGAGGAGCCGCGCCTCCAGGGCCGGGTCGCGGAAGGCCTGGCCCTGCTTGTTCCCGGTGGTGGGGAGGGCGTCGTAGTAGTGGGTGGAGGCCAGCTTCACGGTCTTCACGCACTGGTCGGCGGAGGTGCCCCCCACCACGACCGCGATGTGGTAGGGCGGGCAGGCGGCGGTCCCCAGGTACTTCATCTTCTCCACCAGGAACTTCTCCAGCTTGTCGGGGGCGAGGAGGGCCTTGGTCTCCTGCCAGAGCATGGTCTTGTTGGCCGAGCCGCCGCCCTTGGCGACGAAGAGGAACTTGTACTCGGCGCCGTCGGTCGCGTAGAGGTCGATCTGGGCCGGGAGGTTGGTCCCGGTGTTGACCTCCTCGTACATGTCGAGCGCGGCGGTCTGCGAGTAGCGGAGGTTCTCGCCGGTGTAGGTGAGGTAGACGCCCTCGGACAGGTACTGCTCGTCCTTCGCGCCGGTCCAGACCTGCTGCCCCTTCTTCGCGATGATGGTGGCGGTGCCGGTGTCCTGGCAGATGGGGAGCTCGCCCCGGGCGGCGATCTCGGCGTTCTTCAGGAACGCCATCGCCACGCCCTTGTCGTTCGGCGAGGCCTCCGGGTCGGAGAGGATCTTCGCCACCTGCTCGTTGTGCTCGGCGCGGAGGAAGAAGGACACCTCCCGCATCGCCTCCTTGGCGAGCCGGGTGAGCGCGGACGGCTCGACCTTGAGGACCTCCTTGCCCTCGAAGGCGGCGGTCGAGACCCCTTCCTTGGTGAGGAGGCGGTACTTGGTCTGGTCCTTCCCGAGCGGGAAGGGGTCCTGGTACTGGAACGCGGGGGTCGCCATGGCGGAAGCTCCTTCGCGGCTCGGAGAGGGGATCGGGGCGCCAAGGTAACCACAGGACGGGCGGCGGTGTCGATGCGCCGGGGCGGGTCCCGCGGGCGCGGATTCTCGCCCGGACCGGTCCGGAATCCGGCTACCCCCGGGCGGCGGGCCGGGGCGCGAGCCGGTCCTTGAGCGCCAGGAATCGCTGCTCCACGAGGTGGAAGCTCGCCCAGGCGAGGGCCAGGCTCGCCCCGCTCCCCGCCAGCGCGTAGGCGAGGTAGCCGGCGCGGGTGGCGAGGAGGGCCGCGCCCCAGGGCCGGGCGCGGAGCGCCTCGAGCGCGCCGACGTGGACGAGGTAGTGCCAGACGTAGAGGCCGTAGCTGTAGCGCCCGAGCACCGCCAGCGGCCGGCTCCCGAGGAGCCGGCGCAGCGGGTGGTCCGTGCCCTCGGTGACCACCGCCCCGGCGAGCAGCCCGCCGAAGCCGATCGCGAGGAGGCTGTGGCTCCAGACCTCGAGCGCCCGGGCGTGCATGTCGTAGCCGAGCGGGGCGCCGAGGGCCAGGAAGCCCGCCCCGCCGGCCACCGCGGCCAGCGGCCAGGCTCGCCGGAGGGCCGCCCGTCCAGCGGGCGAGCGGAAGAGGACGGCGAGGAGCGCCCCGAGGGCGAGCGCGTCCACCCGCCCCGGCGTCACCCGGAACGCGCTGCCCACCGGCCACCCGGCGGCGACGATCCCGGCCCGGAGGAGCGGGCCCGCCAGGACGAGCCCGCCGGCCACCAGCGCCAGCCGGCGCCGGCCGGCGAGGAGCACCACCGCCGGCCAGGCCAGGTAGAACTGCTCCTCCACCCCGAGCGACCAGAAGTGCGAGAGGGCGGGGATGACCTGCCGGGCCGGGTAGGCCCAGTTCCCGAGGTAGCTCCAGTACCACCAGCCCCAGCGGCCGAAGGTCCAGGGGTCGACGAGCCCGAGGGCCGGGCCGAGGAGACCGAACAGCGCCAGGGCCAGGTAGTAGAGGGGGAAGATCCGGAGCGCCCGGCGGACGAGGAAGCCCGACCACCAGCCGGGCGCGCCCAGCCCGTCGAGCAGGATCCCGGTGATGAGGAAGCCGGAGAGGACGAAGAAGAGGTCGACCCCGGCCCAGCCCAGGCCGAGGGCGGCGACGGCGGCGCGGTCGAGCGGCGCGGTGCCCGGCCAGGCGTTCAGGAAGTGGCAGGCGAGCACGCCGCCGATGGCCAGCCCGCGCAGCCCGTCCAGGGCCGGAAGCTTCCCGCCCAGCGCGCCCGCGATCCGGGCCCCCTCCTCGCACTCCGCTGCACGCCGGACGTCCACCGGCGGATTCTGCCCGCGCCTCCCCGGGCGCACAACCGTCGCTGACCCCCACCGGGGAAGCGTCCCAATCTCCCCCGAGCGCGGTCGAGCTTTTCGGTGGCGCCGTTCGCTCGCCGCCGACAGGAGGAGCAGCGTGAACGATTCCGGCCCGCGCGGAGTGGTCCTGCCCTTCCCGGGCCCCCGCCGCCCGGGTGCCCACCCGGACCTGGCCTTCTTCGGGCTTGGGCTCGTGGTCCTGGCGGCGATCCTCGCCCTGGCGATCGCCTCGGGCGCCGCCGCCAGCCCCGCCCCCGAGCCGCCGCCCTTCGTCTACGGCGGCTGAGGCTCGCCGCTCAGCCGAGCCGGCGGAGGACCTCGTCGGTCATCGCCCGGGACCCGAGCTTCCCGCCCAGGTCCGCGGTCCGGCAGCCGTCGGAGATGGTCCGGTCGACCGCCTGCTCGATGGCCGCCGCCTCGGCCTCGAGCCCGAGCGAGTGGCGGAGCAGCATCGCCGCGGAGAGGATCGTGCCCAGCGGGTTGGCGATCCCCTTCCCGGCGATGTCGGGCGCGGAGCCGTGGATGGGCTCGTAGAGACCCGGGCCGCCCGCCCCGATCGACGCGGAGGGGAGCATGCCCATCGAGCCGGCCAGGACCGAGGCCTCGTCGGTGAGGATGTCCCCGAACATGTTCTCGGTCACCACCACGTCCAGGGTGGCCGGGCTGGTGACGAGCCGCATGGCGGCGGTGTCGACCAGCATGTGATCGAGGGCCACGGCCGGGCTGGCCTTCCCGAGCTCGGTCGCGATCTGGCGCCAGAGCCGCGACGACTCGAGCACGTTCGCCTTGTCGACGCTGGTCACCTTGCTCCGCCTGCCCTTGGCCAGGCGGAAGGCGAGCTCGACCACCCGCCGGATCTCGAAGTCCTGGTACTCCAGGGTGTCCACCGCGCGGACGTGGCCGTCGCGCGTGTCCCGCCCCTTGGGCTGGCCGAAGTAGAGACCGCCGGTCAGCTCCCGGATCACCAGGATGTCGACGCCCTTCAGCCGGTCGGGCTTGACGGGCGAGGAGTCGGTGAGCGCCGGGTGGACCCGCACCGGCCGGAGGTTGGCGAACACGCCGAGCCCCTTGCGCAGCGCCAGGAGCCCCTGCTCCGGACGGACCTTGGCCTGGGGATCGTCCCACTTCGGACCGCCCACCGCCCCGAGGAGCACCGCCTGGGAGGCCTTGCAGTCGGCGAGGACCGCGTCGGTGAGGGCGGTGCCGTGGGCGTCGATCGAGCAGCCGCCCATCAGCCGCTCGGAGAAGGCGAGCCGGTGGCCGCCCTTCCTCGCCACCGCCTCGAGCACCCGCACCGCCTCCGCCGTCACCTCCGGCCCGATGCCGTCGCCGGGGAGCACCACGATGTTCGCGTTCACCTGTTCGTCTCCGTGCGCGTCCGCGCCTGGGTGAGGCCGTACTCGACCGCGTCCACGAGGGCGATCCAGCTCGCCTCGATGATGTTCGTGCTGGCGCCGACCGTGCTCCAGCGCTTCCCCGCCTGCTGCATGTCGACGAGGACGCGGGTGATGGCCGCGGTTCCCTGGGTCCCGTCGAGGATGCGAACCTTGTAGTCCGAGAGGTGGATCTCGGCGAGCTCCGGGTACCGGGCGGCGAGCGCCTTGCGCAGCGCCTGGTCGAGGGCGTCCACCGGCCCGTCGCCCTCGGCGGCGGTGTGGTGGACCTGGCCGTCCACCCGCACCTTGACCATCGCCTCGGCGAAGATCCCGCGCCCGCTCCGGTGCTCGACGTTCACCAGGAAGTCGATCAGCTCGAAGGGGGGCCGGTAGCCGGCCTGCTGGCGCCGCATCATCATCGCCACCGAGGCCTCGGCGGCCTCGAACGAGAACCCCTTGGCCTCGAGGGCCTTGATCTCCTCGAGCAGCACGCCCACGTCCGCCCCCTCCTCGACGCGGATGCCGTACTCCTCCGCCTTGGAGAGCAGGTTGCCGCGCCCGGAGAGCTCGCTCACCACCACCCGCATCCGGTTCCCGACCAGGGCCGGGTCGACGTGCTGGTAGGAGACCTCGCTCCGCCGCATGGCCGCCACGTGGATCCCGCCCTTGTGGGCAAAGGCGCTCTTGCCCACGTAGGCGAGGTGCTCGTCGGGGGCGAGGTTCGCCACCTCGGCAACGAAGTGCGCCACCTCGTAGAGGGTCTTGAGCTTCCCCTCCGGCAGGCAGCGGAGCCCCATCTTCAGCTCTGCGGCGGGGATGATCGAGCAGAGGCTGGCGTTGCCGCAGCGCTCGCCGTAGCCGTTGATGGTCCCCTGCACCTGGATCGCGCCCCCTTCCAGGGCGGCCAGGGAGTTGGCCACCGCGCACTCCGAGTCGTTGTGGCAGTGGACGCCGAGCGGGTGGCGGACCGCGTCCTGGACCTTGCGGACCACCTCGCCGATCTGCCAGGGGAGCGACCCGCCGTTGGTGTCGCAGAGGACCAGGGTCTCCGCCCCGCCCTTGACCGCCGCCCGCAGGGTCTCGAGCGCGTACGCCGGGTCGGCCCGGTAGCCGTCGAAGAAGTGCTCGGCGTCGTAGATCACCCGCCGCCCCTGGGCCCGGAGGTAGGCGAGGCTCTTCTCCACGATGCGGAGGTTCTCCTCCAGGGTGGTGCGCAGCACCTCGCGGACGTGCAGGGTCCAGGTCTTCCCTACCACCGTGCAGACCGGCGTGCGCGCCTCGACCAGCGCCTGGATGTTGGCGTCGTCCTCCGGCGCGCCCCCTACCCGGCAGGTCGACCCGAAGGCGGCGATCTTGGCCACCTGCCAGGGGATGTCGCGCGCCCGCTCGAAGAACTCGGCGTCCTTGGGGTTCGAGCCCGGCCAGCCGCCCTCGATGAAGGCCACCCCGAGCTCGTCGAGACGCCGGGCGATCCGGAGCTTGTCGTCGCAGGAGAGGCTGATCCCCTCGCGCTGCGTGCCGTCCCGCAGGGTGGTGTCGTAGATCTGGATCACCGCGCCTCCGCTCTCCACGCCGCTTCGCCGGATCGAGCCGACCGGATGAGATGAGATGAAGGGCGGAATGATACACGACCGCGCCGCTCCGTCGATCCCGTGGGATCGACGCCGGAATCGGCGCCCGCCCCATGCGGGCCCGGATCTCGGGCCCTGGCCGTGCGTTGCTCCCGGCGAACCCGCACCGGAGCCCGCCATGAAGGGACCGCTCAGCCTCCTCCTCGCCCTCCTCCCCGCGCTCGTTCTCGCCGAGCCGCCTCCCGCCCCCGGCGCCCCTCCCCTCCGCACCCTGCGGGTCGGCGGCGAGGGCCTGGTCTCGGTGCCCCCCGACGTGGCGGTGGTGAGCGCCGGGGTGGAGTCGACGGGGAGGGACCTGGCGCAGGTGACGGCCGACGCGTCCGCCCAGCTGAAGCGGGTGCTCGCCGCCCTGGAGCAGGCCGGGGTCGCCGCCAGGGACGTGCAGACCACCCGCCACGACGTGAACGTGGAGCGGCCCTGGAAGGACGGGAAGCCCGGCCCCATCACCGGGTACACGGTGAGCGACGAGGTCCGCGTGACGGTGCGCGACCTCTCCCGGCTCGGGACGGTGCTGGAGCGCGTGGTGGCGGCCGGCTCGAACGTGCTCCGCGGGCTGGCCTTCGAGCGGGACGACACCGGTCCGCAGCGGGCCCGCGCCCTGGCCCTGGCGTACGCCGACGCGCGGGCCAAGGCCGAGGCCATCGCCAAGGCGGCCGGGGTGGTCCTCGGCGAGGTCCTCTCGGTGAGCGAGCAGGTGCAGGGGGCCCGGCCCGTCCCGGTCCGCATGGCCCGGGCGGCGCTGGCAGCCGAGCCCGTGCCGGTCTCCCCCGGCGAGCTCCAGGTGAGCGGGGCGGTCGAGGTGACGTTCCAGCTCCGCTGACCTGGCGCGCGGCGCCCGGCCGGGCTAGGCTCCGGGCCCCGCACGACGGAGGAGCGCCATGGCGAAGCCCAAGATCGAGGACCTCGTGAAGGGGAAGGGGCTGGAGGCGGCCCGCGGCAAGACGGTGGAGGTCCACTACACCGGCTGGCTCGAGGGCGGCGCCCAGTTCGACTCCTCGGCGGGGGGAAACCCCTTCTCCTTCCGGCTCGGGGCCGGCGAGGTGATCGAGGGCTGGGACCGGGGGGTGGCGGGCATGAAGGTGGGCGGCAAGCGCCGGCTCACCCTCCCGCCCGAGCTGGGCTACGGCGCCCGCGGCGCGCCCCCGGAGATCCCGCCCAACGCCACCCTGGTCTTCGAGGTCGAGCTGCTGGCGGTGTACTAGCGGCCCCGCTCCCCGCTCACGGCACGAACCGCTCCACCGCGGCGGTGTCCCGCGCCAGCCCGCCCCGGGTGAAGAGGAGCGGGACGGTGTCGTTCGTCAGCCAGAGCGGCAGGAGGTTCAGGTACCAGGGCGAGCTGGGGACGGCGCTCGCGCCCCCGGGCCAGACCGACTCCGCCCGCTTGCCCTGGCCGCGGGAGAGCTCGACCACCAGCCGGTTCGACGGCCCGCCCGAGAACATGAAGGCGTTCGCCGAGTCCGCGCGGACGGGGTGGTTGGAGGCGTCCACCACCCCGAAGCCGCCGCCCTTGGGGATCCCGGGCAGCCCGGCCAGCGGCGCCGGGAACTGACCGAAGGCGGGCGGCACGCTGAACGGGCCGTCCATGACGTGGGCGAAGACGATCCGGTGGAGCTTCCCCCAGCGGTAGTCGCCCTGGTGCGTCGAGCCCTGGAAGGCCGGGGCGAAGACCGGCCCGGAGAGCAGCGCCAGCGCGCCGGAGACGCTCTGCAGGAGCAGCAGGTCACGGCGATCCTCGGGGCTCGCGTCCACCCCGGGCAGGGCGAAGAAGTCGATCCCGGAGGCGCCCACCCCGTGCCGCACCGCGAAGCGGTCGAGGAGATTCCGGAGCGCGGTCATCGCCTGCTGATCGGGCGGCACCGGGAGCGGCCCGAGGTGGGCGTCGATCACGTTCCGGATCGCCTGCCCCCGCCAGACCGAGTAGATCGTCGCGGCGACGCTGGCCCGGATCTCGGCGGGCGAGGGCGGCGAGCGCCGGCCGTCGACGTCGGAGGCGTCGTAGCCCTCGGGGATCCCGGTGGGCATGCTCCCGTCCCAGGCCGCCAGGCGGCCGACCGCCTCGGCCACCGCCGGGTCGGCGGCGAGCGCCGCCAGCGCCGCGGGGGCACCCGGGCGGCGGGCTCGCGCCAGGGCGCCGGTGATCCAGGGGACCAGGACCTCGGCGT
>Ga0335084_10008646_pt1 | contig 10154 bp, 7 predicted proteins | sample Lox_Sample_44_FD_206721 | JGI IMG/M metagenome (GOLD analysis project Ga0335084, IMG submission 206721) | Soil microbial communities from Loxahatchee National Wildlife Refuge, Florida, United States - Lox_Sample_4.4 | ecosystem: Environmental > Terrestrial > Soil > Wetlands | place: USA: Florida... | reverse complement strand
ATCCCGTCATAGGTCGGATATTCGCGGCCCGACACCCCTTCCTCCGCCGGGTTGACGAAGAAGAGCGAGATCCCGCGCGGGTCGCGGATGTCGCCGCTGGTGCGCGCCGAGACGATGAGCAGATCGGCTACCGCCGCGTGGACCACCACGGACTTGTTCCCGTTGAGAACCCAGAACCCGCCTTCCTGACGCGCCGTGGTCTCTACATGGCTAAGAGCGTGGCGTGAGCCGGGCTCGCCGTGGGCGAAGGCGAGTTTCATCGACCCATCCACGATGCCCGGCAGCAGGATCCGGCGCTGCGGCTCGCTGCCCGCCAGCACGATCGTGCCCGCGCCCATCACCACCGTGGACAGGTAGGGCTCGACCACCAAGTGCCTGCCGAAGGCCTCCATGACCAGCATGGTGTCCACCGCATTGCCTCCGAACCCGCTGTACTCGGGCGGGATCGGCAGCCCGAGCAGCCCCAGCGAGGCGAAGCCTTCCCACACCGTTGGGCTCATGCTCTGGCGCGAGCTCACGATCTCACGCCGCGCCTCGAAGGCGTAGTTCTTCTCGAGAAACTTCCCGACCGAGTCCTTCAGCAGCTCCTGCTCTTCCGTGTAATTGAAGTCCATCACTGATCCTTTAGCAGAGGAGAGCCAACCCCGAACTACAACCCCAGGATGTGCTGCGCGATGATGTTACGCTGGATCTCGTTCGAGCCGCCGTAGATGGTCACCTTGCGGTAGTTGAAGTAGCGCGCGGCGAGCGGCGCAGCGTATTCCGGTCCCACGTACTCGCCCAGCCAATGTTCGCCCCACGCCTGCGGCAGATACGGCAGCGCGTAGGGGCCCACGGCCTCCATCATGAGCTCGGTCAAGGCCTGCTGGATCTCGGTGCCGCGGATCTTGAGGATCGAGGCCTCGGGTCCGGGCGCGCGCCCCTCGCGTTCGGCCGAGGCCACCCGCAGGTTGGTGATCTCCAGGGCCATGATGTCGATCTCCAGACGCGCGATCTTGTCGCGGAAGCGCGGGTCCTGGGAAAGCGGCTGCCCGTCCTTCTGCTCCTGCGAGGCGATGTGCTTGAGCAAGCGTAGCTCGCGTTTGGAGCGTGCCACGGCGGGGATGCCGGAGCGCTCGTGGCCCAGGAGATATTTCGCATAGCTCCAGCCCCGACCCTCTTCCCCGACCAGGTTCTCGGCCGGCACCTCCACGTTCTCGAACCAGATCTCGTTCACTTCGTGCTCGCCCTCCAGAGTGATGATCGGGCGCACGGTCACCCCAGGAGAGCGCATATCGATCAGCAGGAAGGAGATCCCTTCCTGGCGTTTCGCCGTGACCGACGTGCGCACCAGGCAGAAGATCATGTCGGCATATTGGCCGAGCGTGTTCCAGGTCTTCTGACCGTTGACGATGTACTTGTCGCCTGAACGTTCGGCGCGCGTCTTGAGCGAAGCCAGATCGGAGCCGGCGCCCGGCTCCGAATAGCCCTGGCACCACCAGTCCTCGCTGGAAAGGATGCGCGGCAGGTAATGCTGCCTTTGCCAGGGGCTGCCGAACGCGATGATGACCGGGCCGACCATGCTCACGCCGAAAGCGATTACCGGCGGCGCGCCCGCCTCTGCGCACTCCTCGTCGAAGATATGCTTCTGCACCGCGTTCCAGCCGGTGCCGCCGTATTCGACGGGCCAGCCCGGCGCGATCCAGCCCTTCCGGTGCAAGACCTTCTGCCAGCGGACGTAATCCTCCTTGGCGAGCCGCTTGTGTTCCAGGACCTTGCGGCTGATGTCGGCCGGCAACTCGGCGCGGACAAACGCGCGCGCTTGTTCGCGGAAAGCCTGCTCTTCGGGCGTGTAGTTGAGATCCACTGGGTGGGTGCTCCAGCTTTGGTCGGTCTTTCGGAGTGCGGGGAGGGGCGGTGCGATCGCGCCGCTGCGGTGAGCGCATCACGGAGCAGCCCAGAGAATACGGCAATCGCCTACCGCGGGCAACCGCTCGCACTGCAGTTCACGTACCGCATCCCGTCGGCGTGGCCGCGCGTTCGCCCCGGGTCTATAATTCGGCATCCACTTCCCGTCGCCGCCGCGGCCAGCTCGGTCGCGCCACCCGGCACGCCGCCGGATCCAGGAGGAACGCATGGGCACTCGCGAACAGGAACTTCTCGCTCAACTCAACCTCGAGCCGCTGTGGATGCCGTTCACGGCGAACCGCCAGTTCAAATCGAGCCCCCGCCTACTGGTGGCGGCCAAGGACATGTACTACACCTCGCACGACGGCCGGCAGATCCTCGACGGGGTCGCAGGCCTGTGGGCGGTCAACGCGGGACACTGCCGCGCGCCCATCGTCGAGGCGATCAAGAAGCAGGCCGAAAGCCTGGATTACGCCACCGGATTCCAGATGCACAGCCCGGCGCCGTTCCAAGCCGCGGAGCGTCTGGTGCAGATCACGCCCCGAGGCATGGACCACGTCTTCTTCGTCAATTCCGGCTCCGAGGCTGTCGACACGGCGCTCAAGATCGCGCTGGCCTATCACCGGATGCGCGGCGAGGGCACTCGACGGGTTCTGATCGGACGCGAGCGCGGTTACCACGGGGTGGGTTTCGGCGGGATCTCGGTGGGCGGCATGACCGCCAATCGCAAGGTCTTTCATGGACAGCTGCTGCCTGCCGTGGACCACCTGCCGCACACGCATCTCCCCGAGAAGAACGCCTACTCGCGCGGGCAACCACAGTCGGGCGAGCACCTAGCAGACGAGCTCGAGACGCTGGTCGCGCTCCACGACGCCTCCAATGTTGCCGCAGTGATCGTCGAGCCGGTGGCCGGCTCCACCGGCGTTTTAATTCCGCCGAAGGGCTATCTGGAGCGGCTGCGGCAGATCTGCGACAAGTACGGGATCCTGTTGATCTTCGACGAAGTCATCACCGGATTCGGCCGCACCGGCAGCGCGTTCGCCTCGCAGACCTTCGGCGTGACCCCGGATCTGATCACATGCGCCAAGGGCCTGACCAACGCGGCGGTGCCGATGGGCGCCGTGATCGCGAAGAAGGAGATCTATGACGCGTTCATGCAAGGCCCTGAGAACGCGATCGAGCTCTACCATGGGTATACGTATTCGGGTCACCCCCTTGCGGCCGCGGCCGCGGTCGCAACGCTCGACCTGTTCAGGACGGAGGGCCTGTTCCAGCGCGCCACCGAGCTGGCGCCATACTGGGAGGACGCGGCCCACTCCCTCAAGGGCCTGCCCAACGTGATCGACATCCGCAACATCGGACTGGTCTGCGGCATCGAGCTGGAGCCCATACCCGGCAAGCCCACCGCCCGCGCCTTCGAGGCTTTCCTGCGCGCCTACCAGCACAACCTGCTGATCCGTACCACCGCCGATACCATCGCGCTGTCGCCTCCATTGATCGTGCAGAAGAGTGAGATCGACCAGATCTTCGAGACCTTGCGCGAAGTGCTCAGAACGCTTCCGTAGCGACGTCTGAGCGCATAGGGGCCGAAGCGCGGAGGACGCGAAGCCTGCATCTTCCGGGGTCAGCACAGGCACGCGAAGACGCACGCGACATGCCATCGCACCGGACGGCGCTTCAGCATGACGTGCCGCTCAAAGAACTCGCCTTGCCGGCCTGGCTCCTGTAGTCGTGCTCCCGGCCGCTGATTCAGGTCCGGCCTTGCTAGCGCTACTCGCATCTCCACCTTTGAACGCGGCTCTAGAGGGTCGGGAATGAAGTTCGTCATCGCGCAGATGCAGCATGAAACCAATACTTTCTCGCCGGTGCCTACTCCGTGGGAGGCCTTCGGCGGAAAGGGCGGGCCTGCGCTGGGGCAGGCGGCATATGAGACGACCAAGGGCACGCGCGTACCCATGGCCGCCTACCTCGACCTCGCCGAGGCGGCAGGCGCGCAGATCGTCACTCCGCTCGCGGCGTGGGCCAACCCCAGCGGTCCCGTGGATGGCAACGCCTACGACCGGTTCTGCGACCGGATCTGCGGCGCGGTCAGCGAGGGGTGCGAGGCAATCTTCCTCGATTTGCACGGTGCCATGGTGGTCGCCGATCGCACCGACGACGGCGAAGGTGTGCTACTGGAGAAGATCCGCGGCATCGCTCCCCGCACGCCGATCGCGGTATCGCTCGATCTGCATGCGAATGTCACGGACCGCATGGTGCGCAACTGCGACGTGATCGCCGGCTACAAGACCTACCCGCACGTAGACGGCTACGAGGCCGGACAACTCGCCGGCAGCATTCTGCTGCGCTATCTCAAGGGCGAAGTCAGGCCCGTCATGGCATGGGGTAACGTGCCGCTGCTTGCGCAGACGCTGCGTCAGAACACGGACGAGAGCCCCATGAAGGACTGCGTGGACGCTGCGCGCGCGGCGGAGCGTGGCGGCCTGCTTGCGGCGACGGCCTTCGGCGGATTCCAGGGCGCCGACATTCACGACGCGGGCTTGAGCGTGGTGACGGTGGCCGACGGCGAGCGCAGCCGAGCGGAGGAAGCCTGCAGGTCGATCCTCGATATCGCGTGGCGCCACAAGGAACAGTTCATCTACCGGGGCGAGCCGCTCCAGCAGGCGCTCGCGCGGGCTCAGCGCCTGGCGGACGAGAACGGAGGACCGATCCTGCTGCTGGACCACGCGGACAACTGTGCATCCGGCGCTACGCAGGACACGATGTACGTGCTGAAGGAAGCGCTGCGCCAAGGGCTCAAGGATATCGCGGTCGGACCTGTGCGCGACCCCGAATCCGTCGCGCAGATGATCCAAGCCGGCGTAGGTGCCACGGTGACTCTGAACGTCGGCGGCAAAATGGACATGCCAGCCATCAAGGTGAAGGGTGAGCCGCTGCAGTTGACCGGCGTAGTGAGGGCCATCACAGACGGCGAATACACGATTACCGGACCGCAATTCCAGGGCATGCGCTGCTACATGGGCAGAACGGCGGTGCTGGATATCGGCGCGGCCGAAATCGTCTTGACCGAGCGCAACCAGGAACCGTGGGACCGCGGCGTGTTCACCAGCGCGGGCATCGATCCGGCACGCAAGCGCTTCTTGCTGCTGAAGTCGCGCATGTACTTTCGGCCTGTGTTCCTCCCGATCGCGAAGGGCATGGTGTTCTGCGACAGCCTGGGCGTGGGATCCTCGGACTGGGCTCTGTTCGAGTACAAGAAGCTGCGGCGGCCAATCTATCCGCTCGACGAATTCCCTGGCGGCCATCGCTGACGCGAGCCGTCTTCGACTTCAGTTTTCCCACAGGAGGATGAGATGAACAAACCGGTCGAACGATCCGCGCTGCGGGTGCAGGAAATCCGTCACTACATCGACGGCCGCGAGGTGGCCGGAACCAGCGGACGTTTCGGAGATGTATACAACCCCGCCCTGGGACAGCAGTCCGGGCGGGTGCCCTTCGCCAGTAGCGAGGAGGTCGGCCGTGCGGTCACAGCCGCGCAGGCCGCTTTCCCGGCATGGGCCGGGACGCCTCCCCTGCGCCGCGCGCGAGTCATTTTCAAGTTCAAGGAGCTGGTGGAACGCGAGGCGGACGCCCTGGCACGGTTGATCTCCGCCGAGCACGGCAAGGTCGTTGCCGACGCTCGCGGCGAGGTCACGCGCGGCTTGGAGGTGGTGGAGTTCGCCTGCGGCATTCCGCAACTGCTCAAGGGCGAGTACTCGGAACAGGTCGGCACGGGTGTGGACACATGGTCGATGCGCCAGGCGCTGGGCGTGTGCGCGGGCATTACACCGTTCAACTTCCCGGCCATGGTCCCGATGTGGATGTTCCCCTTGGCTATTGCTTGCGGCAACACCTTCGTGCTCAAGCCCTCGGAGCGCGATCCATCCGCCGGCATATTCCTGGCCGCACTGCTTAAGGAAGCGGGTCTGCCCGATGGCGTATTCAACGTCGTCCACGGGGACAAAGTGGCGGTGGACGCGTTGCTAGCCGATCCCCGTGTGGCTGCGGTGAGTTTCGTGGGCTCGACCCCCATCGCTGAGTACATCTACCGTACCGGCACGGCCCACGGGAAACGCGTCCAGGCGCTGGGCGGCGCCAAGAATCACCTCGTGGTCATGCCCGACGCCGATCTCGAGCAAGCCGTGGATGCGCTGACGGGCGCGGCCTATGGTTCAGCCGGCGAGCGCTGCATGGCGATCTCGGTTGCGGTTGCGGTGGGCGGCGTTGCAGACCCACTGGTAGCGCGCCTCGCGCAGCGCGCACGCGGCCTAAAGATCAATGCCGGAACGGACGAAAACGCGGACATGGGGCCGCTTGTCACCAAGCAGCACCTGGAAAAGGTCATGGGCTACGTGGCCGCTGGGCTGGCAGAGGGGGCGCAGCTGGTGGTCGACGGGCGTGGCACGCAGGTTCCCGGATACGAGGCCGGGTACTTTCTGGGCGGCTGCCTGTTCGATCACGTCCAGCCGAGCATGAAGATCTACAAGGAAGAGATCTTCGGCCCGGTGCTGTCGGTAGTGCGGGTGCCCGACTTCGAAAGCGCCGTGCAGATGGTCAACGCGCACGAGTACGGTAACGGTGTGTCCGTGTTCACCCGAGACGGCGATTGCGCCCGAGAGTTTGCCGCCCGCGTTCAGGTGGGCATGGTCGGCATCAATGTTCCGATCCCGGTGCCGGTGGCCTACCACAGCTTCGGAGGGTGGAAGCGCTCGCTGTTCGGCGACCACTTCATGCACGGGCCGGAAGGCGTGCGCTTTTACACGCACCTGAAAACCATCACCGGTCGCTGGCCAACCGGCATCCGCAGAGGGGCCGAGTTCGTCATGCCGACCATGAAGTAAGAGGCCCGTCGCGGCCGAAGGGGTCGAGCCATGCTCAAGCGTTGCCTTGCGGTCGGCACAGTGATGTGGTGCGTTGGTGCGGCGTGCCCCGCCGGTGAGACGACTTGGGACAGGAATGCGAAGTGGTTGCAGCAGCAGATCGAGGCCTGCCAGCAAGGCGCCGGAGAGCTGCCGTGCCGCTCTTTCGTGCCGCGCGCGCTCAATCAACTGTTCGGGATCGACGAGTTCTGCCAGAGCGAGGCGTGCTTGCAGACGCACGAGGTGGCGGCCGAGATCGGCAAGGGAGGTCACTGGACGTCGCTAGGTCGTGCCAGCGATCAGAAAGTGCTGACTCAGGCTCAGGAGATGGCCACCGGCGGACTGCCTGTGATCGCCGTACAGGCGGCATCGAGCCAGGGCTTGGTTGCGATCATCATGCCCGGGGGGCCGTTCCCCTCCCAACGCTGGAGTCGCAACGTGCCGCTTGCCGTGGGTACACGCGCCGACAAGCCGCTCGATTCGGTGTACGCCCGAAGCCTGAGCTTCCTGTTCTCCGAGCCGGAGAAGGTGACGTTGTATGCGTACAAGTAAGTGGGCACGAAGCAGGAGGGTCCGGCGGGCGATCACCGCTGCCTCGACGGCCTGCACCGGGCTCCCCGTTCAGCGTGCAATGGCGTTACGGGTCCGCGCACCGATGCTGCGGCCGGGCGGCGCCGATTCTCGCGATGCCGAAGTGATAGGTGAGAGGTAGAAGAACACGCGGCCGCGCGCAAGGCGCGGTCGGTGCCGCTCCATACCTCTCGCCTATCGCTTCGGCAGAGGGATCAAGCCTGCGCGTGGGCCAGGCTGCGCTTGGCCATATCGACCCACACCTGCTCGGTGTGGAGCCGGATGTTCGAGCGGCGGGCCTGGGCCAATACTTCCCCGAACACCCGATTGGCCTGGACGTTGAGCCCCAGTCGCTTGAGCAGCAGCCCGTAACGGCACTTCGCCTCCAACCCGACAAAGACCTGGACGAGCCGCTGGTACTCCCGCAGCGCTTCTTCGTGCTGGCCCAGGCCCTCCAGGGCGCGCGCGTTGAGCAGGCATGCCTCCTCGGGGCAATAGCGGCGATCGACGCGTTGGAGCCGCGCCAGCACCTCGCGGGCTTGCTCGAACGTCTCGTTGTTCACATGGGCCCGCGCGAGCCCCATCATGAGCTGCGGATCGTTGGCGTAGATTCCCTGCAGGGCGCTTTGGTACATGCCGACCGCGCGGTAGTACATGCCGTGCCGCATCAGCTCCTCGGCCGCGGCGACCTTGTTGGCGACGCTGGGACAGCTCTCGGCGTCGATCAAGCGCAGGCGCAAGCTGCCGTTGAGCATCAACGCGCTGGCGACTTTCCGCGTTGCGCGACGTGCAGTGCGCTGTTCGGAGGAGCCGGGAAAGATCTCGAGCAGATAATAGATCACGCAACCGACCACCGGCGTGGCGACGATCAACACGGCCCACCAGTACGGCTTGGCCGTGCGAAACACGTGAACGATGAAGAACGCCTGGACGACGGCGGTAAAGGCGATAAGCTCGGGCATCCCAACTCCCCCTGCGGCCGGTGCAGCGGACGGATTCGTTCGAAGATTTCTTAACCGTTAAAAACGCAAGGAATATGCCTGTAGTCTCTGGCCGATCGGCGGGACGCGCGCTCGCGAAATTACGTCTTGCGCAGCGGAAAACGCCGCAGAATCTGGAACTCGGCGCGCGGCGCAGGCTGGACGAACAAGCAGATGTCCTCGCAGCGCACCGGCTGTGTAGCCGCACGGAAGTAGCTTGCCAGCCAAGCGACGAGCTGATCGGCTTCCGCTCCAGCGACAGATTCGGTCAGGGTGATATGGAAGCGCCATTGGTCGAGCAAGTAGGGGTAGCCAAGGCGCAGCAGCAACTCTTCCTGACGCGGAGTCAGCCCTGCTTGCCGGCGTCGCGCCAGCTCTTCCTCCTGCGGATGGGCGCGGAAATGGTCGAGCTCCACAGCACACGCATCGGCCAGGAGTTGGAGCCGGTCGCTCTGGAGCGCAGTGCGCAGCGCAAGGAATCCCGCCAATGTGCCGACTTCAAGGGTCGGCAAGGCGAAGGCCGCATGACGCGCCGCCAGTGCCTGCGCCGCCTCTACGAGATCGTCACGGCCGCAGCCGGAACGCAGCCGAAAAGGCGGCTTGAGCGTCGCATGCAACCCATAGAGGCGGGGAGACGCGGTCAGCCCCCGGATCCGCTCGGCGCTGAATGCGTCCACCGCAGGCTGAGACACCGCCCGGCCGGTCGTCGGATCGCGGCCCAGCCACGCGCAGCCCAGCCGCCACATATCGGAATGCTCGGGTGGCGCGAGATACAGTGCGTAACGGGGACTCATCACCGGGGGCGGAGGAGCAGCAAGCGGGCCGGATGGACGCTGCCTGCGTCGGGGCCGGCGAACGGGGCTAAACTATCACAAACCTTGAACAATTCGACCCACCACGCGGCATACCCATGCGCCTGATCACCAATGCTCGCGTCGTGACCGGCGATGAAATGGTCCTGGGCACTGTAACGGTTTCGCGCGGCCGGTTCGTCGAGCTGCAACCCGGGCTGACCGGCGTCCCAAACGCCGAGGATTGGGAGGGCGACTACCTGCTTCCCGGGCTGATCGAGCTCCACACCGACAATCTGGAGAAGCATCTCGAGCCCAGGCCGGGTGTGCGCTGGCCGGCGATGTCCGCGCTGCTTACTCACGACGCGCAGGTGTCTACCGCGGGGATCACCACCGTGCTGGATGCCATGGGGGTAGGCGACTTCGACGAGCGTTCGGTGCGAGCGGAAGGTCTGCAGGCCGCTGCCGATGCGTTGCGCGAGGCGCGCTCCCGCGAGCTGCTGCGCGCCGAGCATCTGCTGCACATGCGCTGCGAGCTCGCTTGCGACAACATGCTGCCGGTGGTCACGCCGTTTCTCGCCGATCCCTGGGTCCGCCTGGTGTCGATCATGGACCACACGCCCGGACAACGGCAATGGATGGACATCGAGCGTTTCCGCATCTACACCCAGCGCAACCAGCGCTGGAGCGACGAATACCTCGCCCAGGTCGTGCGCGAGCGCCAGGACATGCAAGCGCGTAACGCCGAGCGCAACCGCCGTGCGCTGCTGGAGCTGTGCCGCGATCGACGCATCCCGCTGGCAAGCCACGACGACACGCTGGCCGAGCACGTCCTGGAGGCGTCGCAGAGCGGGTTCGTCATCTCCGAATTCCCCACCACGCAGGATGCCGCGCGTGCCGCCCGCCAATATGGACTGGGGATCGTGATGGGCGCGCCGAATCTGGTGCGCGGCGGGTCACACTCGGGCAACATCTCCGCTCTCGAGCTGGCGCAAGGCGACCTGTTAGACTGCTTGTCCTCCGATTAT
>Ga0335084_10008645_pt1 | contig 10155 bp, 8 predicted proteins | sample Lox_Sample_44_FD_206721 | JGI IMG/M metagenome (GOLD analysis project Ga0335084, IMG submission 206721) | Soil microbial communities from Loxahatchee National Wildlife Refuge, Florida, United States - Lox_Sample_4.4 | ecosystem: Environmental > Terrestrial > Soil > Wetlands | place: USA: Florida... | reverse complement strand
GTCGCCGACGCGGCGGCGATCGGCGCCCCGGATGCCTATCGCGGCGAGGTCGTGCGCGCCTACGTCGTGCTGCGGCCCGGTGCCAAGGCCGGTGTCGAGGACCTGCTGACGCACTGCCGGGCCAATCTCGCCAAGTACAAGGTGCCCGCGTCGCTCGAGATCCTCGATGCGCTGCCGAAGACCACCGTGAACAAGACCGACAAGAAGGCCTTGCGCGAGCGCGCCCGGGCCGTGTCCGCCGCATGAGAGATCTATGAGTAAACCTCGTCTTCTCGACCGCCTTTTCCACGACATCGCCGCCGGCGAGATCCGCGACGGCGATATCCGCTATGTGATGCTGCGCACCGATGCGCTGATGGGCCTGTTTCAGCGCCTGCCGGAGCCGGCGCGGCAGCAGGCGTTGGCCGCCCTCGGCGATTCCATCCACGAGAACGGCGGCCGCTCGGCGGCGGCGTACCGGGCCGGCGGTGCCGCCGGTGCCGCGCTGCTCGACGTCATTGTTGAAACGGCACCCCAGCTTGGCTGGGGCAGTTGGACGTTCACCGACCGCGGACCCGAGCGGCTGGTGCTCGAAGTCCGCAATTCGCCGTTCGTGCATGGCCATGGGCCATCGGCGTCGCCGGTTTGCTCGCCGGTCGCCGGCATGCTTCGGGCCGTCGGCGGGATGGTTCTGGACGGCCCTGTCGACGTCGACGAGAGCGCCTGCGCCGCGCAGGGCGGTGCGGTCTGCCGCTTTGTCGCGCGGCGGACGTGAAGATTCTCCTCCCCGACACGGTCTTTGCCGACGATCACGCGTTGGAGCGTGAAGCCGCCGGCGACATCGAACTCGAGATTCACCACGCCGCGACGGCGGCGGAGCTCGACCGTGCGGCGGTCGCGACGGCCGATGCGATCGTGGCCCAGCATCGCGTCGTCTACGGCGTGGACGTTGCCACTGCGGCGGCAAAGTGCCGCATCGTGGTCCGCGCCGGTGTTGGCCTCGACAACGTGGATGTCGCCGCATGGTCGGCGCGCAACATTCCGGTGTGCAACGTCCCGGATTACGGAATCCCCGAAATTGCCGACCATGTGCTGGGAATGATCCTTGCCCTCGCGCGCGGGCTCACAACCTATCACCGGCGGGTCGAGACGGCCCCGACTGCGCCGTGGCTGCCGTTCCCGCTGCCGCCGGCCGTGCGCCGTCTGCAAGGCGCGCGGCTGTTGATCGTCGGGCTTGGTGCCATCGGCCGCGCCGTCGCGCAGCGCGCCGTTGCCCATGAGCTGCGCGTCGCCTATGTCGATCCGCAGGTGCGCGAAGCGGCGGGTCTCGACCGTCGGATGGACCTCGACAGCGCATTGGCCGAGGCCGATGTCGTCAGCCTGCACGTGCCGCTGACCGCAGCGACCCGCCACATCATCGACGCGCCGCGCATCGGGCGGATGAAACCGGGCGCGCTGCTGATCAACGCGGCGCGTGGCGGCATTGTCGACCCGCAGGCGCTCTTTGATGGCCTGCGCTCGGGCCGCATCGGCGGCGCGGGGCTCGACGTCTGGGAGCCGGAGCCGCCGGCCGCCGCCGATCCCCTGTTCGCGGCGCTGGCTGGCGACGAGGACTGGTTGCGCGGCCGACTGATCGTGACGCCGCATGTCGCCAGCATCAGCGCCGCCTCGATTCGCGACATGCGCAGGAAAGGCGTGGCGACGGCGCGCGAGTATCTTGTCTCCGGCACCTTGCGCAACTGCGTCAATCGCGCGGCGCTGAAGCAGCCGTAAGCTCGCGCCGCAGACGTGCGGCGATGCCCGTCGCCACAGAACGATCACACGACAGAATGTATGCTTCCATACAAATTGGAGGCGCAACTAAACCATCTCGTCCGGCGGCGATCATCCGCTGACTTTTAGGGGTGGATATGAGCAAAGAAACGGATCGGTCGTTCAAGACCGGCTTCATTGGCGCTGTGCTGTCGTTGCGCGGTCTTCTGGCTCTTCTGGTGGCGACCAGCCATGCGCTGAATTTTACCATTGTCTGCAATTACGCCGGCTCGGTTTTCGATCAGCACGACATCGGCGGTGCCCTGGCCAAGGTCGTGGGCACGGTCATCAATGTGCCGATGATCTTCTTCGTGATCAGCGGCCTGGCGATCGCGCGCTCGCTCGACCGCAAGGACGAGCTCGGACAGGGCCTGCGGACCTATCTGATCTTCATCGTGCGCCGCGCGTTGCGGCTGTATCCCGCGCACACGGTTGCGACCGTGGGCGTGCTCGTCCTGGCCTGGATCTTCCTGATCGATCGGCCGCCGGTCGACGCCTCGGCCTACGCGTCGACCGGCCTCGATTTCCTGCCGGCGTGGCTCAACGGCGCGGTCTTCAACCCGCTCAAGACGACGACCGTGATCGGCAATTTCGCGATCGCGACCTGGTCGATGAACCTCGTCGTGTGGTCGTTGTACGTCGAGGTGTGCGCAATCCCGCTTCTGCCGCTGCTGCACCGTGTCACCCGCGACCGGAACCCGGCGACGGACATGGTGGTCCTGGGCTGCCTCGTGACGATATCGATCCTGATGTGGGAGCGTCTCCTCGTCCAATACCTGTTCGCGTTCTATCTCGGCATGTTGGTGCAGACCCGCGGCCGCGATTGCGCCGACGTGCTGCGGCGGCTGGCGGGAGGGTCCGGCCGCGCGACGGCTTTGGCGTGGGTTGTCATGCTGCTTCCGGCCGTGCAGCCTCTGAACTGGATGCCCGCCACCTTCATCCAGGCGGCGAGTGCGTTCGCCCTCATTTGTCTGATCGTGTGGCGGCCCGACGGTGCTCGCGGCGGGCTGCTTGCCCACCCTCTGCTGCTGTGGGCCGGCCGGCTCTCGTACTCGTTCTATCTCTGGCACTACATCCTCCTGACGGTGATGGTCCGGGAGCTTTATGTCCTGCTGCCGCCCGGCACGATGCGCGCGCATGACGTCGTGCTCTTCGCGGCGACGGAGCTCGTGACGGTCGCGGTGGCGCTGGCCGTCGCCCAGTTGTCCTACGTCTATGTCGAAGAGCCGTGCATCTTGTGGGGCACGCGGCTGGAGGCATCATGGCGGCGGGTTGGCGTGACGCAGATGTTGCGTCCGGTGGACGCGCCGGAGCCACGAGCCGCGTCACAGGGCGCCGACTAGGGTCGCCAACGCTGAGGCTTGCGCATCGGGGCAGGGCCGGGTGAAGCTTCCGTATGGCCGAGGCCCTGCCGAGCCGCGCCGACTGCGCGGCCATGGATCGCGCCGACCCGCTGGCGCCGCATCGCGACGCGTTCGCGCTGCCCGAGGGCATGATCTATCTCGACGGCAATTCGCTGGGCGCCCGGCCCAAGCTCGTCCGCGAACGGCTCGACACGGTCATAGAGGTCGAATGGGGCCGCGACCTCGTCACCAGTTGGAACACGCATGACTGGATCGATCTGCCGCTCAAGGTCGGCGACAAGATTGCGCGACTGATCGGCGCGGCTCCCGGCGAAGTCGCCGTCGCCGATTCCACCTCGATCAACCTGTTCAAGGTCCTGGCGGCGAGCTTGCGGCTGCAACCCGGCCGCACGACGATCGTGTCGGAGCGGGCCAACTTCCCGACTGACCTCTACGTCGCCGAGGGAGTGATCGATCTCTTGGGCACCCGGCACAACCTCCGCCTCGTCGACGCAGACGAACTGCCGGCCGCGGTCGATGCCGATACGTCCCTGGTTTTGCTCACGCAGGTGAATTACCGGACAGGCGCGATGTTTGACCTCGCCGCGGTGACCCGCGCGGTGCAGGCCAAGGGTGCTCTGATGATCTGGGATCTCGCGCACAGCGCCGGTGCCGTGCCCGTCGATCTCAACGCCGCCGGCGCCGACTTCGCCGTCGGCTGCGGCTACAAATATCTGAACGGCGGGCCCGGCGCGCCGGCCTTCATCTTCGTGCCGCGGCGTCATCAGGACGCGTTCATCCAGCCCTTGTCGGGATGGATGGGCCATGCGGCGCCGTTCGCCTTCGAACCCAGCTATCGCCCGGGGAGCGGCATCGCCCGCGCGCTGTGCGGCACGCCGCCGATCCTGTCCCTCGCGGCGCTGGAGGTCGGCATCGACACGGTGCTCGCGGCCGACATGAGCGCCATCCGGGCCAAGGCGATGGCGCTCGGCGATCTGTTCATCCGGCTGATTGAAGCGCAGGGCGGCCGTTGGAGCCTGTCGCTGGCCAGTCCGCGCGAAGCGGCGCGCCGCGGAAGCCAGATCTCCTTTCGCCATGGCGACGGCTATCCTGTCATGCAGGCGCTGATTGCCCGCAAGATCATCGGCGACTTCCGCAGCCCCGATATCCTGCGCTTCGGCTTCGCGCCGCTCTATGTCCGCTACGTCGACGTGTTCGACGCGGCAGCGGCGCTGATCGACATTCTGGCCAGCGGCGCCTGGGACCGGCCCGAGTTCAAGCGCCGCGCCGCGGTGACCTGAGGAGAACAGCATGAGCGACACGCCCAAGCCGCCCGAGGGCGCGCACACCGATTTCACCGGCGAGATGAGCTATGGCGATTACCTGGCGCTCGACCAGCTGCTCACCGCGCAGCATCCGCGTTCTGCGAACCATAACGAGATGCTGTTCATCATCCAGCACCAGACGACCGAGCTGTGGATGAAGCTGATGCTGCACGAGCTGCGCGCGGCGCGCGAGCGCTTACGGGCCGACGACCTGCAGCCGGCGTTCAAGATGCTCGCCCGCGTCAGCCGGATCATGGCGCAGCTCATCCAGGCCTGGGACGTGCTCTCGACGTTGACGCCGAGCGAATATCTCGACTTCCGCGGTGCGCTCGGCCGCGCCTCCGGCTTCCAGTCGCACCAGTACCGGCTGATCGAGTTCGTCCTCGGCAACAAGAGTGCCGGGATGATGGCGCCGCACCGCCATCGCGCGGAGATCCATGCCGAGCTGGACAACGAACTTGCCGCCCCGAGCCTCTACGATGAGGCGATCCGGCTGCTCAGTCGCCGCGGTTTCCCGGTGGCGGCGGAGCGCGATTTCGGACGCGTACGCGCCGCGGACCCGGCGGTGGAAACCGCCTGGATCGCGATCTATCGCGATCCGGCCCATCATTGGGACCTCTACGAGCTCGCCGAGGAACTCGTCGACCTCGAAGACTATTTCCGTCAGTGGCGCTTCCGCCATGTGACCACGGTCGAGCGGGTCATCGGCGGCCGCCGCGGTACGGGCGGCACCGCCGGCGTGCCGTACCTGCGCAGCCTGCTCGAGATAAGGCTTTTTCCCGAGCTCTGGGACGTCAGAACCAGACTTTGAGGGGGAGACTCCTCCGCCGGGTTGACCGGCCATTGTCGACTGTATACGCTGTATTGGAATGTCGCGGCAAATCAGGCCCTTAGTAAAGGCGTCGGCGCTTCGCGAGCAGGTCTACGAGCGGATGCGGCAGTCGATCCGCGGCGGCCGCGTCCGAGCGGGCGACCGGCTCCAGGAGATCGCGCTCGCCAAGGTCCTCGGCGTGTCGCGCACGCCGGTGCGCGAAGCCTTGGCGCTGCTGGCGCGCGACGGTCTCGCCGTCCCCAATGGGCGCGGCTATGTCGTCACCGGCGTCTCGCCGAAGGATATCGACGACATTTTCGAACTGCGCCGCCTGCTCGAGCCGGCCGCGATGCGCGACGCGGTGAACGCAGCGACCGACGCCGGCGTGGCCGCGATGCAGACGGCGATCAAGAAGAGCCGCAAGGCGCACGACGCCGATGACGTCAACGGCTTCATGGCCGGCAATGCGGATTTCCGCGCGGCGTGGCTTGCCATGGTCCCCAACCAGCGCCTGGTGCGGGCGATCCGCCTCTACGACGACCATGTCGAGAGCCTGCGGGTGATGACGCTCTCGGAGGCGCGCACGCGCCACATCGCCATCGCCGGGCTCGAAGCCATGGCGGAAGCGTTTGTCGCGCGCGACCCGGTCAAGGCCGAGGCGGCGATGACCGTGCACCTGTCGCGCGCCGAAGCCGCGTTGCGCGCGGCGGCGCAGGCGACCGCGAGGGCTGCGTCATGACCGTGCGGGCCGGTGTCGACGTCGGCGGCACGTTCACCGATGTCGTTCTCCTCGACGAGGCGACCGGGGCGTTGAGCTCGGCCAAGGTGCCGACCGATTACGACGATCCGATCAATCCGATCGTCCACGGCCTGGCGATGGTCACGACCCTGGGCAGTCCGGTCGCGGCGCTGCATCACGCGACGACCTTGGCGACCAACGCGGTGATCGAAGGCAAGCTGCCGCGCGGCATCCTGCTGACCACGCGCGGCTTCCGCGACGTGCTCGATATCGGCCGCATCCAGCGGCCGGCCGAGGGCATCTATGACTTCAACATCGACAACCCGCAGCCGCTGATCCCGCGCGAACGTCGCCTCGAGGTGAACGAGCGCATCGGCGCGCACGGCGAAGAGGTCGAGAAGCTCGATGAAGAGGACCTGCGCCGGCAGCTCCGTGCCTTCAAGGGCAAGGATGTGCGCTCGGTCGCGGTGTGCGGCCTCTTCTCCTTCGTCAACCCGGCGCACGAGCGGCGCATCGGCGAGATCGTGGCCGAGGAGCTGCCCGGCGTGCACGTGTCGCTCTCCTGCGAGGTCTCGCCGGAGATCCGCGAGTTCGAGCGGGCGTCGACAGTCGTTCTGGACGCGTTGCTCAAGCCGATCCAGACGCCGTATCTCAACCGCCTGTCGCAGCGTCTCGGCGGCGAGGGCGTGGAGGCCACGCGCATCATGATGGCATCGGGCGGTCTCGCGGCCCCCGAACTCGCAGCCGACAAGCCGGTGACGATGATCAATTCCGGCCCCGCGGCCGGCGTCATCGCCTCGGCCAATCTCGGCCGCCAGATCGGCGCGCTCGATCTCGTCACCATCGACATGGGCGGCACCTCGCTCGACATCGGTATCGTCGAAGCCGGCCGGCCGGTGCACAAGTTCGAGGGCAGCATCGCCGGATATCCGGTGCGCACACCGATGATCGACGTGGCCGCGGTGGCCGCCGGCGGCGGCTCGCTCGCGCTGGTCGATCACGTCGGCTACATCCAGGTCGACCGCGAATCCGCCGGCTCCGTGCCGGGCCCGGCCTGCTACGGCCGCGGCGGCCAGCGCCCGACGATCACCGATGCGGACGTGGTGCTTGGGCGCCTTGGGGTCGCTCTGGGCGGTCGCGGCGGCTTCACGTTGAAACCCGAGCTGGCATCGGCCGCCTTCGCCGACACCATCAGCGAGCAGCTCGACGTCGACGTCGAGACCGCGGCGACGTCCGTGCTCGACATCATCCAGGCGCGGATGGTCAAGGCCATCGCCGCGAACACCCTGGAGAAGGGCCTCGACCTCAGGACGCTGCCGCTCCTCATCTACGGCGGCGCCGGCCCCACGCACGGCATCGAGCTCGCCGAGGCGCTCGGCATGAGCCGGGCGATCGTGCCGTATCTCGCCGGAAACTTCTCGGCGGTCGGCCTGCTGTTGTGCCCGTTGCGGTGGGATGAATCGCGGATGGTACTGCGCCCGGCGTCCACGCTCGATGCCGCGGCGCTCACGCGTTTTCTCACCGCCCTCGACGACGAGGCGCGCCGCAAGCTCCACGCCGGCGGCGCCCGCACCGAAGGGCTCGCCACGCGCTGGCTCGCGCACATGCGCTACGCCGGTCAGTCCTACGACCTCGCGGTCGATCTTGGCGAGACCTTCGGCGGCCGCCTGACCGAGGACACCGTCGCGCGTCTTGTCAGCACGTTCCACGACCTGCATGCGCGGCGCTACGCCTATCGCAGCGAGGCCGAGGTGGTGGAGATCGTCCAGCTCCGCGTGTCGGTCGAAGGCGAGGAGCTGGCGTATCCGAAGCCGGCGCCACCGGAAGGGCCGGCGCGCCGGACCGGCAGGCGGCCGGTGTATTTCACGCGCGACCGCAAGACCGTCGATACGGCGGTGTGGGACCGCGCGAGCCTGCCCGTGGGGACGGTTGTCGACGGGCCGGCGGTGATCGAAGGCGAGGGCTCGAGCGCCTTGATTCCGTCCGGCTGGCGCGCCACCGTCGACGATTGGCTGAACCTGGACGTGCGGAAGAACGAGAGATGACGGTAAATCACACCCGTCACCCCGGCGAAAGCCGGGGTCCAGTGGCCCTGGATGCCGGCTTTCGCCGGCATGACGATAGGAACGAGGTGTCACGATGACCGACACGATGCCCACCAATCTCCGCGACCGCGTGCAGGCGCAGGTGATCCGCTACGCGCTCGAGCTGGTGGCCGAGGACATGGCCAACACCTTGATGCGCACCGCCCGTTCGACGGTGATCAAGGAAGTGCAGGACCTGTCCTGCGCCTTGTTCGACAAGACCGGCCGGGTGATCGTGCAGTCGAAGCACGCGCCGATGCTGCTGGCCGGCTCGACCCTGACCATGCAGGAGGCGCTGAAGGCGCTCGGTGGGCGCAAGCTCGCCAAGGGCGACGTGATCATCGCCAACGACCCGTTCCGGGGCGGCCAACACATCATGGACGTGATGATGATCGCGCCCGTGTATCGCCCGACCTCGTCCGGAAGCGAAGAGCTGGTCGGCTATGTCGGGTCGGTGGCACACCATTCCGATCTCGGCGGCGCCTCGCCGGGCGGGGTCGCCGGCGGCCTCACCGAGATCTACGCCGAGGGCCTGTGCTTTCCCTTCGTCCGCCTCTACATCGCGGGGAAGGAGAACGAGGACCTGTTCCAGCTGATCGCCAACAACATCCGCGTGCCGCACAAGACCCTGGGCGACCTGCGCGCGCAGGCGAGCGCCTGCCTCACCGGCATGCGGCGCTATCTCGAAGCGATCGATCGCTTTGGCCTCGAGGCGATTGGCGACGCGACGGACCTCCTGATCGCCGAGACCGAGGCGCGGCTGCTCGCCGGCCTCGACCGGCTGCCGGACGGCACCTTCACGGGCGAAGACATCGTCGACGACGACGGCATCAGCGAAGAGTCGATCCCGATCCGGGTGAAGATCATCAAGCAGGGCCGGAAGGTGACAGTCGACCTCACCGGCTGCGGCAACCAGGTCGCGGGCAACATCAACTGTCCGCTGGCGACGACCCTGGCCGCCGTCCAGTACGGCTTCACCATCGCGCTCGACAAGGAGGTGACCCCGAACCACGGCTGCTTCACGATCATCGACATCAAGACGCGCAAAGGCTCGATCGTCGATCCGATCCGCCCGGCGGCGACCGCCGCCCGGACCAACGTGTCGCTCAAGGTGCAGGAGGCGACGCTGATGGCGCTCGGCGAGATGCTGCCCGGGCAGATGATCGCCCCGAGCCATGCCCAGATCAGCCACGTCGCCTTCGTCGGCCACGATCCGGCGACCGGCCGCGCCTTCGTCTACAACGACATCTTCGGCGGCGGCGCCGGCGCGCGTCCGGCCAAGGACGGCCGCGACGCCCAGGACACGCACCTCGCGCGTTTCAAGAACACGCCGACCGAGATGATCGAGCACGAGTATCCGGTGCGCGTGCATTCCTACGCGTTGGTGCCCGACAGCGGCGGCGCCGGCACCTACCGCGGCGCGCTCGGCGTGGCGCGCGACGTCGAGGTGCTGGTCGACGGCGCCGTCTTCTCGCGCTACGGCGACCGTCAGAAGCATCCGGTGCAAGGGGCCGAGGGCGGCGGCACCGGCAAGCCCGGCTACTTCGTTCTCAATCCCGGCAAGGACGACAAGCGGCTGCGCTCGAAGGGTGTCGACAAGTTGAAGAAGGGCGATATCGTCCGCGTCGTGACGCCGGGCGGTGGCGGCTTCGGCCCGCCGCAGAGTCGCGATCCGCAGGCGCTCGCCGACGACCTCGTCGGCGGCAAGGTGACGGAGGCATTCGCGCGCGCCAACTACGGCGCCGAACTGACCGAGGCGGCGCTGCGCATCGCGGCGCTGCCGCGCTCGTCAGCGGCGGAATAGGCAACGCGTCATTGCGAGCGCAGCGAAGCAATCCAGTTCGGTGCGCGGGGCAAGATGGATTGCTTCGTCGCAAGGGCTCCTCGCAATGACGGGGATAGAGCGAGGACGCTCCGAGCCTTCCTCATTCCGCCGCGCTCGCGATCCGCTCCGGAAACGCCGCCGCGAGCGCGGCGCGATCCGCTTTCAGCACACCGCGCTCGGTGATCAGGCCGCTGACCAGCCGCGCCGGCGTGACGTCGAAGGCGTAGTTCGCCACCG
>Ga0335084_10008642_pt1 | contig 10156 bp, 11 predicted proteins | sample Lox_Sample_44_FD_206721 | JGI IMG/M metagenome (GOLD analysis project Ga0335084, IMG submission 206721) | Soil microbial communities from Loxahatchee National Wildlife Refuge, Florida, United States - Lox_Sample_4.4 | ecosystem: Environmental > Terrestrial > Soil > Wetlands | place: USA... | reverse complement strand
TCAGGACCTCGACCGGGAGCTTGCCGCCGTCGAGCGGCTCGAGCGCGGCGTAGGCCTGGTGGGGATTGCATCCGTATTTGAGGCGCATGAGCCGCAAGATGCGCGAAGCGGACCGAATCCTCAAACCGGCCGAGGTGAAGCTCGATTGCTGCACCTCAGGCGCTGCGGCGGCCGGAGTGCGGCCCGCGGGCTGGCACGGCGGTTGCTCAAGCGCTCTCCGTACTTCTTGGGAGAGCAGCGATGAGCCAGGTCCAAGCCGAACGAATGGCGGGCACGATCGCCGAGCTGTCGCTCGCCCTGCTGGTCGTGGGCGTCTGGCTGCTCACCTGCGTGGTGGGCTGAGCGCGTTCAGCGCGGTCGGATCTTGACCGCGAAGCCGTCCGCCGTCGTGCGGACCATCTCGGCGGCCAGCAGGATCGGGGCGGTGGCCGAGCCGTAGCGGATCGCGACGGGCGTCCCGGGCGGCAGGTCGAGCTTGATGCCGACGATGCGCGCGCCCGACGCCGACATGTCGGCGATGGCGCCGTGCTCGCGGCGCCCGTTGGCCTCGACCTCGACGGGGATGCGCGAGCGGCAGCGCGGCGCCGCATCCAGGTCGAAGGCCTTCTTCGCGGCCGGCCCCTTCTTCGGCGCGGCGCGGCGCGTCGCTTTGCGGATCTCGGGTCGCTTCGCCTTCTTGCGCGTCGCCATGACTCTGGTCGGGTCGGCACGGGCGGGGCTGCGCTTGAACTCGCTCGCTGGGCGCGGGGGTCGGCGATATCCTGCGCTGCCCCGAAGAGGACACCGATGTCGCTCGCGCTGGGCGCCCTGCGCCTTCTGCCCCGCAATCTTCTGTCGCGCGCCGCGGGGCGCTTTGCCGCGCTGCGCCTGCCGCGCGCGCTCGTGCGGGCCGAGATCGGCATCTTCGCGCGCGCGGTCGGCGCCGACTTGTCCGAGGTGCGCGACCCGCTCGACTCGTTCGGCTCGCTGCAGGAGTTCTTCGTGCGCGCGCTGCGCGACGGCGCGCGGCCGATCGCGCCGGGCGCCGACGCGCTGGTCGCGCCGTGCGACGGCGCCTGGGGCGAGTCGGGGAGGGTCGCAGGCGGAACCCTGCTGCAGCTCAAGGGCCGGCCCTACGCGCTCGCCGACCTGCTCGCCTCGGGCGAGGACGCGATGCGCTTCGAGGGCGGCGCGTTCGCGACGTTCTACCTGGCGCCGCGTGACTACCACCGCTTCCACGCGCCTTGTCCGGCGCGCGTCGAGCGCGCCGTCTACGTGCCGGGGACGCTCTGGCCCGTGAACCGCATCGGCCTCGAGGGCGTCGACTCGCTCTTCGCGCAGAACGAGCGCATCTGCGCCTGGCTGCGCGCGCCGGGCGACGCACTCCTGTGTCTGGTCGCCGTGGGCGCGACGATGGTCGGCAAGGTGCGCGTCACGTTCGACGCGCTGGAGACGAACGTTCGCGGCGCGCGTACGCAGCGCCGCGCGTACCCGGCGAGCGTGGCGCTGGCCCGCGGCGAGGAGTGGGGGCGCTTCGAGTTCGGCTCGACGCTCGTGCTGCTGGCCGAGCCGGGCTGCGTCGAGCTCGACGCGAAGCCCGCGGGCGCGCGCCTGCGCCTGGGCGAGCGGATCGGCCGGCTGCTCCGCGCGATGTGACCGCGGGCACGCAGCCCGGCCCGGCCGCGCCGATCCGTCGGGGGCGAGGGAACGCCCGATGGCAGCGACGGACATCCTGGGCCGCGCCGATGCCGCGCACCTGCTGCGCCGCGCGGGCTTCGGCGCCACGCCCAAGGAGCTGGCCAGCTTCGCGCAGCTCACCCGCGGCGACGCGGTGGCGCTGCTGCTCGGCACGAAGACGCGGCGCTCGCGCCCGCCCGCCGGCAAGCCCGGCGCCGCGTCGCTCGCCAAGCTGCAGGTCTGGTGGCTGAAGCAGATGCAGTCGCCCAAGTGGCGGCTGCACGAGAAGGTCGCCCTGTTCTGGCACGCGCACTTCGCCACGCCGTGGAGCGCGGTGCCGAACCCTGCCCAGCTCGCGCGCCAGAACGGCGTCTTCCGCGAGCACGGCCTCGGCGCGTTCCGCACGCTGCTCTACGAGATCACCCGCGACGCCGCGATGCTCGAGTTCCGCGACGGCGTGCGCAGCGGCCCGGCCGACCCCAACGAGAACTTCGCGCGCGCGCTGCTCGAGCAGTACGCGCTCGGCCCGCGCGACCTGGCCGGCATGCCGAACTACGTCGAGGCCGACGTGGTCGCGTTCGCGCGCGGGCTCACCGGCTTCCAGCTCGGGCCGAAGGATCTCGCGGGCCGGGTCGAGCTCGACCTGTTCGACGGCGGCAGCAAGCAGGTCTTCGTGGGCAACGACGCCGAGGCGGTCGGCGTCCTGGGCGTCGAGGACGGCAGCGGGAACCCGCTCCCGGCCGACCGCAACCTGCTCGACCTCCTGTTCACGCACCGCGACAGCGCGGGCCGCCCGACACTGGCGCGGTTCATCGCGGCGAAGCTCTGGGAGTGGCTCGCCTACCCCGAGCCCGAGCTCGCATTGGTCGACGCGCTCGCCGACGCGTTCGTCGCGAGCGGCTACCAGACGCGCGCGCTCGTCTCGGCGATCCTGCTCCGCGACGAGTTCTGGTCCGCCGCCGCGCGCACGTCGACGCCGCGCACGCCGGTCGACTTCGCGCTCGCCAGCCTGCGCGCGCTCGGCGCGAAGTCGAGCCTCGCGACGCTGCCCGCCGCGCTGGCGCGGATGGGCATGCCGCTCTTCGATCCGCCCGCGGTCGAGGGCTTCGACCGGGGCGAGGCGTGGCTCTCGGCCGGTCTCCTGCAGCGCCGGCTCGAGTTCGCGCAGGCGCTGGCCGCGGGCCGCTCGAGCAAGACGTACGCGCTCGCGCCGAAGAAGCTCTTCGACCCCAAGTCGACCGACCCGGCCGCGCTCGTGGCCGGCCTACTCGCGGCGCTCGACGTGGTTCCCTCGCCGGCCTCGCTCCAGGTGCTGGTCGACTACGTTGCTGGCGGCGCGGGGCTCGACCCGAAAGAGTTCGCGGAGCGAACGCTGCGCGGGGAGGTCGCGCTGGCGCTCTCGCTGCCCGAGTACCAGCTGCACTGAGGCGGACGATGCGGATCAACCGGAGACAGTTCCTGCGCGGCGCCGGCTCGGCGGCGGTGCTCGCCTCGGGCCACGTGCTCGCGCTGGTTCCGCGCCGCGCGCGCGCCGCGCTGCCGGTGAACCCCGTCGTGGTGCTGGTGCAGCTGTCCGGCGGCAACGACTGGCTCAACACGGTGATCCCCGTGAACAACGCCGCGGCGCAGCGCAGCCTGTACGACGCGTACCGGCCGAGCCTGCGCGTGGCGGCGAGTGCGCTGTCCGGCACGCTGCTCGGCGCGGATCCGGTGAACGGCACCACGCTCGCCCTGCACCCGGTGATGACCGAGCTGAAGGCGCTCTTCGACGCAGGACACGTGGCGGTGTTGAACGGGGTGGGCGTACCCGGCGCGCCGCTCTCGCACCAGGGCGCGCTCGACGCCTGGTGGGCCGGCGATCCCGCGGGGTTCGCGGGCACCGGCTGGCTCGGACGCTTCACCGACGCCGAGCTCAGCGCCGCCGACTCGCCCGCGCTCGCGCTGGGCGCGCGGCCGGCCGGCGTGTTCGCGTCGCTGAACGCGAACGCGCTCGCCGCTCCCGCCCTCGTGGACTTCGCGTTGCCCGACGATCCGCTGCACCCCGACCTCGCCGCGCGTGCCGCCGCCTGGACCGCGCTCTACGCCGCCGACGCAACAGACTCGCCGCTCCTCGCGCGCGTCCGCCGCGCCGGCGCCGACGTGCTCGCGAAGGCACCGCTGTTCGAGACCGTGCAGTTCTCCGGCTGGGGCTCGGCGCTCGACGGCGCGAGCTCGAGCCTGCACCGCGACCTGCTGCAGGTCGCGTCGCTGATCCGCTACGACGAGACGTTCCCCGACTCCGCCTCGGGGATCGGGCTCTACCACGTGGTCCAGCCCGGCTACGACACCCACGCCCTCCAGGGCGCAGCCGACCCGATGGCTCGGCACCCGATGCTCCTGTCCCAGCTCTCCGACGCGCTCGCGAAGTTCATGGCGGACCTCGCGGCGCTCGCCGTGCAGGATCGGGTGCTGGTGCTCGCCTACTCCGAGTTCGGCCGGCGCGCGCGCGAGTGCGGCTCGGGAGACTCGGCCGGGACCGACCACGGCGCCGCGGGTACCGTACTCGCGCTCGGCGGCGCCGTGGTCGGAGGTCTGTACGGCGCGCTGCCGGACCTGGGCGCGCTCGACGCAAACGGCAACCCGCCGCTCAGAGTCGACTTCCGGCGCGTGTACGCGACGGTGATCGACCGCTTCCTCGGCGCGGATCACACCGACTTCCTGCCGGGGGCGCCGTTCCTGCCGCTGGGATTCCTGGCCGCGCCTTAGCTACGCTCGCCCTCATGGCGATCGAGCGTCTCCAAGGTGGGTGTCACTGCGGCGGCGTGCGCTTCCGCGTCGCGGTGGAGCAGTTCACGGCGAGCGAGTGCAACTGCTCGATGTGCACGATGAAGGGCATGTTCCACCTGATCGTGCCCGTCGACCGCTTCGAGCTCCTGAAGGGCGCCGAGCTCCTCACCACCTACACGTTCAACACGCACGTGGCGAAGCACCGCTTCTGCAAGGTGTGCGGGATCCACCCGTTCTACACGCCGCGCTCCGACCCCGACAAGGTCGACGTGAACATCCGCTGCCTGGACGGCGACGCGTGGAAGCGCTTCGCGCTCACCAGCTTCGACGGCAAGAACTGGGAAACGGCGTTCGCCGCGCGAGGCTCGCATTGAGGCTCACCAGCGGAGCGAGGCGAGGAAGCCGCCGAGCAGGCGGTTGAAGCGCGGCGCGTCCTCGAAGTACGGCGAGTGACCTGCGCCCGGGAAGTCGGCGACGCGACAGCCGGGGATCTGCGCCGCGGCCTCCTTCAGCGCGGCGGGCGGGAAGAGCTGGTCGTGCTCGCCCGCGACCATCAGGGTGGGAACGGTATGGCCCGCGAGGTCCGCGGGGGTCACGCGCGCCTCGGCCAGCGTCGCGAGCGCGGCGGGCGCCAGGGGCGGGTTCAGCCCGCTGATCTGGTCGTAGAGGTGCGCGAGCGCGGGCTCGCGCTCGGGGAAGTCGGGCGCGAGCGCGGGCCGGCCGCGAATGCCCTCGTTGCGGGCGATCTGCCCGACTCGCTGGAAGGCGGCCGCGACCGCCGGCGTGAATACACCTCCCGGTGTACCCGACAGCACCAGCCCCGCGACCCGCTCCGGGAACGCGAGCGCGGAACGCAGGCCCGTCCAGCCGCCCATCGACTGGCAGACCAGCGCGGCGCGCGCGACGCCAGCGTGGTCGAGGATCGCGCGCAGGTCGTCGGCGAAGGCGCGCGCGTGAAAGGCGCCGGGGGCGCAGGTCGAACGGCCGAAGCCGCGGTGGTCGAAGGTCACCACCTTGTGCGCGCGCGCGAACACGGGCACCTGCTGGAACCAGATCAAGGTGTTGCCACCGGCGCCGTGGGCGAACACGAGCGGCGGGCCGTCGCCGTGCACTTCGTAGTACAGCGAGGCATCGGGGCGTTCGGCGCGCGGCACGGCTCCCTCCGTTCGTCGGCTTTCTGCCATGATACGCCCGATGCCCGCCGCCAAGCCGCTCGAGGTGTGGACGCTCTCCGTTCCCCTGCCGAAGCTGTCCGCCGAGCTCGCGGCGCGCGCCGAGGCCGCCGGCTTCGACGGGATCGCCTTCACCGATTCGCAGAACCTGACGGGCGACCCGTTCGTCGGGCTCGCGCTCGCCGCGACGGCGACCACCCGGATCGGCCTCGCGACCGGAGTCACCAATCCGGTCACGCGCCATCCCGCCGCGACCGCCTCGGCGATCGCCACGGTGCACGCGCTGTCGGGCGGCCGCGCGGTGCTGGGGATCGGGCGCGGCGACTCGGCCCTGTTCCAGATCGGCCTCGAGCCCGCGCCGCTCGACGTGTTCGCGTCGTTCCTCGCCCGGCTCGCGACCTACCTGCGCGGCGGCTCGGTCGAGCTCGAGGGCTTCGCCAGCCGGCTGCGCTGGCTCGACGCGTTGAAGCTCCCGCCGGTGCCGGTGGACGTGGCCGCGACCGGGCCGCGCGTGATCGAGCTGTCGGCGCGGATCGCCGACCGGATCACGTTCGCGGTGGGCGCGAGCCCGGAGCGGATCCAGTGGGGCATCGCGAAGGCGCGCGCGGCGCGCGCCGCCGCGGGACTCGACCCCGACGCGCTCGCCTTCGGCGCGTACGTCAACGTGGCCCCACACCCGGACGTGTCGGTGGCCCGCGAGCTGGTCCGCGGCGGCGTCGGCACCTTCGCGCACTTCTCGGGCATGGCCGGGAGCTCGGCCGACGGCGTCGCCGCCGCGGACCGCGCCGTGTTCACGGGGATCCACGCGCGCTACGAGCGCGAGGCGCACACGCTCGGGCGCGCGCGCCACGCCAAGGCGCTCGAGCCGGCGTTCCTCGACCGCTTCGCGGTCGTCGGCCCGCCGAAGGACTGCGTCGCGCGGCTGCGCGAGCTGGTCGACGCGGGCGCGCGCAAGCTGATCGTGACCGGCGCGTCGTTCGACGCCGACCGCGACGAGGGGCTGCGCTCGCGGATCTTGTTCGAGCAGGAAGTGTTGCCGGCGCTGCGCCGTCACTGAAGGAGCGCGAGTGGACTACGACCTGATCTGCGTCGGGGGTGGTCTCGGCGGCGCGGGCATCGCGGGCGCACTGGCCGCGCGCGGCGCGCGGGTGCTCGTGCTGGAGCGCGAGACGCGCTTCCGCGACCGCGTGCGCGGCGAGTACCTCGAGTGCTGGGGCGTGGCCGAGGCGCGCGCGCTCGGACTCGATGGCGCGCTGGCCGCGGCGGGCGCGCACGCGAGCACGTTCCTCGAGACCTACATCGGGCCGATGCGCGTGACCCGCCGCGACTTCGAGGATCCCGCCGACCCGCGCGATCCGCCGCGCTGCTTCGGGCACCCGACCTTCCAGGAGGCGGTGCTCGCGCACGCCGCGGCGGCGGGCGCCGAGGTGCGCCGCGGCGCGGCCGTCACCGAGGTCGTCCCCGGCAAGCCGCCCGCGGTGCGTTTCCGCGGCGAGAGCGGCGCGTCCGAGGCGCGCACCGCGCGCCTGGTCGTGGGCGCCGACGGGCGCGACTCGAAGCTGCGCCGCCTGCCCGGCTTCGTCGAGTCGCGCGACGCGAACCGGCTGTGCCTCGCCGGCGTGCTGCTCGACGGCTACGCCGGCCCGGACGACACGAGCGCGACCTTCTTCGACTTCGCCGCCGCCGAGGAGGCGCTGCTCTTCCCGCAGGGCAAGGGACGGCTGCGGGCCTACGCGGCCTACCGCTCCGACACCGGAGTGCGTCGGCTGTCGGGCAGGGAGCGGATCCCCGACTTCCTGCGCTTGTTCGCGACGACGGGCGTACCGGCGGATTGGCTCGCGAACGTCTCGCCGTCCGGACCGCTCGCCGCGTTCGAGGGCGCGGACTCGAGCGTCGCAATGCCCTACCGCAACGGCGTGGCCCTGGTCGGCGACGCGGCCGCGACGAGCGACCCGGTGTGGGGCTGCGGCATGTCGCTCACCCTGCGCGACGTGCGCGTGCTGCGCGACGCGCTGCTCGCGACCGAAGACTGGGAGGCGGCCGGCCGCGCCTACGCCGAGGAGCACGACCGCTACTACCAGCGCCTGCACACGCTCGAGGACTGGATGAGCACCCTGTTCTTCACGAACACGCCGGAAGGCGACGCGCGGCGCGCGCGCGTCTTCGCGAAGGCGCTCGCGGAGCCCGACCGCTTGATCGACATCGTGGGCCGGGGCCCGGACCAGGCCACGGACGAGGCGACGCGGCAGCGCGTCTTCGCGGAGGACTGAGTGGACGCCAGCGCCGAGCGCATCCTCGCCGCGACGCGCGACCTCGCGCCGCGCATCGCCGCGCGCGCGCCCGAGATCGAGGCGGCGCGCCGGCTACCGCTCGACCTGGTCGCGGAGCTCCGCGCCGCCGGCTTCTTCCGCATGCTCGTGCCGCGCAGCCACGGCGGGCTCGAGGTCGCCTACCCGCACACGATCGACGTGATCGCGGGGCTGGCCGCCGCCGACGGGGCGACGGGCTGGACGGTGATGATCGGCTGCGAGTCGCCACAGCTCTTTGCGCTGCTCTCGCGCAAGGGCTTCGACGACGTGTACTCGGCCGGGCCCGACGTGGTCATGGCCGGCGCGTTCGCGCCGCAGGGCCGCGCGCTGCCGGTCACCGGCGGCCACCGCGTGACCGGGCGCTGGGGCTTCGCGAGCGGCTGCCAGCACGCGGACTGGATCTTCGGTCACTGCGTCGTGGGCGACGGCGCGGCCGTGCCGGCCGAGGGCGCGCCGCCGACTCTGGTCTGCACGCTGCTGCCCGCGAAGGCGTGGACGATCCACGACACCTGGCACACGGCCGGCCTGCGCGGAACCGGCAGCCACGACATCGAGCTCGCCGACGCGTTCGCGCCCGAGCTGCACAGCTTCGTGTTGTTCGGCGGCATGCCGAGCCTGCCCGGCCCGATCTTCGTCGGGGCGCTCCAGCAGGCGTCGCTGCACATCGCGGCGGTCGCGCTCGGCATCGCCGAGGGGGCGCTGGCGGACCTCGTCGAGTTCGCCGCCACCCGGAAGCGTCGCCTGTACGGCCCCGTCGCGCTGGCCGACTCGCCGATCTTCCAGCACAAGCTCGGCCACGCCGAGGCCGACGCCTTCGCCGCGCGCGCGCTCCTGAAGTCGCGCGCCGAGGAGCTGTGGGCACAGGCGTGCGGCAGCGGGACCATCGAGCCGGCGTTCATGGTGCGCGTGATCCAGACGAGCGCCTGGGTCGCCGAGACCGCCGCGCGCGTGGTCGACGTCTGCTACACGGTCGCGGGCGGCAGCGCGCTGTACGAGAGCTCGCCCCTGCAGCGGCGGCTGCGCGACATCCACACGCTGACGCAGCACGCGTCGTTGCAGGACACCGTCTTCGCCACCGCGGGCGCAGTGCGACTGGGTCGGCCGGGCTCGTTCGGGCTCTAGCGCGCGTGCAGCGGCTCGACCGCGCGGGCATCGAGCGCTGCGCCGCCGAGTGGGACGCCGCCGTTGCGGCCGACCCCGACGTCGACCCGTTCTGCTCGCGCAGCGACTGGTTCCTCTCCTTCCACGACGCGTTCCATCCCGGCTGCGAGGTGCTGGCCGCGCGCGACGGCGGCGCGTTCGCCGCGCTGGCCGCGTCGCGCGGGCTGCTCGAGCCGCTCGAGGCGATGTGGGGCTTCACCTCGCCGATGGTCGGCCCCGGCGCGGGCGAGCTCCTCTTCCAGGTGATCCGCGCGTCGGGCGCGCGCGAGCCACTGCACCTCAGCGGGCTCGCGCTGCGGAGCGCGAACACGCGCGCGCTGCTGCGCCGGCTCGCGCCCGACTGGGCGCTCGCGGTCCACTCGACGCTGGTGCGCTTCGTCGCGCAGCTCGGCGGCGACGGCTTCCTCGCGCGGCGCAGCGCGAAGTTCCGGCGCAACGCGCGCGCCGCGCGGCGGCGCGTCGCGGCCGCAGGAGTCGAGCTCGAGCACCTCGCGCCCGACGGCGCGCCGGCCGGCGCGGCCGCGCACGCGCGCACGCTGGCGGTCGAGCGGCGCAGCTGGAAGGCGGCCAGCGGCAACGGCGTCGACTCCGGGCCGATGCGCGAGTTCTACCGCGGCATGCTGCCGCGGCTGGCCGCGCGGGGCGCGCTGCGGGTCGTGTTCGCGCGGCTCGAGGGCGAGGACGTCGGCTACCTGTGCGGCGGGCTCGCGGGCGCGCTCTTCCGCGGGCTGCAGTTCAGCTTCGACGCGCGGCTCGCGGCGCTCGGGCTCGGCAACGTCCTGCAGCTCGAGGCGATCGACGCGCTGACACGCGAGGGTGTCGCCCTCTACGACCTCGGCGGGCAGTCCGAGTACAAGGCGCGCTGGGGCGAGCTGCAGGTGGCGAGCGTCGCGATCGTCGGCCGCCGCCGCTGAGACTCAGCGCGCGAGCGTCGCCAGCCAGGCCGCCGCCGCCTCGCGCGTCGGATGGTATTGGAACTCGATCGCGGCCTTGTCGTCGTACGCCTTGTTCATCCGCTTCACCGGGATGTGCACGAGCGTCTTCTCCGGCACCACGAACGCGACGTGCTGGACGCCGTTGCGGGCCAGCCGC
>Ga0335084_10008640_pt1 | contig 10157 bp, 12 predicted proteins | sample Lox_Sample_44_FD_206721 | JGI IMG/M metagenome (GOLD analysis project Ga0335084, IMG submission 206721) | Soil microbial communities from Loxahatchee National Wildlife Refuge, Florida, United States - Lox_Sample_4.4 | ecosystem: Environmental > Terrestrial > Soil > Wetlands | place: USA... | reverse complement strand
ACCGAGCGCGCGAACAAGACCCAGGCGATCGCCTACGGCGAGGTCATGCACGCGGCGTTACATGCGCTGGAAGCCTGCCGACATCCCGTCGTCGCGCAGATCCACGGCGTGTGCGTCGGCGGCGGCCTCGAGATCGCCGCGCTTTGCGACCTGCGCATCTGCGGGGAGGGAAGCCGGTTCGGGGTTCCGATCAAGAACCTCGGATTGACGATGGCGTATGCGGAAATGACGCCTCTCCTGCGGCTGGTGGGCCACGCTGTCGCGCTCGAAATCCTCCTCGACGGACGCATCTTCGACGCAGCGGAAGCGCTGAAGAAACGTCTCGTCACGCGCGTAGTCCCCGATAGCGAGGTCGCCGCCGAGGCGCGCGCGACGGCGCAGCGCATCGTAGAGGGTGCCCCGCTGGTCGCTCGCTGGCACAAGAAATTCGCGCGCCGGCTCGCCGATCCGCGTCCGCCCTCCGCCGCCGAGACCGACGAGTGCTTCGACTGTTTCGATACCGAAGACTTCCGGATCGGCTATGCGGCCTTTCTGGCCAAGCGCAAGCCGTCGTTCGTCGGACGCTGATCGTGCCCGAGGCTGGACCGGACCGAGCGCCGCACCCCGGGCCTCTCGCCGGCATGCGCGTGCTGGAGCTCGCGCAGATCATGGCCGGCCCCACCTGCGGCATGATGCTCGCCGACCTGGGGGCCGACGTCGTCAAGGTCGAGAAGCTTCCCGGCGGCGACGATGCCCGCGACTACCGCGAGCCGCGCGTCAACGGCGTGTCCGCGCCGTTCCTGATCATGAACCGCAACAAGCGCGGCCTGGCGCTCGACCTCAAGCATCCGCGCGGACGCGAGGTGCTGATCCGCCTGGTCCGAAGGGCCGACGTCCTCACCGAGAACTTCCGTCGCGGGACGATGGAAAAATTCGGCCTCGGTTACGACGTGCTTGCCAGGGAGAATCCGGCGTTGATCTACTGCTCGATATCGGGCTACGGCCGCGAGGGGCCGCTCGCCGACAAGGGCGGGTTCGATCTCATCGCGCAGGGATTCGCAGGGCTGATGTCGATCACCGGTGAAGCCGGCCGCCCACCGGTGAAGAGCGGCAACTCGGTCGCGGACATCAACGCCGGGATTCTTGCTTTTGGAGGCATCCTCGCCGCGTACATCCACAGGCTGAAGACGGGCCACGGCCAGCTCGTCGACACTTCGCTCATGGAAGCCGCCTTGCAGCAAACCTATTGGCAAGCGGCGATCTTCTTCGCGACCGGCGCGTCGCCGGGGCCCACCGGGTCGGCGCACGTCCTCACGGCCCCTTACCAGGCTTTCAAGGCAAAGGATGGGTGGATCAACATCGGCGGCGCAAATCAGGCCAACTGGGAGCGCATCGCCAACGTGCTCGGGCATCCCGAGTGGCGCGACGACCCGCGGTTTGCGACGAATTCCGCGCGCATGGAAAACATCGGCGCGCTGGCGGCGCTGATGGAAGCCGTGCTCGCTACGCGGAGCAAGGCCGACTGGCTCGCGGCGTTCGATGCCGGGGGCGTGCCCGCCGGTCTCGTGCACAGCCTCGGCGAAGCGCTCACGCACCCGCAGACGCTCGCCCGCGGCATGGTTCTGGAGCTTGAGCATCCCGACGCCGGAGCGACCAAGGCGCTCGGCTGTCCGGTTCACTTGTCGCGAACGCCGACGCGGGTCGAACGGCCGGCGCCCAGGCTTGGCGAGCACACGAGAGAGGTGTTGCGGGAGTATGGTTGCGCCGACGCCGAGATCGACCAGCTCGTCGCGTCAGGTGCGGTCGTCGAGGCCGCCTAGAAACGCGGAAACACTACGCGTCGGCCCAGATCCTCACGCGCTCCGCGTCGCGGACCATGCGGCCACGATGCCCGCCGTTTGGCGGCCGTCGGCCCAGCGGGTTCTCCTGGTGATCTCGCGCAGCTCGCGGATCTCCGCCGGCGCGAGAACCTCCTTCAGGTGATACAGCATGGCGCGCCATTGTACGCGAGCGCGCCGCCCTTGCGTCGCTTCAGGCCGGAGTCGGCACCGCTGCGGCCGACATCTGCTCGAACGCGGAGAGCGCATCGGCGGCATACATCAGCGAGGGCCCGCCGCCCATGTAGACGGCCACGCCGAGCGCCTCCTCGATCTCGGCGCGCGTGACGCCGAGCCTGACCAGCGTCTTTACGTGAAAGCCGATGCAGGCGTCGCAATGCCCCGCCACGCCTAGGCAGAGCGCGATCAGCTCCTTCGTCTTCCGATCGAGCACCCCGTCGCGCGTCGCAGTCTGTCCGAGGGTGTTGAAAGCCTTCATCAGCTCCGGCATGTCGGTGCGGAAACCCGACAGCGCCGCGGATACGGTGTGCGTGATTTCCCGGTAGTCCTTGCTCATCGTCAGCTCAACCTGGTAGTCGACCGGCAGCGGTCGGTTCTCCAGTTATTCTATTGACGTATATAATGTCGGTCAATATAATGTTGATCGGTTTTCTTGCGCCAGATCAAAGTGTCGGTACCCCAGCGACTCGAAACGGGAGCGATGCGGCGGGCGGCCGGACGCGCCACCGCGTTGCTGCGCGCGCTCGCCAATCCCGATCGTCTGCTTCTCCTCTGCCAGCTCACCCACGGGGAGAAGTGCGTGAGCGATCTCGAAGGACAGCTCGACATCCGGCAGCCGACGCTGTCGCAGCAGCTCGCCGTCCTGCGCCGGGAGCGGCTGGTCGCCACGCGGCGCGAGGGCAAGCGGATCTACTACCGGATCCGCAGCGCGGACGTGCAGCGCGTGCTGCGCTCGCTGTACTCGATCTATTGCCGGAGCTAGGATGCATCGATGCACATCGACATGAGCTCGTTTACTCCCTGGCCGGCGCTCGCCGGGGGAGGCCTGATCGGTCTCGGTGCTGCGCTGCTCCTGCTCCTCGATGGACGGACGGCCGGCGTGAGCGGCATCACGGGTGGCATCATCCATCCCGCGCGCGATGATCTGGGCTGGCGGCTAGCCTTCGTGGCCGGCCTGATCCTGGCGCCCGTGTGCTACGCCGCGTTTGCGGTTCTTCCCGAGCTGCGCATCGACGCCGGCTACGGCACGCTGATCGCCGCGGGCCTGCTGGTCGGGCTCGGCACGCGTTACGCTTCGGGCTGCACCAGCGGACACGGCGTATGCGGCATCGCCCGCTGGTCGCCGCGCTCGCTCGCAGCCACCGCGGCCTTCATGGGTGCGGGCTTCGCCACGGTCTTTCTGCTCCGGCACGTCCTCGCCTCATGAAACGGCTCGCTCCCGTGCTCGGCGCTCTTGCAGCGGGGCTTGTCTTCGGATGGGGGCTCATCGTCTCTCGCATGTTCAGCCCCGCGAAGGTGCTCGGCTTCCTCGATCTTGCCGGAGCGTGGGACCCGTCGCTCGCCCTCGTGATGGCCGGCGCAATCCCGGTGGCAGCGATCGGCTTTGCGCTCGCTGGGCGGCGCGGGCGCACTCTCCTCGGCGATCCCGTGAAGATCCCGACGTCGCGCGTGATCGATGGTCGCCTGATCCTCGGCAGCCTTGCATTCGGCGTCGGCTGGGGTCTCGCCGGCTTCTGCCCAGGTCCGGCCTGGGTCGCTGCGGGGACGCTCGCCCCGCGTGCGCTGGTCTTCCTCGCCGCGATGCTCGTCGGAATGGGCCTGTTCGAGTGCCTCGAGCATCTGCGCACTTCGGTTGCATCGGCAGCAGCGACCAGCGACGCCCTGCAGCGGCAGGACGCGTAGCACCCAGTACCCGGAGTTACGCGCCGAGCTTCGTCAGTCCAGTTGGCGGTCCGTCGATCGCAGTCCAGCCGGCGTCGATCAGCAGCGTGCTGCCGCTGATGTAGCTCGCCGCGTCCGAGGCCAGGAACGCGACCGCTGCGCCGACCTCGGAGGGTTGCCCCCAGCGGCCGATCACCGTGTGGCGGGCGAAAGCTTCGTAGATCTCCGGGCGCGTCTTGATCGGCGCACTCAAGGCGGTCTCGATGATCGAAGGCGCGATCGCGTTGACGCGCACGCCATGCGTGCCCACCTCCGATGCAAAACCCTTCACCAGCAGCGAGATCGCCGCCTTGGTCGCGCCGTAGACGGCAAGTCCCGGCTCGATCGTCGTAGCCCGGATGGAGGAGCAGGCGATGATGCTGCCCGCCTTCTGCTCGACCATCACGCGGCCGGCTTCCCGCATGAAGAAGAACGTCCCTTTGAAGTTGAGATCGACGATGCGATCGAACTCGGCCTCGGTGTAGTCGAATACGAGCTTGCGGATGTTGATCCCGGGCGTAGTCACGGCGACGTCGAGTCGCCCCAGCGAGGACTTCGCCCGCGCCACGAGGGCCGCGACTTCGGCTCCGCTCGCCGCATCCGCACCCGAGGCCTCGGCTGCGCCGCCGGCGGCGCGAATTCCCGCTGCCGTCGCTTCCGCCTGGGCAAGGTCGATGTCCGCGCAGTGCACTGCAGCGCCGAGCGCCGCGAGCGCTTCCGCCGAGGCCTTGCCGATCCCGGAGGCCGCGCCGAAGACGAGCGCCTTGCGCCCGCTCAAGTCGAAGAGCTTTCGATAGTCCATTGGATTTGACGATGGATTAAGGCGGATCGATACTAGCATGCACTCATGTCATACGATGACCAGACCACCAAGCCGGAGGGCGCTCGGCTGCGCTCTCTGCTCGGCCCGCTCCCCCGGGCGCCGAGCCGCGCGAGCGAGCTGGTCGACAGGCTGGCCAACGAGATTCGCGCCCGGCGCCTCGAGCCGGGAGCACAGCTGCCGACCGAGCAGGCGATGATGGCCGCCTTCGGAGTCAGCCGCACGGTCGTGCGCGAGGCTGTCGCGGCGCTCCGCGCCGAGGGGTTGGTCGAGACGCGCCAGGGCGTGGGAGCCTTCGTGAGCCGCGACGCCCAGCGCCGTCCTTTCCGAATCGATCCCGGCTCGGCGCAATCACTGAGCGACGTGCTCGACGTGATGGAGCTGCGCACCGGCGTGGAGGTCGAGGCTGCCGGGCTCGCCGCGAACCGCGCGACCGCGGCGTCCCGCCGCCGCATCGCCCAGGCGCTGTCCGCCTTCGATGCGGCGATCGCGCGAGGCGAAGCCGCGATCGAGGAGGATTTTCGCTTTCACCAGTCGATCGCGGCGGCGGCGCGCAATCCGCAGTTCGGCCGGTTTCTCGAGTTTCTGGGACACTTCCTGATACCGCGGCAGAGCATCCGCGTCGGGCTCCAGCGGCCCGCGGATCTGCGCACCTATCTCGAGCGCATCCAGGGCGAGCATCGGCGCATCTACGAGGCGATCCGGGCGGGCGATTCCGCCGCGGCGCGACGGGCCATGTATCGCCACCTCACGGGCAGCCGCCGGCGCTACCAGCGTTTCGCGGAAACGAGCCGGCGATCCGCTCCCTCGAGGTCGCAGCGATGATCGCCCGGGCCGAGCTCGCAGCCCCCGCCGCCGCTTCCTCCGCCGGCGACGGCGCTGTGCTGCGCGTTGTCGACGCCTGTGCCGAGGCGCTCGTCGTCGCGGCGCTCCTTGGCGAGCTCTGCCTCGTACTGGCCAACGTCTTCGCGCGCACTGTCTTCAATACGTCGTTTCTCTGGGCCGACGAGATGGCCCGCCTGGCGCTGGCGATTCTCGCCTTCATCGGCGGCGCGGTCGCCTACCGTCGTCGCGAGCACGCCTTCGTGCGGGTGGTGATCAACGCCTTTCCGAAGCGTGTACATGAAGCCTGTCTCGCCCTCGCCGACGTCGTCGTGCTTTTCGTCGCATTGCTCACGGGGCTCGTGTCGATCGACTTCCTCGCCTCGGGATGGAGCGAGCGCACGCCCATCCTGCAGATACCGGCGGCGACGATCGCGCTGCCCCTGCCTGTCGGAATGTCGCTCCTCGCGCTCTACGCTGGCGGACACTTGTGGCGCGAGCATCGTGCGCTCGCATGGCGTATCGCGGCGGGCCTCGCGATCGCGCTCGGGCTCGCTGGCGCCACGCGCGCCGCGTGGATGCCGTGGTTCTCCGGCGATGCTGCGATAACGGCGACGCTGCTGATGTTCCTCGTCGCGATCCTCGCCGGCATACCCGTCGGCTTCGTGCTCCTTCTCTCGACGACGGCGTACATGTGGATCACCGGGACGGCATCGCTCGTGGTGCTGCCGCAAAGCATGGTGAACGGGACCGGCAACTTCATCCTGCTTGCCGTGCCGTTCTTCATCCTTGCCGGCTTGGTCATGGAGCGGGGCGGGATCAGCGTGCGCCTGGTGCGCTTCATACGCGTGCTCGTGGGACACGTCCGCGGCGGCCTGCTGCAGGTCGCGGTGGCGAGCATGTATATCGTGTCCGGGCTGTCGGGCTCGAAGCCCGCCGACGTTGCCGCGGTGGGCACGGTCATGCGCGACGAGCTTCGCGACGAGCACGGGGCCGCGGAAGGCGCGGCGGTGCTCGCCGCATCGGCGGTGATGGGTGAAACGGTGCCGCCCAGCATCGCGATGCTGATCGTCGGCTCGATCACCAGCGTCTCGGTGGCGGGCATGTTCATCGGCGGTCTGATCCCGGCAGCCGTCATGGCACTCGGCCTCATGGCGCTCATCTACTGGCGCGCGCGCCGTTCGGGCATCGCGCCGGCGCCGCGCGCGTCCGGTGAGGCGATGCTCCGCGCGGCGGCCGGCGCCTTTCTGCCGCTGCTGATGCCCGGCATCCTGCTCGCAGGCATCCTCCTCGGCCTCGCCACGCCGACCGAAGTCGCGGCATTCGCAGTGGTTTACGGCCTCGCGCTGTCGGTTCTCGTCTATCGCGAGATGGATCTCAGGAGCTTCGTGCGGACGGTCACCGACACCGCCGCGCTCACCGGGGTGCTGCTCTTCATCTTCGCCGCCGCCTCCGGATTCTCGTGGACTCTCACCGTCGCCTATCTCCCGCAACGGCTGGTGGCGCTGCTGCACTCGGTTGGCGACAGCAAGGCGATCTTCATGCTCGGCTCGATCGCGCTGCTCATCGTGGTCGGTGTTCTGCTCGAGGGACTGCCCTCGCTCAACGTGCTGGCCCCGCTGCTTCTGCCGATCGCCGGGAAACTCGGCCTCTCCGAGCTGCACTATGCGCTCGTGCTGATAATCGCCATGGGTGTCGGAGGGTTCATGCCCCTCGCGGGGGTCGGCTTCTACGTGTGCTGCGCGATCATGCGCTCCAACATAGAAGCGGCCTCGCGCGCGATGCTGCCCTATCTCGCAATGGTGCTGCTCGGCCTGCTCGTCGTTGCGTTCGTGCCGTGGTTCGCGCTGTTTCTGCCTCACTATTTCGGATTTCGCGGTTGATCCCGCGCACAACAAGGAGGAAGCCATGGATCGCAGATCGTTCCTGAAGACCGGCGTCGGAACCAGCCTCGCGCTCGGCGCGCCTTACGTCGCCCGCGGCCAGGCCCCGCTGACGCTACGCTGGGCGCACTTCGCGCCGGAAGATCACCCGGCGAACATCGCCTGCAAGCAGTTTGCGAGCCGGGTGGAGGCGCGCACCAACGGCGCGGTGAAGATCAACATCTTCCCCAACAACGCGCTCGGCGGGCCGCCGGAGCAGGCGCAGGGAATCAAGCTCGGCACCATCGATATGGGACTTCCGACCCAAGGCCAGCTCGACAAATTCGACAAGGCCTTCGCCGCCGTGATGCTGCCCTTCATCTTCGAGAACAACGCCCAGGTGTACAAGGTGCTCGACGGCCCGGCGATGGAGTGGCTCGCACCCCTCGCCGAGAAGCAGGGCTTCATCCTGCTGCGCAACTGGGACTACGGTTTCCGCAACGTAACGAACAGCGTGCGGCCCATCAATGTGCCCGACGACGCCAAGGGATTGAAGCTGCGCACGCCGCCCGAGTTGCAGATCCAGGCTTCGATGGAGGCGCTCGGAGCTACCGTACAGGCGATCGCCTTCCCTGAGCTGTATCTCGCTTTGTCACAGAAAGTCGTCGACGGCGAAGAGAATCCGATCCCGGTGATCTACTACAGCAAGTTCTACGAGGTGCAGAAGCACCTGGCGATGACACGGCACATCTACAACAACATGATCCACACCATCGGCGTGGGCGCCTGGAACAAGCTCACGCCCGAGCAGCAGAAGATCTTCCGCGAGGAGAGTACGTCTGCAGGCGATCTGATGCGCAAGCTGCTCGCCGATCAGGAAGGCGAGCTCACGAAGAAGCTCGAGGCGTCGGGCATGCAGATCACGCGCCCCGACCTCGCGCCGTTCCGCGCCAGGATGGGCCCGGCGTATCAGCGCATCGCGGCCTACGCGGGCGAGGACAACGTGAAGAAATTCCAGGCGATGGTCGAAGCCTCGCGAAAGTAGCGCTCCTGCCCAGCCTTGAAGATTACGTCGAGGCGAGCGGCGACCCGAAGAAGATCGCGAGCGCGCAGCGCAAGCTGGACAGTGCGCGCAAGGCCTACACCGAGATCGAAAGATCGCCTTTGTGAGAGCGCGGCCGGCTCAATAGATCTCGGGCATCGGCACGGGCTGCGGTTCGGGCTTGCATTCGCCGCACCACAGCGCGTCCGGCACTACGACCGCTTTCGGCGTGCTGTTTGCGCCAACGTAGATCGTCGCGATGTAGGGCATCCGCTTCTCAGTGTGCTCCTTGCACATCGCCCGGCCACAGAAACGGCAGACCCCGACGGCTTCCTTATCGTCGAAGTAGCACTTCACGGCTCAGCCCCCTATCCGGTGAGTTAGCGGATTGCTGTTGTTCTCGCTCGCTGGATGCTCCGGCCCGCCACCGGCGGCTACTCCTCTTCGCCTTCGACGGCAAGTGCTGCGGAATGCGCCCTCGCTTCCAGCTCGGCCCGAATTCTGGCATGCATCGCGCTCCCAGTCGAATTCTTCCCGGGAAGGCGTCCGGCAAGGGTCGCCCAGAGGCTCGTTCCCGCAGGCGCCAGCTTCGACCGCGCCTGCTCGAGACGCGCCCACAGCGACCAGGTCGTTTTCGGCATGATCGAGCGGACGTAGGACATGATGTAGATGCCCACATCGCCTCGCGCCTGCTTGAGCTCCCGCTTCAGCTCGGTGATCTGCGGCGCCAGCTCCGCCCGGACTTCAGGATCCTTGGTCTTGCGGATCAGCTCTTGCTTCATCGCTAGCTCGGCGCTGAGATGAATGGCATTCTCGACCTGCATACGTTTGACTTCTCCGAACCGCTCCTCGATCGGCGCAAGCAAGTCGTCAAGATCATCGATACGCTGCACGAGCCTCGCCTCGCCCGACTTCATCCCAAGTGATTTGCGCAGCTTCCTTCGCTCGCGGCTCAACCCCCAAAGAATCGCTGCGGCAACGCAGAGAAGAGAGCCAAAGCTTATCACCGCGAGAATCAACAAACCGGTATGACCAAAGACGAAATTGTGAAAAGCAATGTTGTTGTAGGCCGTATGCAAAGTGATCGCCACCGCCAGACCAACGAGCCACCGAAGCAGGGGATGATTGATGGGCCCCAGCGGAAACCCTGCGAGCGCCATGCCGACCATGGCCGTGAAGCTGCCGTGGCCTACGGACGAAATGAAGGCACGGACCGTTCCGACAACCACCCCAGTATCCACATCCACGCGGCTGAGGTAGAGCATATTCTCGACAATGGCGAAGCCGATTCCACAGGCGAAACCATAAACCGCCCCGTCGACGAAAGACGTCGTGTCGCCACGTCGAACAAGATAGAGGAGGATGAGCGACTTGAAGATCTCTTCCACGAAGGGCGAGATGTGAGTCGACACGAATGGGCGTCCGAGCAGGAGCGCCATGGGGTGTGCCGTGAGATAGGAAAGCTCAAGGGATAAGCCTCCCCACACCAACGCCAGCAATATCAGCCTGAACCGGTGAGTCTCAAAGAAGTTGAGCCACTTGACGAGAAACAGGAAGGCCAGCGGAACGACGCTGGCCACGAGTATGGAGTAGCTGATCGGCTGGTAGTGAGTCATCGCGGTCATCCGCAATATCGCGACATACAAAACCAAAAGCGGTAGTCGATCGACTACCGCCTTTGTGGAGGCCGGAGTCGCGGTCGCAACTGGTTCCGCGAGCGCCGGCCTTCGGGAGCGCTATCGCAGTTCCGCCTCTAGTTGCCCGCGTTACCGGCGTTGCCTGCGTTACCGGCGTTGCCTGCGTTACCGGCGTTGCCTGCATTGCCCGCGTTACCGGCGTTGCCTGCATTGCCCGCGTTACCGGCGTTGCCTGCA
>Ga0335084_10008639_pt1 | contig 10159 bp, 10 predicted proteins | sample Lox_Sample_44_FD_206721 | JGI IMG/M metagenome (GOLD analysis project Ga0335084, IMG submission 206721) | Soil microbial communities from Loxahatchee National Wildlife Refuge, Florida, United States - Lox_Sample_4.4 | ecosystem: Environmental > Terrestrial > Soil > Wetlands | place: USA... | reverse complement strand
ACCTTCATGTTCCGTGGACGGCCGCCGGATTTCTAGGCGACGAGTTACCGAGCGAACGCTATCCGAATCGTGCTCTGCTGGAGAAGGCACTTCGTGAGATCAGGCCGGGCGACATTCTGCTTGCACGCCTCGGCATCTGGTCGCGGCAGGACCCGTGGGCCCCGGCCGTGCTGGAGCCCTTGATCGAGGGCCTCAAGGCCAAGGGCATGTGCTTCGCGACGTTGCGCGACCATCCCGACTACCGTAGTTGGCTCGCAACTCCAGTCAACCCGGCACGTTGATCACCGTGCTTGACACCCTCGACGCCCTTGCAAACGCCGCCGGATCCGTGTTTGCGCAGGCGCAGGATGCACTGTTCGAGCAGGTGATGCAGCCGCTCATGTATGCGGTGGGGCTGGGCTCGTACTTGGAGGACGGATTTGACGCGGCCGGCTGGTTGCTCGTGGGCCTCTGCCAGATCACCGCACTGCTCCTGGTGCTTGGCCCTCTGCAGCGTTGGCGGCCGATCGAGCCGTTACCGACCGACGACCCGACGCGCAGGGCGCTGGGTGCCGCCGTGCGCGTCGACGTGATCTATACGCTCGTCCATCGCCTGGGCCTCGTTCGCGTCGCAATGTTTTTTGCCATCGAGCCCTTGTGGAACAGCCTGTTCGGTTGGATGACGGTTCACGGTGTCGATGGCGGTCACCTTGACCAGTGGATAGCGCCGTGGTGGCCTGGCGTCACCGATTCCGCACTGGCCGGGTTCATCGCGTACCTGCTTGTACTCGACTTCGTGAATTACGTGCTGCACCGGGCACAGCATCGCTTCGAGTGGTGGTGGGCCTTGCACGCGCTGCACCACAGCCAGCGCCATATGACGATGTGGAGTGACAGCCGCAATCATCTGCTCGACAGTCTCGTCGTCGACACGGTCTTCGTGCTCGTGGCGCGCATCATCGGCGTGCCTCCCGGCCAATTCGTTATCCTCGTCGCAGTGTCGCAGCTGCTGGAAAATGTTGCCCATGCCAACTTGCGCCTCGGGTTCGGCTGGCTGGGCGAGCGCCTGATCGTCGGACCCTACTTTCACCGGCTGCACCATGCCATCGGCCTTGGCCACGAGTCGAAAGGCAAGGGAACCCTAGGCGGCTGCAACTTCGCGGTACTTCTCCCCGTCTGGGACATTTTGTTCGGTACTTCGAACTTTTCTCATCGGATGGCGCCGACGGGCGTGCGCGACCAGTTGGAGGAAGAGGGCGCACGCGACTACGGTAGCGGCTTCTGGGCGCAGCAGTGGCTCGGACTGTTGCGACTTGCCCACCGGCGCTGATCCGATCGGACGTGGCTTCGACCTGATCGGCGGCCGAGTCCGAATGCCGGATTGTCGCCCCGCCAAATCGTCGGCGCGGGCGCCTACACCTCCGGAAGGTGGGAAGTAGTGCGCGGCGCCGTGCGTACAGCGCGGCTAACCATAGGCGTTCAAAGTCGCCTCGGCGGAAGCGTTGCTGGGGAGGAGCGGGGTCTGATCAGTGCCCTCGGCGATGATGAGCTTAGGACGCAATGGAGTCGCGCCCCCGATTAGTTGTCGCCGGGCCGTGGTTAACCGTGCTTGTGTTCGTGCGGTGTCTTCGCGTGCTCGTCGGTCGAAAGCTCCGCATGGCCGTGTTCGTGCAGCTCGGATGCATTCCCGTGCGGATGGTCAACGTCGTTTGCTTCATGCGTGGCGTCGTGCTGATGTTCGTGCGCATGCGCATGCTGATGGGCGTGCGGGTGGGGATGACTATGCACGACATCGCCGTGCGAATGAGAGTGGTCATGAACATGCTCGTGCGGGTGAGCGTGTTCGTGCGTATGCGGCTTGACGGGCTTGTAGACGGTGGGCATCAGCGGCTCCCATGCGAGATTTGTGCTTGGACCACGCAGGCCGGGGGACTGTAGCCCTCCCAACGGCGGGTAGTCAACCTCAGGCGGGCGGCAAGAAACGGTGAGATTCGCGGGGCCACGAGATGGCTCTTTGCCCCAGGTCAATCGAGGGCGTAGGAGGTTTTGACAGAACCCTCCTACTGCGCTACGGTGCAGTTTCGCTGGGGCGGCGGGCCCCATTCGTTTGGATCTTCTCCATGCACATGGCCGATGCTCTCCTGTCTCCCGCGGTCGGCGGAATGATGTGGGGCGCCACCGCAGTCACAGTCGCGTATTGCGCTCGCCGTCTTCAGGCCGATCCGGACGAGCGCCGCGTGCCGCTGATGGGCGTCCTAGGCGCATTCCTCTTCGCCGCCCAGATGATCAACTTCAGCATTCCGGGCACTGGATCGAGCGGGCATCTGGGGGGAGGATTGCTGCTTGCGATATTGCTCGGGCCCCACGCGGCGTTCCTGGTGGTGGCGTCGGTGTTGATGGTCCAGGCGCTGTTCTTTGCCGATGGCGGCCTGCTGGCGCTCGGCTGCAACATCTTCAATCTGGGATTTTTCCCAGCGTTCATCGGCTATCCGCTTTACCGTCGACTTTGTGGACCTGCGCCAGGTCCGGGACGCGCCGCGGGTGCGGCGATCGTCGCTGCAATCGTCTCGCTTCAATTGGGGGCATTCGGAGTTGTGCTGGAGACCGTAGGCTCGGGCATTTCGGCGCTGCCGTTCGGCACCTTTGTGCTCTTCATGCTCCCGATCCACTTTGCCATCGGCATTGTCGAGGGATTGGTGACGGCGGCCGTCGTGTCGTTTGTTCGTGCGACGCGCCCAGAGGTTCTCCCAAGCGCTACCTCCGTCGGGAGTTCGATCCGAAGCGTGGCGGTCACGTTCCTTGCACTGGCCATGGCGCTCGGTGGCGTGGGGGCATGGTATGCGTCGAAGGACCCCGATGGGCTTGAATGGAGCGTGGCCAGAGTAACCGGTTCGAGCGAGCAGAATTCGCCGGACACCGCGGTACACGCGGCGCTTGGACGAATCCAGCAGCAGATCGCGCTGCTCCCCGATTACAACTTTCGGAAGCCTGCAGAGGAAGGCGGGCAGGCAAGAGGGGACGGAGCCGCCGACAACGAGACACGGCTTGGCACCTCCGTCGCGGGCATCGTGGGCGGGCTGATCACGCTTGTCGTTGCGGTCGTGATCGGGACGCTATTGGCTCGTCGCGCGCGCCGCTCTGGCATGCGGAACTGACGACTGTACGGCAGCCCGGCAGGAGAGACTTCCCCATGTCCGGCCCCCCCGTCCTCGGCGCGCTGGTCGAGTTTCGGCAACTCGATCTGTTCGCTGCGCAGTCGTCCGGCGTGCATCGGCTCGACGCGCGCGCCAAGGTCGTCGTCGTGCTCGCATTCGTCGTGTGTGTGATGTCATTCGGGCGCTATGCCGTTGCGTCGCTGCTACCGTACTTTGCCTTTCCGGTGCTCGTCGCCATCTGGGCGCAGCTCCCGTTCGCGATGCTCGCTCGAAAGGTGGCAATGGTCGTGCCTATTGCGGTTCTGATCGGCCTGCCCAATCCTTTCTTCGACCGCGAGATGGTCTTGCATGTCGCTGGCCTTGGTATTTCCGGCGGATGGATCTCGCTGGTGTCGATAGTGCTTCGCGCGCTGCTCGCAGCGGCGGCGGCCATCGTGCTGGTCGCAGTGACCGGCTTTCCCGCGGTATGCGGCGCTCTCGAACGCCTGGGAATGCCGAAGGCGCTCGCGGTGCAGTTGCTCTTTCTTTATCGCTATCTCACCGTGCTGGGCGAGGAAGCGCTTCGCATGACTACGGCGCGCGAATTGCGCGGAGGCGGGCGGAAACTGTCGATTCGCCTGTATGGCGTGCTCGTCGGACGGCTGTTGATGCGGACCTGGGATCGCGCAGAGCGCATCTACCTGGCCATGTGTGCCCGCGGCTTCGTCGGAGACTTCAACAGCGGTCCGGTCTCTCGCTTCGGGTGGCGGGACCTTGCCTTTGTGGGCGGATGCTGCGGAGCATTTCTGCTGTTTCGAGTTCGAGACGTGGTCCAGGTCGTCGGCAATGCCGCGCTTGGAGGTGGGCGATGAGCCATCACCTGGTCGAGGCGAGCAACTTGACGCACGTCTACGACGACGGCACGGTTGCCCTCAACGAGGTCTCATTCCGTATCACCCATGGCGAATCCGTGGCGATCATCGGCGTAAACGGCGCCGGCAAGTCGACGTTGCTGCTTCACCTCAACGGGTACTTGCACCCGACCCGTGGCGATATTCGGATCGGCGAAACGCCGTTGACGAAGGAGACGCTCCCGGCGATCAGGCGCACCGTGGGCCTCGTGTTCCAGGACCCGGACGATCAGCTCTTCATGCCGACCGTCTATGACGACGTGGCTTTTGGCCCGCGCAATCAGGGGCTGCCAGAGACGGAAGTGGAGCGGAGGGTGCAGGACGCGTTGGAGCGCGTCGGCGTGTGGGCGGTTCGCTCGAAGCCCCCCTACCGGCTTTCTGGCGGCGAAAAGAAGCGAGTGGCCATTGCCGGCGTCCTTGCGATGGCCCCGGACATCCTGGTGATGGACGAGCCGACAAGTGGCCTCGACCCGCACGCCCGACGCCAGCTCATCCGGCTTCTCGGCGAATTCAGCCACACCCGGATTTTCACCAGCCACGACCTGGACATGGTTCTGGAGCTTTGCCCGCGCACCATTGTGCTGATGCAGGGTGCCGTTATGGCCGATGGACCGACGCGCGAGATCTTCGGCGACGCCGCGTTGCTCGAACGCTGCATGCTGGAGAGGCCTCTCTCGATGCAGTCGTGTCCCATTTGCGCGGCACGACAACGCCAAGTCGCGAGCACGCGCCCTCGCGCTTGGCGCGAAGTCCTACCTCTGCAAGCCCGTCGACGATGACGCCCTGCTGGTGGCAATCGGCATGGCGACGGGCAGTGACGCGCCTTGATTGAACTTGGGAGAAACGCAATGACCATGGGCTCCATACCGAAGCTGATCCTGGCGGTAACCGCCGTCGCCGGGTACCTGGGCACCGCCACGGCGCAGCAGGTGACCGGCACGCTGGGCTCGCCCAGCGCGACCACTACCGTTCAGGGCAACCAGTTGCCGCCGCCCTCCCCGAAGTTCGGCGGCGTGATCAAGGAACGCGCCTCGGAATCGACGTCCTGGTGGCCGCCGCGCGTGGTGCCGCCGAAGAAGGCACCGAACGTGCTGCTGATCATGACCGACGACGACGGCTTCGGCTCGCCCAGTACCTTCGGTGGCGTGATCCCGACGCCTGCGCTGGACCGCATCGCCACGGCGGGTCTGCGCTACACCAACTTCCACTCCACGTCGCTGTGCTCGCCGACGCGCGCGGCGATCATCACCGGGCGCAATCACCATTCGGTGGGCTTCGGCGTGGTCGGCGAGATCGCGACCGGCTTCCCCGGCTACGACTCGATCATCCCGATCGAGAAGGGCACCATCGGCACCATCCTCAAGAAAAACGGCTACGCCACCTCGTGGTTCGGCAAGGACCACAACACGCCCTTCTTCGCCGACAGCCAGGCCGGCCCGTTCGAGCAATGGCCCAACGGCATGGGCTTCGAGTACTTCTGGGGCTTCGTCGGCGGCGATGCCAGCCAGTGGCAGCCGAACCTGTTCCAGAACACGACGCCGATCTTCCCGTTCCAGGGCAACCCCGGCTGGAACATGGAAACGGCGATGGCCGACGAGGCGATCCAGTACATGAGGCAGCTCAAGGCGCTGGCGCCGGAAAAACCCTTCTTCGTCTACTACGTGCCCGGCGCCGTGCACGCGCCGCATCACCCGACCAAGGAGTGGATCGACAAGATCAGCGCGATGCACCTGTTCGACAATGGCTGGGAGAAGTTGCGCGAGACGATCTTCGCCAACCAGAAGCGCCTGGGCATCATGCCGCCCAATGCGCAGCTGACGCCATGGCCGGATGGGCAGGCGATCTACGGCGGTGCGAAGCTGCCGCGTTGGGACTCACTCAGCTTCGAAGAGAAGAAGCTGTTCATCAGGCAGGCCAATGTCTATGCGGCCTACCAGGCCTACGCCGACCACGAAATCGGCCGCGTCATCCAGGCCGTCGAGGATCTGGGCGAGTGGGAGAACACGCTGATCATCTACATCAGCGGCGACAACGGCGCGAGCGCGGAGGGAATGATCAACGGTACGCCCAACGAGTTCACCACCTTCAACGGCGTCGAGGTGCCGGTCAAGGACCAGTTCCTATGGTACGAGTTCTGGGGCTCCGACCGCACCTTCCCGCACTACTCGGCGGCGTGGGCCTGGGCCTTCGATACGCCGTTCAAGTGGATGAAGCAGGTGCCGTCGCACTTCGGCGGTACGGCGCAGGGCATGGCGATCTCGTGGCCCGGCCACATCGGTGACCCGGGCGGCGTACGCCGCCAGTTCCATCACGTCATCGACATCGTGCCGACGATCCTGGAGGCCACCGGCATCCCGGCGCCCCACACGATCGACGGCATCAGGCAGCTGCCGATCGAAGGCACGAGCCTGGCCTACACCTGGGACAAGGCCAACGCCAACGCGCCGACCCGGCACACGACGCAGTACTTCGAGATGCTTGGCAACCGCGCGATCTACCACGACGGCTGGGTCGCGGCGACGACGCCGGTGACATTGCCGTGGGAGCTCTCCACCAAGCCGCCGCCGGACGTGATCACCGGCTACAAGTGGGAGCTCTACAACGTCATGGAGGACCCGACGCAGAACAACGACCTCGCGGCGAAGATGCCCGACAAGCTCACGCAGCTGCAGAACCTGTTCTACCTCGAGGCGGCGAAGTACAACGTACTGCCGCTCGACAACACGACGCTGGCGCGCTGGAACTCACCCAAGCCAAGCCTGACGGCCGGCCGCACCGAGTTCAGCTATTCCGGCACGCTGGCGAACGTGCCGGGCAGCACGGCGCCGCACATCCTGAACACGGCATACACGATCACCGCGGAGGTCACGATCCCCGCGGGCGGCGCCGAAGGCATGATCGTCACGCAAGGTGGCCGCTTCGGCGGCTACGGGCTGTTCCTGAGCAAGGGCGAGCTCGGCTTCGGCCAGGGCAAGGTGGTGTTCCTCTACAACCTGCTCGACCTGAAGCGCACCGTCTGGGAGGGGCCGACGCTGGCTCCCGGCAGGCACACCATCGTCTTCGACTACAAGCCCGCCGAGCCGGGTCTGGGCAAGGGCGGCACCGGCGTGCTGAGCGTGGACGGCAACGAGGTGGCGCGCAACACGATGGCCAACTCCACACCGATCACCTTCGCCGAGGACGAGACCTTCGACGTTGGCCTGGACACGCGCACGGGCGTCGCATTGCTCGAGTATCGCTACGACCCGCCGTTCAGGTTCACCGGCACGATCGACCGCTTGCGCTTCAAGATCGGCCCGCAATGAAGCTCGACCTCGAGTCAGCGCGATGAAAGCGGTCCTGCCCATTGCGGCCGTGGGCGAGGCTGCCCTGGGTGCGGCATTGCTGGTCGTTCCGTCGCTGGTCGGGCAGCTGATACTCGGCACCGACTTGACCGGCATCGCCGTACCGGTGGCGCGTGTCGCCGGCATCGCCCTGATCGGATTGGGTATCGCCTGCTGGCCCGGTCCGGTGCGCCTGGGCATGCTGACCTACCTGGCGCTGTCCGCGCTGTATCTCGCCTTCGTCGGTATCGCGGACGGCTTGAGTGGCCTGTTGCTGTGGCCGGCGGTCGTCCTGCACGCAATCTTGGCGGTGCTCCTGGCCCGGGCGAGCTCAGGATGGCAGCGCCGCCCACGGCTGGATGATGCACCGGATTGCGATGCAGTTATCGGGCGCTGGCCATCCGCGCTTCACCGAGGGCTTCGTTCAAGGCCTGGATGACGAGGCCGGCCTGTTCCGTCGACAGCACGAGGGGCGGGCGAATCTTGAGCACGTTGTGTCCCATTGCACAGGCGCTGATCAGCACACCCTTATCGCGCATGCCGTTGACAAGTAAGTCCCCTTACGTAACGCACTGCTCTACACACGCCGACATTTCGTGCGCCAAGAGGTTGACGTGATGCACACGCCATGAAGAGGACGGCTTGTCGACGTCACCTACGCGATCCCCGCAGCACGCGGAAGAACGGATTAACAATTGGCTACGTTCGATTGGAGGCTTGCGCGTTAGTAGGAATATAGGCACCATTCATCATACGATCCGCTTAGCTCGGCTGATGATGCTGCGCAGACTGAATCGGGTCGAGAGGTCCCTCAAAGAGGCAAGGCACCAGTGGCTGACTTTGTCTACGTCGCCCCGCCGACGACCCCTGAACGCACCCGGCTCTCGTTCTCGCGCCGCGAATGGATCCGTCTCGCCGGGCTCTACGGCTTCCTCGCCGTTCTTCACGTACTCGGCTGGGGGTTGTATTTGCGCTACGCAGCCCAATTCCCGCCGCTAGTTGGCCTGGGTCTCGTCGCTTACATGTTTGGCCTTCGACATGCCTTCGACGCCGACCACATTGCCGCCATCGACGACACCGTGCGGTACATGCTGCAGAAAGGAAAGAAGCCACTGGGCCTGGGTTTCTTCTTCTCCCTGGGGCACTCCACGATTGTCTTGTGCCTGGCCGTTGCGATCGCTTTCGCCGCCACGGCCGTCAGGCAGGAATTACCTCAGTTGAAGAACATTGGCGGCATCATCGGTGCTGGTGTGTCCGGCGCGTTCCTCTGGATCATCGGCGTGCTGAATCTTCTGGTGCTTCTGGACATTCTCGGGGTCTGGAAGAAGGCCAAGAGCGGGGCGCATGACCATAAGCATCTCGAAGAGTTGCTGTTGCGTCGGGGCCTCATCAATCGCCTGTTTGGCGGCCGTTTCCAGAAGTTCCTCAATCACACCTGGCAGATGTATCCGCTGGGTCTGCTATTCGGATTGGGTTTCGATACCGCCTCCGAAGTGGGACTTCTGGCCATGACGGCGGGCGCATCGGCCGGCAATTTGCCCCTTCCGGCAGTGCTTTGCCTGCCGATACTGTTTGCAGCCGGCATGTGCTTGATGGATACCACTGATGGTGTGCTCATGTCGAAGGCGTACGGCTGGGCGTTCTTGAACCCTCTGCGCAAGATCTTCTACAACATCACAACCATCAGCCTATCCATTGTCGTCGCATTGGTGATTGGCACCATCGAATTGCTGCAGGTCTTGGCCAGCATGCTCGGTCTCGAGGGACCCTTTTGGGACTTTGTGGCCGAGCTCGATTTCGGACTTCTCGGCTACGTGATCGTTGGGCTCTTCCTCCTCGCTTGGGGGGTGTCGGTCGCCCTGTGGAAATTCGGGCGCATCGAGGAGCGCTACGGCGTGCCGCAAGCACTGCATAGCCACCCTCACATCCACAAAAACGGAATCGAGCATTCGCACAAGCATGTGCATTGATCCCTGCAATCGCGATTCCGGCCGTCAGCGCGATGGGGCGACGCCAGGGATGTTCCGAACCGATCATAGAAGCCGATGAAAGCGGCCGCTCCGTTTGGGACGACAGCATGCCTCGACCTGCGGCGGCCCTATAGCCGTCACAGGTGTAGTTCGGCAATCCGGGATGGCTCGCTCTTGGCATATAGGACGCGAGAGCAGCCAAGCTCGTGTCCGCTGCGTTGACGTGAACTTCCGCCAGCGATAGATTTACGAGGCCCTCGAGGGGGGGTCTGCCCGTCGCAAGGGCGGGGCCCTACCCTCACTCCCGTCATGCGCCCCGGATTGGCGATGACCCCACCGTATGGAGGTACCCGATGGCCCAGGTCTACAAATCGGTTGCGCCGCACGCGCATGAACATGTCCATTCCCACGAGCACGTTCATGACCACCCCCATTCCCACGGCAACGTGGTGCACAGCCATCCGCACGCTCACGCACACCAGCATCCACACGAACACGAGCATCAGCATGACGCCCCGCACGGAGCGGATGATGCAGCGCACCTCCACGATCCGGTGTCGGCTCCACATGATCATTCCCACACCGACCTGGCGGGAGAGGCTCACCAGCGAGCACCGCACGATCACAAGCATCCGTAGCCGCAAGCTGGGGCACGGCTTCGTCACCGTTTGGAACGGAGGACAAGCTCCCGAAATCCCGTGTCCGGATCGAGTTCGCGGGTGAAGGACCATTCGGGGAGCAGCACCAGCAACACCTCAGCCGTCGTGCGCACGCCGCAGCCGTACGCGACATGACCGCCGGTAACGCGGCCCTCCGCATCGGCGACGCTCATGTGCAAGTGT
>Ga0335084_10008638_pt1 | contig 10159 bp, 7 predicted proteins | sample Lox_Sample_44_FD_206721 | JGI IMG/M metagenome (GOLD analysis project Ga0335084, IMG submission 206721) | Soil microbial communities from Loxahatchee National Wildlife Refuge, Florida, United States - Lox_Sample_4.4 | ecosystem: Environmental > Terrestrial > Soil > Wetlands | place: USA: Florida... | reverse complement strand
GTTCGCGCCTCCTTGCCGGCGGCGATTCTGAAGGCTACGTCCGCCGTCATTTTTCCGCCGACGAAGCGGGCTACAGCGCTGCGATTGCCCAGGACGGAAAGTCCGGGCGCCGGGGCCACCTCGACGGTGATATCCACGTTGGCGCGGCGGGCCTCGTCCAGCAGCGCGCTGTCCAGAGAGGCGAGGGCATCGGGGGGCGGAGTGTCGTACCGGAATATCAGGTTGGCCTCCGAACCCGCGACGATCGCCCGTCCGCGCGCCGAAGATCCTCGAAACAGGAAGTGCAGCTTCTCCGGCTCCACCATCCGCGGCGTGCCGCGCATGGCCCCGTGCACCGGCAACATCCCTGCATCCGCGATGCGGGCTATTGCACTCGTTCCTGCATCGACAAAGTTTTGCAGGTAGAACTCCACCTCCTCCGGACCGAGCGCCACAATTTTGGTCGGCCACTTGTCATAGCGAATGGTGAATCCGGGGAGCTGCGATGCCTGTTTTTCCAGTTCGATGCTGAAGTGATCGAGCCAGGCATCCAGATCGGCGATATCGCCGGTGGCGCGGATCGCTGCCATCTTCGACCGCGCGTCGGCAATCGCGTATTCCAGTTGCTTGAGCGCAAGCTTGAGGTGCGGCTCGGGCAGCGAGTGCTTGGCGGGCGCCAGGCTCGCATAGCCTTCGGCAATCGCCACCAGCCGGACGCAATTTGTGTAGAGCCCTCTCATTGTCGGGTGAGGCCAGCCTAGTTCCCGGCGCTTGCGCCCGCTACGGCGCGATAGACGCCCCCGCTCCCCGAAAGCACCTGGAGCTCGAAATCGTCATACTTCATGGCTTCCCCCCGTACCCCTGCAAATCCGTGCGGATGCCCCCGATGAGACTAGTCGCCGATCTTGGGTCTTGGCAATGTGAATATGACCATCTGGCGCCGCACCATGGACGGAAAGGAAAATCCACTCCCCATGGCCGCACGTCGCGCCGCCCAATGCCCCCCATTCCGCTCGCTTGCCCAAACTATCCGCTTGGCGCCCCGTGGACAATAGACGTACTCGCCGAGGCAAACCCGTTCCTCGCGCAGCGGATTCAGACGATGTCGGGTACGGGGTGGTAGGACAGACTTGAATTTCAGATCCACTTCGCAGACCTGCGAATCAGGCGCGTTATCGATTCTCTTCTATCATCACTCGACCAGAGACGACGAAGGACAGGCCATGAAGTTCACCCAGGAACACGAAGAAATCCGCCGCACGATGAAGAAGTTCATCGACGCGGAGATCAACCCGCACGTGGACGAGTGGGAGGCCGCCGAAGCCTTCCCGGCGCACGAGGTGTTCAAGAAGCTCGGCAACCTTGGCATGCTCGGCCTCACCAAGCCCGAGGCCTACGGCGGCGCCGGCCTCGACTACAGCTACTCGATGGTGTTCGCCGAGACGCTCGGCCAGATCCGCTGCGGCGGCGTGCCGATGGCAATTGGCGTGCAGACCGACATGGCGACGCCTGCGCTCGCCCGCTTCGGCTCGGACGAGCTGCGCAAGGAATTCCTCGCCCCGGCGATCGCCGGCGACCACGTGGCCTGCATCGGCGTCTCGGAGCCGGGCGCGGGCTCGGACGTGGCCTCGATCAAGACCACGGCGAGGAAGGACGGCGGCGACTACGTCATCAACGGGCAGAAGATGTGGATCACCAACAGCCTGCAGGCCGACTGGATGTGCCTGCTCGCCAACACTTCGGAGGGCGCGGCGCACAAGAACAAGACGCTCATCATCCTGCCGATGAAGACCAAGGGCGTCACCAAGGCGAAGAAGATCCGCAAGATCGGCATGATGTCCTCGGACACGGGCCTCATCCATTTCGACGACGTGCGCGTGCCGCAGCGCCACCGCATCGGCGACGAAGGCATGGGCTTCACCTACCAGATGCAGCAGTTCCAGGAAGAGCGCCTGTGGGCGGCGGCGAGCTCGGTGAACGGCATGCTGAGGACGCTGCACGACACCATCGAGTACATCCGCGAGCGCAAGATGTTCGGCCAGACGGTGCTCGACTTCCAGTACGTGCACTACCGCCTCGCGGAGCTGAAGACCGAGATCGAGGCGCTGCGCGCGCTGACCTACCGCGCCTGCGAGATGTACGTCGCGGGCGAGGATGTCACCGAGCTCGCCTCGATGGCCAAGCTGAAGAGCGGGCGCCTCAAGCGCGAGGTCTCGGACTCCTGCCTGCAGTACTGGGGCGGCATGGGCTTCACCTGGGACAACCCGGTCTCGCGCGCCTACCGCGACGGGCGGCTCGGCTCGATCGGCGGCGGCGCGGACGAAGTGATGCTCGGCATCATCTGCAAGTACATGCATATCCTGCCAAAGAAGTAGCCCTACCTTGAATTTCCGCTCGCTGCTCGTCGCCAACCGGGGCGAAATCGCGCTGCGCGTCATGCGCACCGCGAAACGCATGGGGCTGCGCACGATCGCGGTCTACTCGGATGCCGACCGCGATGCGCCGCACGTGCGTGCCGCCGACGTCGCGGTTCACATCGGCGGATCGTCTCCAAAGGATTCGTACTTGAATATCAAGGCGATTCTTCGGGCGGAAGGGGACGCCATTCATCCCGGATACGGGTTCCTCTCCGAGAGCGCCGAATTTGCGGAAGCCGTTCTCGAATCCGGGCGCGTCTGGGTCGGCCCGCCAGCGTCCGCGATCAGGTCGATGGGCGACAAGGCAAACGCCAAGGCGCTCGCCGCGAAGGCCGGCGTCCCGGTGCTGCCGACCTACGAGAAGAACCCCGCATACCCGGTGATGGTGAAGGCGCTGGCGGGCGGCGGAGGGCGCGGTATCCGCCTGGTTTCCTCCCCGTCGGAACTGCAGGACGCCATGAAGACGGCTGCTTCGGAGGCCGAGCACGCCTTCGGCGACGGCCGGCTGCTGCTCGAGAAGGCGCTGCTCAACCCGCGCCACGTAGAGGTCCAGATCTTCGCCGATGGCAAGGGGCGCTGCATCCACCTGGGAGAGCGCGACTGCTCGGTGCAGCGCCGCCACCAGAAGCTGGTCGAGGAAGCGCCCTCGCCCGCCGTGGACGCCCGGTTGCGAGCGGCCATGGGCGAAGCGGCGATCAAGGTGGCGAAGGCCGTGGACTACGTCGGCGCGGGCACGGTGGAGTTCCTGCTCGAGGACGGCAAATTCTGGTTCATGGAAATGAACACTCGCCTGCAGGTCGAGCACCCGGTGACGGAAATGATCACGGGCCTCGACCTCGTCGAATGGCAGCTGCGCGTCGCCGCGGGGGAGCCGTTGCCGGCGCGCCAGGAAGACGTGACGTTCGCCGGCCACGCGATCGAAGTGCGCCTTTGCGCGGAGGATCCGCGGAAGGATTTCCTGCCGCAGGCGGGCAGGCTCGTGCTCTGGCAACCCTCGCGGGAGGTGCGCGTGGACCATGCGCTCGAGTCCGGCAGCGACGTTCCTCCCTATTACGATTCGATGATCGCCAAGCTGATCGCGCATGCGCCCACGCGGGATGCGGCGCGCGCGCGGCTGGCTGAAGCGCTGGAGGAGACGGTCGCGCTCGGCCTGCCGACCAACCAGGCGTTCCTCGCCGCGGTGCTGCGCGACGAGACCTTCGCGGCCGGCAGGGCATCGACGGATTTCCTCGCTCACTTCAGGTTCGAAGGCGGAAGGCCCGATCTGGAGATGGCCGCCTCCCTGCTCGCCGGCGACTACGGCGAATGGACGGGGTGGAGCAACAATCCTTCCCACCGGGCACGCGTGCGGTTCGGCGACGAAGTCCTTGCGTTCAAGGCGAGCGGCGCGAAGGACGCGCCCGTCCACGTCGTCGAGGGCGATACGGTCCACGTCGACGGCTTTTCTCTGCGCAATACGCTCTACGACCCGCCGGAGAGGAAGGACCTCGACGCGACCGAAGGCCGCCTCGTCGCGCCCATGAACGGCCGCGTCGTGGCGGTGAACGCGAAAGCCGGCGAGACGGTGGCGAAGGGCATGCCGCTCGTGGTGCTCGAGGCGATGAAGATGGAGCACGGTCTGAACCTGAACTTCGCCTCGAGGATCAAGTCCGTGCACGTCGTCGCCGGCGCGCAGGTCGCGCCCGGCAAGCTTCTTGTCGAATTCGAGCCGGCATGATCCGGCACCCCGCGATCACCGACGCGCACGAGGCGTATCGCGAGACCGCGCGGCGCTTCGTAGAGCGCGAAATCCTGCCGCGCGCCGCGGCCTGGGACGAGGCGGGCGAGTTCCCGCGCGAGCTCTACCGCAAGGCCGCAGCCGCGGGGATGTTCGCGCCGGGGTTTCCCGAAGAATACGGCGGAGCGCCCTCGGATTACTTCTTCCGCATCCTGAGCGCCGAGGAGTTCGCGCGCGCGGGCGTGGGCGGCCTGTCGGCGAGCCTGTTTTCGCACACGATCGGCGCGCCGCCGATCGCCGCGGTCGGCAGCGAAGAGCTCAAGCGCCGGGTGCTGCCCGCGATCCTCGCCGGCGAGAAGATCAGCGCGCTCGCCATCACCGAGCCGAGCGGCGGCTCGGACGTCGCGAACCTGCGGACCCGGGCCGTGAGGGAAAAGGACGAATTCGTCGTCAACGGCGAGAAAACCTTCATCACCTCGGGCATGCGGGCGGACTACTACACGGTCGCGGTGCGCACAGGCGGCGCGGGCGCGGCGGGCGTGTCGCTGCTGCTGATCGAGCGCGAGCGTCCCGGCTTCACGCGCACGGAGCTCAAGAAGATGGGCTGGTGGTGCTCCGACACGGCGAGCCTGCATTTCGACAATGTGCGCGTACCGGCGGGGAACCTGATCGGCGAGGAGAACGCGGGTTTCCGCGCCATCATGCTCAATTTCAACTCCGAGCGCCTCGGTATGGCCGCGGGCGCGGTCGGCTTCGCGCAGACCTGCCTGGACGAGGCGCTCGATTGGGCGCGGCAGCGGCAGACCTTCGGCCAGGCCCTGATCGGACACCAGGCGATCCGTCATAAACTGGTCGATATGCAATCGCGTGTGCACGCGTCGCGGGCGTTGCTCTACGACACCGCCTGGAAGCTCGGCGAGGCGCCGCGCGAGCCGGCGCACGTCGCGCAGCTCGCGATGCTGAAGAACGTGGCCACCGACGCGATGCAGTTCTGCGCGGACGCCGCCGTGCAGACGCTGGGCGGCGCGGGTTTCGTGCGCGGCACGCGCGCCGAGCGCATCTATCGCGAGGCGAAGGTGATGCAGATCGGCGGCGGCAGCACGGAAATCATGAAGGACCTCGCCGCGCGGCAGCTGGGATGGGAGCCATGAACCTGAAGACGCGGGCACTGCAGGCGCTGATGCGCAAGGTGATGGAGGAGCACATCGCGTTCAACAAGCACCTTGGCCTCAAGGTGGAGTCGTTCGACCCGGAAGCGCCGAAGCTGCGCTTCGACATGCGCCCCGAGCTGGTAGGCAACCCGGCGCGCCAGATCCTGCACGGCGGCGTCATCTCGGCGACGCTGGACGTCGCCGGCGGCTTCGCGATCATGCTCTCGCTCGCGGCCGAAATGACCGGCATCCCGACCTCCTTTCCCAACATGGGAACCATCGACCTGCGCGTGGATTACCTGCGCCCGGGCCGCGGCAAGCATTTCGTCGCGACGGCGCGCATCGTGCGCAAGGGCAAGCGCATCGCGGTGACGCACATGGAGCTGCACAACGACGCGGGCGAGCTCATCGCCACCGGCGGCGCGGCCTACGTAGTCGGCTGACGGCGCCGCGCGCCGCTCATTTCGGCAGCAGGGTCTGCTCGTCGAACAGGGGCTCGTCCTGGCCGACCCTCACGAACAGCACTTTGCGCGCCTTGCTCGCCGGCCGCAGCTCGAAGTACTGGACCCCGTCGGTCGCCACGCCCCACTCGCCGCAGGGCGGATCGCCCACCTCGCTCGGATTTTCCTTCGCCTTGAGTTCCTTGCGGTAAGCCGCGTTCGGCACGTACGCGTAGCGTGCGATCCCGGGCGGCACCTTGCCTACGCGGTAGGGCACCATCATGCAGCGTGCTGCGAGCTTCGCATCCGTGTGCGCGAAGTAGATGCGCTTGATGCCGGCCTCCGGCGACTCTCCCGGCCGCAGCGCGAAGACCTCCACCAGCGGATCCGGCGCCCCGCCGTCGGAATACCGGATTGCCAGCGCGCCATCCTGGAAGACGAACTCGATCTTGCGCGAACCGAAGTCGCAGCGCTGCACCCAGGCTTCGAGCCCCACGCCGTCGTCGGCGATCTTCTCCCAGGCGCAGCCCTTGACCGGCGGCCGCGACGGGCCCGCGCCCTGCGCCGCTGCCGGAAGCGCAGCCGCGAACAAGCAGGCGAGAACCGCCTGCGCGGCCCGCGCGCCGTTCATGGGCTTCAAGCGGTTCCTGCCGCCTAGTCGGCGAGATAGTCGGTGAGCGTCACCCACTTGCCGTTCTGAATCTGCGCGATCTTGCCGCGCTTGTTGCCGAGGTGATTCGACTTGCTGAAGCTGTACTCGGGCGCGCCGAAGAAGTCGCGCGGCACGGTGAGGCCCTCGAGCGCGGCGTCGAGGGTGTCCGAGGTCAGGTTCGGCCCGGCCCTCTGCGCGGCACGCGCGAATACGTCGATGATCGTGTAGCCGGCGGTCGCAAACAGCGTCGGGTCCTCGTTGTAGCGCTTCTTGTAGTCGTCCATCCACGCCTTCAGCCGCTTGTTGGCGGTGGCATAGTCCGGGATCTCGGCCTGCACCGATATGCCGTAGAAACCCTCGACGGCCTTGGCGCCGAACTTCGGGATGTTGTTGTCATAGGCCGCCGAGCTGCCCAGGAATTCGACGTTCCAGCCGAGCTTGCGCGCCGTGGCCATGGCGCCGATGGTCTCGCGCACGATGGTGCCGAGCACCACGAAGTCGCAGCCGGCGTCCTTCAGGCGGGCAATCTGCGAGGAAAAGTCGGTCGCGGCCCGCTTGTAGGTGGTCTTCTCGCAAAGCGCCTGTCCCATGTCCTTGGCGCCGGCCTCCGCGCCGCGGAAAACCTCCAGCCCGAAATCGTCGTCCTGGTACAGCACGCCGACCTTCTTCAGGCCCTTCGCCTTGATCATGTAGCGCGTCGCCGCGCGCACGGTATCCGTGTAGGGCGCGAAGATCTGGAACTTGTACTTCTGCACGGGCTCGTAGGTGAACGCGGCGCCGGTCAGCGGGAAGAGGTGCGGCATCTTGCGTTCCAGCACGAGCGGCATGGTGCCCGCGACCACCGGCGTGCCCAGTGTGCCGAGCATCGCGAACGCCTTGTCCCGCTCGATCAGCTTCTGCTGCGCGAGCACCGCCTTCTTCGGGTCGTAGCCGGAGTCCTCGACCGCCAGCTTGAGCTTGCGGCCGTGTATGCCGCCCTCGGCGTTGATCTCGTCGACGCGCATGCGCATGCCGTTGACCACGGGCTTGGAATACGACACGACCGGGCCGCTCAGGTCCTGGATGGTGCCGATGACGATTTCGTTCTTGCTGATGCCCTGCGTTTGCGCCCATGCGCCGCCCGCGAAAGCGAGCGCAATCAATCCGGCCCTGAATTTCATGACGATTCTCCTCCTCCGGGTTTGTAGAATGATCCCTCCGCCCGCAACTGTATATCAGGCGGCTTCCCTCATGTACATGGACTCGATCAGGTCCTTGTATTTCTCGTTGACGAGCTTGCGCTTGAGCTTCATCGTCGGCGTCAGCTCCTCGTCCTCCGCGGTCAGCTTCTGCTCGATCAGGCGGAACTTCTTCACCTGCTCGACGCGCGCGAAGCCCTTGTTGACGCGATCGATCTCCTCCTGGACCAGCGACTGGATTTCCGGCCGCCGGCACAGGCTGGCGAAATTCGAGAACGGGATCGCGTGGTCCTGCGCGTAGCGCTCCACGTTCTCGTGGTCGATCATGACCAGCGCGACCAGGTAGGGGCGCTTGTCGCCGATCACCACCGCGTCCGTGATGAACGGCGAGAACTTGAGCTGGTTCTCGATCTCCGAGGGCGTGATGTTCTTGCCGCCGGCGGTGATGATGATGTCCTTCATGCGGTCAGTGATGTAGAAGTAGCCCTCCGCGTCCACCCTGCCGACGTCCCCGGTGTGCAGCCAGCCGTCCTTCAGCGTCTCGGCGGTCTTCTCCGGCTGGTTCAGGTAGCCCATGAACACGGTCTTGCCGCGCACCAGCAGCTCGCCCTCGGGCGAGACGCGGATCTCGGCATGCGACATCCTCGGCCCGATCGAGCCGGGCTTCACTCGCCCGCTGGGATTCGAAGTCACCGCGCCGCAGGACTCCGTCTGCCCCCACACCTCGACCATCTCCAGGCCGAGCGCCATGTACCAGCGCACCAGGTCCGGCGATATCGGCGCGGCGCCCGTGACCAGCACCTTGGCGCGGTGCACGCCGATCACCTTGCGCACGTTGTCCAGCACCAGCAGGCGCGCCAGCCAGAACGCGAAGCGCAGTCCCGCCGGCACCGGCTTGCGCTCCTCGCGCAGCCGCGCCTGCCGGTACCCGATGCCGATCGCCGCCCGGTAGGCCCACTGCTGCACGGCGCCCGCCTCCTTCAGGCGGATCAGCACGCCCGAATAGAATTTCTCCCAGACGCGCGGCACCGCCGTGAACACGGTCGGCGCGATCTCGCGGACGTTCTCGGGCACCGTGTCGGGGTTTTCCACGAAATTGAGCACCGCGCCGGTATGGATCGAGTGGTACTCGCCGCCGATGCGCTCGGCGATGTGGCACAGCGGCAGGAACGCCATGCGCTCGTCGCGCTCGTCCTGCGGGAACGACGCCTGGTAGGCCTGGCAGGTGAGCACGATGTTCTGGTGCGAGATCATGGCGCCCTTGGGCTTGCCGGTCGTGCCCGAGGTGTAGACGAGGATCGCCAGGTCCTCGGGCCTGCGCAGGCCCACGCGGCGCTCCCACTCGCCCGGATGCGCGGCGTCGAATTCGCGGCCGAGCGCGCGCAACCGCTCCAGGCTGAGCACCTGCGGGTCGTCCAGGTCGTGCAGGCCCTCCATGTCGAAGACGACGATCTTGCGCAGCCCGGGCAGGCGGGCGCGGATCTCGAGCAGCTTGTCGAGCTGCTCCTCGTCCTCTACGAACGCGTAGACCGAGCCGGAATCCGCGAGCAGGTACTCGACCTGCGGAGGCGCGTCGGTGGGGTAGATGCCGTTCACGACGCCCGCGGCGCCCAGCGCGCCGAGGTCGGCGCACATCCACTCCTTGTTGGTGTTGGAAAGGATCGACACGACCTCGCCGGGTGCATAGCCGAACGAGGCGAGTCCCATGCCGATCTCGCGCGCCGCCCGGCCGAGCTCGCTCCAGGCGACGGGCTGCCAGATGCCGAATTCCTTCTGCCGGAAGATCGTCTTCGGCCCGCGCGTCTGCACGCCGTGCCAGAACATCTTCGGGACGGTGTCTAACGCCATTGCTTCTTCTTCTTCCATCGCCGCTGCCCCCTCACGCCCGCCGCCTTCATGCCGAGATAGAACTCGCGCACGTCCTCCTTCTCCAGCAGGCGCGCGCAGGTATCTTCCATCACGATGCGCCCGACTTCAAGCACGTAGCCGTAGTCGGCGATTTCCAGCGCCATGCTCGCATTCTGCTCGACCAGCAGGATCGTCGCACCCTGCTCCTTGTTGATCAGGCCGATGATGCGGAAGATCTCCCGCGTGAGCAGCGGCGACAGGCCGAGGCTGGGCTCGTCCATCAGCATGAGCTTCGGGCGCGAGAGCAACGCGCGGCTGATGGCGAGCATCTGCTGCTGTCCGCCCGAGAGCAGGCCCGCCTCCTGCCCGGAACGCTCCTTCAGGATCGGGAAGTAGCCGTAGACCATTTCCAGGTCCCGCGCGATGCCATCGGCGTCGCTGCGCGTGTACGCGCCCATGCGCAGGTTCTCGTCCACCGTCAGCAGCGGGAAGACCTCCCGCCCCTCGGGAACGTGGCCGATGCCGCGGCGCACGATCCAGGCCGGGTCGCGACCCTGGATTTCCGCACCCTCGAAGCGGATCTGCCCCTTGCTCGGGTCTATGATCCCCGAGATCGTCTTCAGGATGGTGGACTTGCCCGCGCCGTTGGCACCGAGGACGGTCACGATCTTCCCCCTGGGAACCCCGAGAGTCACGCCGCGCAAGGCCTGGACCGGGCCGTAGCTCGCCTCGATATTCGCCAGCTCGAGGATGTTCTCGTTCACGCGGCTTTGCCCA
>Ga0335084_10008637_pt1 | contig 10160 bp, 8 predicted proteins | sample Lox_Sample_44_FD_206721 | JGI IMG/M metagenome (GOLD analysis project Ga0335084, IMG submission 206721) | Soil microbial communities from Loxahatchee National Wildlife Refuge, Florida, United States - Lox_Sample_4.4 | ecosystem: Environmental > Terrestrial > Soil > Wetlands | place: USA: Florida... | reverse complement strand
CGACGCCACCAAGCGCGGCTGGCCGATGTGCATCGCGGTGGTCGCGCCGACCGGCGACCTGGTCTATTTCGTGAAGATGGACGACTGCCAGTACGCTTCGATCGCCATTTCGCAGCACAAGGCGAAAGCGGCGGCCACCTACCGCCGCCCGACGGTCGTTTTCGAGCGACTCCTCGGCAAGGGCCCGTTCTTCAGCTACCTGACGACCCTCGACGGCGTGATCGCCTCTCGCGGCGGGAACCCGATCGTCGTGAACGGCAAGATCATCGGCGCGATCGGCGTGTCGGGCGGAACCGGCTCGCAGGACGACGCCGTCTCCCAGGCCGGCGCCGCAGCGCTCAAGTAGGCGCGGACAGCATTCCGCAGCGCCGGAGCGACGGAATCATCGACGCTTCGAGCATGTAGTCGTAGGCAAGTGAAGGCGTAGCAGCGATTTCGGCCATGCGGCGCAGGTTCTGCGCCCGCACGGCCGGGTCGCGCTCTTCCAGCAGCTTCTTGTTGCGCGCCGTGATGGCGTTGATGGCGTGGATCGCCTCCGGGCGTCGCTGCGCCTGGTAGCCGTCGAGCTCGGCTTCGGCTTTCCTGCCGTGCCACACCGCGGCGAGACGCGGCGCGAGGCTCAGCACGTCGTGCAGCCCGCCGTTCAATCCCATGCCGCCGAGCGGATTGTTGAGGTGCGCGGCGTCGCCGGCCAGAAAGATGCGGCCTTTGCGATAGGCGCTCGCCACTCGCTGGTGGACGCGGTACACGCCCTTGACCACGATCTCGTAGGGATCGGCGCGCGGCAGCAGGTTCTGCAGGCTCGCCTGCAGCCGGCTCTCCTGCACCGCCTCGCTCGGCTCGATCGACGGATCGGCGGCGGTGATGATGCGCCACATGTCCGGGATCTCGAGCAGCAGATACCACTCGAGCGGGTCGGCGGTGTAGTTGACCGAGCAGATGTCGCGCATGTGACGCTTGAAGTCGTAGCGCGTCCCCGCCACCAGGAAGTGCTCCGGGAAGGTCAACCCCTCGAACTCGATTCCGACCGCTTTTCGCACGGCGCTGCGACCTCCATCGGCTGCGACCAGCCAATCGCCCTGGATCTTCCGGCCGGGAATCTGCACTGCCACGCCGTCCTCGCCGACGCTCACGCCGGTCACTTCACTGTTGAAAAGCAGCTCGACCCCGGGGATGCGGCGCAGCTCGCCGTAGAGCCAGTCGACCAGCTTGAACTGCTCGCACTGCAGCCGATAGGGATGCCGCGTGTCGTTGCGCAGCGCGGCAAGGTCGAACTCGGCGATTCTGCCTTTTTGCCGGTCGCGAAATTGCGTCACCGGACACTTGAGGCCCATGCGCAGCAGCGCCGACTCGGCGCCGCATTCCTCGAGCAGATCCAGGGTCGGCGGATGGAAGGTGGAGGCGCGATAGTCGGCCTGCACCCCGGCCTCGCGCTCCAGGAGCGTCACCGGCACGCCCGCGCGCGCGAGGAGCAGCGCGGCAAGCGAGCCGACCGGGCCGCCGCCGGCGACGATGACGCGGTCGTGTCGGCGCTTCATGCGACGCCGGGCAGTATGGAGCATAATCGCCGCCACAAGGAGGGGACACCCAACAATGAATCCGACTTTTCCGCTTCTCGGCCGCGTGCTGATCTCGTCGCTGTTCCTGGTCGCCGGTATCCGCAAGCTGATGGCCGTCGCCGGCACCACGGCCTACCTCGGCAAGCTCGGCTTCCCGGCGCCGGAGGTGATGGTATGGCTCGCGATCCTGATCGAGGTCGGCGGCGGCCTGTTGCTGCTGGTCGGGTGGAAGACGCGCTGGATATCCTGGGTGCTGATCGTGTTCGTCGGCGTGGCCACGTTCATGGCGCATCGCTTCTGGGAAGCGGACGCCTCGCAGTACGTCGCCCAGCTCAACAACTTCCTCAAGAACCTGGCGGTGATCGGCGGCCTGCTGATGTTCGTCGCGCATGGCGCGGGATCCGCGTCCGTCGACAAGAGGTAGATGAGCCGGCCCGACGCCGGGCTAATTGGGGCGCTCGAGCGTTCCAACATCCATCCGCTGTGGGACCGGTATGAACGCATCACGCCGGTCGCACCGGCGGCGAAGGACGCGCCGATGCACTGGCGCTGGCGCGACATCGAGCCCTTCACCGAGCGGGCCGCGCGCGAAGTGGCGATCGAGGACGTCGAGCGGCGCGCGCTGATCCTCGCCAACCCGGCGTTCGGCGGCGAGACGGTCACCACGCAGAACCTGATCGGCGCTTTCACGGTGCTGGAGCCGGGCGACAAGGCGGTGCCGCACCGGCACACCGCCGCCGCGATCCGTTTCTCAACCCAGGCCGACGGCGCCTATACCATCGTCAACGGCCGGCGCTGCGCGATGCAGGAAGGCGACCTGGTGCTCACGCCGCCGATGTGCTGGCACGGCCACATCAACCCGAGCGGCCGCCGCACCGTCTGGTTCGACGCCGCCAACATGCCGGCGATCTGCGCCCTCGACGCCAGCTTCTTCGAGCCGGGTGCGCGCCACGACGAGCGCTTCTGGGACGTGAGCGACGCGGGCTCGGAGGTGTACCGCTTCGCCGGCGAGCTGGTGCGCAAGGAGCTGGAGACGCGCCGGCCGGGGATCGACGGCGCGCTCACGTACCGCTACAGCCGTGACGGCGGCGCGGTGATGCCGACGCTCGATCTTTTCTTCAAGAAGCTCACCGGCCCGACCAGGCCCTGGCGCGCCACCCACAACGCCGTCTGCCTGGTCGTCTCGGGCGAGGGGCGCTCGAAGATCGGCGAGCGCAGCTTCGAATGGTCGCGCCATGACGTATTCACCATTCCGCACTGGACCTGGGCGAGCCACGAGCCGCGCGACGGCGCCGCGGAGATTTTCGTCGTCACCGACCGCGCCATCTACGAGCGGCTCGAGCTGCTGCGCGAAGAAGTCGGGTGAGAAAAGAATGATCGGCGCCGCGGTCCGGCGGGTCGAGGACCGGCGCTTCCTCGAGGGCAGCGGCCGCTTCATCGCGGACCTCACGCTGCCGGGGGAGCTGCACTGCGCGATCGTACGCTCGCCGCATCCACACGCGCGGATCGTCTCGATCAGCTTTCCGGCCGGCATCGTCGGCTTTACCGGCCAGGACATGGCGGCCGACGGAGTCGGCCCGCTGCGCGCCGGCTGGCGCGTCGGCGCCGACATGCGGGAAGTGCCGCGCTGGGCGCTCGCGCGCGACACGGTGCGCCACGTCGGCGACCCGGTCGCCGCGGTATTCGCCGAAACGCGGGCCTTGGCCGAGGACGCCGCGGAGCAGGTATCGATCGAGTACGAGCCGCTCGCGCTGCTGAAGGACGAGGTTTGCTTCAAATGGACACGGGGTGAACGCGAGCCGGTCGAGGCCGGGCTCGCCGACGCATTCAAGGTCGTAAAGATCCGGATCATCAACAACCGCCTGTGCGGAGCGGCGATCGAGGCGCGCGGCGCGGTTGCGGTCGGCGACACGCTTTACGTCGGCACGCAGTCGCCGCACCACATCCGTCGCTACGTCTGCGAGGAGCTCGGGCTCGACGAGGCGAAGCTGCGGGTGGTTTCGCAGGACATGGGCGGCGGCTTCGGCTACAAGGGCAAGCACTATCCCGAGGAGACGCTGGTGGTCTGGGCCGCGCGAAAGCTCGGGCGGCCGGTAAAGTGGATCGCGGGGCGCAACGAGTCGTTCCTCTCCGACACGCAAGGTCGCGACCACCGCACGGTCGCCGAGCTCGCGGTGAACGAAGAGGGGATATTCCAGGCGCTCAAGGTCTCTACCGTCGCCGACGTCGGCGCGTACCTGTCGACTTTCGGCGCGGCGATTCCCGGCCCGATCTACAGCGCGCTGCTCGCGGGGGTCTACCGCACACCTGCGGTATTCGTGGAAGTGACGGGCGTCTACTCGAACAGCGTGCCGACCGATGCCTACCGCGGCGCCGGACGCCCGGAAGCCTGCTACGTGCTGGAGCGGCTCGCCGATCGGGCCGCGCGCGAGCTCGGCCTCGACCGCGCCGAGATCAGGCGGCGCAACCTGATCCCGGCTTCGGCGATGCCTTACAAGACCCCGGTCGGGCCTACGTACGACTGCGGCGACTTTCCGAAGGTTTTCGAGAGATGCCTGGCGATCTCCGGCTACGCGGGGTTCGAGGATCGAAGAAGAAGAACCGAAGCCAAATTGCGCGGCTTCGGCATGGCCTGCTTCGTCGAATCCTCTGGCGTGGCGCCCTCGAAGCTCGCTGGCATGACGGGCGCGCGCGGCGGCTTCTATGAATCGGCGCAGGTGCGCGTCGCCCCCGACGGCAGCGTGACGGCCTACCTCGGCACGCACAATCACGGGCAAGGCCACGAAACGGCGTACGCGCAGATCCTCGCCGGTACATTAGGCATTTCGCTTGAAAACATCAAAATCGTCGAAGGCGACACGGCCGCAGTCCCCATCGGGACCGGCACGTTCGGCTCGCGCTCGATCGCGGTGGGCGGCTCGGCGCTGCACGTTGCGGCCGGCAAGATCATCGAGAAGGGCAAGCGCATCGCCGCGCATCTGCTGGAGGCGTCGGAGGAGGACGTCGGCTTCGCCGGCGGCCACTTCGAGGTGACCGGCACCGACCGGCGGCTGTCGTTCGCCCAGATCGCGGGCGCGGCCTACGTGCCGCACAACTATCCGCACGACAGGCTCGAGCCGGGACTCGACGAGAACGCGTTCTACGATCCGCCGAACTTCGCCTTCTCGAACGGCGCGCACGCCTGCGAGGTCGAGGTCGACCCGGAGACCGGCCGGATCGAGATCGTCGGCTACTGGACGGTCGACGACATCGGCACGGTCATCAATCCGCTGCTGGTGGAAGGGCAGATCCACGGCGGCCTCGCGCAGGGTCTGGGACAGGCGCTGATCGAGCGCACGGCTTACGAGGACGGACAGCTGCTCTCCGCCTCGTTGATGGACTACGCGCTGCCGAGGGCGGCCGACCTGCCGCCCTTCGAAGGCGAACTCGACCAGAGCCAGCCGTGCACGCACAACCCGCTCGGCGCGAAGGGCTGCGGCGAGTCCGGCGCCATCGGCTCGCCGGCGGCGCTGGTGAGCGCGGTGCTCGACGCGCTGGCCCCGCTCGGAGTGAAGGATCTCGAAATGCCGGCCACGCCGCACCGCGTGTGGCAGGCGATAATGGCCAACCGGGAGGCAAAATGAAAGTTCTCACGCTGTTGCTCGCTGCGCTGCTTTCGCTGCCGCTGCAGGCGGCGAACAAGGTGAAGGTCGGCTTCATCAGCACGCTGTCGGGGCCGAACGCGTCGATCGGCTCCGATATCCGCGACGGCTTCAACCTGGCGGTCAAGCTGAACGGCGGCAGGCTGGGCGCTCTGCCGGCCGAAGTCCTGATCAGCGACGATCAGCTCAAGCCCGAGAACGCCAAGCAGTCCGTCGAGCGCTACCTGCGCCTGGACAAGGTCGACTTCGTCACCGGCACGGTGTTCTCCAACATCGTGCTCGCCATCGCGCCCGACGTGATCGCGGCGAAGACCTTCTTCATCAGCGCGAACGCCGGCCCGGCGCAGTACACCGGCGCCCAATGCAATCCGTTCTTCTTCGCCGCCTCCTGGCCGAGCGAGGCCTACAGCGAGGCGGCGGGGCAGTACGTGACGAGCAAGGGCCTGAAGAAGGTGATCTTTCTCGCGCCCAACTACGTCGGCGGTAAGGACGCGGCCACCGGCTTCAAGCGCTACTACAAGACGCCGCTGCAGGAGGAGATGTATACCAAGCTCGGCCAGCTCGACTACGCCGCCGAGCTCTCGCAGATCCGCGCCGCGAAGCCGGAGGCGCTGTACGTGTTCCTGCCCGGCGGCATGGGCGTCAACTTCATCAAGCAGTTCGTCGCGGCGGGCATGTCGCAGGATATCCAGCTGATCGTGCCGCTGTGGGGCTCCGACCAGGACATCATCCGCGCGGTGGGCGAGCCGATGCTCGGCCTGTTCAGCGTCGGCCACTGGTCGATCGACCTGGACAACGCCGCCAACCGGAGATTCGTCGCCGCCTTCGAGAAGGAGTACAAGCGGCTGCCGACGGGCTACGCCGCCTCGGGCTACGACACCGCGCAGCTCATCGACTCGGCGGTACGCAAGGTGAAGGGCCGCCTCGAGGACAAGGAGGCCCTGCGCAAGGCGCTCGCCGCCGCCGACTTCAAGAGCGTGCGCGGCGACTTCAAGTTCAACCGCAACCAGTTCCCGGTGCAGAACTACTATCTGCAAGTCGTCGGCAAGGACGGCCGCGGGCGCCTGGTGCACAAGACGATGGGCACCTTGCTCACCGCGCGCGGCGATGCCTACGTGCAGGACTGCACTATGAAGTGAGCCTCAGGTCTGCACGACGGTCGTCTCGCCCGGCTTCAGCACCGTGACCTGCACCGAAGGCGCGACCTGCGCCATCGCCTTGCGGAACTCCTCGCCGGCTTCGACGCCGCGCACCGCGGGGTTGTGCGCGTAGTGCACCGGAATCGCGTGCGACACCCCAAGCCATTGGCAGGCGCGCGCAGCTTCCTCCGGTCCCATGGTATAGGGCCCGTCGCCGACGCAGACGATGGCGAGGTTCGGCTGGTAGCGCTCGCCGAGCGTCTTCATGTCGCCGAACAGATCCGTGTCGCCGCTGATGTAGGCCCGCATGCCGCCCATGTCGAGCATGTATCCGGCGGCGGGGAAGGCGTGCAGCGTGGAGTGCACCGCAGGAACCAGGCGCGCGGTCATGGCGCCGTACCTCGAGGTGCCGCCGAAGTTCATGCCGGCGCCGCCGTTGCTGACGATCTTTGCCGGGTCGAGACCGATGTGCTTGAAGTCGGACACCAGGCCGGTCGGCGCGCGCATCAGGTCGCTCTGCCCGGTGGTCATCACCGGCACGCCCGCGTCGACCAGCGCCTTGAGCGCGCTGAAGTAGTCGCCCATGTGGTCGCCGTGGTCGTGCGTGAGCAGCATGAACACCGCTTCGGGGTTCTTCCCCTTCACGTACTGCGCGAAGGCCGCCGGGCTGCTGTACTCCGCGGGCTTGGTCACGTTGAAGCGCGTCCAGCCGGCGTTGCTCCAGAACCAGGCGTCGCCGTACGCCATCTGCTTGTGGTCCGGCGTCGCCAGCTCGACGATGCCGCCGCCCAGCCAGCGCACCGACACGCGTCCGCCCGACAGGCGGCTGCTGCCGCCGACACCCAGCGGGCTGCCGCCCGTCGCACAGCCGTCCAGTGCGAGCGCCCCGCCGAGCGCAAGCATGCTCTGCAGAATCCGGCGGCGGCCGGGATTCTCCGTCTTGTCCATCGTTTCCTCCTCCTCAGGTAGGAAACGCGACTATACGTTGCTCGAGAAGACCTGCAACCTGCGGTGCGGTATAGCCCAGCGCCGACAGCAGCCCCGCGCCGTGCTCGCCGACCTCCGGAGGATCGGAACGCTTGGCGAGGCGCGCGCCGTCGAGCTCGATCGGCAGCGCCGGAACATGCGCGCGCTTGCCGCCATAGCGGGTCTCCAGCAGGCCGCCGGAGGCTTTGAGATGCGGATCGTCGAGCAGGTCCCACGGCTTGGCGATCGGCGCGAACGGCATGCCGATGGCTTCCAGCTTGGCCGCGAGCTCCTCCCGCGTGCGCCGCTTGGTGATCTCGTTGATGCGTGGAATGAGCCATGCGCGCTCCTTCACGCGCATGGCGTTGGTCTTGAGCCTCGGATCCTTTTCCAGGTCGCTTATTTCGAACTCCCGGCAAAAGACCTCCCACTGCGTGTCGGTGACCACGCCGACGAACAGGCGGCCGCCGGCGGCGGTGTCGAAGATGTCGTACACGCCCCAGGCCGGCCGCTTCACCGACATCGGCGGCGGCGCTTCGCCGGTGAGCTCGTACTGCGCCATGTGCTGCGCGACGAGGTAAGCGGTGCTTTCGAAGAGCGCGCTGGCGACGCGCTTGCCGCGCCCGGTCCGCTCGCGCTCGCGCAGCGCGGCGAGGATCCCCACTGCGCCGAAGGTGCCACCGAGGATGTCGACCACCGACGAGCCCGCGCGCAGCGGCCGGTCGGGCAGGCCGGTCATGTAGGCGAGCCCGCCCATCATCTGCGTGACCTCGTCGAGCGCCGGACGGCGCTCGTAGGGACCCTTGAGGAAACCCTTCAGCGAGCAGTAGATGAGCTTCGGGTTGTTCTTCTTCAGCTCCTCGTATGAAAAGCCCAGCTTGTCGAGCGCGCCGGGCCGGAAATTCTCGGTCAGCACGTCAGCCGTCCGGAGAAGCCGCAGGGCAACATCCTTGCCTTGAGGCTGTTGGAGGTCGATGGCGAGGCTTTTCTTGTTCCGGTTGAACACCGGAAAGAATCCCGCGCCGGCGGCCTCCAGCCGCCGCGTGTTGTCGCCGGCGAGCGGCTCGACCTTGATCACCTCGGCGCCGAGGTCGGCGAGCACGAGACCGCAGGAAGGGCCCATCACCATGTGCGCGAACTCGACCACGCGCACACCCTCAAGCGGCAGCACGGAATCCTTTTGGCAAGCCCGCTTCGGGGGTATGGCCGTAGATCGGTTCCCCGGGGATCGCGGCGCGCAGGATCTCGCGCGCGGCGAACAGCTTCGGCAGGTCGATGCCGGTCGAGATGCCCATGCTCTCGAACATGAACACCAGGTCCTCGGTGATCACGTTGCCGCTCGCGCCGGGCGCGAACGGGCAGCCGCCGAGCCCGCCCATCGAGCTGTCGAAGTGGCGCACGCCCTCCTCATAGGCGGCGAGCGCATTGGCGAGTCCGAGGCCGCGCGTGTTGTGCAGGTGAGCGGCCTCGAGCTTCGATCCGATGGCGGTTTTCACTCTCCTGAATACGCGTTGGATCTGCGCCGGGTTCGCGTAGCCGACGGTATCCGCCAAGGCCACGCAATCACAGAACTCGGCGAGCGCCGTCGCGATGCGCACCACCTCGTCCTCGGGCACCTCGCCCTGCATCGTGCAGCCGAACGCCGTCGACACGGCGCCCTCGATCTCCACGCCGGGATGCGGCAGCGCGGCGCACCTGCGCACTTCCTCGACCATCTGCTCGGGCGTCATGCGCACGTTCGACTCGCTGTGCCTGCGGCTCGCCGAGACCGGGAAGGTGACTTTGTGCGCGCCGGCCTCGAGGGCGCGTTGAAAGCCTTTCAGATTGGGAGCGAGCGCGACTACTTTCAGGTTCTTGATGCCTTTTGAAAACCGAACCACCTCATCGGTATCGGCCATCGCCGGGATCAGCTTTGGCGGCACGAAGGAGCCGACCTCGATCTCGGTCAGGCCGGCGGCGGCGAGCGCGGCGATCCAGCGCTTCTTCGCCTCGGTCGGCATCAGGTGGTGCGCGTTCTGCAGGCCGTCGCGCGGGCCGACCTCGCATATATGGACGCTCGGCATGGGCCGATTCTAAACCCGGCGCTTCTCGAGCACGCCGATGGCCGCCCCGCACGCTGCGCCTGCGGCGGCGAACGCCAGCAGCGCCCAGAGCGTGGCCTCCCAGCCGCCGAAACGCGAGGCGATCCAGGCGATGGCGAGCGGGCCGAAGAACTGGCCGAGGTTGGAGAATTGCAGGACGATGCCGTTGCCGGTGGCGATGTGCCCCGGCGTGCGCGCGTGCACGGGAAGCCCGGCGAACACCGAGGCGGGAATGACGCCCGCGCAAAGCGAAAACACGAGGACGAGCGCGAAGCGCGCCGCGTCGGCCAGGGCGCCCGACAGCATGCCGATCTCGCAGGCCGCCGCGATGGCGCAGGCGGTGACGACGAGGCGGCCGCGCGCCAAGCCGTGCGAGAGCAGCCATCCTCCGGCCAGATTGCCCGGAATGTTGGCGAGCACCATGAGCGCAGTCGCGGTCGCGGCCGTCGCGGTGGAGGCGCCATGCTCGGCGAAGAAGGTCGGCAGCCATACCATCACGGTCGTCCATTGCGCCACGTAGCAGGCGAAGATCGCCGCCATCAGCAGGTTTCCGCGCTGCGCCAGCGACTCGACGATCAGGCGCATCGACCCGACCTGCGCGGGCGGCGAATCCGGCACGGCGCGGGCGAACACCACCGCCGCGACGATCGCCGCCGCGGCGATGGCGAGCCACAGCGAGCGCCAGCCCCACGCGCCGATCAGGACCGGCGCGGCGAGGAGGGCGAGAGTGCCGCCGGTCGGCATGTAGGAGCTCCACAGTCCAAGGGCCTTCGC
>Ga0335084_10008636_pt1 | contig 10161 bp, 7 predicted proteins | sample Lox_Sample_44_FD_206721 | JGI IMG/M metagenome (GOLD analysis project Ga0335084, IMG submission 206721) | Soil microbial communities from Loxahatchee National Wildlife Refuge, Florida, United States - Lox_Sample_4.4 | ecosystem: Environmental > Terrestrial > Soil > Wetlands | place: USA: Florida... | reverse complement strand
CCCGGGGACGACAACGATGTCGGGCTCCGGCTCCGATTCGTCATCGAGCGCCACGGAGAGCTGGACCCTGATGATCCATCCGGGCGGGAGGCTGGCGCGAACGGCATAGTCGGTCGCCGTGATCGCGGACGCGTGGTAGCTTCCGTGCGGCTCGGCCACGACGAGCTGGCCGCCGATGAGCTCGACGGGATCGCGCTCGAACACGCCGAGATCGACCAGCCGGTCATACTCGAGTCGTTTCCAGCGCCGCAGCGTGAGTGGGGCTTGCGCCATGGCGTCACTCTATCCTCGTCCTCGCCGGGTGATCAATGCCGCGCAATGGATACGCCGGAGTATCCTAGGCGCCACGGCCGGAGCCAATGACGCCGCCAGCCCCGGAAGCGCCCGTCTCCTCCACCCAGAAATGGGCCATCACCGTCACCGTCATGGTGGTGGCCTTCATGCAGATCCTCGACACCAGCGTCACCAACGTGGTGCTGCCGCATCTGCAGGGCTCGCTCTCGGCCGGGCTCGACGAGGTCTCGTGGGTGATCACGTCCTACCTGGCCGCCAACGCGGTGGTCATCCCCGCCACCGGCTGGCTGGTCAGCATCTTCGGGCGCAAGAAGTTCTTCCTCATCTGCACCACGCTGTTCGTGGTCAGCTCGTTCCTCTCCGGCGCGGCGCCCGACCTGACCACGCTGATCATCGCGCGCATCTTCCAGGGGCTGGGCGGCGGGCCGATCATCCCGCTCTCGCAGGCGATCCTCTGGGAGATCTTCCCGTTCCACCAGCGCGGCCTCGCCATGGCCGTGTGGGGCGTGGGGTTCATCCTCGGCCCGATCCTGGGGCCGACCGTGGGCGGCTATCTCGCCGACGAGTGGTCGTGGCGCTGGATCTTCTACATCAATCTCCCGGTCGGCGTCGTGGGCTTCCTGCTGGCCAGCGCCTTCCTCTTCGATCCGCCGTATCTTCGCAAGGCCGGGCGGATCGACTGGTGGGGGCTGGGGCTGATGATCGTCGGCTTCGGCTGCCTGCAGCTGGTGCTGGACCGCGGCGAGCGCGAGGACTGGTTCGAGTCGTCCGCGATCGTCGCGCTCTCGGTCGTCGCCGTGGCCGCGCTGGCCGGCTTCCTGATCCGCGAGCTGACCACGCTGGATCCCATCCTCGACCTCACCGTGTTCGCCGACCGCAACTTCGCCACCGGCGCCACACTCATCTCGATCGTGGGCTTCGGGATGTTCTCGGGGATGCTGCTGGTGGCGGTGTTCACGCAGAAGCTGCTGGGCTACGACGCCTGGACGTCGGGCCTGGTACTGGCCCCCGGCGGCCTCGGCAACATCTGCTCGCTGTTCGCCTCCGGCATCGTCACGCGCATCGACCAGCGCTGGATGCTGGGCTTCGGCTGCCTGCTCAACGCGGTCAGCCTCTACATGATGACCTCGCTCACGCTGGGCATGGACTACTGGTCGCTGGCACTGCCGCGCTTCATCCAGGGCTTCGCCGTCGGCTTCATCTTCGTGCCGCTCTCCACGCTGGCCCTGGCCACCATCCAGCGGCACAAGCTCGTGAACGCCACCGCCGTGTACGGCATGCTGCGCAACGTGGGCGGCAGCGTGGGCATCGCGGTGGTCACCACGCTGCTGGCCCAGCGCAGCCAGTTCCACCAGGCCAACCTGGTCAGCCACATCACGGCGTGGGATCCGGAGACGCGCGCCCAGCTCGTGAAGTGGGCGGGCCACTTCGCCGCGCAGGGCAACGATGCGTTCACCGCCCAGCAGCGGGCGGTCGTGATGCTCTATCGCGATACCATCGCCCAGGCGCAGCTGCTGGCGTACGCCGACGACTTCTGGCTGCTGGCCGTGATGTTCGCGGTGGTGCCGCTGTTCCTGCCGTTGATGCGCCGCATCCGCCTGGAGGAGATGTCGCGGCGCGCCGCCGCCGAGCGGGCGCCGGCGCCACCCGTCGAGGAAGGAGCCGTGTGATGGATCTGGAGCTCGGGGACAAGGTGGCCCTCGTGGGCGGCGCCAGCAAGGGGCTCGGCCGCGCCTGCGCCCAGGTGCTGGCCGGGGAGGGCGCCCGCGTGGCGCTGTGCAGCCGCTCGAAGGCGGACGTGGAGAAGGCCGCGCAGGAGATCCGCGACAGCACCGGGCGCGACACGCTCGCCTTCGCCGGCGATCTCGACCGGCTGGAGACGATCCGTGACTTCGTGGCCGCCGCCGTCGCGCGCTTCGGCCGTCTCGACGTCCTCGTCAACAACTCCGGCGGGCCGCCGCTGGCCCGCGCCCACAGCGCGACCGAGGAGCAGTGGGCGACGGCCGTGCAGCGCTCGCTGCTGTTCTTCGCCCGGATGTCGCGCGAGGCGCTGCCGCATCTCAGGAAGAGCGGCGGCGGCCGCATCATCAACATCCTGGCCAGCACGGTCTACCAGCCGATCCCGAACCTGGCGCTCTCCGGCGCCACCCGCATGGGCGTGGTGGCGTGGGCCAAGAGCCTGGCCGACGAGGTGGGGCGCGACGGCATCCTGGTCAACAACGTGTGCCCCGGCTCAATCCTCACCGAGCGGATGATGAGCAACGTGAGCTCGCGCGCGAAGGAGCTGGGCATCTCGGTGGAGGACGCCCTCGCCCAGCGGGCCGCGGAGACGGCGGTGGGACGCGTGGGCGAGCCGAACGAGATGGCCTACCTGGTGGCGTTCCTGGCCTCAAGCCGCTCGAGCTACATCACCGGGACGACGATGCTGGTCGACGGCGGCCTCGTGCGGTCTGTTATCTAGGGGAACCCTAGGAGGGTTCCCCTCTTCCCGTCTCTTATCTAGGGGGACCCTCGCAGGGTCCCCCTCTTCCCGTCTCTTATCTAGGGGGACCCTCGCAGGGTCCCCCTCTTCCCCTCCGGTTCCGCGTGGCGCCCGTTCACCGGAATCGGGGGATCACGCGGTCGCCGAAGAGGCGCATGGAGGCGAGGGTGCGGGCGTGGGGCATCTCGCCGCTGGTCATCTGGCAGAGCACGTGGCCCACGCCGGCCTCCCGCAGCGCGGCCACCTGCTCGGCCACGCGCCCGGCGGTGCCGTAGAGCGACGACTGCTCGAGCGCGTAGCGGACGCCGTCGGCGTCGGACACCCTCGGATCGTTCCAGGGATTGACGCGCGAGGCCTCCACCTGGAAGTCGGGCGGGTTGTAGGTCGCGCGCGCGTGCACGGAATGGTGGCGGCCCTGGTGGAGCGCGGCGGCCAGCTCGTCCTCGGCCTGCGCCTGGCTCTCGGCCACGTGGACGAAGCGCCACAGCGCGGCCTGCGCGCGCCGCCGGGCGCGCGTGGCGGCGTCGAGCCCGCTCTCGGCCAGCCCTGCCTCGTAGAGCGCCAGCCGTTCCGGCATCCGCGCGAGCGGGATGCGGGCGAACAGGATGGGCGCGCCGAGCCGGCCGCACTCACGCACCGAGCCCGCGGAGGACGCCGCGCGCCAGATCGGCGGGTGCGGCCGCTGGCGCGGACGCGGGCGCAGGGCCGGCAGGCTCAGGTCGTAGAACTTGCCGTGATGGACCAGCGGCGCTTCCGTCCACGCGCGCACCATCACCTCGAGCGTCTCCGCCATCCGCTCGCGGCTGTCGTCGCTGCGCAGGCCGTAGCCCACGAACTCGTACTCGTTGAAGTTGGTCCCGTGGCCCACGCCCACGTCGAGCCGCCCGTCGCAGAGGTTGTCGAGCAGCGCCAGCTCGGTGGCCAGGCGGATCGGGTGGCGGAGCGCGAGCTGGAGCACCGCGAAGCCGATGCGGATGCGTGAGGTGCGCGCGGCCACCACGCCGGCGAACGGGATGGGATCGCAGTAGACGCTCTCGCCCGTGAAGTTGTGCTCGGTCAGCCAGATCCCGTCGAAGCCGGCCGTCTCGGCGAAGCAGGCCTGCTCGAGCTGCTCGTGGATCATCGCGTGGTCGGCGTCCGGGGAGGCCGCGTGGGCCAGCGTGAGCCAGCCGAACTGCATCGCGCTAGATACCCGCGAAGACCTCGGCCCACTCCTCGAGCATCTCGGGGTGGCCGTGGCGGATGCTGACGGCGACGTGCGTGTAGCCGGCCTTGCCGAGCGCGCGCAGGCGCTCCTGCAGCTCGGACCTGGTCGCCGTCATGGTCAGCGTGCGGATGAGGTCGGCCGTGCACACCTCGTGCTCCTCGGGGCGCAGGATCATCAGGTGGCCGCGGTGGTTGGCGAGGTAGCGCGCGTCGGCCGGCTCGTACCCGGCGTAGATCTCCCGGTAGCGCTCGAGCAGCGGGGTGAGCGCGGGCGGCACGCCGCGGCCCATGTTGCCGAACTCGGCGGCCTCGACCATGTTGTGCAGCGCCACCATGGCGTGCGGCCCCGCCTGGGCGCGGGCGCGCGGGCCGTCGGCGGCCTCGCCGTCCCTCAGCACGCAGCCGCCCGTGAACGCCGTGGCCACGCGCGTGGCCGGATCGACACCCGCCGCGCGCCAGGCCGCCTGCATGGCGGCGACGGCGTGGCGCGCGTGATCCATGTTGCCGGTGGCGGTGATCCAGTCGGCGCCGAGCTCCGCCGTCAGCGCGCGGCCTCGCGGGCCCAGCGCGGAGATGTGGAGCGGGATCGGGTCGCGCACGTTGACCACGCCCAGCTCGGGGCTGAGGAAGCGGATCTTCCGGCGCCGGCCCTCGAACGTCCACTCGAGCGTGTCACCGGCCAGCAGCCCGCGCACGATCCGGATGTACTCCCGCATGTCGTCGAGCTTCACCGGGGGCAGCCCCATGGTGCGGCGCGCGGTGAAGCCGGTGGAGATCCCGAAGTCGACGCGGCCGGGCGCCAGCGCGTTGAGCGAGGCCAGCGCGCCGGCCGCCACCGGCGCGATGCGATTGGACGGGATCAGCACGCCGGTGGCCAGGCGGATGCGCGACGTCTGCACGGCGGCGGCGCCCATGGCCACGAACATGTCGGCATTGAGCAGCTGGGTGTCGTAGAACCACGCGCGCGCGTACCCCAGCTCCTCCGCGCGCTTGACGACCTTCCACGAGTCCGCGGAGGTCGCGAGGTTGATGCCAATGTTCATGGGGGCCCCGAGATGGCCCCCAAACTCCCACACGTTCGGGCCGTCCCGGCGTAGCCGTGACGGCCCTCCAGTCGCATCAGGCCACCGGCGCCGCGGCGCGCTCCGCCAGCTCCACGGTGTTGCCGTCGCCGATCAGCGTCGTCCGGCGCATGTCGCGCGGCTCGTTGGCGGGGAACGGGCGGGCACGATGCATCGTCTGGCGGTTGTCCCACATGACGAGGTCGCCCACGCGCCAGCGGTGCGCGTACACGAACTGCCGCTGGGTGGCGTGCTCGACGAGGTCGCGCAGGAACGAGCGCGCCTCCGGCACCGGCCAGCCCACGATCCCCCCCGCGTGCGAGGACAGGTAGAGCGACTTGCGCTTCGTCACCGGGTGCGTGCGCACGAGCGTCTGGCGCACGGGGGCGAAGCGGGCACGCTCCTCGTCGGTGAAGTCGGTGAAGCCGAGCTGCTGGCGCGAGAAGATCTGCGAGTGCTCGCACACGAGGCCTTCCACCTCGGCCCTGGTGTCGGCGTCGAGGGCGTCGTAGGCGGCCACCATGTAGGCGAACTCGGTGTTGCCGCCCTTCGACGGGACGCTCCGCGCGTGGAGGATCGAATACTTGGCCGGGATCACCTTGAACGAGCTGTCGGAGTGCCAGAGGCGGTTGCCCAGCCCGAACAGCCGCCGGCGATCGTCGCGGGCGAAGACGTTCTGGTTCTTGTCGAGGTTCGACACGTCGGCGAACGTGGTGGGCAACCGCAGCTCGTCGGGCGCGCGCAGGCTGGTGCCGATGGCGTGCTCGATGTCGCCCAGGCTCCGGGTGAAGGCCAGCTGCTGCTCGTCGTCGAGCTTCTGATCGTGGAAGACCAGCACCGCGAAGCGGTCCATGCCGGCGTGAACCGCCGCCACCTCGTCCGGCGTGAGCGGGCGGGTCAGATCGAGACCGTCGACCTCGGCGGCGAAGCAGGGACCGACCTGGCGGAGCGTGACGCCCATCGCGCGGCCTCCTTGGAGGTTTGACCGGCATTCTAGCCCTGCCGGGGGCCGGTGCGCTTGACCCTTCCCCGCCCCCCTAGTAACCTCCGGCGCGATGCCGGCGCGGCGATTTCCCGAGGGGTTCGTCTGGGGCACGGCGACGTCCGCGCACCAGGTGGAAGGCGGCAACTGGAACAACGACTGGTGGGCGTGGGAGCACATGTCGGACTCGCCGTGCCAGGAGCCGAGCGGCGACACCTGCGACCACTGGCATCGTTACCCCGAGGACATCCGCCTGTGCGCCGAGCTCGGCTTCGGCGCGTATCGATTCTCGCTCGAGTGGAGCCGGATCGAGCCCGAGGAGGGGGAGTTCTCGCCGGTCGCGCTCGAGCACTACCGCCGCATGTGCGGCGTCTGCCGTGAGCACGGCCTCGAGCCAATCGTCACCTTCCACCACTTCACCACGCCCCGCTGGGTCAGCGCACGCGGAGGCTGGATCGAGCCGTCGACGGCGGACCTCTTCGCCCGCTTCTGCGCGCGCGCGGCGGCGCACCTGGGCGACCTGATCGGCCGCGCCTGCACGGTCTGCGAGCCGAACATCGTGGCGAGCATGGGTTACCTCTACGGGATCTTCCCGCCCGGCAAGCGCGACGCCGATCTCCGCCAGCGCGCCAACGAGGTGCTCATCGCCGCCCACCGGAAGGCCGCCGCGGCCATCCACGCCGGGCCCGGGTCGGCGCCCGTCGGGATGACGCTGGCCATGTTCGACTGCCAGGCCGTCCCCGGCGGCGAGGCCGAGCGCGACCGCTACCGCCACGACATGGAGGACGTCTTTCTCGAGGTCGCGCGGAGCGACGACTTCCTCGGCCTGCAGTGTTACTCGCGCATGCGCTTCGGGCCCTACGGCATCCTCGATCCCGAGCGCGACGTCCGGATCACGCAGATGGGCTACGAGTTCTGGCCGCAGGCGCTGGAGGCAACCCTGCGCTACGCCTGGAACCTCACGGGCGGCGTCCCTCTGCTCGTGACCGAGAACGGCATCGCGACCGACACGGACGCCGAGCGCATCGAGTACGTCGAACAGGCGCTCTCCGGCGTGCTCGCCTCGCTGGCCGACGGCATCGACGTGCGCGGCTACGTGTACTGGAGCCTGCTCGACAACTTCGAGTGGATCCTCGGCTACCGTCCCACCTTCGGCCTGGTCGCCGTCGATCGGGCGACGCAGGCGCGGACGGTCAAGCCCAGTGCGCGCTGGCTCGGTGACATCGCCCGGGCCAACGCGATGCGCGCGCGCTGAGGCGCGTGGAGGGACGATCCATGGCGGGACCCGGCCGGACTCACGACGTTCTCGATACGACCGCCGCCGCCTTCCTGGCGCAGCGCCTTCAGCGCCGGCGGCTGCGCGCGGCCGCCGTCCACCAGCGCGAGAGCGCGGCCGCGGCGCTGCCCGCGGACACGGCCGAGCCGGCGCCGCCGATGTCGATCGTCGTCATGATCGTCGGCTCCCGCGGCGACGTGCAGCCCTTCATCCCCATCGGCCGGCGGCTCGCCGAGCGGCACCGTGTGCGCATCGCGACGCACCGTGTGTTCCGGTCCCTGGTGGAAGACGCCGGCCTGGAGTTCTATCCGCTCGCCGGCGATCCCCGGCAGCTGATGGACCACATGGTGAAGACCGGGGGCCACATCATCCCCAGGCGCATCGATCAGATCGTCAGCGACGTGCCGCTCCAGCGCACGATGATCGCGGAGATCCTCGCCTCGACCCTGCGCGCGTGCACCGAGCCCGACCCCGACCGGCCGGGCGCGCCGGCGTTCCAGGCCGACCTCATCGTCGCCAACCCGCCCAGCTTCGGACACATCCACTGTGCCGAGGCCCTGTACATCCCGCTGCACATGGTCTTCACCATGCCGTGGACGCCCACGGCCGTGTACCCGCACCCGTTCGCCGGTCTCGACGCCGGCCAGAACCAGCCGCTGCAGAACTACCTCTCGTACGGGGTGGTCGACCTGGTGATCTGGGGCGGCATCCTCGACCTGGTGAACGCCTTCCGCCGGGACAGCCTGAAGCTGCCGCCCATCTCGCTCGTCGAGGGCGCGGGGCTGCTCGAGGACCACGCGGTACCGTTCACCTACCTGTGGCCGGATGCGCTGATGCCGAGGCCCGCCGACTGGGATCCGCACATCGAGCTCGCGAACTTCGCCTTCCACGAGCAGGCGCACGGCTACCAGCCCCCGGCCGCCCTCGCCGAGTTCCTGGCCGCCGGCGAGGCGCCGATCTACGTCGGCTTCGGCTCGGTCCTCGTCGAGGACCCGGCGGCGGTGGCCCGCACGATCTTCGCGGCGCTCGACAAGGCGGGCGCGCGCGGCGTCGTGTCCGAGGGATGGGCGCACCTGGGCGGAGGGACACCGCCGTCCAACGTGTTCCTGATCGGCGACACCCCGCACGACTGGCTGTTCCCGCGCTGCCGCGCGGTCTGCCATCACGGGGGAGCCGGAACCACCTCCGCAGGCCTCCGCGCCGGCCTGCCCACCGTGGTGGTGCCATCGTTCGGCGACCAGTTCTTCTGGGGGCGGATGGTCGCCGATGCCGGCGCGGGACCGGATCCGATTCCCATCGCCCAGCTCAACACCGCCGCGCTCACGGCCGCGTTCGACGCCTGCCGCCGGCCACAGATCCGCGAGCGCGCCCAGGCCCTGGGCGCGCGGCTGCGCGAGATCGACGGCCCGGAGCGCGTCGTGCGGTCGATCCACCGCTGGCTGCCGGCCATGCGCTGCGCGACGCACCCGGAACGCCTCGCCACCACGGAGTGTCTCGCCTGTGGCGACGCTCGCCTGTGCCCGGACTGCGTGCCGGAGCACGCATCACATCTCGTGCGCCCGTGCCGTTACGTCGACTGGGACGCGCGTCTGGATCTGGGGATCGTCGGCGAGTTCAGTGACCTGGTGGGCGACGCCGCGAAGGCGCTGCGGGCCGGCTTCGACGAGCTGGTGTCGAAGGTGGTCTCGCGCCCGGCGCGCCCGGGCTGAGAGGCGCGATGGGGAACGCACTGGCAGGCATCCGGGTGGTCGATCTCACCAACAACCAGGCCGGGCCCTCGTGTGGCCAGATGCTGGCCTGGCTGGGGGCCGACGTCATCAAGGTCGAGGAGCCGGGCAAGGGCGACCCGGCGCGGCACCTGCTGAAGGACCGGCCCGATGCCGACAGCCTCTTCTTCGTCGCCTTCAACGCCAACAAGCGCAGCCTGCCGCTCGACCTCAAGCACGCGCGCGGCAAGGAGGTCTTCCGCGCGCTGCTGAGGACGGCCGACGTGCTGCTGGAGAACTTCGGCCCCGGCGTCATGGATCGCCTCGGCTTCGGCTACCCGGCGCTGCGCGAGATCAACCGGCGCCTCGTGTTCGCCAGCATCAAGGGCTTCGGCTCCTGGGGGCCCTACGCCGACTACAAGAGCTACGAGCCGATCGCCCAGGCGATGGGCGGCGCCATGAGCGTGACGGGCACGCCCGACGGCCCGCCCACGTACGTGTGGCCCTCCATCGGTGATTCCGGCACCGGCATGCACTGCGTGATCGGCATCCTGGCCGCGCTGATGCAGCGCCACGCCAGCGGCGAGGGCCAGCAGGTCGAGGTGTCGATGCAGGACGCGGTCGTCAACCTCATCCGCGTGAGCCTGCGCGACCACCAGCGCACCGGCGCCCCGATGGAGCGCACCGGCAACCAGCTCGGCTCCGGCGTCCCCGGCACGACGTACCGCTGCCATCCGGGCGGGCCCAACGACTACGTCTTCATCTTCGTGCAGCAGCAGATGTGGCATCCGCTCCTGCGCGCGATCGGCCGTGACGATCTCGCCGGCGACGCGCGCTACGAGACCGCCGCCGCGCGCTGGGAGCACCGCCACGAGGTGAACGCGCTGGTGGAGGCGTGGACGTCCAAGCGCTCCAAGCACGAGGTCATGCAGATCCTGGCCGGGGCCGGCGTGCCGTGCGGCGCCTGTCTCGACACCGGCGAGGTGCTCGCCGATCCGCATCTCAAGGCACGCGAGATGATCGTGGAGGTCGAGCACCCGGGCCGCGGCCGCTACGTCACCGTCGGCAATCCGATCAAGCTCTCTGCCTCACCGACGACGATCGGCCCCTCCCCGCTGCTCGGCCAGCACCGCGAGGAAATCCTGCGAGAGCTC
>Ga0335084_10008634_pt1 | contig 10162 bp, 8 predicted proteins | sample Lox_Sample_44_FD_206721 | JGI IMG/M metagenome (GOLD analysis project Ga0335084, IMG submission 206721) | Soil microbial communities from Loxahatchee National Wildlife Refuge, Florida, United States - Lox_Sample_4.4 | ecosystem: Environmental > Terrestrial > Soil > Wetlands | place: USA: Florida... | reverse complement strand
AGCCGTACGGATGGCCGTGACGTTCGGCCTCGCAGTTGGCGCCGCGATCAGTCCGCGCTGCGTGTTCGACCGCAAGAACTACTTCTATCCCGATCTGCCGAAGGGCTACCAGATCAGTCAGTTCGAACAGCCGATCGTCGGCGCGGGTTCGATCGAGTTGCGCCTCGACGACGGCACGACGCGCACGATCCGCATCACGCGCGCGCACCTCGAGGAAGATGCCGGCAAATCGCTGCACGAGGACTTCGCCGGAATGACCGGCATCGATCTGAACCGCGCCGGTATGCCGCTGCTCGAGATCGTGTCGGAGCCTGACCTGCGCACGTCGAAGGAGGCGGCCGCGTACTTCCGTCAGATGCATACGCTGGTCCGCTATCTCGAAATCTGCGACGGCAACCTGAACGAAGGCTCGATGCGGTGCGACGCGAACGTGTCGGTGCGGCGGCTCGGTTCGAGCGAACTCGGCGAGCGCACCGAGCTGAAGAACCTCAACTCGTTCCGTTTCCTCGAACGCGCGATCGACCACGAGGTCGCGCGCCAGATCGACGTGATCGAAGCCGGCGGCACGGTGCGGCGCGAGACGCGTCTGTACGATCCGGACCGCGACGAGACGCGCACGATGCGCACCAAGGAATTGTCGGACGACTACCGGTATTTCCCCGAGCCGGATCTGCTGCCGGTCGCGATCGACGCGGCGTTCATCGAATCGGTGCGCGCCGCGTTGCCGGAGCTGCCGGATCAAAAGCGGCGCCGCTACATCGAGGAGTTGGAGCTGTCTGACTACGACGCGACCCGTTTGACTGACGACCCGGCAGTGGCGCAATTCTTCGAGGCGACAGCGACTTACTCTCCCATCATCAATACAAAGCTCGCTGCGAACTGGGTGCTAGGCGAATGGGCGGCCGCGCTCAACCGCGATGAGCTGGAGCCTGCGGCCTCGCATGTCTCACCTGAACAACTCGGCGCTTTGATCGAAAAGATCCCATCCGGAGCGATCAGCGGCAAGATCGCGAAAACGTTGTTCGACTCGATGTGGCGCGCGGGCGACAAGACAGTCGACGTCGATGCGCTCATCAAGGCGCAGGGCCTCGAACAGGTCTCCGATTCGGGCGAACTCGCGGAGCTGATCAAGAAGATCGTCGCCGACAATCCCGCGCAGGTCGCGCAATTCCGCGCCGGCAAGGAGAAAGTGTTCGGTTTCTTCGTCGGCCAAGCGATGAAGGCGACGCAGGGCCGGGCCAATCCGCAACGTCTGAACGAGCTGCTGCGCGAAGCGCTCTCGCAACGCTGACGAGGCCGGCGGTGGCGGTTCGCCGACGAGGGCCGACTTATCCATATAACGAATCCGCCTCAAATGCGGCTACGAAAGCGGTAGCGCTGACATTAGAATGGCGGCCCTTTTGCCTACCTTCCGACGATGGCCGGCTATCAGATCACCCACCTGAAGCAACTCGAGAGCGAGAGCATCCGCATCATTCGCGAGGTGGTCGCCGAGTTCGAGAACCCGGTCATGCTGTACTCGATCGGCAAGGATTCGACGGTCCTGCTGCACCTCGCCCGCAAGGCGTTCTATCCGGGCAACTTGCCGTTCCCGCTGCTGCACGTCGACACGACGTGGAAGTTCAAGGACATGATCGCATTCCGCGATCGCGTCGCGCGCGAGAACAGCCTCGAGCTCATCGTGTACACGAACCAAGAAGGCGTACGGAACAACGTTACGCCGTTCACGTATGGTTCGAAGAAATACACCGACATCATGAAAACGCAGGCGCTGCTGCAGGCGCTCGACAAATACAAGTTCGATGCCGCATTCGGCGGCGCGCGGCGCGACGAAGAGAAGTCGCGCGCGAAGGAACGCGTGTACTCGGTACGCGACTCGAACCACCGCTGGGATCCGAAGAACCAACGCCCCGAGCTCTGGAACCTGTACAACGGCAACGTCAATCGCGGCGAGGAAGTTCGCGTGTTCCCGCTGTCGAACTGGACCGAGCTCGACGTCTGGCAATACATCTACCTCGAGAAGCTCGACATCGTGCCGCTGTATTTCGCGGCAAAGCGTCCAGTCGTCGAGCGCGATGGCACCCTGATCATGGTCGATGACGATCGAATGCCGCTGCGCAAAGGCGAAGTGCCGCAGATGAAGAGCGTCCGCTTCCGCACGCTCGGTTGCTATCCGCTCTCCGGCGCGATCGAATCCGACGCCGATACGCTGCCGCAGATCATCCAGGAGATGCTGCTGACGCGCCATTCGGAGCGGCAAGGCCGGCTGATCGACCACGACGCCGTCGCGTCGATGGAACAGAAGAAGCGCGAAGGCTACTTCTGATGAGCCACCAGTCCGAACTGATCGCGCAAGACATCCTCGCGTACCTCGAACAACACGAACGCAAGGAAATCCTGCGCTTTCTCACGTGCGGGAGCGTCGACGACGGCAAGAGCACGCTGATCGGCCGTTTGCTGCACGACTCCAAGATGATCTACGAGGATCAACTCGAATCGGTGCGTTCGAAGAAGCCCGGCGATGATCGCGAGTTCGACCTCGCCCTGCTCGTCGACGGACTGCAGGCCGAGCGCGAACAAGGCATCACGATCGACGTCGCGTATCGCTATTTTTCGACGGCGAAGCGCAAATTCATCATTGCCGACACGCCGGGCCACGAGCAGTACACGCGCAACATGGCGACCGGCGCGTCGGGCTGCGACGTTGCAGTCATCCTGATCGACGCTCGCCAAGGCGTGCTGACGCAGACGCGCCGTCACACGTTCATCGCTGCGCTGCTCGGCATCAAGCACGTGATCGTCGCGGTCAACAAAATGGACCTCGTCGACTTCCGCGAGAGCGTGTTCGACGACATCCGCGCCGACTACACGGATTTCACCGCAAACCTCGGCATCGAAGACCTACAGTTCATCCCGATCTCGGCGTTGCACGGCGACAACGTCGTCGACAAATCCGACGCAATGCCGTGGTATCAAGGCAGCACCTTGATGCACTTATTGGAGAACGTGCAGATCGCGTCGGACCGCAACTTCAAGGACTTCCGCTTCGCGGTGCAGCGCGTCAGCCGACCCGACTCGAGCTTCCGCGGCTATTCCGGCACCGTGCAGAGCGGCATCGTGCGGCCGGGCGACAAGATCGTCGCGTTGCCGTCGGGTAAGTCGTCCACCGTCGCGCGCATCGTCACGATGGACGGCGACCTCGACGAAGCGTTCCCGCCACTCGCGGTGACGCTGACGCTGACGAGCGAAATCGACATCAGCCGCGGCGACATGCTGGTGACCGACGGCGCGTTGCCGAACATCGAAGACCGCTTCGACGCCGATTTGGTGTGGATGACCGACGAGCCGATGGTCCCCGGCAAGCAATACATCATCAAACACGGTACGAAGCAGTTGTTCGGGCGCGTGTCGGCGATCCGCCATCGCACGGATATCAACTCGCTCGCGCAGGTGCCGGCGACGGCGCTCGCGCTGAACGAGATCGGCCGCTGCGAATTCACGCTCGCCGAACCGATCGCATTCGATCCGTACGAGGACAACCGCGAGACCGGCGCGTTCATCGTCATCGACCGCATCAACAACAATACCGTCGGCGCCGGCATGATCTGCACGCCGAGCGGCACTGCGGCGAAGGATCATTGGGACGAACGCCCGCACGGCGAGTTCCATGAACGCCGCTCGCCGGTCACCGCGGTCGAGCGGGAGCAGCGTCTCGGCCAAAAGGCCGTGACCATCTTGCTGACTGGTCTCTCGAAGACCGGCAAGACCGCGATCGCGAACGCCGTCGAGCGACGGCTGTTCGATCTCGGCCGGCTCGCGACGGTGCTCGACGGCCAGACGTTCCGCCTCGGTATGAGCCGCGATCTCGGCTTCACCGCGTCGGACCGGTCGGAGAACATGCGCCGCGCCGCCGAAGCGGCGAAGTTGATCAACGCTGCCGGCGTCATCTGCCTGACCGCGTTCGTCGTGCCGCACCAACAAGTTCGCGCGCGCGCGCGTGACGTGATCGGCGCCGATCGCTTTCTCGAGGTTTACCTGCACGCGCCGATCCAAGTGCTGAAGAGCCGCGACAAGGAGGGCATGTACGCCGCCGCCGAGCGCGGCGAACTGCCGAGCTTCCCGGGCGTCACCAGCGAATTCGAAGAGCCGGCCGGCGCCGATTTGTCGCTCGATACCGCGGCCCTCGGCATCGAAGCCTGCGCGGCGCGCATCATCGAACTCTTGCGCGCGCGCGGCGTCATTCACTGACGCGACCCGTCGACGTCGCGTGATTACGGCTCGACCAATGGAGACACCATGACCACCGAGACCGATGTCGTCATCGTCGGCGCCGGGCCCTGCGGACTGTTTCAGATCTTCGAGCTCGGTTTGCTGGGCCTGAAAGCGCACATCGTCGACGCGTTGCCGAAACCGGGCGGCCAGTGCATCGAGCTGTATCCGGACAAGCCGATCTACGACATCCCGGCGATTCCCATGTGCGACGCGCAAGACTTGGTCGCACGATTGCTGAAGCAGATCGAGCCGTTCGGCGCGACGTTCCATCTCGACCAACAAGTCACCGAGGTGCAGAAGCACGAAGACGGTTCGTTCACCGTGACGACGAGCGCCGGCGTCGCACTGCGCAGCAAGGCGGTCGTCGTCGCAGGCGGCGTGGGCTCGTTCCAGCCGATGCCGCTACGAGTCGACGGCATCGACGCGTTGCACGACCGCTGCGTCTTTTATCGGATCAAGGATCCGCGCGCGCACCACGACAAGGACCTGGTGGTGCTCGGCGGCGGCGACTCGGCGTTCGACTGGGTGCTCGAACTCGCGCCGCATGCGAAATCGATGACGCTGATCCATCGCAGCGACAAGTTTCGCGCGGCGCCGGCGTCGGTCGCGAAGATGGAAGCGCTCGTCGCCGCAGGCAAGATGAAGTTCGCAGTCGGCAACGTCGTCGGCTTCCGTGCCTTGGACGGTTCGCTCCAGCAAATCGAAGTGCGCGCCCCCGACGAGTCGTTGTCGAAGGTCGACCTCGATCATCTACTCGTTTTCTTCGGCCTGTCGCCGAAGCTCGGGCCGATTGCCGAATGGGGTCTCGATCTCGACAAAAACCAAATCACGACCGACACCGAAAAGTTCGAGAGCAGCGTCCCGGGCATTTACGCGGTCGGCGACATCGCGACCTACCCCGGCAAGAAAAAGCTGATCCTGTCGGGCTTCCACGAAGCCGCGCTCGCCGCCTTCGCGATCAAGGCGCGTATCGAGCCCGACAAGAAAGTGCACCTGCAGTACACGACGACGAGCCCGATCATGCATCAGCGGCTCGGCGTGAAGGACTGACGCCCGCACAAAGCCGCGCCGAATGGAGGTTCGGCGCGCACGAAGGACAAGCAAACCAGATCGTCGCGGGCTACGAGGAGATGCGTACGTTCGTCGACGAACAGAACTTGCCGCATCGCCTTCGAGTAGACCCACGCGCACATGCGGCGCGCCGTGCACGGCTGCGCCGCCCCGGCGTTGCTGGCCGACCGAGCAAGGCAGTATGCTGCGCTGCCTGGGTAAGCCATAACGCATTAGAAACTGAGAGGGAGCGATTCATGAGCAACGCCAAGCCACTGCCGGCAGTGGACTTTCTGAAAATCCCCGAGAAGGGCGACCCGTATCTCGAAGGGTCGAAGTGCAAGAGCTGCGGCGCGATCTTTCTGGGCGCCCGCGCGGTGTGTTCGAAGTGCGGCGCGCGCGATCAACTCGCCGCCCACAAGCTCGGCACGAAAGGCAAGTTGTACGCCTACTCGATCGTGCATCGATCGTTCCCCGGCGTCGAAGTGCCGTACATTTCGGCGATCGTCGACCTCGAAGGCGGCGGCACGCTGAAGGGCAACCTGATCAACATCGATCCCGATCCGAAGAAACTGAAGTTCGACATGCCGGTCGAAGTCGTCATCAAGGACGCGGGCCGCAAGGATCGAGAAGGCAATTCGTATCTCGCGTATTTCTTCCAACCTCGGGCCGCTTAAAGGAGGCACGCAAATGAGTGACGTATATGTCGTCGGCGTCGATATGACGAAATTCCAGAAGGCCGGCACGGGCCCGAACGTGGACGTGCTCGGATCGATCGCGGCGCTCGGCGCGCTCGACGATTGCGGCCTGAAGATTCAAGACATGCAGGCCTTCTATTGCGGCAACCTCGGCCAAGCGAGCGGCATGGTCGGTCAGCGTATCCTGCAGCAGATCGGTCAGACGGGCATTCCGGTCGTCAACGTGGCGAACGCGTGTGCGACCGGCGCGACCGCATTCCGCGAAGCGTGGACCGCGGTCAAAGCGGGCCTCTACGACACCGTGCTCGCGGTCGGTGTCGAGAAGATGAGTTCGGGCCTCCTCGGCGGCGGCGGCAGCGGCGGGATCTCGCGGGAAGGCTTGCTCGGCTCGGGCACGATGCCGGCGGTGTTCGCCGAAGCCGGCATGGAGCACTCGCGCAAGTACGGCACGACGTTCGAGCAGTTCGCCAAAGTGTCGGTGAAGAACCACCACCACTCGACGATGAACCCGAAGGCGATGCTGCAGAAGGAGTTCTCGCTCGCAGACGTGATGAACGCGGAAATGATCGCGTACCCGAACACGAAGTTCATGTGCTCGATCAACGTCGACGGTTCGGCGGCGGCGGTGCTGTGCTCCGAGAAGAAAGTCCGCGAGCTCGGCCTGATGAAACGCGCCGTGCGCGTCCGCGCCTCGGTGATGACGTCGGATCCATGGCAAGAGCGCGACCTGGTCATGCCGGACGTCAACAGCTGCACGCGCCTCGCAGCGAAGCAAGCGTACGCGATGGCCGGCGTCGGTCCGAACGACATCAATTTGATCGAACTGCACGATTGCTTCGCGACGGCGGAGATCCTGCACTACGAAAACCTCGGCATCTGCAAAGACGGCGAAGCCGGCATGATGATCGACACCGGCGCGGTGGCGCTCGGCGGTCGCATTCCGGTCAACGTCTCCGGCGGCTTGCTGTCGAAGGGCCATCCGCTCGGCGCGACCGGCATCGCGAACATTTTCGAGGTGTGCACCCACCTGCGCGGCGAAGCCGGCAAGCGGCAAGTCGCGAATGCGCGGTTCGGCATGACGCACGTGATTGGCCTCGGCAGCGCGTGCGGCATCCACATCCTGGAAAAAGCGGCCTAATCCGCGCGGCGGTGGAAGCGATCGATCGCGATCGCTTCCGTCCGCCTATCGTTCCTACTCCTCCGCCTTCCTTTTTCCCGTCATGCGTATCGGCGTCGTCAGCGACACGCACAACAACCTGAGGAACGTCGCGAGGATCGTCGATCTCTTCAACGCCGCGCGGGTCGAGCGCGTCATTCACACCGGCGACGTCACGCAGGCGAAGACCATCCACGCGTTCGCGAACCTGACGGCGCCGCTGTGGGGCGTGTTCGGCAACAACGATCGAGAGCGCGAAACGCTCATGCCGGCCATCGCAGCGCGCGGCTTCCAGTTCGTCGAACCGCCGCTCGAGCTTCATTGGCATGGCCGCCGCATCGTCGTCGTGCACGATCCGCGCGACCTGGAAGGCGTGCTGCGCGACGAACACGACCTCGCGCTGCACGGCCACACGCACCACCACCGGCTCGAACGCGCGGGTTCGCGGCTCATCTTCAATCCCGGCGAGTGCGCGGGACACATGGAAGGCCACAACGCGATCGGCATCGTCGACCTCGCCTCGCTCGACGCGCATCTGCTGCGCTTCTGACCGGCTCGTTCGAAGGGCGCGTACTCATGCCTCGTTGAAGCGATCGATGAACTCTTCGATGCGCTTCGCATTCACGCCGATATCGCCGATCCCGACCCGCGACACCGAACGCACGTCGACGGTCGCACCGTTGCCGCGCGCCCGGACGCGCACGACGACGTCGTCCTTGAAGCCGAACCAGAACGACGTCGCGACCGCTTCGATGACGCCGTCGTCGCGATCGGTGTTCACGATGTCGAGACGCATGCTGCCGAGCACGTCGAGCGCGCGGTCGAAGCTCGAATCGACCGAGCGGTCCGTGCGGATCGGTTTGACCCGCGGATAGGCGCTTTGCTGTTTCGCCGCATTCGCGGCGAGGTCGTAGTCGAGCGGATTCGCGTCGGCACCGCGCAGCGCGATCGCTTTGTCGAAGGCCGGCGGATCGCCGACGTCGGTCGAGACGTCGTGGATCGCCGGCGCGCTGCGTCCGCCGCCGACTTGCAGTGCGAGTAGCAACGGGACCGCACCGCCCAGCAAGAGTCCGAGCACGAGCTGTCGGCGCCCTTCGGCGCGGCGCGCTTTCCGCGTCGACACCAACGCCACGAGCCCACCGATCACCGTGAACATCGAAAGAACCGCACCGGCCGCGAGAAACAAGAAACCGGCTTGATACGACCAGAGGCCGATCCGGTGGCCGAGCGCGCCGATCGGCAACAACGCGGCCCCGATGATGCCGCCGATCAGGATCGCCTGTCCCCAGGCCGTCGCACCGCGCGCGTCCATCGCTCGATTCCGCCACACCTCGACGGCAGTCTACGCGACTGCGTGACTTCGCGCCGATCGACCGAAACGGACTCGCGGTTCAGCTTTCGCCGAGCAGCGTGGAAGCACCCCTCACGCGCCCCAGCGCCCTCGTCAGGCATTCGTGCGCCTGCGCGGCCGTCCAGCCGAACGCGGCCAGCGCCGCGCGCGGCTGCTCGTCGCCGTCGGGTAGCGATCTGCGGTGGCAAAAATGGACGACCTGCAACAGCGCGCAATAGTCGGCGGCCGGCGTGGGCCGCTGCCATCGATCGACTTCGGCCACGAGCCGCACCCACTCAGGTTCGAATTTCCATCGTGCGAGCATCATCGCACCGACCTCGCCCTGCAGCCCCGCGAGCACGCGGTCGAGCGTCACGGCGTCTTCGCACACGCGCGGGAAACGTTCGGCGTACGCGATCAGAGCAACGGCGCCGATGTCGTGCAGAAGCCCCGCGAGCAACGCGCGCTCCGGCTCGAGCACCTTGAATTCGCGCGCCAACACGAACGCACCGACCGCCATCGCCTGCGTATGCGTCCACACGTCACGCATCTTCGCCTTCAGCGCATCGACCGACGTCGAGAAGATCTCCTTCATCACGAACGACAGCACGAGCTGCTGCGTGGTGTTCACCCCGAGGCGCGCAACGGCTTCCATCACGGTGGTCGTCACCGCATCGGTTCGGTACACGGGCGAGTTCGCGGCACGCACGATCTTGGTCGCGATCGCCGCGTCGCCGTTGACGATGCCGGCCAATTCCCGGACGCCGCAATCCGCGCCGACCGCTTGCCGCACGCGCGTCGCGATCGCGGGCAGGCTCGGCAGCGGAATCTGATCGCGGTGCACCGCGGACGTGAATTCGACAAAGAGGTCCTGTGCGTCGTCGATCTCGCCCTGCAGCAATTCGGTGACTTCGTACTCTGATGCGTCGGCCGCCGTCGCGGTCGACGCAACCGCATTGTTCAGCTTGCGGCGCCGCTCGCCTTCCGGCGCGGCTGCCGCGGCCGGTTCGAGGGTCGCGCGCACGAATTGCGGGCTGACCTTGAGATAGCGCACGGGCGTCAGCGCGCGTACTTGGAAGCGGCGCGGACGCAGCCGCGCGAGCGGCACGCGCGCCGAATCGGATCCGCCGCGCACCTTCTGCGTCGACCCGTCGCGGCCCTTCAGCTCGACGTCGCCTTGCAGCAGGATGACGTCGTCAGCGTCGTCGCTGCCGACCTCGATCAAGACCGAGCCGGCCTTCGCGGCCAATACGCCGGCCGCCTGCGCGAGGATCTTAAGGTCTCGGGGCGAGAAACCGGCTTCGACGTTGCTCATGGCGGACTGTGGGTGTGCTTGGTTTCAGTATAGACACGGTGGTTCATCGCGCTTTTTCGCCGGCATGCACCCACGCGTGAAGAAATCGCGCCTTCGGTAGGGCGGGCGGCGGACGATCGGTGTGCCGGACACGCTGCGAGCCATCCCTGGGGCTCCTGTCGCGCCATCCCTGGCGCTCCAGGGTCCGGCGCACCGATCGTCCGCCACCCATCTCGAATTCGAACGCGCGACTTCGTTCGGAAGGTACCCATCGAGGCGACAACGCGACGACGACCAGCGCGACGGTCGTCGAACGGTGGAGACGCGACGGAGGTGGAGGCGGATGCTTGCGCTGCGGGACC
>Ga0335084_10008633_pt1 | contig 10163 bp, 8 predicted proteins | sample Lox_Sample_44_FD_206721 | JGI IMG/M metagenome (GOLD analysis project Ga0335084, IMG submission 206721) | Soil microbial communities from Loxahatchee National Wildlife Refuge, Florida, United States - Lox_Sample_4.4 | ecosystem: Environmental > Terrestrial > Soil > Wetlands | place: USA: Florida... | reverse complement strand
CGCTCGTAGAGCTGTTCGGCGGCGAGCGTGGTGTAGCGGTTCTGCTTGTCGAGGTAGCGCGCGAGGTCTTCCGCCGATTCGTGCAGCAGGTCGCCCGCCAGCGTGCCGGGCGTGACCGCATATAGAACTTTCTCGTGCACCGTGTCGTCGCTCCAGCGCGCGTTCTTGCGGTTGAAGAGCCGCGGGCTCCAGTCCGGGTAGCCCTCGCCGTGGCGCAGCCAGCGGCCGAGGAAGCGGTTGCAGCGCGCCATGCGATACACCGGCGCTGCGGGCGCCGCGAGGGCGCGCTCGATGCTCGCGCGCAGCTCGGGCGAAACGCGCTCGTCGGCATCCAGGCACAGGACCCAGTCGTTGCGCGCCTGCTCCACGGCGAACTGCTTCTGCGGACCGAACCCGAGCCACTCCTTGTGCACCACGCGCGCGCCATGGCGCGTCGCGATATCGCGCGTCGCATCGGTGCTGCCCGAGTCCACCAGCACGATCTCGTCGGCGAAGGCGGCGCTCGCGAGGCAGGCTTCGATCTGGCTCGCGGCGTTCTTCGCGATCAGCACCACGGAGAGCGGCGCGCGCGGCGGGGTTGTCAACGGTTATCCCGTAGAATCGTTCCGCGCCATTCTAGCCGACGCATGCGCCGCCTTCTCTTCGTCAAGACTTCCTCGCTCGGCGACGTGGTGCACAACTGCCCGGCGGTGAGCGACGCGGCGCGCGCGTGGCCGGACGCGGCCATCGACTGGGTGGTGGAGGAGGCGTTTGCCGATGTCGCCGCCATGCACGCGAAGGTGCAGCGCGTGATCCCGGTGGCGGTGCGGCGCTGGCGCGGCGCGCTGTTGAGCGCGGGCACCTGGCAGGAGATCGGCGCGTTCCGGCGCGCGCTGCGCGAGCAGCGCTACGACCGTGTCATCGACACGCAGGGGCTGCTGAAGAGCGCGCTTCTTGCGCGCGCGGCGCGCGGGGAGCACCACGGTATGGATGCGGCGAGCGCGCGTGAGCCGCTTGCCGCGCGCTTTTACGACGTGCGCCATCCGATCGCCAAGGAGCAGCACGCGGTCGAGCGCAACCGCCAGCTGGTGGCTGCGGCGCTCGGCACGCCGCCGCCGGCTGGTTGCGATTACGGGCTGCGCGCCGAGGGCGCGCAGCCGATCGAGTTGCCAGCGCCCTACGCGGTGCTTCTCACCATGACGAGCCGCGCAGACAAGCTGTGGCCCGAAGAGCGGTGGGTGGAGCTCGGACGGCGCCTCGCAGACCGGGGCGTGCGCCCGGTACTGCCCTGGGGCAGCGCGGAAGAGAAGGCGCGCGCCGAGCGCATCGCCGCGGGCGTGCGCGGCGCGGTGGTGCCGCGGCGCATGAGCGTGTCGGAGCTGGCGCGCGTGCTTGGCCGGGCGCAAAGCGTGGCCGGCGTGGACACGGGACTCACGCATCTTGCCGCCGCGCTCGGCGTGCCCGCGGCGGGCATCTATCTGAGCACGCAGGCGCGGCTCACCGGCCTGCACGCCGGCGCGCGCGCGCGCAATCTGGAGGCCCCGGACGCGGCGGCGGTGCACGCGGCGCTCGCGGGACTTTCCTGATGTGGCGTGCTCTGTACACGGTGCTTATCTGGGCAGGCCTGCCGTTCGTGATCGCGCGGCTCTGGTGGCGCGGGCGCCGCGAGCCGGGTTATCGCGAGGCGATCGCCGAGCGCTTCGGCGCCAGCACCCTGGAGGTGAAGCCAAGGCTCCTGTGGGTGCACGCGGTTTCTGTCGGGGAGGCGCGCGCCTGTGCGCCGCTCGTGCGCGCGCTGCATCGGGAGTATCCGGACCACCACGTGCTCCTGACGTGCCTGACGGCGGCGGGACGCGAGACCATCAAGCAGGTCTACGGCGAATCCGTGCTCTGCGCCTGGCTGCCGTACGACTATCCGCATGCGGTGCAACGCTTTCTCGAGCATTACCGGCCTCGGCTCGGCGTGCTGGTCGAGACCGAGATCTGGCCCAATCTCGTGCACGCGTGTGCGCAAAACGGCGTGCCGCTCGTGCTTGCCAATGCGCGCATGTCGCCCAAATCGGCGAAGGGTTACCGGTGCGTGTCGGGCTTGTCGCGCCCGGCCTTTGCATCGCTCGCCGCGGTGTGTGCTCAAGGCGAGGCGGACGCGCGCCGCATCCGGCTGCTCGGCGCGGCGCAGGTCACGGTCGCCGGCAACTTGAAATTCGACATCGAGCCCGATCCAGCGCAGCGCGAGGCGGGCAAGGCGTTCCGCGCGGCGCTGCCCCATCGCCACGTGCTGCTGCTCGCCAGCACGCGCGCGGGCGAGGAGGCGACGCTGCTCGGCGCACTGGGGACGCAAGAGGAGGGCACGTTGATCGTCCTCGTGCCGCGCCATCCGCAGCGATTTGCGGAGGTCGCCGAGCTTGCCCAGCGCATGGGTTTTGCGTTCGCGCGCCGCAGTCTTGGCGAGGCGCCACGCGCCGGGCTGCAGCTCTACCTCGGGGACACCATGGGCGAGATGGCCTTCTACTACGCGCTTGCCGACGTTGCGGTGATCGGCGGCAGCTTCGAGCCGCTCGGCGGGCAGAACCTGATCGAGGCCTGCGCCGCCGGGGTGCCGGTCGTCGTCGGGCCGCACATGTTCAATTTCGCCGACGCGACGCGCCTGGCGATCAAGGCGCATGCCGCCGTGCAGACTCCGGATGCCGCCGCGGCGATCGAGGCGGTGAGCGCGCTGCTTGCGGATCCCGAGCGCCGCGCGCGCATGGGGCTTGCGGGCAGGCGCCTTTGCGAGCGCCACCGCGGTGCCGCGGAGCGGCACCTGGCGGTATGCCGGGCGCTGGTTAGGGCTCCAGGACCCGGTTGACTTCCTCGAGGTCCTCGTCGCGCAGGCTGCCTGCAGCCGCCTTGAGGCGCAATGTGTTGCCGATGGTGTTGTAGCGCGCGGCGAGCAGGTCGCGCTCCGTCGAGAATACCTGCTGCTGCGCGTTCAACACGTCGATGTTGATCCGCACGCCCACTTCGTAGCCCAGCTTGTTCGAATCGAGCGCGCTCCCCGAGGACACCACCGCTTGTTCGAGCGCCTTCACTTGCGCGACGCCGGCGATCACCGAAAGGTACGACTGGCGCGCCGTGAGTGCGGAACTGCGCCGCGCGTTCTCCAGGTCCTGCTTCGCTCGCTCGTAGTTCGAAGCTGCCTCGCGCGTACGCGAGTTGATGCTGCCGCCCTGGTAGATCGGCAGCGCGAACTGCAAGCCGATCGATGCGTTGTTGAGATAGCTGCCAATGGCGGTGAACTGGCTTCCCGACTGCTGCGTGTAGGCGTAGCTCGCCACCACGTCGAGGGTCGGGTAGTGGCCCGCGTTGTTGCGCTTGGCCTCGAGGGAGGCGATTTCGGCGGCAGCATCCTGGATCAGCACCGGGTAGCTCTGCTTTTCGGCGAGATCCACCCAGGCCTGCATATTGTTCGGGTTGGGCGGCGAAAGCTTGACGTCGGCGCGCAAGGGCTTGAGCTCCTCGTAAACCTTGCCGGTCAGCTGCTGCAGGGCGCGCCGCTTCGCCTCGACGTCGTTCAGCGCCGAGATTTCCTGCGCCTGCGACAGGTCGTAGCGCGCCTGCGCCTCGTGGGTGTCCGTGATGGTCGCGGTGCCGACCTCGAAATTGCGCTTCGCCTGCGCCAGCTGCTCGGCGATTGCCGCCTTCTGCGCGCGCACTAGCCGCAGCGAGTCCTGCGCGCCGAGCATGTCGAAATAGGCCACGGCGACGCGCACGATCAGGTCCTGCGAGGCCTGGCCGAATTGCGATTCGGCCTGCTTGACCTGCAGCTCGCTCTGGTCGTACTGGATGAAGTTCTGCGCGCGGTACAGCGGCTGCGTGAGCGTGAGCTGGGCCTGCTGCACGCTCACATCGCGCGTGAAGGTCAAGGTGGGGGCGAGAGCCGGGTTCTTCGAATCCGACTCGAGGCGCGATTCGGTGGCGCTCGCGGTGAGGTTGACGCTCGGCAAGAGCAGCGCGCGTCCCTGCGGCAGCTTTTCCATGCCGGCCTGCAACGCGTAGCGCGCCGCGGCGTAGGTCGCGTCGTAGGCTCGCGCGTCCTGGTAGACCTGAGTCAGGTTCTCCGCCGCTGCGGTGAGCGGCGCAAACGCGATCGAAACCGCAATCAGGAGTCGGTGGTTCATGGCGCTTTCTTCAGTAGACGGGCATGGCCGGATCGACGTCGCGCGCCCAGGCGTTCACGCCGCCGGCAAGGTTGTAGACCCGGCCGTGGCCCCGGGACTTGAGGAACAGCGCCACGCGCAGGCTGCGCGCGCCGTGGTGGCAGATGACCACGATCTCGCCCGCGCCGTCGAGCTCGCCGGCCCACGCCGGCACCTCGCGCATCGGCACGTTGCGCGACTCCTCGATCCTGCAGGTCTCGAATTCCCAGGGCTCGCGCACGTCGAGCAGCACCGGCTTGTCGCGCGCGGGATCCGCGAGCCATGCGGCGAGTTCGGCGGCGGAAAGGTTCTGCACGCGCGCTAGAAGCGGAAGCGCGGAGGCTGCTCCGCGTTGACCAGCGGGGCGAGCAGCGTGTCGAACAGCTCCACCGCGCGAAACGCACCGGGTGCGCTGCAGGTCACCAGGCGCGCTACCATCACCGGCGGCTCGCCCACCACCGCGAACAGCCGCCCGCCGGGGGCGAGCTGATCGAGCAGCGCGCGCGGCAGCACCGGCGTCGAGCCCGTGAGCACGATGGCGTCGTAGGGCGCGCGCGTCGGCCAGCCGCGCGCCGCGTCGCCGATTTCCAGCGTCACGTTGTCGGCGCCGTGGCGCTCGAGATTGCCGCGGCCGAAGGCGGCGAGTGCGGGCCGGATCTCCACCGAGTGCACGTGCCCAGCGCGATGCGCGAGTAGTGCCGTGAGGTAGCCGCTGCCGGTGCCGACTTCGAGGACGCGCTCGTGCTTGCGCGGCGCGAGCTCCTGCACGATGCGCGCCTCGATTTTCGGCGCCATCATCTTCTCGCCCTCGCCGATCGGGATCTCCATGTCGGCGAAGGCGAGCGTGCGGTAGGCGCCCGGCACAAAGTCCTCGCGCGGCACCGCGTAGAGCAGGTCGAGCACGGCCTGGTCCAGCACCTCCCAGGGGCGGATCTGCTGCTCAACCATATTGGCGCGTGCCTGATCGAAGTTCATGGCGCTTTCGGCATGCCGGTGGATCGGGCGGCTAGTTTACCAAAGCGCTTCACCCAGGCCGCGAGGTCGTCGAGGTAGGTGTAGATCACCGGAACGACGATCAGCGTCAGCAGGCTGGAGGTGATCACCCCGCCGATCACCGCTTGGCCCATCGGCGCGCGCTGCTCGCCCCCTTCGCCCAGGCCCGAGGCGAGCGGAATCATGCCGAAGATCATGGCGAGGGTGGTCATCAGGATCGGCCGCAGCCGCACTGAGCCCGCGCGTACCACCGCGGCGGCGCGCTCCATGCCCTCGCGGCGCGCCTGATTGACGAAGTCGATCAGCAAGATGGCGTTCTTGGTCACCAGCCCCATCAGCATGATGAAGCCGATGACCGAGAAGATGTTGAGCGTCGAGCGCGCAGCGAGCAACGCCAGCACCACGCCTATGAGCGAGAGCGGCAGCGAGGTCATGATCGCTACCGGTTGCAGGAAGCTGGCGAACTGGCTGGCGAGGATCAGGTAGATGAAGATCACGGCGAGCGCCAATGCCTGCGACGCGTAGAACAGGGTCTCCTCGATGTCCTTGCTCGAGCCGCCCATGCTGAAGCGGTAGCCCGGCGGCAGCGCGATACGCGACAGGCGCGCCTTGATCTCATTCGCGGCGTCGCCGGCGGGGCGTTCGAACACGTTGGCCGTTACCAGCACCTCGCGCAACTGCTCCTTGCGATTGATCTGCTGGGCACCCGCGCCTTCGCCGACGGCGACGATCTCGCGCAGCGCCACCATGCGCGGGCCGCCTCCCGGCTCGGTCTGGTTGGAGGCGAGCGGCACGCGCGCGAGGTCCGCCGCGCGCGAGCGGTCGGAGGGCGCAAGTCGCACCTGCACGTCGTAGTACTGGTCGTCCGGCCCGCGCCAGTTGCCCACCGCCTGCCCGGCGAGCAGCGGGCGCAGCGTCGTCGCGAGCTGCGCCACACCGATACCGAGATCGCTCGCCAGCTCGCGCTTGAGCACCACGGAGAACTGGGGTTTCGCCTCCTCCTCGCTCGATTCGATGTCCACGGCTCCGCGGACCTCGCGGATCGCGGCTGTTACCTGCTGTGCGAGGCTTGCGAGCACCCCGCGGTCCTGGCCGAGGATCGACACCTGCAGCGGCTTGCCGCTGGAGACAGCCTTGTAGGCGCCGATCTGCGTCAGCTCGATGCCGGCGATGCGCCCGAGCCTCTCGCGCACCGGCCGGGTGAGCGCCTCCTGCGACCGGCGGCGCTCGTGCCTCGGCACCAGCTGCACGAAGATGTTGACGCGGTGCTTGCCCAGCACCGTGCCGGTGTTCACCGTGGCATAGGTGTACTTCACCTCGGGAAATTCGCGCAGCGCGGCCTCCGCCTGCTCGGCCTTGGACTGCGTGAGCGCGAGCGAGGAGCCGACCGGGGTCTTGAACTGCACCTGCAGCTCCGAGAGGTCGGGCTCGGGCACGAACTCCGAGCCGAGGAATTTCAGCAGCGGAAAACTGGCGAAGAAGCTCGCCGCGGCGATGGCGAGCACCGTCTTGCGGTGCGCGAGGCTCCAGCCGAGCACGCGCTCGTATCCGGCCGAGAGGCGCCCCATCAAGCGATGGAACCAGGCGAGCAGCCTGCCGAGCGGCCCCTTGCCGAAGCGTCCCTCGGCCTCCGGATCGTGCCAGATCGAGGAGAGCATCGGGTCCAGCGTGAACGAGACGAACATCGAAATCAGCACCGCCGAGACGACCGTCAGGCCGAACTGGTGAAAGAACCGCCCGACGATGCCGCCCATGAAGCCCACCGGCAGGAACACGGCAACGATGGAGAAGGTGGTCGCGAGCACGGCGAGGCCGATCTCCTGCGTGGCCTCGAGCGCCGCGTTGTGGTGGTCCTTGCCCATGGCGACGTGGCGCACGATGTTCTCGCGCACCACGATGGCGTCGTCGATCAGCAGTCCCACCGAGAGCGAGAGCGCCATCAGCGTGAGCACGTTGAGGGTGAAGCCCTGCGCGTACATGAAGAGGAAGCTGCCGATCAGCGCGATCGGCAGCGTGAGCCCGGTGATCACCGTGCTGCGCCAGGAGGCGAGGAAAAGGAACACGATGGCGATGGTGAGGGCCGCGCCCTCAATCAACGTCGCGCGCACGTCCTTCACCGAATTGCGGATGCCGACGGAGGCATCGCGCACGATATCGAGCTTCACGTCGGCGGGCAGCAGGCCCTGCATCTCGCGCACCGCGCGCCGCACGCCGTCCACCACGGCGATGGTGTTCTCGCCCTGCGCTTTCACCACGTCGATGGACAGCGCCCGCTGCCCGTTGATCAGCGCGACGGTTTCTTCCTCCTGCTGGCCGTCCTCGATCTCCGCCACCTGGCCGAGCGTCACAGGCTTGCCGCCGCGCCGCGCGACGATCAGGTTTCTGAAATCCTGCGGCGAGTTGAGCCGCGCCTTGATCTGCACGATGCGCTCCTGGCTCGCGCTCGTGATCGCGCCCGCCGGCAGCTCCTGGTTCTCGGTGCGCAGTGCCTGGATCACCTGGTCGGCGCCCACCTTCTGCGCTTCCAGCGCCTCGAGATTCAGGTAGACCTTGATCTCGCGCTTCACCCCGCCGACCAGCGTAGCCTGGCCGACGCCGCCCACGTTCTCCAGGCGCTTCTTCACCACCTGGTCGGCGAGCGTGGTGAGCTCGCGCAGGCCCTGCGAGCGGGAAACCACCGCAACCGAGACGATGGGGAAATCGTCCGGGTTGAAGCGGCTCACCTTGGGCTCCTTGATCTCCTCGCGGAACGTTGCGCGCACGAGCGCCACTTTCTCGCGCACGTCCTGCGCCGCGAGCTTGGGCTCCACCGTCAGGTCGAACTCGACGATCACCAGCGAGCGGCCCTCGTAGGAGCGCGAAGACAGCGTCTTGATGCCGCTCACGGTGTTGACCGATTCCTCGATCTTGCGCGTCACCTCCTCCTCGACGTTTTCGGGGGAGGCGCCGGGGTATTCGGTGTCCACCACCACCACTGGGAAGCTCACGTCCGGGAACTGCTCCACCGGCAAGCGCGAGTAGGAGAAAACGCCCAGCACGAGGAGCGCGGCCATCATCATGGTCGCGAACACCGGGTTGTTGATGCTGACGCGCGTGAACCACATGGGTTCAGCCGCCTTTTAGCGGGAAGCTTCGGGCTGCGGGCCGGCGAGCCGCGCCGCGGTGCCTTCGCGCAGCGTGCCCAGGTTGGCGCGCACGATGCGATCGCCGGGCGCCAGCCCCTCGAGCACCTGCACCCGGTCGGCGGCATCGGCGGGGCCGATTGTCACGGCCTGGCGGCGCACGGCGCCGTCGACCAGCGCATAGACCGTGTTCCTGCCCAGTTCCTCGCGCACTGCGCTCGCCGGCACGACCAGCGCGCCCTCGATGCGCGCCAGGCTTACCGCGCCCTGCGCGAACAGGCCCGCGCGCAGCACGCCCTGCGGATTGTCGATGACCGCATAGACGTTGATCGAACGCGAGCCCGAGACCGTCGCCGGACTGATGCGGTCAATGCGGCCCTCGAAGCTCTGCTCGCCGAAGGCGTCGACGCGGAACGCGACCGGCTGCCCGACCCGCAGCCTGCCGATCTCGGTCGCGGGCACCGCGGCCTCCAGCTGCAGGCGCGACAGGTCGACGACCGAGACGACCTTGGCGTCGAGCGCCACGCGCTCGCCGGCCTGCGCGTGGCGCAGGGACACGATGCCGTCGAAGGGCGCCACCAGCACCGAGTCGCCGAGCGCCTTCTGCGCCACGACCAGCTCGGCCTCGGCGGCGCGCAGGCGCGCGACGGCGACGTCAAAGTTGCTCTGCACGTTGTCGTAAGCAGTCTGCGCGATGAAACCCTTCTCGAGCAGGGCTTTCTGCGTGGTGCGGTTCTTCGCTGCCCAGTCGAGCTGCGCATGCGCCGCGCTGACGTCGGCGCGGCGTGCGGCGACGCGCGCCTGCACCTCGGTCTGGTCGATGCGCGCGAGCACCTGGCCGCGCTTGACCGGCTCGCCTTCGCGCACCGGCACGGCAATTAGCTCGCCGGCGACCTTGGCCTTCACGGTGGCTTCGGTGAACGGCGTGAGCGAGCCGGTGAGCGGCAGCGTGCGCTCCAGCGTCCGCGGCTCGACGATGTAGAGATCCTGCGTGGTGAATTCGATGACTGCCTGCGATGCTCGCGTCGCCTCGGGTGCCTTGCGCTTCACGCCGGCGTAGCCGGCTATGGCGACGACGCAGACCGCGCCGATGGCCGCCAGCAGCTTGATCCTGCGGGTCATCGCATCACTCCGTTTTTGCGCGCAGGCTCTGGCCGAGCATGTCGAGGTGGGTTTCGAGGTAGCGCAGCGGATCGATCTTGTAGCTGGACTGGGGCTCGAGCGCGCTGCGCCACACCATCATCTGCAGCAGCGGCGCCGCGATGAGCAGCGCAGCCTGCTCCGCATCCAGCTTGCGGAATTCACCGCGGGCGATGCCCCGCTTCACGATGGCCGTGAGCACCGCGTGCCCGGGCTCGACTACCTCGGCAAGATAGAAGCGCACGAGCTCGGGGAAATTCCCGGACTCGCCGCATAGCAGCTTCGGGATGCCCGAGATGCGCGTCGCCCCGACCTTCTCCCACCAGCCGAAGATCAACATGCGCAGCAGCTCGAAACTGCTGCCCTGGAATTGCTCGAGAAAACCCTTCATTTCGGCGATCGGCGAGACGAGCCCCTCGCGCACCACCGCCTTGAAGAGCTCTTCCTTGTTCGCAAAGTAGAGGTACAGCGTGCCCTTCGAGACGCCGGCGCGCGCGGCAACGTCCTCAAGCCGCGTCGCCGCGAAGCCGCGTTCGACGAACAGCTCGAGCGCGGCGGCGGTAATTTCCTCGGGCCGCGCTTCCTTGCGGCGTGTCCAGCGGGGTTCGGACTTCGCGTTAGCAGTGGATGACATGCGGAGTTAGAAATAACTGAACGGTCAGTAATATAATGCCGCAGTGCAAAAAGGTCAAGCGGCGCAAACTATTGCCTACGCAGGGGTCCTGCGCCGGAGGGTCCGGCGCGGGTGAGA
>Ga0335084_10008632_pt1 | contig 10164 bp, 10 predicted proteins | sample Lox_Sample_44_FD_206721 | JGI IMG/M metagenome (GOLD analysis project Ga0335084, IMG submission 206721) | Soil microbial communities from Loxahatchee National Wildlife Refuge, Florida, United States - Lox_Sample_4.4 | ecosystem: Environmental > Terrestrial > Soil > Wetlands | place: USA... | reverse complement strand
GCCGGGGATGGCGCAGGTCACCGCCGTATGCGAGACGATCCACTTGAGGAAGTACTGCGCCCAGCTCCGCACGCCGATCTCCGCCGCCCAGCCGGGCAGCGGCTTGCCCTTCGTCTTGCCGAACAGCGCCCCTTCCGCGAACGGCCGGTTGGCGATCACGGCGACCTTCAGGTCCTTCGCGAGCGGCAGCAGGCGCTGCTCGGCCTCGTGTTCCGCCAGCGAATAGTTGATCTGCAGGAAGTCGTACTGGCCGGCTTTCAACGTGCGCTCGACCTCGGCGTAGGCGGAGGCGGTGTAGTGCGTGATGCCGATGTAGCGGACCTTGCCGTTGCCTTTCAGCTCTTTCAGGGTCCTGGTCTGGGTGGATACGTCGACGAGATTATGAATCTGCAACAGGTCCATCCGATCGACGCGCAGCCGGCGGAACGACTCCTCGATCTGCCGCAAGCCTTCGGCGCGGCCGCTCGTCCAGACCTTGGTCGCGACGAACAGCCGCTCGCGCAGGCCGAGCTCGGCGATCAGCTCGCCGGCGACCGATTCGCTCGAGCCGTACATCGGCGAGGAATCGACCACGTTGCCGTCGAGCAGCTTGAGCACCTGGCGCAGCTCCTGGCGCGCGGCGGCGTCGGCGCCGACGTCGAAGGTCTGCCACGTCCCCACGCCGATGACCGGTAGCTTCTCGCCCGTCGAGGGAATGTTTTTCACGTGAATCGTGTTCTTATCCGCAGAGAACGCGGGGGCAACGAAGCTCGCGCCCACCGCGGCGAGCAGCGCTCTTCTGCGCGAGTCCATCAGTTGATTCTATGCTGTGATAGCCTGAAGTTAAGCGTTTCCGCATTCGGCAAAGGAGATTCCCCGGATGAAACGTCGCGTGTTCCTTCTTGCAGTCTCGATCGCGGCCGCCTTCCCGGCGCTCGCGCAGAAAAAGCAGATGAAGATCGGCGTGGTCGGCTCGGGGCGCATCGGCTCGACGATCGGCGGCTTGTGGGCGAAAGCGGGACACGAGGTCATGTTCTCCGACCGCGATCCGGAGCAGGCGAAGCGCGCCGCCGAGGCGGCGGGCGGCAAGGCGCGCACCGGCAGCGTCGAGCAGGCGGTCGCGTTCGGCGAGGCGATCCTCATCGCCGTCCCGTACAAGGCGCTCCCCGACCTGCAGCAGCAGATCGGCGGCCAGCTCAAGGGCAAGGTGGTCGTCGACCCGAACAACCCGGTGCCCGCGCGCGACGGCGACATGGCCGTGGGCGCGAAGGAGAAGGGCGCCGCGGTCTCCACCGCCGCGCTGCTGCCGGGCGCGAAGCTGGTGCGCTCGTTCAATTCGTGGGGCTACATGGTGATGGCGCGCGAGGCGAACCGCCCCGCGCCGCGCATGGCGCTGCCGGTCGCGGCGGACGACCCGGCCGCGCTGAAAGTCGGCATGCAGCTCGTCTCGGACGCGGGCTTCGACCCGGTCGCCGCCGGCTCGCTCGCCGACTCGAAGGTCTATGACCTCGGCTCCGCGCTGTCGGGTCGCGTGCTGACGGCGCCGGAGCTGAAGCAGGCGCTGCAGCAGAAGCCCTGAAGCTTCTTTCCAGACTGGTGGCGCGCTTCGTCGATGCGAAGCCGGAAGAGGTCCGCGCGATGCTTTGGTCGTTCGCGTACTTCTTCTGCCTGCTGGCGGGCTACTACATCCTGCGGCCGCTGCGCGACGAGATGGGCGTCGCGGGCGGCGTGAGCAAGCTGCAGTGGCTGTTCACCGGCACGTTCCTCGTGATGCTGGCCGCGGTGCCGGTCTACGGCGCGCTGGTGGCGCGCGTGCCGCGGCGCCGCTTCATTCCGCTGGTCTATCACTTCTTCGTCGCCAACCTGGCGATCTTCTGGGTGCTGCTCTCGCTCGGGGTCGAGCGGCAGATCGTGGCGCGCGTGTTCTTCGTGTGGATCAGCGTGTTCGTGCTGTTCGCCGTCTCGGTGTTCTGGTCGTTCATGGCGGACGTGTGGCGCTCCGAGCAGGGCAAGCGCCTGTACGGCTTCATCGCCGCGGGCGGCAGCGCCGGCGCGCTCGCCGGCCCGGCGATCACCATCGGCCTCGCCAAGGCGCTCGGCACGGTCAACCTGCTGCTCGTCGCCGCGCTTCTCCTCGAGGCGGCGATCCTGTGCGCGGCGAGGCTGGAAGTCGAACAACGGGCGCCCGCCGAAAAGCAAGGCGTGATCGGCGGCGGCGCGATCAACGGGGTGCTCGAGGTGCTGCGCTCGCCCTACCTCGCCGGCATCACGCTCTGGGTGGCGCTGCTCTCGGTCGTCGCCACGTTCCTCTATTTCGAGCAGGCCGCCATCGTCGCCGCGGCCTCCGACGACCCGGCGGTGCGCACCCGCATCTTCGCCAGCGTGGACCTCGCGGTCGGCGTGCTCACGATTGCGGTGCAGTTCCTCGCCACCGGCAAGCTGATCGCGCGCTTCGGCGTGGGCCTCGCGCTCGCGCTGCTGCCGTTGGTCTTCGCCTCCGGCTTCGCGGTGCTCGCCGCCGCGCCGGTGCTGACGGTGGTGATCGCCTTCCAGGCGCTGCAGCGCACCGCCAACTTCGCCATCTCGAACCCGGCGCGCGAGGTGCTGTTCACGGTGGTGGAACGCGAGGAGAAATACAAGGCGAAGAACGTGATCGACATCGTCGCGGTGCGGGGCGCCGACGCGGCCGGCGGCTGGTTTTTCACCGCGCTGCGCTCCCTCGGCATGGACATCCGGGCCATTTCGCTCGCGGCCATCCTGGTCGCCGGCGCGTGCCTCGCGCTCGCGCTCGGTCTCGGGCGCGCGCAGGAGCGCCGCGCCGGTAAGCTATAGTACGAGCAGGCAGTACCACGGGGAGGGGAGCATGGGATTCTGGATTTTCCTGGGCATCATCGTCGCGCTGGCGGTCTGGGCGATCGCGATCTACAACGGCCTGGTCCAGCTGCGCAACCGCTTCAAGAACGCCTTCGCGCAGATCGACGTGCAGCTCAAGCGCCGCTACGACCTGATCCCGAACCTGGTCGAGACCGCGAAGGGCTACATCAAGCACGAGCGCGAGACGCTCGAGGCGGTCATCAAGGCCCGCAACCAGGCGGTCGCCGCGGCGAGCGCGGCGAGCGCCAACCCCGGCAACCCGGCCGCCATGCAGGGGCTGGGGCAGGCCGAGGGCGCGCTCACCGGCGTGCTCGGCCGCCTGTTCGCGCTCGCCGAGTCCTACCCGGACCTGAAGGCGAACCAGAACATGCTCGCGCTGCAGGAGGAGCTCTCCAGCACCGAGAACAAGGTCGCCTTCTCGCGCCAGGCCTACAACGACTCGGTGATGGAGTACAACACCAAGCGCGAGTCGTTCCCGGACAACATCTTCGCCGGGATGTTCGGCTTCGGCCCTGCCGAGCTGCTGCAGGCCACCGAGGCCCCCGAGGAGCGCAAGGCGCCGCAAGTGAAGTTCTAGTCCCGCCTTGGCGGCGGCCACGTTCTTCGAGCAGCAGCACCTCGCGCGACGAAACACGCGCGCCATGGTGTTGCTGTTCCTTCTCGCGGTGGTGGCGGTGGTCACCGCGGTCGACGTGATGCTCGGCTTCGTCTATCTCTGGAGCATGAGGGTGCACGTGCCGCAGGGAAGCCCGTTTCCGGGACTCGCGCAGCTCCTCGCGCTGGTGCCCGGCCGCGTCTACGCCTGGGGCGCCGTGTCGACCGCAGCGGTCATCTTTACCGTCAGCGCCGTCAGGATCGCGCGGCTCGGCGAAGGCGGCGCGGCCGTGGCAAAGATGGCGGGGGGGCGGCGCGTCAATCCCGCGAGCGCCGATCCGCTGGAGCGGCGCTTGCTCAACGTCATCGAGGAGATGGCGATCGCCTCCGGGGTACGCGTGCCGGCGGCCTACGTCATGGACGCGGAGCGCGGCATCAACGCCTTCGCCGCCGGCTGGGACGCTTCCACCGCCGTGATCGCGGTCACGCGCGGCACGCTCGAGACGCTGACGCGCGACGAGCTGCAAGGCGTGATCGGCCACGAGTTCAGCCATATCCTGAACGGCGACATCCGCCTGAACATCCGCATGATCGGCGTGCTGGCGGGCATCGTATTCATCGGCTCGATCGGCGGTTTCCTGCTGCGCAACACGCGCGGCTCCAGGGACGAGCGCGGCGCCGGCGCCGTCCTGCTGTTCGGGCTCGCGCTCTTCATCATCGGCTACATTGGCCTGTTCTTCGCGCGCCTCATCAAGGCGAAGGTGTCGCGCGAGCGGGAGTTCCTTGCCGACGCCTCGAGCGTGCAATTCACGCGCAACCCCGACGGCCTGGCGGGCGCGCTCGACCAGATCCGCGAGTCGGGCCGCGGGGGGCTGATCTCGAGCCGCGCCGCCGAGGAGCTTTCGCACACGTTCTTCGACGAGGCGATTCCGCTCGGCGGGCTGTTCGAGACCCATCCGCCGATCGACGAGCGCATCGAGCGCGTGAGCCCGGGGTTCCGGCGCGTGGATTACCGGGCGCGCCGCGCCGCGACCGCGCCGCGGGCGGACGCTCAGGCGACGCCGCCGAGGGAAAGCGACGCAGTCGCCGGCTTCGCGCCGCAGCAACCGGTGCCGCCGGCGGGGCGGCGCAGCGCCGACAACGGCATCGCGTGGGGACGCTCGGCGGGTGACAGCGCGAAGATGGTCGGCACCCTCCAGGCCGGGAAGGTCGACTACGCGGCGCGGCTGCTCGCCTCGCTGCCGGCCGCGTTGCGCGAAAGTCTGCGCGATGCGCAAGGCGCGAGCGCCGCGCTCGTCTCGCTCCTGCTCGCTCCCGCGGGGGACGTGCGGAGCGAGCAACTACGCGCCCTGGAGGCGGCGGGACTCGGCGGGATCGCCGGGCGCGCCGCCTCGGCCGCCGAGCTGACGCGCGCGCTGGGCCCCGCCTACCATCTGTCCGTGGTGGACCTCGCGCTGCCGGCGGTCAAGGCGGCCACACTGGAGCAGAAGAGGGAGCTGGTCGGCGCACTGGAAGTCGTGATCCATGCAGACCGGCGCGTATCCCTGCACGAGTTCGTCCTGCTCACTCTGATCCAGGACCAGGTCTCACTGAGCGGCAAGAAGCCGCCGGCCGCCGCGAGCAAGCTCGCCGAGATGCAGGCCGAAGCGGGCATCCTGCTCTCGCTCGTGGCGCACGCCGGAACGCGCGCGGACGCCACCGGATCGCGCGCGGAAGGCCTGGCGCTCGCGATGCGCGCCGGCGCCGCGGCCATGGGATTCGAGGCGCCGGCCGCCGTGGCGAGCCTGACTCTGGAGGCAGCCGACGCCGCGCTGCAGGCGCTGAAGCGCCTCGCACCGCTGCAGAAGGCGCTGCTGATCAAGGGCCTGTTCGCGGCGGTGCTCGCCGACGGGACCATCCGCGTGGTCGAGGCGGAGCTGATGCGCCTGGTCGGCGCGGTGCTCGACTGCCCGCTGCCGCCGCTGCTCGCGGAGATGGATCCGGCTGCGCTTGCGCAGTAACGCTAGTTCTTTTTCTTGGAGCTAAGGCGCTCAAGGATGCCGCGGCGGGTATCTTCCACCGCAGCCGCATGGGGACCGCCGAGCCTGGCGGCGCGGTCGATGAAGGGCAGGGCTTCGTCGTCGCGGTTCTGGTCGGACAGGGTCTGCGCGAGATTGTTCAGCACGACCGGGTTGTCCGGCGCGCGCCGCGCCGCGTCGCGCAGCACCCGCTCGGCGCGCGGCAGCTCGCCCTGCGCATGCAGCGTGTTGGCGAGGCCGATTTCCGCGTTGGTGTTTTCCGGCCAGCGTTTCAGGAAGGTCTCGTAGGCGGTGCGGGCATTTCGCACGTCGCCCGTGCGCTCCAGCGCGGCGACGGAGGAAAGCCAGGGGTCGGGCTGGGCTGTCGCCGGTATCCGCTCCGGCGGCACCGCCACCATCGCCCAGTAGCCGCTGCCCTTCCACATCAGCTCGTGGACGGGAAACGAAATCACCTGCCTCTCGATCGTTCCGGAGCGAAGCACCAGGTCGCCGGAGTCATAGTCGTAGCCGACGGCGACCGCGTAATGCCATGAGGTGAGGGGGCTCCAAACCCCCTGGTCGTACAGCACGATCACCGGATTCCCGGCTTCGATCTCGCGCAGCAGATCGAGGAACCGGGGAGCGAGCACGTAGGAAACGGTGCCGTGGCGCCGCGCCGCGGCGAGCATCTCGACCTGGAGGCTGCCCTTGCGCGCGGGAAGGTAGACCTGCGGCACGAGCTCCTCGGGGGTCACCTTGGCGCCGGCCGCGTCGAGCGCCATCGCAAGCGACGCCGGGCCGCATTCGAACTCCTCCTGCGGGAAGAAGGGGACCTGCTTGAGCTCCACCTTTTCGGACATGCCCCCCGGCAGGCCGCTGCGCAGCGTCGCGGTCTGGGGAAACATGCCCGCGCACCCCGACAGGAGCACGCTCAGACACAAAACGAAAACGCCCGCGAGGACGCGGGCGTTTCTTGCAGCGATGCGAGGCCCTAGCGCTTCCATGCCCACCAGACGACGCCGGCGATGATCAGGATGACCAGCACCCAGACCCACGCGTCGGTTCCGGCGGCCGGCAGCGACTGCACCTGGCCGGCGAGGTAGCGGACCTCTTCGTCGCTCATCGCCGCGACGCGGTCCTTGGCGGTGGCGGGGTTGACGCCGAGCGCGGCCAGCTGGCTCGCGACGTCCGAGCGCTCGACGAAGTTAAGGACGGTGCTGCGGTCGGTCTGCGAGCTCTGCTGCGTGACCTGCTCCGTGCCGATCATGCCCGCGTGCGCGATCTGGTACGGCGTCCAGATCATGAGGGCGACCAACAGACGGCACACTACTCCTGCAAAAGACGATTTCATGCGGTTCTCCAATTCTCCGTCAAAGTTAGCGTTTCCAAGCCCACCAAATCAAAGCGACGACGACGACCAGCAGCAAGATACCGGCCGCATCCGCGCCAGCGGGCGCAGCACTGATCCGGTCGGCAAGGGAGCGCACCTCGTCGTCGCTCAGCGCCGCGACCCGCGCCCTGGCAGCGGCGGGGTCGATACCGAACGCCTGCAACTCGCGCGCGACGTCGGCGCGGGCGAGCAGCACGAGGACCGCGGCCCGGTCGGGCTGCGCGGCATCGCCGGTCGAGATCAGGCCTGCGTGCGCGGGCAGGGCCGCGTTGCAGAGGGCGAGGCAGATCAGTGCGCGACAGAGCGCTCGTGCCCAGGTCTTGGTCATCGGTACGCCGGAGAAGGAGATGGACTGAATGAGGACTGAGGTGAGGTGAGTGCGGGCCGCGAGCCGCGACCGCGAGCCCAATCTAGCCGCGACCCTCCCGCGCGTCAAGAATCGGCTACGCGAACGCTTGCGCAAGCCTTTCGTAGGAGCGCAGGCGCGACGCGTAATCGCCGGTGATGGTGAGCACCATCACTTCATCGGCACCGTAGCGCTCGGCCATCGCCTCGATCTCGCGCCGACAGGTCTGCGGACCGCCGATCACCGCGCGCGCGCGTTGCTCGCTGACGTAGCGGCTCTCCTCCGCGGAGTAGTGGTGGCGCGCCGCCTCCTCCGCAGTGGGCACGGGAGAATCGATGTTGAGCGCCATGTGCAGCCGGCGCAGGTCGATCGGCTGCGCCAGCCGCCCGGCGTCCGCGTCGTCCTCGCCGCAGATCGCGAAGGTGCAGACGATGACCTGCGGCCGGCTGCGGCCTGCCACGGGCTGGAAGGTTTCGCGATAGCGCCTGGCGACCGCATCGCCGCCGCGCGGATTGATGAAGTGCGCGAACGCGAACGCGAGGCCGAGCTGCGCCGCGAGCTCGCCGCTGTAGCCCGAGGAGCCGAGCAGCCAGACCTCCGGCGCGCCGCGTGTCTCGGGCTGCGCGCGCAGCCGCTTGAGGGGGTGGCCGTCGGGCAGCGAACCCTCGAGCACGCCCACCAGCTCCCACACCAGCTCGGGAAAGCGCTCGGCGTCCGGAAAATGCCCGCCGGCCACCGCGCGCGCGGTCGCCGCGTCGCCTCCCGGCGCGCGCCCGATGCCGAGGTCGATCCGGCCGGGGTAGAGCGCCTCGAGCATGCGGAAGGTCTCCGCGGTGCGAAACGCGCTGTAGTACGGAAGGAGCACGCCGCCCGTGCCGACCCGCATGCGCCTCGTCTCGGCGCCGAGGCGCGCGAGCAGCACTTCCGGGCACGGATCGGCGAGCGCGGCGATCGCGTGGTGCTCCGCGAGCCAGTAGCGGTGGTAGCCGAGCTCCTCGGCGCGCCGGGCGAGCGCGAGCGTTTCCGCCACCGCGCGCGCCGGTTCATGCCCGCTGATGACCGGCGACTGGTCCAGTACGGAGAGCCTCATGGAGCGCCGATCTTATTGCAGCCCCAGTTCGTCGCCGCCGAGCGACAGAGAAACACCTGCCCCATCAAGGCAGTTGCGCCGCAATAGTCGGCGCTCGTCGTCTCAAGGCGACACTTCGGAAGAAGCACTGCTGCCGCTTTTCCAGCTAACTCGTTGTCGCATAGGGAAAAGGGTACGTTGGCACGGTGGTTGCAATGTATCGCTCCCATGCAGCATCACGTGAAGCACGAGGTCTACAGCGCCGCCCAGGTCATCGTCGGCCTCGCGATCGTGGCGCTGGTGATGGTCGGCATCGGCGGGACCATCTACAAGATCATCTCGCCCGAGGGCTGGATCACGCAGGCTTTCGGCCGCAGCCTGTCGGCCGGCGCAGCGGCGCTCGGCTCGCTCGTCCTCATCGCCGGCCTCGCCTGGTTCTCGCGCGGCTGGGCCTCGCCGCGCACCCGCAACCGCCACGCCGACCTGATGGTCTACACCTTCGCCGCGGCGGGCATGTTCTACCTGGTCAAGCTCTGGCTGAGAGGGACCTTCTGATCGGCTGAGCGTTTCCAACAAACAAGCGTCTCCTCCCCGGGCCCGTCCTTCCCCCCTACAGGCGGGCCCTTTTTTTTGCAGACGCGCTGCTAGACCGCGATCGGCGCCTTGATCGCCGCGTGCGGCTCGTAGGCCTCGAGCGTGAAGTCCTCGAACTTGAACGCGAACAGGTCCTTTACCGCCGGATTGAGGCGCATGCGCGGGAAGGGACGCGGCGCGCGCGAGAGCTGCTCGCGCGCCTGCTCGAGGTGATTCAGGTAGAGGTGCGCGTCGCCGAGCGTAAGCACGAACTCGCCGGGTTCGAGGTTGCTGACCTGCGCAACCATGAGGGTGAGCAATGCGTAGGAGGCGATGTTGAACGGCACGCCGAGGAACACGTCGGCGCTGCGCTGGTACATCTGGCAGGACAGCCGGCCCTCGGCGACATAGAACTGGAACAACGCATGGCAGGGCGGCAGCGCCATGCGATCGACGTCGGCCGGGTTCCAGGCCGTGACCATATGCCTGCGCGAATCCGGCTTGGCCTGGATACTTGAAAGAACAGCCTTGATCTGGTCGATCTCACCGCCGCCGGGCGTTCGCCAGTGGCGCCACTGGTAGCCGTAGACCGGCCCGAGCTCGCCGTTCTCGTCCGCCCACTCGTCCCAGATCGTCACGCCGCGCTCCTGCAGCCACTTCACGTTGGTGTCGCCGCGCAGGAACCACAGCAGCTCGTAGACGATGGACTTGAGGTGCAGCTTCTTGGTGGTGAGCAGCGGGAAACTCTCGCCCAGGCCGAAGCGCATCTGGCGGCCGAACACCGACAGCGTGCCGGTGCCGGTGCGGTCGGACTTGCGCGCGCCGCGCTCGAGCAGCTCCTCCAGCAGGTCCAGGTACTGCTGCTCGCCGGGGTTCATATTGCAATCATCGCAAATAATTCGCGGCCGCTTTGAAAGCGGTCGTCGGGATTCTTCGCCAGCAGGCGGTCGAGGATCGGCTGGTAGCCGGCCAACTGCGCCGGCAGGCGCGGGATCGGCGCGTGCACGTGCGCATTCACCAGCTCGGCGACGTGCACGTTGTCGAACAGCTTGCGGCCGGTCAGCATTTCCCAGAACACCACGCCGAGGCCGTAGAGGTCCGAGCGCGCATCCACGGGCTTTCCGAGGCACTGCTCGGGGCTCATGTAGCGCGGCGTGGCGAGGAGCTGGCCGGCGGCGGTGAGCGACGCGGCGTTGGCGTCGAGGTCCTTGGCGAGGCCGAAGTCCACGATCACCGGCCGACCGTCGGGCCGGAACAGGATGTTGGCGGGTTTCAGGTCGCGGTGCACGATGCCCTGCGCATGGATCGCGTCCAGCGCACGCCCGACCTGCGAGGCGATGCG
>Ga0335084_10008631_pt1 | contig 10164 bp, 9 predicted proteins | sample Lox_Sample_44_FD_206721 | JGI IMG/M metagenome (GOLD analysis project Ga0335084, IMG submission 206721) | Soil microbial communities from Loxahatchee National Wildlife Refuge, Florida, United States - Lox_Sample_4.4 | ecosystem: Environmental > Terrestrial > Soil > Wetlands | place: USA: Florida... | reverse complement strand
GTGTTGTCGAACGTCGACCTCGGCCGGGATGCCGGCGGGGTACTGACCGAGCCAGATGCGTTCCATCAGCCAATCTCCGGGTGTGAGTGCACTGCGCAGATTCTTGCCCCACCCGCGCCGCGCGCAATGATCGCGATCAAGGTATCTATCAAGCACACGGTTCGCGACCACGCGACCGTCCGCGTCGCGCAACTCGATCAGCGCCGAGTGGTTGAATTCGTCGCTCGAAAGGGCTGACCGTCCGCGCTGTCGGCGCAATGGTGATCGGCATGATGACGCGCACGGCGCGTGGCCATACAGCACGGTCCTTGCGCACGGATCGTGCGGAAACCGCGTGTTTTCTCCTGATCGCGCTGGCCGCGGTCGCGCGCGTTGGCGGAGCGCTTTTGATGCCGGCGCAGACCGTCGCCGCGGTCCTTGTATCCGCGGCATTGTGGTCGAGCTGCTCCGCTCTCTATGCCGTTCGCTATTGGCCCATCCTCACACGTCCGCGCCTGGACGGACGGCCCGGCTGACGGTCGACTACGGCATCGTCAGGCTGACGCACCAGGACGCCGGCTTCTGAACTCCAGCGGCTCGCTCAACCTGCTTCACGCGAACAGGTATTCCATCCCAGGACGCTGTAAAGCGGGCAGGAACGCAAGACACCCGTGGCGAGTAAAACGATGCCGATGTACGCCCATGGCCCGAGCGTCTGGCTGACCGCAAGCCCGACGAGAACCAACCCGACGAGAATGCGCGCGAGGCGATCGACGGATCCGACATTGACTTTCATAGCGTGCTCCTTGGATTGTTGAAGCGGAAGTATTCAGAATAGAAAGTGCGGGTGCGTCAGGCGTTGACGCATGTCAACGCCCGCTGAATCAGGAACACGCAAGGCGCGTCTCGCGCACCCCGAGCTTCTTCAGCAGCCAACCGAGCGGACAGGCGTTCGTGAAGCCGTATTGAAGGAGATTCGCGCCCACGAATGCGGTGAACCCGAGAAACCAGGGCGAGACGAACAGCGGGCTGCCGGCCACTCCGAGCAGGAGCGACAACAGGATCATGGTCCCGGCAAAGATGTGGACATAACGGTCGACGGTCATGGCGGTTTCCTTTTCGTGTAGTCGGCAATCAGGTTTGGGGAGCAGGTGACGTCGTCGCTGCGGTCGGCGCGGACTCGCTCGTAGCGGATCGGAGGGCTTTGTGGTTCACGGCGTAGTAGAGAACCGGAATCACCACCAAGGTCAGCAGCGTCGACACCAGGATGCCGAACAGCAGGCTGATCGCCAGGCCGTTGAAGATCGGATCGTCGAGGATGAAGACGGCGCCCAACATGGCGGCCGCCGCCGTGAGCACGATCGGTTTGGCGCGCGTGGCGGCGGCATCGATCGTCGCCCGTTCGAGGTTCGCGCCCTCGGCGAGCCGCTGGTGGATGAAGTCGACCAGCAGGATCGAATTGCGCACGATGATGCCGGCCAGGGCGATCATGCCGATCATCGACGTGGCGGTGAACTGGCTGCCGAGCAAAGCATGGCCCGGCAACACGCCGATGATGGTGAGCGGGATCGGCGCCATGATGACGAGCGGCGTGACATACGAACGGAACTGCGCCACCACGAGCAGGTAGATGAGCACGAGCCCGACGGCGTACGCGATGCCCATGTCGCGGAAGGTCTCGTAGGTGATCTGCCACTCGCCGTCCCACTTCAAGCCGAACGTGCGATAGCGGTCCTGCGGCTGGGCGATGAAGTGCTCTTCGAGGGGAAAGCCGTCCGCGGCTGCACGTTGCCGGACCGCGCTGCGCATCGCGAACATGCCATACAGCGGCGAGTCGGTCTTGCCCGGACCGCCCGCCACGTCGCCGACCACGTAGACGACCGGTTGCAGATCCTTGCGATAGATGACCGGTTCGGCGGGCAGGTGCACCGGCTGCACCAGTTCGGCCAGTGCGACCTCGTAGGTGCGTCCCTTGTCGTCGACGCCGCGCAAGCGGAGCTTGAGCACATCGTCGAGACGGCCCATGCGCTCGGGTGACAGCGCGATGCGCACCGGCACGGCATATTTGCTCTGCCCGTCGTGCAGCGGCGTGATGTCTTCGCCGGCCAACGCGAGGCGCGCCGTGCGTGCGACGTCGGTCACCGGGATTCCGTACAGAGCGGCCTTGACTGCATCGACGCGCAAGACCACGCGTTCGGCTGCATCGAGCGTGCTGTCATCGACCGCCACCAGGTCGGGCGTCGACTCGAACACCTGACGCACCGCGCGTGCGACCTTCACCTGTGCGGCGTAGTCCGGGCCATAGATCTCGGCGACGATCGGCGAGAGCACGGGCGGACCCGGCGGCACTTCGACCACCTTGATGTCGGCGCGGTGGCGGCGCGCGATCGGCTCCAGCCGCCGTGCCACGTCCTGTGCGATCTCGTGGCTCTTCCGGCTGCGCGCGTGTTTGTCGACCAGATCGACCTGGATGTCGCCCACTTCGCCGCCGGAGCGCAGGTAGTACTGGCGCACCAGGCCGTTGAAGTTGATCGGCGAAGCCAGTCCTGCATATGCCTGCAGGTCCGTCACCTCCGGCGTTACGGCAATCTCGGCGGCAAGGTCGCGCAGCGCCGCCGCGGTCGCTTCGACTGCGGAGCCGGTCGGCATGTCGACCACGACCTGGAACTCGCTCTTGTTGTCGAACGGCAGCATCTTGAGCACGACCAGCTTCAGCGGCACCAACGCCACCGCGACGGCGATCGCGCCGACGATGCCGAGCGCCAGCTTGCGGCGGTTGCCGCGCCCTGCGTCGCCCTGCAGAAACGGCGTCATCACACGCGCGAACAGACGCGCCAGGAGCAGCGAGAGCTTGTCGGCGCCGGAGACCGCGGCGTGTGCCGGTGCGTGATGGCGGTGCAGGAGCCGCAATGCAAGCCACGGTGTGACCACGAACGCGATCGCGAGCGACAGCAGCATGCCCATCGACGAGTTGATCGGGATCGGTGCCATGTACGGGCCCATCAGGCCGCTCACGAAGGCCATCGGCAAAAGCGCGGCGATCACGGTGAGCGTGGCGAGGATCGTCGGGCCGCCGACCTCGTCGACCGCGCGCGCGATGACGTCGTCCGCCGGTACATCGTCGCGCATGCCACGACGATGAATGTTCTCCACCACGACGATGGCGTCGTCGACCAGGATGCCGATGGAGAAGATGAGCGCGAACAGCGAGACGCGATTCAGCGTGAAGCCCCAGGCCCACGAAGCGAACAGCGTCGTCGCAAGCGTCAGCACCACGGCGGACCCGACGACGATCGCCTCGCGCCGGCCCAGCGTCATCCACACGAGCGCAACCACCGACAGCGTCGCGAAGACGAGCTTCTGGATCAGCTTGTTCGCCTTTTCCCGCGCCGTGTCGCCGTAGTTGCGCGTGACGATGACGCGCGTGTCGTCGGGGATCACGCTGCCCCTGAGCTGCTCGACTCGAGCCAGCAGCGCATCGGCAACGCTGGACGCGTTTTCGCCGGCTTTCTTCGAGATCGCGATGGTCACGGCCGGGTATTCGCTGTACGCCCGCACGCCCGCAGCGTCATGTGTGACTTCGCCGTACCAGGCGAAGCGCACCGGCACGTCGGCGCCTGCCGTGACGCGCGCCACGTCGGCCAGATACACCGGAAGCCGATCGTGCACGCCGACGATCAGTTGCGCCACGTCGTTCGCCGTGGCGAAGAACTCGCCGGTGCGCACCTCGACCGTGCGATTGCCGCCGAGAAGCTGACCCGCCGGCGCGGAGGCATTGGTCGCGCGCAGCGCATGTTCGATGTCCGTCACGGTGATGCGATGTGCGGCAAGCCGCTCCGGATCGAGCGTCACCCGTACCACGTCGTCGGGGCCGCCGAACGTCTGCACTTCGCGCGTGCCGTTGACGCGCTTAAGCTCGATCTCGAGCGCGTGCGCGACCTTCTGCAGCTGCGCCGCCGTCGTATCGGCGCGCGTGCCGTGCAGGGTTAGCGTGACGATGGGGACATCGTCGATGCCCTTGGGCTTGACGATCGGATCGCCGACTCCGAGGTGCGCCGGCACCCAGTCGCGGTTGGCCATCAGCGTGTCGTGCAGGCGCACGAGCGCGGCGATGCGGTCTTCGCCCACCTTGAACTGCACCGTGAGAACCGCCAGCCCGGGACGCGTGACGGAGAACACGTGGTCGATGCCGCTGATCTGCGAGACGACCTGCTCGGCCGGCACGGTGACGAGGTTGTGCACGTCTTCGGTCGACGCGGCCGGAAACGGAATGAAGACGTTCGCCATCGTGACGTTGATCTGCGGCTCCTCCTCTTTCGGCGTTACGAGCACAGCGAAAACGCCCAGCAACAGGCCGAAGATCGCGAGCAGCGGAGTGAGCTGCGAGCCGAGGAACGCCCGCGCAATCCGCCCGGAAACGCCGAGGCCGGCTGACGTTTGTGGCATCGCTGTTCGGGTTGTCATCGCGCGATCCTCAGCGTGCGGCGACGGTCCCGGCGAGCTGCACCCGCTCGCCCGCGTCGAGTCCGGCGAGCACCTCGACCCAGCCTGCACTGGACGTCTCGCCCGTGCGGATCTGGCGCAAGCGTGGCTGACCGTCGCTACCGATCACGTACGTTGCGGTGAGCTCGCCCCGACGGACCACGGCGTCGACGGGCATCACGAGGCGCTTCACGCTGCCGGTGGGCAGCACGACCTTGGCAGCAGTGCCTGGTACCACACTCGCCGGAACGCTGGCAGGCAGATCGGCACGCACTTGGGTCGAAAGCAGGCGTGCGTCTGCGGCGGGCAGGACCGTGACGTGCGTCGCGACGACCGTTTGACCGAGCGTCGGCAGAACGACCTCCGCCTGCGGCACCTGGGCGATGCGCGGCAGGACGAACTGCGGCACGCTCGCGACCGCGCGCAGCGCCGCTGGATCGTGCACTTCGATCAGCGGCTTGCCGGGGGAGGCGAGCTCACCCAACTCGGCCAGCCGGCGCGTGACGATGCCGTCGAGCGGGGAACGCACGTCGGCAAAGCTGCGTGCCGTCGCCGCCTGGGTGGCGCTTGCACGCGCCATCTGCACCGCTGCTTGCGCACTCTTCAGATCGGCATCGGCCTTGTCGAGCGCCGACTGGCTGACGAACTTGCTGTCGACCAGCCTGGCGGTGCGTTCGTGGTTGAGCTTGGCCTGCGCGAGCTGCGCTTCGGCTTGCGCGACGCCGGCGGCGCCCGCTGCGACCTGCGCGTCGGTTTCGCGCGCGTCGATGCGCACCAGCACCTGGCCGCGCTTCACGCGGTCGCCCGCATCCACGTAGTAGTGCGTCACGTTGCCGGCGATCTGCGCGGAGACCGTGGCCGCACGCACGGCTTCGATCACTGCATCGGCGGCGTAGACATCGGCCACCTCGCGCAGCTCGACGGTCGCGATCCCGGCCCGGCGTGGCGCCTGCTCATCGGCGCGCACGCTCCCGGAATGCCTGTTCGTCTGTGTCGCCGCTAGCGCTCCCGCGATCAGCGCAGCGCCGAGGGCTGCCACCAAGAGCTTGTTTCGCATCGTCCTCACCTGGCATTGGTTTTTCTCTTCGCAACGTTAGGGCGCGCAGCCCACCACGTCGGCCACCCAGGTTGCACTGCGCTTCAGACCGCGGCGAGCACGCGCTGCAACCGCTCCCGCACTTCGGCGGCGATCGCGCCGACTTCCGGCCTGTCCACCAGTTCCAGTACGGCGTTCGGATCCATGATCTCGACCTGCACCGTGTCGGCTGCGTCCTGGCGCACCACCACATTGCAGGGAAGAAGCAGGCCGATCGAAGGCTCCGCTGCCAGCGCACGCTGGGCGAACCGCGGGTTGCAGGCGCCCAGGATCCGGTATGGCGGCACGTCGACGCCGAGCTTCTTCTTCAGCGTCGCCTGCACGTCGATCTCGGTCAGCACGCCGAAGCCTTCCTTCTGCAGTTCCTCGGTCACGCGGGCAAGCGCCGCATCGAATGCAAGCGGCACCGTCTTGCCGAATCCGTACTTCGTGTTCACGTCGTGCTCCTTCATACCGTCTCGGGCTCACGCGTCTTCCTGGCCTTGAGCTTGGTGATGCCGAGAGCACCCATGACGTACTTTTCGTAGATCGGTTCGGAATTGCCCTTCTTCATCTTGCGGATGAAGTACTTCTCGAACGCAACCTTGGCGACGTGCACCCATTTGCCCTGGCTGAACCAGTTGACGTTGCGCGGCGGAATCTGGGGCAATGCGACGAAAGCGATGCCGCTGTCGCCGAGATCGGCCAGGCACACCGCGTTCCAGGTGGCCTTGTGAGTCGCGGGCCGGCCGGCGATGGCATCGCGAATGTTGTGCGCGGTCGCGGTGACCATCGACTCGATCATGTAGCCGGTCTTTGGCGCACCGGTGGGAACCGGGGTCGCTTCGACCGGAGGAATCGCGACGCACACGCCGACCGCATAGACGTTGCGATATTTCGGGTTGCGTTGATGCTCGTCGATGAGGATGAAGCCGCGCGGGTTGGTGAGGCCCTCGATGCCGAACACGGCATCCACGCCCTTGAAGGCCGGCAGCATCATCGAGTGCTTGAAGGGCAGGGTGTGCTCTTTCTTCGGCTGGCCGTTTTCGTCGTGTTCGGTGACGAACATCTGCCCCGCCTCGACCTTCGTCACCTTGGCGTTGGTGATCCACCTGATATGCCGCTCGCGCAGCAGCGACTCCAGCATGCCCTTCGAATCGCCGACGCCGCCGAGGCCAAGGTGGCCGATATACGGCTCGCTGGTGACGAACGTCATCGGCACCTTGTCCCGTATCCGGCGCCGCCGCAGGTCCGTCTCCATGATGAAAGCGAACTCGTACGCGGGCCCGAAGCACGAGGCACCCTGCACGGCGCCAACCACGATCGGCCCGGGATCGTTGACAAACGTGTGCCACTTGGCCGCGGCCGCCTCGGCATGAGCGACGTGGCACACCGATGCCGTGTGGCCATTGGGCCCGAGGCCGGGTACTTCGTCGAACGCAAGCTTCGGGCCGGTAGCGATCACGAGATAGTCGTACGTGATATGGGTGCCGTCGAGCAACTCGACCCGGTTGTCTGCCGGATGAACGCGCTTCACGCCGCGCGGGTCGTAGATGATGTTCTTGCGCTCCAGGTACGGCGCGATTGGAAACTCGACCTGGTCGCGCTCGCGCCAATTGACGGCGAGCCACGGATTGGAGGGCACGAACTGAAACGTGTTGCCCAGCCCGATCACGGTGACCCGGTCATCTGCGCCGAGCATCTCGCGCAATTCGTATGCCATCGGCAAACCGCCGATCCCCGCGCCCATCACGATCACGTGTGCCATGGTTCTCGCTCCTGACCGACTGTGTTCCGTCCCTATGAATTGGCGCGCACCCACGCGATGAAGCTGCGCGCATCCATTGCGCCGGAGATGCGCGCCGCCTCGGTGCCGTTCCTGAAGATCGCGAAGGTAGGAATGCCGCGAATGCGATGGTGTTGCGCGGCTTCCGGCTCTTCGTCGGTGTTGACCTTGATCAACCGGTATGCCGGCTCCAGCTCGCGCGCGGCTTGCTCGAAAACCGGTGCCATGACCCGGCACGGAGCACACCACGATGCCCAGAAGTCGACCAGGACCGGCACGTCCGACCTGGCTATGTGGCGCTCGAGCGAAGCGGCGCGCAGCGCGTGCGGGTGGGACGCGAAGAGCGCGTTGCCGCAGTCGCCGCACACTGCGTCCCGCGACCGTTCGGCCACGACTCGATTGACGGTGTCGCAATGCGCGCAGACCACGTGAACGCGGTCGGTGTCAGTGTCGGTGTCCATGCACTCTCCATTCGGATGCCTCGCAGCGGAGATGCCGCGGCCATGCGCGAAGGGTGCCCCGCCTTCCGGTCCCGGTCTGCAACCTGGGTTACGCTGCCGCCAACGCAGCAACCAGCCCGCGCAGACGCCTTGATCCATGACAACGACGAGCGAAGAACAACAGCGGATCCGGGATCGACTGCTGCAGCAGTTCCCCATCTTCGCCGACCTGCCTGAACCGCGCTTGACGCAGGTGCTCGAGCAATCGCAGCTGCGCCAAGTCGCGGCCGGCGGCACGATGTTCGAGTCGAACCTGCCGTGCACCGGTTTTCCGCTCGTGCTCGAGGGCAGCGTGCGCGTGGCCAAGATGGCCCCGACGGGGCGCGAAATCGTTCTCTATCGCGTTGCGCCGGGGGAAGGCTGCATCCTCGCGGGCAGCTGCCTGCTCGGCAACAGCGACTACTCAGCGACTGCTCTTGCGGAAGACGACGTCACCGTGCTCGTGATTCCACCGCCGCTGTTCCAGGAACTGCTGCTGCATCATGAGCCGTTTCGTCGCTTCGTATTCGATATGTACGGCGCACGCCTGGGCGAGGTGATGGAGTTGCTCGAAGAAGTCGCCTTCCGCAGGCTCGACACGCGGCTGGCGCAACTGCTGATTCACCGCGGACCGGTGATCCAGGCCACCCATCAGAGTATCGCCGACGAGTTGGGCAGCGTGCGTGTGTTCGTCAGCCGGTTGTTGCGCAACTTCGAACAACGCGGCTGGGTGAAGCTGGAGCGCGAGAAGGTGACCGTCACCGACCTGCAGGGGTTGGCGCAGTTTGCGAAGGGCTGACGCTTCGGCGGGGACCGCGGACGCGTCTTGCGCTATCTCAACAACCCAGGACGAAGTAACGCATATCGTGGTGGCACCGCAGAACGAAGGAGTGGAAGATGGTTCGCAGTGCTGGAGGAAAGCGCGTCACCGGGCGCGACATGACGAAGTCGCTCGTCAAATCGCACGTCGACGCGCAGACGGGGCGCCACGCAACGCCGTTGCAGGTCGCGAATGCGCCCAAGGTGGCGCAGGCGCGGCCGCGCCGGGTGCGCAAGGCCGCCAAGGTGCTGCCGAAGCTGTAATCCACCGATGGCGCAGCAGGCGCTTCAACCTACCCTCGACGTCGACTCGCCCTGCGATGTCTGGCTCGCAGCAGCGGCCTCCGCAACCTTGCGCAGCAGGGGCGCCCACCACATGCCGGGCGGAAAGCGCTCCGAGAGACGCACGATGACTGTGCCAAGGTCCGGCGATACGTAGATGTGCTGCCCGAGCACGCCCATCGCGAAGAAGTCGTGCCGGTCGGAGTCGAGGCGATGGCCCCACCAGAACCTCTTGTAGTAGATGCGGCCGCTCGACAGGAACTTTCCCCAGGGGCGCCGACGGTAGTACCGGAACCATTCTGAATCGGTGCGTACCGCGTCCGGCGACGTGCTCGCTTCGACCCATCCTGCGGGCAACAGACGCCGGCCTTGCCATGACCCGCGTTGCAGATAGAGCTGGCCGAACTTCGCCAGATCGCGCGCCGTGGCGGTCAATCCGCTTTCGAGATGCTCGACCGCATCGGTGCCGTCTTGGTCGACCATCATGCTCGCGGATCCTTCGGCGCCGAGCGGATTCCAGAGCTGCGTCTGCAACCACTCAGTGACGGACATGCCTGTCGCGCGTTCGAGCAGCAGCGAAACGAGCAACGGATGCCAGTCGTTGTAGTGAAAGAACTCAGCGACCGGATCGCTCACCCTGCAGCCGAGCAATGTGCGCCGAAGGTGCGCGCCATAGTAGGTGCGCGGTTCGTCGTCCCACGGCAAGGGGCCCTCGATGAAACCGATGCCCGAGCGCATCTCGAGCAGATGCGCCAAGCTCAGCGCGCTGGCCCGCGGGTCCTCGAGTTCCGGCAACCATTTTCCAATCCGGCGCTCGAGCGAGTCGATCGCACCGCTGCCGACAGCCAGACCGACGAGCGCCGAGGCGACCGACTTCGTCACCGAAAAGCATCGATGCGGTCGCTCGATGCGTCCCCCGTTCGCGTAGTGCTCCCACACACAGCGGCCATTCACGAGCACCACGAATGCCGTGGTTCCGGTTTGAGCCAGCAGCGTCGGCAGCGTAACGGGACGCGTGTCCGGACGAACCGCGAGCAACAGTTGCTCGAGCGCCGCCGGCTTGTTTGCGTGTTCGAGCGCGATCGGCGCCGGGCTCGGCGCAAGCGGTCGTTGCGGCAACCTTGCGTGATCTTCGCTCGTCGGCCGATTGAAGAGCACGTAGCGCCCAAGGTAGGTCGAGGCGATCGAGCGGAGCAAGGAGTTGGGCTCGCTGCGCTTTGATGTAGCGGTGGCGTAGGGCGGTATCAGGAAGAATACGCTGC
>Ga0335084_10008630_pt1 | contig 10164 bp, 9 predicted proteins | sample Lox_Sample_44_FD_206721 | JGI IMG/M metagenome (GOLD analysis project Ga0335084, IMG submission 206721) | Soil microbial communities from Loxahatchee National Wildlife Refuge, Florida, United States - Lox_Sample_4.4 | ecosystem: Environmental > Terrestrial > Soil > Wetlands | place: USA: Florida... | reverse complement strand
GGATGTCATCTATGTCTCGTCTTTTACTCCTTTCGGTGTCACCTTTAAGAAACAGACGAAAGAGTTCGGGCTGAAGCCCAAGGAATGGCATTTCACCCATTTTGATAAATCTTTTTCCGGAGCTTTGGGAAAAGATGCCAACTATGTGACGGGCGAGCATCAATGGCTTCCCGGAATGCCCTACGGCGATTTGAAGAAGTGGCACGCGATCCTGAACGAAGCCAAGATCGACCCTGAGGAGTATCTCGACGTTTCCCTCCACTACGGCGCCCTTGAAGTGGCGGAAGTTGGGATTCAAAAAGCGGAGTCCTTGAAACCGGATGATTTAATGAAGGCGTTGAAAGAGGTTAACTTCGTCGGCATTATGGGACCGATGTATTTCGACCAGACCAAAGGCCATTCCTTCTTTAAGCAGATGGCCGCTCAGTACATCGACGGGAAGTATTACATTATTTCGCCGATGAAGTATGCAACCCATAAACATGTTTATCCGAACCCGGCACCGTAAGCCATGTCAGTTGATAGTGTCAAGGCAAGATAAGGTAAGGCAGATGTAAGTTAGGGAGATAGGGGGGTAGGGTGATAGGGAGACGAACAACATCCTCCCCAACTCCTCAATCCCCGATCTCCCCATCGGTTTCATTAAGAGAACAGGATGCTGACGATTGTCATCCAGCTGATCTTAGCGGGAGTGCTCCAAGGCGGCACCTATGCCCTGGCCGCCTTCGGGCTCTCCCTGATCTTTTGCATTGCAGAGGTGTTGAACATCACCCACGGAGAGTTTCTCATGCTGGGGGGACTGGTCACTTATATCCTCTTTTCGACCACGGGCTGGAACCCCTTCGTGATTCTTCTCATCGTGATTCCTCTCTTCATCTTCGTTGGGGTGGTTTATCAAAAGGCGTTTATCAAACCCATTCTCAATCGGCCTCCCCGGCAGCTCTTTTTCTCATCCATTGTTGTGACCGTTGGGATTGCAACGGCCATCGAGGATACAACCTCCTTTATCTGGGGACCGACGGTGAAAGGGGTTTCCTATGCCATGCCTGCCTTCACGGCAGGCGGGGTTGTGATTTCTTCACTGCGCCTCACGATCCTGCTCCTGATCATCGCACTGACCGTGTTTCTCCATTTCTATCTGAAGAAGACTTTTCTGGGAAAGGCGATCAGGGCGATTCTTCAGAATCGTGAGGGGGCCATGGTGATCGGGATCAACGTCCCCCGGGTGATTACCTTTGTTTTCGGGATTGCCATCGGGCTGGCCGCGGTCGCGGGGGTCTTTTATGTCCTTCAGTTTACGATCGGTCCTTACATCGGCCTTCCTTTGACGATCCGGTATGTCGCCATCGTGATGCTGGGAGGGTCGGGAAGCCTGATTGGCTCCCTGGTTGGAGGGTTGATCCTGGGAGTGGCCGAGACCTTTGCGGGCTTTTTTCTCGGAGCCCATTGGTCGCTTGCCGTCGCCTTTTTCGCATTGGTTCTGGTCCTACTCTTGAAACCCGAGGGGTTGTTCAAACATGTTTAAGAAATGGTTTACTCCCTTTAGCGGATTCTGGATACTGATACTGGCAGTCATTTTGCTCCTGCCTAAATTCATCGATCCGTATTGGGTGGTATTTCTTCTTCTTCTCTTCATGTATATCGGTATTGGAGCCAGCTTTAATATCACGGCGGGCTACCTGGGCTATGTCAATTTGGGCCATTATGTCTTTTTTGGAATAAGCGCCTACGGGTTTTCAATCCTTTATGCCAAGGGAGTCCCCTTCGTCTTCTGCTTGGCGACCGGCGTGTTGGTGACGCTGATTTTTGCCACGCTCATTAGCTACCCGTTTTTGAGGTTAAAAGGTGGATACTTTGCGCTGGCGAATTTTGGATTGATCAAGCTGTTCGAGCTGGTTGCGGGGAGCCTTCGCAGCTTCACCGGAGGGACCCAGGGGATTACCTTGCCTCCTGGATACCGGCCTTTTCAGACCTACTATATTTTTCTTGCGGTCAGTTTGCTCACCGTGGTCGTTTGTTACTGGATTCCGAAGTCTAAATTCGGTCTCGCCCTTTTCAGCATTCGAGAGGACGAGGAGGTGGCGGCAGCCTTTGGGATCCATGTGAACAGGAACAAGATGGCTGCCTATATTCTCAGTTCTATCTTTCCCGCCCTTCTCGGGGGAACCTACGCTTGGTACGCGGCCTTTATCGATCCGGAAGTTGTTTTCGGTACGGATAAGGCGCTCCTTCCTGTGACCATGGTGATGCTCGGGGGAACCGGGACCTTTCTCGGGCCGATTATGGGGGGCATCTTCATGATGATTATTGAAGAATTTCTCTGGACTTCCATGTGGCTCCCGGTTTGGATAAAATCCTTGCACCTGACGATGCTCGGCCTGATCCTTGCGGCTGTTGGAATTTTTTCTCCGGGAGGGCTCGTGACGCTTTCCCCCTTCGTAAAGTTCTTCACCTGGGTGGGACTGGGTCGGTTCTTGGGTGCCTCCCACAAGTCGCTAAAACTGGATGGCACATAGTCTCCCCGATCCACCCTACCCGTGGTGAGAGGTTCCCTCGTATCCCTTGGCGTATTTTGCTGGATACCTATCTCCCGCCATCTTAAATTCCACTGATCCCAAAGGAGGGTTTTGATCATCCCAGACAGACTAAAGGGGCATCGATCAACACACCGAGGGCAAGACGCAGAGGGCGGATTAGTTTCGAAAAATTGTCCCTCTGTGTCGGTAGAAATTCTGTCATTAGGAGCAAAGACTTTGGGGTAAGAGTCGGATTTTACTTGACAAAGGCGCTGTTTATTGATAAATATACTATAAAAGTGGTTTTCCCGACAAAGCTAAACCCTTCGTGAGAAGGGGACGGAAAGCGGCGGGTCCCGCGATGGGCGGGACGGCCGAGCTGCCGAAGGTTGGTTCTTTTGGTGGCTCGGCTTTTTTGTTTGTCATGCTTCCACTCAGACAAGGTATCCTTGCTGGGCGATGAGGCGGAAATGAGGTGAATCGTATGGTTAGAATTATATCTCTTTTGATTTTAGTATTTTTTTCCACGCCCTCCTTTGGGGCAACCATTTATCAGTGGGTGGATGCTAAAGGAGCTTACAATTTTACTGACGATTATGAAAAAGTCCCTTCAGCCTATCGCAATCAGGTTCATTCGAGAAAGATGGAGGATATCCCACAGATAGGCCTTCCACGCCTCCCTTCAACCTCAGCGCCTGCTCCTCGAATAGAAGAAGTCGAAAAAGATATTCTGGGCCTGGGAGAGGAATGGTGGAGAGAAAAGGTGAATCCGTGGGAAAAACAGTTAGAGGAAGCCTCAGAAAATTACAAGGCTACGAACAAAGAGATCCTGGATGAATCGGATAACTTGATCCTGAGGAGGTATGGAAGTCATCAACAGTTTAAATCCACTATTTTAGGGATGTCCAGAATCAGAGAGGAGAGGGCGCAATACGAGGCAAAAGTCAAGGAAGCTGAGGAGGTGCTGGAGAAAATTTCAAGAGAGGCTCAAGAATTAGGAGCTGACCCCGGCTGGCTGGGAGGTGCCTCCACATCTGGTCAAAGGACTTTCCTGAGCACAGCAGAGATGGATACCGGCGGGGGAGATGAAGCATGGTGGAGGGAGAGGGCGCTCGCCCAGAGGGAACAAGTGAAGGAGGCCGTTGAGAGTTACGAGAAAGTATATAACGAATATAGCAAGGAGGCCGAAAAATTAGGTCCTTCCAGGTTTGGAGGATTGAGTCTAACTCAATACCAGTTCACCTCGAACAGGCTGGAAACCTTGAGGAGTGAAATGGTTAGATATCGGTATCAAATCAACGAGGCTACTGAAAAGTTAAAAAGAATTCTGACGGAGGCAGAAGAATCCAAAGTCGACCCAGATTGGCTTAAATAACCTAACATATCGACCCAATGACCACGCTTTCAATACATCTGAAAGTGGCGTCCATTGCCAGGAGCCACAGGAGGGTACGACTCGATGAAAATTACCCAATCGAAAATCATTTTAAACAAGGCGGATGCGGACCGCATTTTTAGCATGGCCAGAACGATGTGGGAGTCTTACGCCGAAAGCTTCGTTTATCCGGAAGGCTGGAAAGTCCGGCGTGACCCATCGGATAATGGGAGTAGTGTTGCAGGGCGCCATCCTGCCACCGGGATCGAATTGACGATCAGGGCATATTATGACAATGCCATAGACCCACCGGAGGTTCTTTTCCTCGTAAGCCGCTACCCCCTGGGGAAGGCCCCTAAATTCACTGCCGATCTTAAAGGCGATTTGGAATATGAGGCCAAGAGGAATTTGGGGCCCGAATACTCCGTTTCGGCAGCCTATACGAAATCCCCTCCGTTTGAAGAAATTGAACTCACGATCAAAAAAATGACCCAATGAGCCTCTTGGTCCGATGGGGTTAGATAAAAAAGGAAGGGTCGGTTGTCCGGATGAGTCGGGTTGCCGCTTTCCGATTGGCCAATGAGGAGAGTTCATCCGTTGATGCGGCGATGGTCGCTTTCTGATCAAGGATTAGAAACATTCTTTTTGGGTCGACCTCTTGTGACAGGCACCTCCCATGTGATATTATTTGCCAAAATTCCTTCTTCATTTGAAGGAATCAAGACTTCGGGAGGTTTCTGTGACCCATGCGATTTCTATCTTACCGGATTTCTGCACAGGTTGTCAGTCCTGCGAAATGATTTGCAGCCTTTCTCATGAGGGAGTCTCCAGTCCTGCATTCTCTCGAATTCAGATCAAGAAATGGCCGGAAATCTGTGTTTGTATGCCCATTGTCTGCCAGCAATGCCAGGATCCTCCCTGCATGGCAATTTGTCCCACTGGTGCGCGAAAGCGCATCGTTGCAACTGGGGCGGTGATCACCGATACAAAGTGGTGTGTGGGCTGTAAGTCTTGTATTTATGCGTGCCCGTATGGCTCGCCCGTGGTTCACCCCGGTATTCAAAAGACCATCACGTGTGACCTCTGCGATGGCAAACCCCTCTGCACGGAAGTCTGCACAGCGGGAGCACTTTCCTACTCCGATGACAAATTTGCGATCGAGAAGAAACTGGCCTTTGCCCAAAAGGTCGCCTCTCTTGCAAGGCTGAAATAAAACCGAGGCTCACTACAGGATGAACGGCTGGAGGGGAAAAAGACTGTGCATTGATCTCGGCTTGCAGAGGTCCTGGGTCGAGGAAATCCCTGTTGATGAACTGGAATCATACTTAGGGGGAAGAGGACTCAACGCAGCTTATTTTCTAAAGAATGTAGATAAGTCGACGACAACATCTTCATCGCAAAGCACAATCTCCCTGAGTGTAGGCCCCCTATCAGGAACCGTTGCAGCCTGCTCAGGCTGGACGAGTATCTCGGTTTTCTCTGGCTCAAACGCTCCCAGTTATGAACACGTCAGTATGCCGGGCCACTGGGGCCCGCAACTGAAATTTTGCGGCTTCGATCAACTCGTCATTCAGGGGAAGTCAGAGCGGCCAGTCTACATCGTTGTCGATGGCAAGAATGTTCGTTTTAAAGATGGCAAGCCTCTCTGGGGAAAAAACATAGAAGAAACCGTAGTCGGGATTCAGGAAGCAGAGGGCCAAAACACCCAGATTCTTTCCATCGGGCCAGCGGGTGAAAGACTTGTCCGCTTTGCCAACGTCACCAACGGACTTTCCTGGACGGCCGATCATATCGGATTAGGATATGCTTTCGGATCTAAGAATTTAAAAGCTATTGCAGCCCGGGGAGATAAACCCGTCACCCTTGATCAATCGGATCGCTTTCTTAGACTCTGTCTCGATCTTCGGGAGCGGATCTACCGAGATCAAAAATCCACTCAACTCGGGGGAGCCGGCTCCTTCTTCTTTCTCGGCCAGAATGGCGGAGGTCTCGGCATCAAGAATTACACCGAATGGAGTTCCAGTGACTTTGAAAAAAGTTGGAAAATAGAATATCTGAAAGAACATCTCTTCGGATGCGAAGGATGTTTTTCTTGCCCGATTCATTGTGGCCGCATCTCCCATATAAACGGGGATGTTTTTGGAGGAACTCATCTCGAGAGTGCTTGGAGTCTAGGACCGAGAATCGGAATCTTCGATTGGGCGAAGACCCTGAGAATTCTGCGTATCTGCCAAATGCAGGGACTTGACCCCTCGGCAGTGGGTTCCCTCGTGGCGTGGCTGATGGATTGTTATGAAAAAAGAATTTTTTCGATTCGAGAGTTAGGGCTGGCAGAATGTCCTTGGGGTAGTGAAGCAACAGTCGTAAGTGTCCTGGAACGGATCATGGAGGGAGAAGAAGGGGGAGAGATTCTTCGGGAAGGAAGTCTCGGTGCGGCCAGAGCATTGAAAAAAGGGTTAGAATTCGTGCCCCATTTTTGCGGGATGGATCTTCCAGTACGGGATCCCCGATCTTCTGCGGAATATACCCATAGCCGTGCCTTCTTCCCGGGGGAATGGGATTACCTCCAAAGCTTTACTCCTGGCACTCCGTTATCTTCTTCAGTCCCTTCGGAGGCAGAGGATAACAAGATCGTTGAAAAGATATCGGGCCTGGAAAAACTCCGGGTGTTGGCCGACCTAAATTCCATATGCCCTCTGGTAGTTGCCCGACTCCCGTTAATTACCGGCATCGATGTCGGAAACCTTTTGTTGGCAGCAACGGGGTCCTTTGGCGATGTCCAGACTCTAAGAGCGGCAGTGGATCGGACCATGCACGCCGAGAAGACTCTCATGGAAGAGAACCAGGGAGGAGGACCGGATCCTTTTCCCGTCCGGTTTTTCGAAAATGGATTGGAAAGGAACAACCTACAGAAGAAGATTAAGGACTACAACCGATGCACGAAATCCCCTGTTTGAAAGAGGAGGTCGAGCGATGACGCCTTTTCATCCTCAGGGTTAAATAAAAAAGGATGGATCGGTGCTCCGGATGAGGTGCCTGGCTGTCTTTCGGGTAGCCAGTGTGGAAAGTTCCTCCAGAGATCCGGCGTGAAGGGCCTTCGCAGGGCAAACATTAACACAAGCAGGTGATAGTCCTTCTTCTAGTCGCTCGAGACAAAAGTTACACTTCTGCATCTTCCCGTTTTTTCCGAACTGAGGAATTCCAAAGGGACAGGCCATCAGGCACATTTTACATCCGATGCAAAGATTCTGGTCCACGGTGACCAGGCCATCTTCCGGCCGTTTATGAATTGCGTGCGTAGGGCAGACTTCTTTACAGGCGGGCGTTCCACAGTGCATGCAGGACATAGAGAAGTTTGCCAGCCGAACGTCGGGATAGCTGCCTGTCTCAAGGGTCATGACCCTCCGCCAATAGACCGTCTCGTCGAGGACGGCATGATGAGCCTTGCACGCCACCACGCAGGAATAACAAGAAGTACATCGCGTCAGATCGAGATAAAATCCTTTTTGCATGGGTTCACTCCTAGCCAAACGATTCTTTTTATCTTTTCACTGCTTTTTGATTTTGATCTACTCCGAACTCCTGTACGGAACGGTTTGACACCGTTCCCTACCGAACTATTCTTTTCTCACCTGACACCTCAATGACTTGAAGCCAGGAAATCCGGAGATCGGGTCCAGGTAGTCGGGTTCAATCAGAAGGTTGACATCTGCCTCCGGAATGCTATGAAATATATGAACGACCCCCGGCAGGACCGTTTCAGTCAGGTTCGACTTAACCCGGATCTTTGCCCTCGGCGTCTCCAGCTGGACCCACTCTTCGTGACCGATCCCCCGGTCTGAGGCATCCGAAGGATTCATATCGAGAAGGGGATCCTTCCTCAATTCCTGGCACCACGGAACATTATGCATCTCTGAATGAATGAACATCGGGAGCCTCGACCCGGTATTGAGTATCAAAGGATAAGCCGAAGCATTGGAAGAGGCATCAAGATACTGGGGCGCCCTGTAGAGGGGCAGCTCATCGAATCCGGCCTGTTTCAAGATGGTTGAAGTGATCTCCATTTTGCGAGAGGGAGTAGGAAATCCGTTCTTCTCATACTTCTTGTACCCCGGCTTCAGCGGGTTCCGAACGGTCGTCCCCGCTGGATACTTTCGAAGCTCTTCAGCCGTATAACCCGAGGGAGCCATCAGTTCATCCACCGCCGAATTAATATCCCCATTCCAAAAGAGTTCACCCATGCCCAGATGTTTCGCGATGCCGCAGATGATATCGAAATCCGAGCGCGACTCTCCCACAGGATCAATGACGGGGGAAGTTAACATGAGATATTTTGAATTCCAATGTTTCAACTCTGATCGTTCAAAGGAAGTTGCGGCTGGCAGGACAAGGTCCATAAACTGGCAGGTGTCCGTGAAGAAGATATCGGCGTTGACGAGAAAGTCGAGACTCAAGAGCGATTCCTTGAGGAAATCCGACCCCGGCCACATTCGATAATTTGCACCGAAGCCGATGAAGGCCTTGAGAGCATAAGGTTTGCCGGACCGGATCTGAAAGGGAATCATCATGGACTGACCTTCGGGATCGTAGTAGCGACACCAGACAGGGAAGCGGTCCTCACCCACCCGAGGAGGAAGATCTTTCAATCGGTCTACCAGACGCACCTTTTCTTCGTTCGTGGGGGCTCCGCTCCAGTTATGAACGTAAGTGTGGGGCTCCACAAAGTTTCCTCCTGGCACGTCGAAGTTGCCGGTTAACCCTGGCAGGAGCACGAGGGCCCGATGATTCTGAAAGCCGTTGATATGGTGCGTGGTCGGAGAGGCGCTGGTCATCAATGACGCAGGCTTCGTGGTCCCGTAGAGTCTTGCCGCTTCCTCGATCTTTGCTCTCGGAACGCCGGTCATCGCCTCAGCCCACTCTAACGAAAGCTCCTCCACATAGTTCGACAATTCATCAAAGCCGACCGTCCACCGCTCCACAAAAGATCGATCGTAAAGACCTTCCTCGATCAGAACTTTGATCATCCCCAGCGCGAGTGCCCCATCCGTTCCCGGACGGAGCTGGAGGTGAAGGTCGGCCTTTTCTGCAAAAGCCGAGACCCTGGGGTCCACAGCGATGATCTTCATTCCTTTCTCTTTTTGATCAAGGAGATGTCTCGCCAGGGTAGCATTCGTGAAGAACGGATTTGAGGACCACGCAAGAAAACAACGGGTCCGAGGAAGGTCGGGAGCGCCGAAGTAACCGTAAGTGACCTTTGCGGCGACAGTGGGGGACGAGTTGCAAGTGCTCGATTCCGTACAAAAGTTGGGCGAACCAAAAGCGATGGCAAGGCGCTGTAGAAATGGGCGGTACCACTTTGGATAACCTGCAAAGAAGACCGTGGACTCCGCACCGTATTGATTCCGAATTCCCGTCAACCGGGAAGCGATTACAGAGAAGGCCTCCTCCCAAGAAATCCGTTCCCAGTTCTTGCTCCCCCGGTCTCCCCTCTGGATCATCGGGTATTTTAGTCGATTCTTTGCGTAGACATATTGGCGACTCGCCGCTCCTTTGGAGCAGAGCGTTCCCTGATTGGCAGGATGCTCGGGCATCCCTTCCACGTCAACCAGATCCCCGTGTTCCACGTGGGCATTGATGCCGCAATGGCTATGAGGATTGCAGATCGAACAAAAAGTTTTCAGGATAGGCATCTTGTCACCTCGGTCATCTTCATTTGAATGAGCGGTCCTTTATCAACTATCAACAACAGGTCTGAGATTTACATCCTTACTTTTAAGATAGAAACCCTGCCTTGGCAACTTTTTTTTGAGTCCCGTGATTCATTCTTTCTCACTTGACAGAGTACTCCTTCTTTCTTATATTCGGTCAGTACAAAGGCGTGCTTCTGTCTTTTTTGCGCTTGCAAGGCATAAAATGAATATGCTATAGAATGGACGAGCATACCGACAAGAAGTTTGGAAATTCAAAGGCGATATTCTTCGGTTGTGACGTTCGTGAAATTTAAGACCAGCGGAGGAGAATTATGGCAGAGAAAAAGAAAAAACCCGGAAAACGAGATGGAGGAGAAAAGACGCTGATACGAGATATCAGCTTCTGCGGCGTGCCTGAGAATGGTTCCAACGCCTCCATGGTCGATGTCAAGGATGGCAAGATCATCCGCATCCGCCCGATGCACTACGACTGGAAGTACGATCCTAAGAAAGATATGAACCCCTGGAAGATGGAAGTGCGGGGCAAGACCTTCGAGCCCAGCATGAAAACCCTGATCCCGCC
>Ga0335084_10008629_pt1 | contig 10164 bp, 10 predicted proteins | sample Lox_Sample_44_FD_206721 | JGI IMG/M metagenome (GOLD analysis project Ga0335084, IMG submission 206721) | Soil microbial communities from Loxahatchee National Wildlife Refuge, Florida, United States - Lox_Sample_4.4 | ecosystem: Environmental > Terrestrial > Soil > Wetlands | place: USA... | reverse complement strand
ACGCCGAGGGTGCGGAGGGCGCCCTCGAGCGCCGCGCGGTCCACGCCGAGGTCGAGCGCCGCCGCGAGGAACATGTCGCCGGCGATGCCGCCCACGGGCTCGAGGAGGAGCAGGCTTCCGCTCGGCGTCACGGTCACCCCCGCGCGATGAGGCCGGCCACGAAGGCCGCCCCGAACCCGTTGTCGACGTTCACCACCGCCACGTTCGGCGCGCAGCTGTCGAGCATGGCGAGGAGCGGCGTGAGCCCGCCGAGGTGGGCTCCGTACCCGACCGAGGTGGGCACGCCGATCACCGGCCGGCCCACGAGGCCGCCGACCACCGAGGGCAGGGCGCCCTCCATGCCCGCCACCACCACGACCGCCCTCGCCCGCGAGAGATCCTCGCGCCGCGCCAGGACCCGGTGGAGGCCTGCGACGCCCACGTCGTAGACGCGGATGGCCTCGACGCCCATCACGTCGAGCGTCACCACCGCCTCCTCGCACACCGGCACGTCGCTCGTGCCGGCGCAGCAGACCGCCACGGGCCCCAGGGCCGGCACGTCCATGCGGCCGCGCCGGAGGGTGCGCGAGACCGGATCGTAGACGCTGCCCTTCACCGCCCGTCTCACCGGGCCGGCCTTGTCGGCCGAGAGGCGGGTGACGAGGAGCGGGCCCCTCGCCGCGATGCGCCTCGCGATGGCGGCGATCTGGGCCGCCGTCTTCGACTCGGCGAGGACCACCTCGGGCACGCCGACCCGGAGGGCCCGGTGCGTGTCGAGCGTGGCGAGGTCGCCGAGGCGCTCGAAGGGCGCACCCTTCAGGCGCTGCACGGCGGCGTCCACCGAGGTCCGGTCGGAGCGGACGGCCTCGAGCAGCCGTCGCAGGGTGCGCTCGTCCATGCGCCTTCCTACTCCAACTCGAGGTGCGCGAGCAGCCGGGCGATCTTCTCCGGCTCGGGCATCACCAGGATGAGGCCCTCGAGCGCCCCCGCCTCGCCGGCCCAGGTGAACCGGGTGGCGAGAGCCACCGATCCGGAGTGGGCCACGAGGCGCTCCACGCAGAGGCGACCGCTGCCGCGGGCGAACGTGGGCACCGAGAGGAGGAGCTTCTGGCCCACGAGGGTGCCCACCGCCGAGACGAACGCGCTCCCGACGATGTTGCCCGACTCCATGAGCGCGCTCTCGGCCATGCCGCTCCAGGGCCCCGACGGCGGGAAGCCCAGGATGGCGGCCAGCGTCTCGGCGTCGCGCTCGGGCAGGGCGAGCAGGAGGTCGCCGGTGAGCGCGCCCTCGAGCTTCACGCCCACCGCCACGAGGTCCTGCCCCATCGATCCCAGGAAGTCGGCGATCGCCCCCGGCCCCGCGCCGATCCAGGCCTCCGGCACGTCCATCTGGATCTGCCGGCCGGTGAGCTTGCCGAGCGCGCTGATGGCCCGGCCGCAACCGATCGAGGCCAGCTCCTGGAGCGCGTCCACCTCGCGCGGGCCGAAGGGCAGGGAGCTCACCGGGAACTCATGCCGCGAGCAGCCTCGGGACGTCGAGGATGAAGACCGGACGGCCGGAGCCGAGGACGGTGACCGCGGAGAGGCCGGGAACCGCGTCGAGCGGCTGGGCGAGCGGCTTCAGCACCGCCTCCTGCTGGCCCAGGAGGGCGTCCACCGCGAGGCCGATGCGCCCCTCGGCCCCCTCCGCCACGACCACGGCGCGCTCGTCGCCCCCGTCGCCCGGGAGGCCCAGGAGTCGCGTGAGGTCGTGCACCGGCACGAGCTCGCCGTCGTAGGCCAGGACCGGTGCGCCCCGGGTGCGGTCGAGGCGGGAGAGCCCCACCTGCGCCGCCCCGTGCACCTTGGCGATGGGGAGCCCCAGGATCTCCTCGCCCACCCGCACGAGCAGGACCGGCTGCACCGCCACGGTGAGCGGGAGCCGGAAGACCACCCTGGCGCCCTGGCCCAGGCTGCTCTCGAGCTCGAGGGCGCCCCCCATGGACTCGACCGTCTTCCTCACCGCGTCGAGCCCGACGCCCCGGCCGGACACGTCGGTCACGGTCTCGGCGGTGGAGACGCCCGGCAGGGTGGCGAGGAGCAGCGCTTCACGGTCTGTGAGCGCCGCGACCTCCGAGGCGGTGTGCGCTCCGCGCGCCACCGCGGCCGCGCGCAGCTTCGTCGGATCCATGCCCTTGCCGTCGTCGCCGAACTCCACGATCACCCGGTCGCGCTCGCGGCGGGCGTGCACCGTGAGCCGGCCGGTGGCGGGCTTACCGGCGAGGAGCCGGAGGTGCGGCGCCTCGATGCCGTGGTCGACGGCGTTCCTGAGCACGTGCAGGAACGGGTCGGCGAGCTCCTCCAGGATGGCCCGGTCGAGCTCGATCTCGGCGCCGCGAACGTCCACGTCCACCTGCTTGCCCAGCCGGCGCGCCACGTCGCGGGCGGCCCGGGGCAGGCGCTCGGTGACGAGCGCGAGCGGCGTCATGCGCACGGCCATCACCTTGTCGTGGAGGTCCTTCACGATGGCGTGCAGGCGGTCCACGCCCTCGTCGAGCGGCGCGCGCGAGGCGACCGGCAGGGTCTTCCCGATCTCGCGGATGCGGGCGGTGGCGAGGATGAGCTCGCCCACCGCGTCGAGGAAGGCGTCCAGGATCTCCGTCCGGACGCGCACGGTCCGGGACCCCTCGCCCTCGGCCTTCTGCCCGGCGGCGGCCGGCGCCGGTGCGCTCGCCGGCGCCTGGGCCTGGGGCAGCTCGGCCGCGCGCAGCACCACCCCGGCGATGTCCGAGATCTGGGAGAGGGCCCGCTCGAGCGTCTGCAGGGTCTCGGGCGTCTCGAGGAACACCGTGAGCTTCTTGCCCGGGATGCGGCCCGCCCTGAGCTCGTCCTGCGACGGCGCCGAGCCGGTGACCGTCCCGAGGGACGAGAGCTTCTTCACCACGAGGAAGCCGCGCACCGCCGGCACCGGGCAGCTGCCCGCGATCTCCACCTGCGCCTCGACGCGGCGCACGGTCCGGGCCGCGGGCTCGGGGCGCGGCGGCTCGGGTCGGGCCGGGACCGCGCGGACCGGCTCGGCCTGGAGATCGACGGCGCCGGCGTCCCGGGCCTCGACCTCTCCCGGCCCTGGCCGCTCGGGGGCCACCGAGGGGCGCATGGGCTCGGGCTCGGCCGCCAGGCGCGGCTCCGGCCGGCGCCGCGTGGCGTCGATGAGCCTCCCCTGCAGGGCGAGGTCCGGCGACGGGTTCGTCCCGGCGGCGGCCGCCTGGACCATGACCACGAGCGCGTCTCCTGCGGCGAGCAGGAGGTCCACCGCCGCGGCGTCGAGCCGGCCCGGGTCCTTGCGGAAGACGTCGACGAGGTCCTCGACCTGGTGCGCGAAGGCGGTGATGCCCTCGAGCTGCATCGAGCCGGCCATGCCCTTCACGCTGTGGGCGTGTCGGAACATGGAGTCGATGGCCTGGGCCATGCCCGGGCCGCCGCTCGCCTTGGCCTTTTCCAGGCGGACGAGGTCGCCCGAGAAGCCGGCCAGGTGCTCGCCTGCCTCGGCGACGAAGAGCGAAAGGTACTTCGTGAGGTCGAGCGCCACGGTCGGTCACCGCGCCCGGCGCCAGGCGGAGCGGGCGACCCGCGCCATCAGGCGTCGCCCAGCACCTTCTTCACGACCGAGAGGACGTCCTCGGACTTGAAGGGCTTCACGATGAAGTCGCTCGCGCCGGCCTCGATGGCCTCCATGACGAGCGACTCCTGCCCGAGCGCGCTGCACATGACGATCACGGCCTTCGCGTCGGACTTGATGATCTCGCGGGTGGCCTCGATGCCGCTCTTGAACGGCATCACGATGTCCATGGTGGTGAGGTCGGGCTTCAGCTCCTTGAACTTCTCCACCGCCTCGAGCCCGTTCGCGGCCTCGCCCACGACCTCGAACCCGGACCCCGAGAAGATGTCCTTGATCATGTTGCGCATGAAGATCGCGTCGTCGACGATCAGGACTCTCTTCGCCATGTGACGGGTTCCCTCCGCGGAAGCCCTGCGAAATTACCACCGGTTTCGCGCCCGCGCCAAGGCTCGACCGCGCGCACACCCCCGCACCCGTACCCGTCGTCCCATCGGGCGGCCCCCTCCCGATCAGGCCGCCCCGAAGAGCTTCGACGCCTCCTCGGCGAGGGGCCCCGCCGCGAGCAGCGTCACCGCTCCGGCACTTCCCGGCGCCACGCCCCGCACCACACCGGCGCCGTCCTCCCGCGGGTCGTCGAAGGGCTCCACGCCCACCACGCCGCCGATGAGGAGGCCCAGGGCACGCTTCCCCTGGTCGAGGATGAGCACCTGGCCGCCCAGCGGCTCGAGCGGCTGCGGCGCGAGGCCCACGAGCGGCGCGAGGTCCACGACGGCCACCACCCGCCCGCGGAGGTTCATGGCGCCCCGCACGGCGTCCGGACAGCGCGGCACGCGGGCGAAGGGCGGCTGGGGGACCACCACCTCGCGCACGGCCTCGAGCGGGAGGGCGAAGCGCTCGCTCCCGACCCGGAACACCACGTGTCGCAAGGCAGCTCCTAGAGCTTGAACCGCGAGACCACGGTCTGCAGCTCGAGCGAGAGGTTCGTGAGCTCCTGGGCGGCGCTGGCCATGCCCGCCACCGCCGCGGTCTGCTCGCTCGTCACCTTGCGCACCTGCTCGGTGGAGCTCGCGTTCGAGCTCGCCACGTCCGAGATGTGGTCCATCGCCTGGACCATGTCGGCGGAGCCCTTCAGCTGGTCGCGCGCGGCCTGGGAGATGACGCCCACCTTGTCGGCGCCGTTGGCGGCGATCTTGGCGATGTCGGCGAGGGTGCGGATGATCGCGTTCAGGTCCTCGCGCCCGTCGCCGAGCTCCGAGACCGACTCCTTCATGGTCTCGACCACCTTGGCGGCGCGGCCGGAGATGTCCGCGGCGAGCGACGAGATCTGCTCGGCCGAGCGCCCCGCGGACTCGGCGAGCTTGCGGACCTCCTCGGCCACGACGGCGAAGCCGCGGCCGTACTCGCCGGCGCGGGCCGCCTCGATCGTGGCGTTCAGCGCGAGGAGGTTCGTCTGGTTGGCCACCTGGGTGATGGCCTCGACGATCTTGGAGATCTCCTTCGTGCGCTCGCCGAAGGCGAACACCTGCTCGCTCGCCGCCTCGATGCGGGCGAACACCTTCTTCACCTTCTCGCCGGCGAGACGGGCGGCGTCGCCGCCGGACGCCGCCGACGAGGACGTCTCGGCCGAGGCCCTGGCGGCCTCCTCGGCGCTCCGGGCGGTCCGCTCGATGGAGGCGGCGATCTCGCCGATGACCTTGGAGGTGCGCTCGACGAGGTCCGACTGCTGCCCCGCGCCGGCCGAGATCTTCTCCATCGAGGAGGCCACCTCGTCGGTGGAGGCGTTCACCTCCTCGGCGCTCGTCTGCAGCTCGTTCGCGGATTCGGAGACGGACTGGGCGGTGCGCTGGATGCGGGAGACGAGGTCGCGCAGGTTCTCCTGCATCGTGCGGATCGCCTCGGTGAGGTCGTCGATCTCGTCGTGGAAGGCCTTCTGCTCCTCGGAGAGCACCGCCCGGGAAAGGTCGCCGCGGCTGATCTCGACCGCGCTCTCCTTGAGGCGCCCCACGCGCGAGACGCGCGCCACCGCGATGGTGAGGCCGTTCCCGAGGGCCACGGTGAGGAGCAGCACCAGGGTGCCGCCCACGATCGCGTTCTGGGTCTTCTCGAGGATGAAGGGCACGGCGAAGAGCAGCACCAGGCCCACGATGACGTAGGACGCGAGGATCTTGGTCTGGAGACGGAAGGTGAAGCCCGGTGCGGTGGCGGGCGGGCGCGGCGGCGACTCGGCCGTCCGGCCGCGCAGGGCCACGAGGTGCGGCGCGTCCTGCCAGCGGGCGCTGGGCCGGGTGGACTGGATTCGCTCGTCTCGGCTCTGTCGCGCCACGGGTTCCCTCGCGCCGTGAATCCTAGACCCCCGGGCGGCCAAGTCAAAACGAGGGGATGTGGTCGTGGCCCGGAGGAGGGCGCACCCGGCGTCCGGCCGGGTCCCGGACCGTCACGCCGCGCCCGCGCACGAACCGCCCGATCGCCGTGAGGCGCACTCCGGCGCGCCGGGCGGCGGCCCGCGCGCTCGCGAGGCGGGCCGGCGGGATGGCGACGCACAGCTCGTAGTCCTCGCCGCCGCCGAGCGCCGCCGCCACGGCGACCGCCCGCGGCTCGCGGCGCGCGGCCGTCGAGAGGGGGAGGAGCGCGACGTCGATCTCGGCGCCCACGCCGGAGGCCCGGCAGACGTGGCCGAGGTCCGCGGCGAGCCCGTCGGAGACGTCGATGGCCGCCCGCGCGACGCGGGCGAGCGCCCGGCCGGCCCCGAGGCGAGGCACGGGCCGGCGCTGGCGGCGGACGAGCGCGGGAGCCGCCCCGGCGCGCAGCCCGAGGGCCGCGTCGCCGAGCGTGCCGGTCACCGCCACGACGTCGCCGGGACGGGCGCCGGAGCGCAGCATGGCCAGGCCGGGTGCCACCGCCCCGAGCACCGTGACGGTGACGGACGTCCGGGCGGCGCGGGTCACGTTGCCGCCGACGACGGCGAGGCCCGGCGCCGTGGCGCGCCCGCAGGCGGCGATGCCGCGGGCGATCCCGGTGGCCCGGGCGGCGGCCGCGGGCGGAAGCGCCAGCGCCACGAGCGCCCAGAGCGGCCGGGCGCCCATGGCGGCGAGATCGGAGAGGTTCACCGCGAGCGCCTTCCACCCGCAGTCGAACGGGGTCGCCCCCGGATCCAGGTGAACGCCCTCCACCACGGCGTCCACCGTGGCGACGAGCTCCTCGCCCCTCGGGGGCTCGAGCACCGCGGCGTCGTCGCCGACGCCCACCCGGATCCCCTCCCCGCGCCGCGGCAGGGCGCGCGTGAAGGCGCGGATGAGCTGGAACTCTCCGCGAGGGACGCGGCTCATGCCGGGCTACCCGCGGGGAGCGGGGGCCGGCGACTCGACCGGCGTGACGGCGGGGACGAGCGTGCCCTGGATGGGCAGGTGGATGCTGAACGTCGAGCCTCGGCTCGGCTCGGAGCGGACGTGCACGCTCCCGCCGTGCGCCTCCACGAAGCTCTTCACGATGGCGAGGCCGAGGCCGGCGCCGCCGTACTCGCGGGTGGAGCTGCCGTCCACCTGGTAGAAGACGTCGAAGAGGCGCGGCAGGTGCTCCTCGCCGACCCCGATGCCGGTGTCGGTGACGTGGATGGCCAGCATCTCCGGCGGCAGCACCTGGGCGGTGACCGTGATGGCGCCGCCGGCCGGCGTGAACTTCACGGCGTTGGAGGCGAGGTTGACGAGGCACTGGCGAACCTTGTCGCGGTCGGCCTGGATGCGCGGCAGCTCGCCGGGCTCGCAGCTCACCTTGAGCCCCTTCTTGCGGGCGAGCGGCAGGATGGTCGCCACCGCGTCGCGCATGAGCTGGCCCGGGTCCACCTCGGAGAGCACGAGCCGCACGCGGCCGGCCTCGATCTTGGAGATGTCGAGGATGGAGGTGATGAGCTGGAGGAGGTTCTCGCCCTTCTCCATGATGATGCCGAGGTACTCGCGCTGCTCGGCGGTGAGCGGGCCGCCCAGGCCCTCGAGCATCATCTCGGAGTATCCGATGACGCTCGTGAGCGGCGTGCGGAGCTCGTGGCTCATCGTGGCGAGGAAGTTCGACTTCAGGCGGTCGAGCTCCTTCAGCTTGCCGTACGAGTCCTCGAGGGCGCGGTTCTTCTCCTGGAGCTCCCGGTAGGAGAGGGTGATCGCCTCGATGTGGAGCTTCGCGGCGATGAGGTTCTTGTGGCCCGTGAACACCATCACGTCCACGAGGTCCATGAAGTGCTTCAGGATCTTCTCGGCCGTGCCGTTCGGCACGCGCCGGATCTTGGTCTGGTACTGCTCGGCCAGGCGCGCGTCGAAGTCCGACGAGATGCCGAGCAGCGAGGCGGGCAGCGACACCAGGTCCTCGGGCACGAACGGGCCGAACACCACCCGGCCCATGACGTCGCCCTCGTAGAGGATGGGCTGGGCCATGTAGCGGCAGCCCGAGAAGCACTGGAAGGCGGTGGCGGAGGGATCCTCGCCGATCGCGTCCTGCTTCACGCGGCCCACGGTGGCGATGCACTGCTCGCGGCCGGAGGGCTTCGTCCAGATGTAGCCGCAGAAGTCGGCGTTCCCCACCTTCACGTCGACGAGCTTGTTGCCGGCCTCGTCGAACACCTTGAGGCCCACGCGGTAGAGCTCGGAGAACGACTGGCACACGTCCGCGAAGGCCCTGAGGTCGAGCAGGTCCTGGAGCGGCAGCCGCTGCTGCAGGAAGGACGGCGAGAGGCTCATCGCACGGGAGCCTCCGGCCTGGGCGGGGTGAACCCGCGCATGTCCACATGGGCGAAGATCTTGTCGAGGAACTCGCGCTCGCTGATCTGCCACTTGGTCTCGAGGCCGAACTGCTTGTCGATCGACCGGAAGCAGCGCTGCACGAGGGCGTAGAGCGTCTCCACCACGCCCTCTCCCCGGATCGCCACCGCTCCGATCACCGGGGGCCGGATGGCGGCGGTGAGGTCGGAGATCTCGTCGTCGCCGCGCGCGTCCTCCAGGTCGCGCTTGTTCATCTGGATGACGATCGGGAGCGTGCGCGGATCGAGCCCGTTCGCCTCCAGGTTCTTCAGCATGTTGTTCCAGTACGCGAGCGTGGAGGCCGCCTCGCTGCGCCGCGAGTCGGCCACGAACGCCACCGCGTCCGAGCCCTGCAGGACGATGCGCCGGGTGGACTCGTGCATCACCTGGCCCGGCACCGTGTAGAGCTTCAGCTTCACCTTCACGCCGGCCCGGGTGCGGAAGAAGACCGGCATCATGTCGAAGAAGAGGGTGCGGTCGTCCTTGGTGTCGAGCGTCATGAGGCGCCCGCGCACCTTGGCATCGATGCGCTGGTAGAGCGCCTGCATGTTGGTCGTCTTCCCCGAGAGCGCCGGGCCGTAGTAGACGACCTTGATGCTGATCTCCCGGGTGACGGCGTTGAATTGGACCATGGGGTGACCGAGGCGTAGAGGCTACCCGATAACGTGGCCCGGGGCACGCTCACGACCCCTCGCGCGCGCCCGGGCCGGGGCTAGTACCCTGAGTGTGGCCCCGAGTCCCACCAGCGCCGCGCGTCGTCGAATGTGCGCAGGAGCCGGGTGGGCGGCAGCGTCCGGAGGAACGCCTGGCCGTAGCGTTTCGTGACGAGCCTGCGATCGAGGATGGCGACCAGGCCGCGGTCCCGGGTGGTGCGCACGAGCCGGCCGAACCCCTGGCGGAGCGACAGCGCCGCGGCCGGGACCTGCAGCTCGTCGAAGCCGTCGCGTCCGGCCGCCTCCAGCGCGCGAAGCCGGGCCGCCACCACCGGATCCCCCGGCGGCGCGAACGGCAGCCGGTCGATGATGACGAGCGACAGCGCCTCGCCCGGCACGTCCACGCCCTCCCAGAAGCTCTGGGTGGCGAACAGGACCGAGGGCTCCTCGCGGAAGGCGTCGAGGAGCTTCCCCTTGGGCCGCTCTCCCTGGAGCAGCACCTGCCAGGGCAGATCTCGGCAGGCCTGGTGGAGCGCCACCATGTTGCGGGTGGAGGTGCAGAGCACGAAGGCGCGGCCGTGCGTCACGTCGACGAGCGCGCGGACGGCCCGCGCGGCCGCCGGCAGGAAGGCCGGGTCGTTGGGCTCGGGCAGGCCCTCCGGCAGGACCAGGGCCGCCTGGCGCTCGAAGTCGAACGGCCCCGGGAAGCGCGCCTCGGTGACGTCGAACTCGGGCGCCAGGCCGACCTGCCGGCGGAAGTACTCGAACGACCCCTGGGCGGCGAGCGTGGCGCTCGTGAAGATCACCGTGTCGGTGCGCCGGTAGAGCCGCGACTGGAGCTCCTCGGAGACGTCGATGGGCGCGGCGCGCAGGAACACGCCCCGCCCCCGCGCCTCCGCGAAGTACACGCGCGAGGGCTCCTTCATCGCCGTCACGGCCGCGAGCTCGACCCGGAGATCGCCGGCGCGGCGCGCGATCTGCGCGAGGGGAGGCGAGGGCGCCTCGGCGAGGAGCTCGCGCAGCGCCTCGAGCGCGAGGTCGAGACGCTCGCGCTCGCTCGCGAGCGGCTCCACGATGCGGGCGTCGAGCGGCGCGCGCATCGACTCCTCCTCGCCATCGGATCCCGCCCCGAGGGCCGTCGGCCGGCGAC
>Ga0335084_10008628_pt1 | contig 10165 bp, 7 predicted proteins | sample Lox_Sample_44_FD_206721 | JGI IMG/M metagenome (GOLD analysis project Ga0335084, IMG submission 206721) | Soil microbial communities from Loxahatchee National Wildlife Refuge, Florida, United States - Lox_Sample_4.4 | ecosystem: Environmental > Terrestrial > Soil > Wetlands | place: USA: Florida... | reverse complement strand
GAGCGCCTCGTCGAGGTCGTCGGCGAGCAGCACGTGACCCAGTACCGCCTCGGCCAGGGACCAGTGCTGCGGATCCACCTGGATCTCGTCGAGCAGGCGCCGGCCCGCGGGAACGATCACGGTCGCCCGCCGTTCCGGATCGCGCGGCACGACCGTCGCACTGCCGCTGCCGGTCTCGCGGAGCCAGCGAACCGCGGCCGTCGCCGCCGGAGTGTCGGCGACGACGACGTGTCCCAGGCGACCGCCGAGCGCCGCCGCGACGGCCCGCTCGAGCGCCGCCGGGACCTGGAGCACGCTCGCGAGCAACGTCCCCTCCGTCCCCTCCCGCGCCAGCAAGCTGGCCGCACCGCGCGCGCAGCCCTCGTAGCGCTCCTGGAGCTCGCGGAGCGACTCGGCCCGCGAGCGGAGCTGCGTCAGCTCGGCTCGCACCGCATCGAGCGCGGCCGCGCTGCCCGCCTCTTCCGCGGCGAGGCGCTCGAGCGTCGCCCCGAGCTCGCCGTGCTCGGCCGCGATCCGTATCCGGTCGGCTTCCTGCGACGCCAGCCGCTCCCGGACCTCCTCGCGCCCGTTCGCGTTCGCCGCGAGTCGCTCCCCGAGGATGCGCTGCTCCTCGCTCAGCTGGCTCTGGCGGCCAGCCAGCTCGTCCCGTCGCGCGCGCAGCGCCTCGGCGAGGTTCCGCGTCCGGACCTCCTCCGCGAGCGCGTCGTGCAGCGCGTCCTTCGCTTCCTCCACCGCTCCCTCGAGCTGCTGGCCGTTCGCCGACAGCTCCTGGAGGCGATGTTCGGCCTCGGCCTGGGCGGCAGCCGCTGCCGCGACCTCGGCGGTGAGCTGCTCCAGGGTTTCGCCGATGGTGGCGGCGCGCGCTTCCAGCTCCGTCGAGCGCTCGTGCAGCGTCGCGGCCTCGGCGATGGCCTGGACCGCCCGCCCCTCGAGCTCGACGCTGCGCGCGGCGAGGCCCGCGACCCGCGCCTCGGCGGCGCTCGCCTGGAGCCGCTGCTCGGTGCTCTCCTCCTCGACCACCGCCAGCCGCGCCTCGTGCTCCTGTCGCCGGCGCCGGGTCTCGCTGGTCGCGCCCCGCAGGCGATCGATCTCGGCCTGGAGCGTCGCCTCCTCCTCCTGCACCGCGCGCAGGCGGTCGGCGAGCCGGGTGAGCTCGTCGGCGAGCGTACGGCGGCGTGCGGCCATCACGCGCAGGTCGAGGCCGCGCAGCTCGTCCTTGAGCCGGTGGTACTCTTCGGCGCGGCGCGCCTGCCGCTCGAGCGACGCCCGCTGCCGGTCGAGCTCGTGCAGGACGTCCTGGACGCGCAGCAGGTTCTCGCGGGTGCGCTCCATCTTGCGCTCGGCCGCGATCTTCCGGGAGCGGAAGCGCGTGACGCCGGCGGCCTCCTCGATGAACAGCCGCATCTCCTCCGGCTTCGCGTTGACGAGCTGCTCGATTCGGCCCTGCTCGATGATCGCGTACGCCTTGGTGCCGACGCCGGTCCCGAGGAACAGCTCGGTGATGTCCTTCAGGCGGCACGGGGCCCGGTTGATGAAGTACTCGGACTCGCCGGAACGAAAGTACCGACGGGTGACCAGCACCTCGCTCGCCTGCCCGAGGCCGGCCGGCAGCGCGTCCTCCCCGCCGCCGGCATCGTCGCCGGCTTCGGCGGCGGCCCGCAGGAGATCGCTCTCGTCGCGCTCCATCAGCAGCGAGACCTCCGCCATCCCGAGCGGCCCGTTGTCGGTGTTGCCGTTGCAGATCACGTCCTCCATCGCGGCGCCGCGGAGATGCTTGGCGCTCTGCTCGCCCAGCACCCAGCGGATCGCGTCCACGATGTTGGACTTGCCGCACCCGTTCGGACCGACGACCGCCGTCACCCCCTGGGGCAACTCGATCACCGTCCGCTGCATGAACGACTTGAAGCCGTTCAGCTCCAGCTGCTTGATCCGCATCCCGCACCTCGCGCGGCCGACAGGCGGCCGCCCTCGTCAGACGCCGGGCCACAGGGCCCGAGCGCTACTCCTCCACCCGCTTCGTATTCCAATACGCCGCATCCACCGCCGGGCCGAAGGGCCCGAGCGCTACTCCTCCACCAGCTCCGTATTCCAATACGCCGCATCCACCGCGCTGAGGAACGGAAGCCATTCCTTGTGCCGTCGCAGGCTGAAGTTCTCGGTCATGAACGGGGTCCACTGCGGGCGGTAAGGCTGCCGGATGAGCCGCATCCCGGCCTCGGCCGGCGTCCGGCCCCCCTTCGTTCGATTGCACCGATGGCACGAGCAGACCACGTTCTCCCACGTCGACACCCCCCCCTGCGAGCGGGGCACGACATGGTCCAGGTTCAGCTCCGGCCGCGAGTACTGTCGGCCGCAGTACTGGCAGCGGTTCTGGTCCCGGGCATAGACGTTGTACCGGCTGAAGCGGACCTGCCGGCGGGGCACCCGGTCGAAGGCCAGCAGCAGGATCACCCGCGGCACCCGGATGGCCCGGTCGACGAGGCCGATCCGGTCCTCCTCCGCCGCCAGCTCGGCCCAGCCCGCGAAGTCGAAGGTCTGGTACTGGGCGTCCACCGCCCGCGCCACGTCCTGATAGAGGAGCGCGATCGCCCGGCGCACGGAGGTGATGTGCACCGGCAGGTACGACCGATTGAGGACCAGGACCTTCGTGTTGAGGACCGACATTCCAGCTGGCGCCGGCACGGTACACGCGGCCCCGGCCGTCGTCAATTTTCTTGCCGGTCCGCTGGCTTCGGTCGCCAGCGCAGGACGGGCCGACGGGCCGCGCGGGTCTCGTCGAGGCGCGTCCAGCGGGTCTCGTGCGGAGCGTTGCACACCTTGTCGGGATCCGTGCGGGCCTCCTCGGCGATCCTGAGCAGCGCCTCGACGAACTCGTCGAGCGTCTCGCGGCTCTCGGTCTCCGTCGGCTCGATCATGAGCGCGCCCTTCACGACCAGCGGGAAGTAGATCGTGGGGGCGTAGAAGCCGTAGTCGAGGAGGCGCTTGGCGATATCGAGCGTCGTGACGTGGTGGTCCTGGAAGTTCCGGTCGGAGAACACGCACTCGTGCATGGACGGGGTCTCGAACGGCAGGTGGTAGGTGCCGCGCAGCCGGGCCCGGAGATAGTTGGCGTTGAGGAGCGCCAGGCGGGTCGCTTCCTCCAGGCCCGGGCCCCCCAGGCGCGCGATGTACGCGTAGGCGCGCACCAGGATCCCGACGTTGCCGTAGAACCCGTGCAGCCGCCCGACGCTCTTCGGGGCCTCTTCCTCCCAGGCGAGACGGTCGCCGAAACGCATCAGCCGCGGGACTGGCAGATACTCCGCGAGCGACTGCCGCACCGCCACCGGCCCGGCCCCCGGCCCGCCGCCGCCGTGCGGCGTCGAGAACGTCTTGTGCAGGTTGAACTGCATCACGTCGACGCCCATGTCGCCGGGGCGCGCGACGCCCATCAGCGCGTTCATGTTCGCGCCGTCCATGTAGACCAGCCCGCCCTTGGCGTGGACCGCCGCGGCGACCTTCTCGATCTCCTCCTCGAAGAGGCCGAGCGTGCTCGGGTTGGTCACCATGAGCGCGGCGACGTCGTCGGTCATGAGGTTCGCGACCGCCTCGGCCTCGAGGAGGCCGCGCGCGTTCATGGGGACCTCGGTGACGGTGTACCCGCAGAGCGCCGAGCTGGCCGGGTTCGTGCCGTGCGCGCTGGCGGGGATCAGGACGCGCTTGCGCGCGTTCCCGTGGTCGATGTGGTACGCGCGCACGAGCAGCATGCCGAGCAGCTCGCCCTGCGCCCCCGCCGCCGGCTGGAGCGCTATGTGGTCGAGGCCGCTCACGGCCTTGAGGGCGGTCTCGAGCGCGGCCAGCAGCTCGAGCGTCCCCTGCGCCAGCACGTCGGGCACGAGCGGATGCAGGCGGGCGAAGCCGGGCAGCCGGACCACTGCCTCGTTCACCACCGGGTTGTACTTCATGGTGCACGAGCCGAGCGGGTACATCGCGGTGGCGGCGCTGTAGTTCCACTGCGAGAGCCTGAGGTAGTGCCGGAGCACCTCCAGCTCGCTCACCTCGGGCAGCCCCGAGAGATCGTCCTCGCGGCGCAGCTCCGCGGGGAGCGGCTCGACCGACGCCGGGTCCATCGCCTGCGGGATGGGCCAACCGGCGCGGCCACGTGAGCCACGTTCGAAGATCAGCGGTTCGTCGAGGAGCTTTCCCATGGCCTAGCCTCGCGCCGCCCGCGCCGATCGGGCCGGCGATGCGAGCGCCCCGACCAGTCGATCGATCTCCGCCGGGCCGTGCGTCTCGGTCACACACAGCAGCAGCGCGTCAGGCAGCTCCGGGTACCAGCGGCCGAGCGGGAAGCCGGCGACCAGCCGCTCTTCCTGCACCAGCTGCTCCCAGCGCGCGACCGCGTCCGGGACCCGCACGACGAACTCGTTGAAGAACGGGCCGGTCATGAGCCGCTCGACGCCGGCCGCCTGGAGGCGCGTCGCGGTGGCGTGCGCGGCGGCGTAGTTGACCTCCGCGAGCTGCCGGAGCCCGTGCCGCCCGAGCAGCGAGAGGTAGGTCGTCACCGCCAGCGTGCACAGCCCCTGGTTGGTGCAGATGTTCGACGTGGCCCGCTCGCGACGGATGTGCTGCTCGCGGGTCGCCAGCGTCAGCACGTAGCCGCGCCGCCCGTTGGTGTCGGCGGTCTCGCCGACGACCCGCCCGGGCATCGCGCGCACGTGCCGCTCCTGGACGGCGAACAGGCCGACGCTCGGGCCGCCGTAGCCGAGCGGGAGGCCGAAGCTCTGGCCGTCGGCGACCGCGATGTCGACGCCGGAGGCGCCGGGCGAGCGCGCCAGCGCGAACGCGAGCGGCTCGGTGGTGGCGGTGATCGCGAGCGCGCCCGCGTCGTGCGCGAGCGCAGCGGCACCGGCGACGTCGTCGAGGACGCCGAACACGTTCGGGTAGCCGAGCACGACGCAGAGCGCGTCGGACCCGAGGCCCGCGCGCAGTGCGCTCAGGTCGCTGCGGCCGTCGGCGCCGAACGGCAGCTCCCGCAGCGTGATGCCCGGCAGGCCGCGAACGTACGTCGCGACGACCGCCCGGTAGTGCGGGTGCAGCGCGCGCGACAGCCAGACCGTGCCGCGATCGGGCAGCAGCCGCCGCGCCATCAGCACGGCCTCCGCGGTCGCCGACGCCCCGTCGTACATGCTGGCGTTGGCGACCTCGAGCCCGGTGAGCAGCGCCACGAAGGTCTGGAACTCGAACACCGCCTGGAGCGTCCCCTGGCTCACCTCGGGCTGGTACGGCGTGTACGCGGTGGCGAACTCGGAGCGCAGGAGGATCTGGTCGACCAGTGTCGGCGTGTGGTGCGGATAGGCCCCGGCGCCCAGGAAGACCACGCCCAGGTCGGGGGCGAGGTTCCGCTCCGCGAGCGCCGACAGGCGCGCCCGCAGCTCGGGCTCGGTGAGCCCCGCCGGCAGGTCGACGGTCGCCTTCGCCCGCAGGTTGGCGGGGACGTGCGCCACCAGGTCGTCGAGCGACCGGATCCCGATCGCCGCCAGCATGGCGGCGATGTCGGCCGGGGTGTGCGGGGAGTACCCGCTCACTTCGCCTTCTCGGCGGCGACGAACGCCTGATACGCCGCGGCGTCGAGCAGCCCGCCCGCGTCGCTCGCGCTGGCGGGGGCGATCTTCACCATCCACCCGGCCCCGTACGGATCCTGATTGACCGCCTCCGGCTCGTCGCGCAGCGCCTGGTTGACCGCCAGTACCTTGCCGCTCACCGGCGCGAACAGGTCGGAGACCGTCTTGTTCGACTCCACCACCCCGAACGTCTGGCCCTGGGTCAGGACCGTTCCCACCGCGGGCAGCTCGACGAAGACCACGTCCCCGAGCGCGTCCTGCGCGAAGTCCGTGATGCCGACCACGGCCTCTCCGCCCTGGAGCCGGAGCCACTCGTGCTCTTTCGTGTAGCGCAGGTCTGCCGGAAACTGCATCTCACCCCTCCTGCTTGACGCGTCGGTAGAACGGCCGGTCGACGACGTGCGCCGGGATCCGCCGGCCGCGGATCTCGATTCCGATGACGGTGTCGCGCGCGGTGCAGCCCGCGCTCAGGTATGCGAGCCCGATGCACGCGTCGAGCGTCGGCGACTTGGCGCCACTCGTGACCGTCCCGACGGGAGCCCCGTCGCGGTACACCGGGTAGCCGTGCCGGGGCACCCCCGGCTCGTCCAGGCGAAACCCGCAGAGGCGCCTCGGAACGCCCGCCGCCCGCTGCGCGAGCAGCGCGTCGCGGCCGATGAAGTCGCCGCGGTCGAGCTTGACGACCCAGGCGAGCCCGGCCTCGAGGGGGGTCGTGGTCTCGTCCATGTCGCTCCCGCAGAGCGGTAGCCCCGCTTCCAGCCGGAGCGTATCGCGCGCCCCCAGTCCGACCGGCAGCCCGCTCCGTCGCTGTACCGCGGGCAGCAGCGCGTTCCACACCGCGAGCACCCCCGCCGCGTCGACGAGCAGCTCGAAGCCGTCCTCCCCGGTGTACCCGGTGCGCGACACCAGCGTCTGCCGCCCCGCGACCGGGCCCTGGAGGAACGTGAACGGTCGCAGCGCCGGCAGGTCGAGCGCCGTGAGCGTTCGCAGCACGACCTCGGCCTCCGGGCCCTGGAGCGCGAGCAGCGCCAGCTCCGCGCTGCGGTCGACGACCTCCACGCTTCCCGCGTGCTCGCGGATCCACGCCAGGTCCTTGGGCGTGTTCGCCGCGTTGACGATCAGGAGGAAGCGCGCCTCCGCCAGCCGGTAGACGATGAGGTCGTCGAGCACGCCGCCCCCGGGGGTGCAGAGCAGCGAGTACTGCGCGTCGCCGATCCGGAGCCGGCCGACGTCGTTCACGGTCAACCGCTGGCAGAGCTCCGCCGCGCCCGGGCCGCGCAGCTCGACCTCGCCCATGTGGCTCACGTCGAACAGACCGCAGTGCTCGCGCACGGCGCGATGCTCGTCGGTGACGCCGCTGTAGGACAGCGGCATCTCCCACCCCGCGAACGCGATGAGGCGCGCGCCCAGCCCGCGGTGGGCGTCGTACAGCGGAGTCCGTTGCGTCATGCCGATCAGGCTGCCCGTGCCGCGATCGCCCGTTCGGCGGCCGTCACGGTGTTGACCAGCAGCATCGCGACGGTCATCGGTCCGACGCCGCCCGGCACCGGCGTGATGTACGCCGCCCGCTCGGCCGCCGCCGCGAACTCGACGTCGCCGCACAGCTTGCCGTCGGGCCCGCGGTTCATGCCGACGTCGATCACGACCGCGCCCGGCTTGATCCAGGCGCCCCGGACGAGCCCCGCCTGCCCGGTCGCCGCAATCACCACGTCGGAGCGTGCGACCTCGGCCCCGAGGTCGCGCGTGCGGGAATGACACATGGTGACGGTGGCGTGCCGCTCGAGCAGCAGGAGCGCCATCGGCTTGCCCACCAGCACGCTCCGCCCGACGACGACCGCGTTCAGGCCCTTCAGGTCCGTGCCGGTCTCGTCGATGAGCCGCATCACGCCGATCGGCGTGCAGGGGCGGAGCCCGGGGTCACCGGCCAGCAGGCGTCCCTGGCTCACCGGGTGCAGGCCGTCGGCGTCCTTGTCGGGCGGAAGCGCCTCCAGGACGGCCCGGGAATCGAGCCCGGCGGGGAGGGGAAGCTGCACCAGGATGCCGTGCACCTCCGGGTTGGCACCCAGGTCCCGCACCAGTGCCACCAGGTCCGCCTGCGACGTGCTGGCCGGCAGGCGCTGCCCGAAGGAGCGCATGCCGACCTCGCGGCAGGCCTTCTCCTTGTTCCCGACGTAGACGTGGGACGCGGGGTCGTCGCCGACCAGGACCGTCGCCAGGCCCGGGGTGACGCCCCGGGCTGCCACCTGTGCGACGCGCGCTCGTACCTCGTTGCGCACCGTCGCTGCCACGGCCTTCCCGTCGATGATTCGCCCCATGCCGGTCGCCGTCTTTTATAGGCCGCGCCCGGGGCCAGGCAAGCGCGTTTCATGCCTCCGCGCGTGCGGCGTGCTACATTCCGTCGATGATCGTCGGCGTTCCACGTGAGATCAAGGCGGAGGAGAGCCGCGTCGCGCTCACGCCGAGCGGCGTCGGTGCACTGGTCGCGCACGGCCACACGGTGATCGTCGAGCACGGCGCCGGCGTCGGGTCGAGTCTCCCCGACACGCGCTACCACCAGGCGGGCGCGCGCATGGCCGACGCGGCGGTGGTCTGGGGCGAGGCGGATCTGATCCTCAAGGTGAAGGAGCCGCTGCCGGAGGAGTATCCGCACCTCCGGGCCGGGCAGATCCTCTTCACCTACCTGCACCTCGCCGCCAACCCGGACCTGGCGCGCGCGCTCGTCGACCGGCGCGTCCGCGCCCTGGGCTACGAGACGCTCCAGCTCGACAATGGCACGCTCCCGCTGCTCGCGCCGATGAGCGAGGTCGCGGGGCGGTTGGCGGTCCAGGTCGGGTCGTGGTGCCTCCAGGCGCAGAACGGCGGCCGCGGCGTGCTGCTCTCCGGCGCGTCGGGCGTGCGTCCGGCAAAGGTCGTGATCCTGGGCGCCGGCATCGCAGGGACCAACGCCTGCCAGATCGCGGTCGGCGTCGGCGCCCACGTCTCGATCCTCGACGTCGACCCCGGGAAGCTGCGCTACGTCCACGACATCCTGGGCGGCCACGTGACGACCGTGATGTCGAACCGCGCCAACATCGAAGAGGAGGTCCTGGCGGCCGACCTGGTCGTCGGCGCGGTGCTCGTCCCGGGTGCGCTCGCGCCGAAGCTGCTCCCGCGCGATCTGGTCTACGCGATGCGCTCGGGCGCCGCGCTGGTCGACGTCGCCATCGATCAGGGAGGCTGCGCCGAGACGTCGCGCCCCACGACCCACGCCGACCCCACCTACGTCGACGGCGGCGTCGTGCACTACTGCGTCACGAACATGCCCGGCATCGTCCCGCACACGTCGACGTACGCGCTCACCAACGCGACGCTGTCCTACGCGCTCGAGATCGCGGACCTGGGGCTGGCCGAGGCGCTGCAGCGCCGGCCGCCGCTGCGCTCGGCCTGCAACGTGATCGACGGCCGGGTGACCCACCCGGGCGTCGCGGCCGCGCTCGGCATGCCCGCGGGCGCGCCGCCCGCTAGCTGACGACGCGGATCCCGAGGTCGCGGAGCTGGATCGCGTCGACGGGGGTCGGCGCGTCGGTGAGCGGGCAGGACGCGCGCTGCGTCTTCGGGAAGGCGATCACCTCGCGGATGGAGTCCGCCCCGGCGAGCAGCATCACGAGCCGATCGAGGCCGAGCGCGATCCCGCCGTGCGGCGGCGCACCGAAGGACAACGCCTCGAGCAGGAACCCGAAGCGCTCGTGCGCCTCGGCCTCCGACATCCCCAGCAGTGCCAGCAGCCTGAGCTGCACGTCGGGCCGGTGGATCCGGATGCTCCCGCCCCCCAGCTCGATGCCGTTCAGCACGAGATCGTAGGCCTGCGCCCGCACCGCCAGCGGCTCCGACTCGAGGCGCTCGAGGTCGCCGTCGGCGGGCGCGGTGAACGGATGATGGACGGCGACGTAGCGCCCCGATTCCGCGTCGCGGTCGAGGAGCGGGAAGTCGACGACCCACAGGAAGCGATCGGCGCCGGCGTCGATGCGTCCGAGCCGTTCGCCGACTCGTAGCCGGATCTGTGAGAGGATCTGCGCCGCCCGAACCTCGGGCTCGGCGAGCAGGACGAGCAGGTCGCCCGGACGGAGCTTCCCGGCCTCGGTGAGGCGTGCCCGCTCCGTGTCGGTCAGGAACTTGTCGACGGGCGACTGCCACTTGTCCTCGCCGATCTTGATCCAGGTGAGGCCGCGCGCCCCTTCGGCGAGGGCGAAGGCCACCAGGTCGTCGAGCTCCTTCCGCGACAGCGCGCCCCCGCCGGGAACGGCCATGCCGCGGATCGGCGTGCCGGCCCCGAGCGCTTCCGCGAACACCCGGAACGCGGTGCCGGCGAAGCAGGACGAGAAGTCGCCCAGCTCCAGGTCGACGCGCAGGTCGGGACGATCGGTCCCGTACCGCAGCATCGCCTCGCGATACGGCAGGATGGGGAACGGGCGCGGCGTCGGCCGGCCACGCTGCGCGGCGAACAGGTCCGCGATGAGCGGCTCGACGACGCCCATGACCCGCGGCGCCGTCGTGAACGACATCTCGAGGTCGATCTGCGTGAACTC
>Ga0335084_10008627_pt1 | contig 10165 bp, 9 predicted proteins | sample Lox_Sample_44_FD_206721 | JGI IMG/M metagenome (GOLD analysis project Ga0335084, IMG submission 206721) | Soil microbial communities from Loxahatchee National Wildlife Refuge, Florida, United States - Lox_Sample_4.4 | ecosystem: Environmental > Terrestrial > Soil > Wetlands | place: USA: Florida... | reverse complement strand
GATCGCGCGGGCGCGCCGTGAACAGGGCCACGCGAGCGGCCACCCGCTCGACATCCACGGTGCGCCGGAGGTCGGTCGCGAGGCGCCGCCGCAGCAACGGCGAGCCGATCAGCTCCGCGACCGCGTCATGCCGTGCCGCCGGGCCGTCGTGCGAGCGCAGCGGCTCACCGAGCCACTGGCGCAGCAACCGACTCCCGGCAGCGGTCGCGCAGCCGTCTAGCAGCGAGAGCAGCGTCGGCGCGGGATCGCCGCGTAACGTTTCGGTGATCTCGAGATTGCGGCGCGTCGCCGCGTCGAGGGCGATGTGATCGTTGCGTTGCTCGACGACGAGCGAACGGACGTGGCGCAGCGCAGCCTGCTGGGTGGACTGCGCGTATTGCAGAAGCGCTCCCGCCGCCTGGACCGAGAGCGGAGCGTCCGCCACCCCGAAGGCAGACAGCTCGAGTGTGCCAAGCTGCTCGGCGAGGCGTCGTGCCGCCGCGTCCGGGTCGAACTGCCACGGCGGTAGCGCGCGCGCCGGCACGCTCGCGGCGAGCTCAAGACCGTTTCCCTCAGGAAGCAGCAACTCGCTCGGCGCGATGCGCTGCAGCTCGGCATCGAGCTCTGCGATAGGAAGATCGCGCAACTTGAGCTGGCCTCCGGCGAGGCTCAGGGACGCGACGCCGACTCGCTGCCGTCCTGCATAGAGAGCGACCAGCAGCGACTCGCGCTTTGCATCGAGCAGAGCCGCATCGGTCAGCGTCCCGGGTGTGACCACGCGCGTGACCTTGCGCTCGACCGGCCCCTTGGAGGTTGCCGGATCGCCGATCTGCTCGCAGATGGCCACCGATTCGCCGAGGCGAATGAGCTTCGCGAGGTACTGCTCCACCGCGTGATAGGGTACGCCGGCCATCGGGATCGGCGCCCCCGCGGAGGCGCCGCGGGAGGTGAGCGTGATGTCGAGCACCGGAGCGATCCGCTCGGCGTCGTCGTAGAACAGTTCGTAGAAATCGCCCATGCGGTAGAAGACGAGCTTGTCCGGGTGCTCGGCCTTCGCGCGCAGGTACTGCTGCATCATCGGCGTGTGCGCGGCGAGCCGATCGTCGAAGCCGGGGAGGGTCGCGGAGGGCTTCTTCATGGGCTCAGCGTGGAGCGCGCTCCACCGTGTGATTTTACCGCGGGCGCTGTCGGCGAATCTGGCACAATGCGTCGCCATGCTGCGCTTGCTCGCCTTTGCGGCCTCGCTCGTCTTCCTTCCGTCCGCCCTGGCGGAGGTCGCGACGCTGGGCGAGATCAAGGCGAGGAACGCGGTCCTGCTCAGCGCGGCCGAGCTCGTGGCACTGCTTCCCGACGCAAGGATCGTCCAGCGTACCGTCACCGGTAGCACCCGGCGCTGGACCAATCACGCGAGTGGCAGCTTCGTGGCGTCCTCCGACGGCTTCGGACTGATGATGGGCGGCCAGTACGACGGAGGCACCGGCCAGGGCACCTGGCGCATCGACGCGGCGCAGGGCATGTATTGCGTGACGATCCAGTGGATCCGTCTGCGCGAAGATTGGTGTCGCTACGTGTTCAAACAGGGCGTGAAGTATTTCGCCTTCGACCGGCTTGGCGACGACATGGAGCGCGGCGCGGACTGGGAGATTTCCCGGTGACTCGCCGGTGAAGCGATGCGCGGCGCACGGAAGACCGCGCCGCTGAATCTGGCACAATCGCCGCGTGACCGTTCTCGATCTCCTGCCCGGAGCATTGACACTCGGCGCGCTGCGCGAGGTGTGGGCGCGCCCGGTTCGGGTCGCGCTCGACGCGGACGCGCGTCCGCGCATCGACACAGCGGCGCGAGCCATCGCGCGCGTGATCGCCGAAGGCCGCATCGTCTACGGCGTCAACACCGGTTTTGGCCTGCTCGCGCGCACGCACATCGATGGGGAGCGCCTGGCCGAGCTGCAGCGCGCGCTGGTGCTCTCGCATTCAGCGGGCACCGGAGCGTTGCTCGAGGATCCTGTCGTGCGCCTCGCGCTCGTGCTCAAGGTCGCCTCGCTGGCGCGCGGTCACTCGGGCGTTCGCTTCGAGATCGTCGAAGTGCTGCTCGGCCTGATCAATGCGGGCGTAATGCCGTGCATCCCTAGCCAGGGCTCGGTCGGCGCTTCGGGCGATCTCGCGCCGCTCGCGCATCTCGCGGGTGTGCTCATCGGTGAGGGCGAAGCGCGTTTTCACGGCGTCACGATGCCCGCGACGGAAGCTCTGCGCCGGGCGAACCTCGCTCCGTTGCGCCTGGGGCCCAAGGAAGGACTTGCGCTGCTCAACGGCACGCAGGTATCCACGGCCCTCGCGCTCGCGGCGCTCTTCGCCGCGGAGCGGGCCATGGCGGCGGCCTTCGTCGCCGGCGCGCTCGCGGTCGATGCCTGTCTCGGCAGCGACACTCCCTTCGACGCGCGCATCCAGAGCGTGCGCGGGCATCGCGGCCAGCAGGACGCGGCGCGCATCTACCGCGAGCTTCTCGCCGGCAGCGCGATCCGCGCCTCCCACCTCGACTGCCCCCGTGTGCAGGATCCCTACAGCCTGCGCTGCCAGCCGCAAGTCATGGGCGCGTGCCTCGACCAGCTTCGCCGCGCAGCCGAGGTGCTGCTCACCGAGGCGAACGCCGTCTCGGACAATCCGCTGGTGTTCGCCGAGGGCGCGGACGACGTCGCGGTGCTCTCGGGCGGCAACTTCCACGCCGAGCCCGTCGCGCTCGCCGCCGATGGCATTGCGCTCGCCATCGCCGAGATTGGCGCGCTCTCCGAGCGCAGGATCGCGCTGATGATGGACGCAAACCTCTCGGGGTTGCCACCGTTTCTCGTTCGCGACGGGGGCGTCAACTCGGGCTTCATGATCGCGCAGGTGACCGCGGCGGCTCTTGCATCCGAGAACAAGGCGCTCGCGGTGCCGCGCAGCGTCGATTCGCTGCCGACCTCGGCCAACCAGGAAGATCACGTGAGCATGGCGACCAACGCCGCGCTGCGGTTGCTGTCGATGTCGGCGAACACCGCGACCATCGTCGCCATCGAGCTGCTCGCTGCGGCGCAGGGCGTCGAGCTGCGCGCGCCGCTAGCGACGTCGTCCAAGCTGCAGAGAGCGCTGCGCTCGATCCGCTCGGTTGTGGCGTTCTGGGATCGGGATCGCGCGTTCGCCCCGGACCTCGCGCGCGCGAAGGCACTCGTCGAAGCGGGAAGTCTCGAGTCGCTGGTCGGCGAGCCGCTGCTCGCCGCGTAGGCTGAGCCGCGTCGACGACGCGACGCGTATCCACCACAGCGGCCGACCTCATCGCGGCCGCGGGACTGAGTGGATGGTCGGGGTGACTGGATTTGAACCAGCGACCTCTACGTCCCGAACGTAGCGCTCTACCAGGCTAAGCTACACCCCGACATTTCGCAGATTCAGAACGTGCGTGTCACTGCGAAAGCCGATAATTCTAGCAGAGTCCGCCTGGCCGCAGAGTCCGGAAGCGCGTCGAGACAGCGCGCAGCAGCGGCGCTGTCGGCCTCGGCGTGACGCCGCGCGTAGCCGAGCGCGTCGGACCGCTCCACTGCGGCGAGAATCGCTGCGAAGTCCTTCGCTCCGGAGCCGTTCAACGCGCCGCGGATCAGTGCGATGTCCGCTTCCGAACCCACCTGCAGGGCCCGAATCAGCGGGAGCGTCGGTTTGCCCTCGGCGAGATCGTCGCCCAGGTTCTTGCCGATCTCCGCGAGATCGCCCGAGTAGTCGAGGACATCGTCGATCAACTGGAAGGCCGTGCCGAGGTGCATGCCGTAGCGCGCGAGCGCGTCTTCAGCGGCCGCGTCGGCACCGGCGAGCACGGCGCCGAGTTGAGCAGCGGCCTCGAACAGCTTCGCGGTCTTGCGCCGGACCACGTCCAGATAGTTCTTTTCGTCGACGTCCGGATTGCCCGAGTTCATCAGCTGCAAGACCTCGCCCTCGGCGATGACGTTGGTGGCGTCCGAGAGTATGCGCAGCACGCGCATGCTGTCGGCCGTCACCATGAGCTGAAACGAGCGCGAGTAGAGGAAATCACCGACCAGCACGCTAGCTGCGTTGCCGAAAGTCGCGTTGGCGGTCGCGTGCCCACGGCGCAGAGCGGACTCGTCGACGACGTCGTCGTGCAGGAGCGTCGCGGTGTGGATCATTTCCACGACGGCGGCCAGCGTGTACCGGTGCTCGCCGCGATACCCGCACGCCTCGGCCGCGAGCAGCAGCAGCGCCGGGCGCAACCGCTTGCCGCCGCCGCCGATGATGTACTCGGCGACCGCACGGATGAGGGCGACATCGGACGACAGGCTCTCGCGGAGCACGCCGTCCACTGCGCGCATGTCCTCGCGCAGAGCGGACTCGAGCAACGGAACGGTCACGGGCAGAGGAGGATGCGAGGGGTCGACCAAGGCCCGGATCGGTTGCGCTTGCGCGACTGCCCGGACCGAGGTCGGCGCGTATTCTAACTGAGCGGCCGGCGGCCGGGTCGAAGTGGCGACCGCCTTTGACACGATGTCCCTAACGCCCTAAAATAATGACCTTTTTCGGGTCGAACGCCGGAGCCGTCATGTACGCCGTCATCAGGACCGGGGGCAAGCAATACAAAGTCGCCCCGGGCGAAAAGCTCAAGGTAGAACAACTCGCAGCCGACGTCGGAGCGAAGGTGACGCTCGACCAAGTCCTCATGGTCGGCGACGGCGACAACGTGCGCCTCGGCCAGCCGACGGTCAGCGGTGCGAAGGTGCAGGCCACCGTGCTGGCGCACGGTCGCGGACCCAAGGTCGAGATCTTCAAGATGCGTCGGCGCAAGAACTACCGCCGGCACCAGGGCCACCGACAGGGCTTCACCGAGCTCAAGATCGAAGGCATCGAGGGATAAGGCTGCAGGTGAGGTAATCCAGATGGCACACAAGAAGGCAGGCGGCAGCTCGCGCAACGGCCGCGATTCGCAATCCAAGCGCCTCGGCGTAAAAGCCTACGGTGGCGAGGCGGTTGCCGCCGGAGCGATCATCGTGCGCCAGCGCGGCACGCGCGTTCATCCCGGGGTTAATGTCGGCATCGGCAAGGACCACACGCTCTACGCGCTGGTCGACGGTCAGGTGCGGTTCAAGGTCACCGGCGCCGCAGGCAAGACCGTCGTCAGCGTCGTCGGCAGCTCCTGACCGCGCGCCACGGCGCCGGCGAGCGCCCGGCGCGGGTCTACCTGCGCTCGAGCCACCACAGCATCGTCGCCGCGATCGCCACGAAGGCGAAGATTGGAAACGCCGCGGAAAACAGCGGTGGCCAGTCGTTGATCACGCCGAGGTGCGCGAACACCCGAACGAGCAGGAAAAAGAGCAGCCCCAGGATCGTCCCCGCGAAGACGCGGAAACCCACGCCGCCCGCGCGGCGCTGGAAGTACGCGAAAGGCAGCGCAAGCACCATCATCACCAGGACCGCCGCCGGGTAGAAAAGCTTGTTCCACAGGGCGATCTCGAAGCGCGAGGTCTTCTGCTGGTTGCCACCCAGGACCCTGATGTTGTCGTAGAGCGTCGGCAACTCGAGCTTCTCCGGCGGCACCTGGTAGACCGTCAGGATCGAGGGCTTGAGCACGGTCTGCCAGTCGTATTCATCCGCTCGCGTGACGTGCGCGCCGTCGCTGTCGAGCGACGTGCTGCTGACATTCTTGAGCTGCCACAGCCCGTCGCTCACGAAGTTGCCCGAATCGGCCACGCGCAGCACTTTCAGCCGCAGGTCGCGATCGAACTCGTAGATTCGCACGCCGAGCAGCGTCATGTCGGCGAGCACGCTCTTGATGTTGACGAAGGTCTGGTCCTGCTTGAACCAGAAACCCGATTCGAACTGCTGCGCGACGAAGCTATCGAGCTGGCCCCGGGTCTGCAGACGTACCTGCTGGGCGAGCCGCTCTGCGGGCGGGGCGATGAACTCGCCGGCGAGGAAAGTGGCGATGGCGAGCGGGATGCCGACGCGGACGATAGCGAGCGTGATCTGCGTGAGCGAGCCGCCCGAGGCGCGCATCACCGTGTATTCCGAATTGGCGACCAGCTGTGACATCGCGAACAGGGTCCCGATCAGCGCCGCCGTGGGAATGAGCTCGTAGATGTGACCGGGGATGCTCAGACCGACGAACAACAGCGCCCGGCCGAGCGGATAGCCATTCTTGCCGACGTTGCCAAGCTCGTGGATCAGGTCGAAGAACGCGAATAGCAGCAGCAGCGCGATGAAGATGAGCATCGTGGCGAAGAGCACTTCGCGACCGATGTAGCGGCTGAGCGTCTTCATCCGTGGGCCAGGCTGCGGCGCAAGAGGCCGCCGATCGTCAGCCGATTCCAGAAGAGCAGGAACACGACGAGCGCCGCGATACTGTGGACGATCAGCAGCCCTGCGAGCATCGACATGCGTCCCTGCGCGATGACGCTCTGCACGATGTTGACGCAGTTGTTGTACACCGTGTAGACGAACGCGGCGGTGATGAGGTTGAAGGAGCGCCCCATGCGGGGGTTGACATAAGACAGAGGGATCGCCAGCAGCACGAGCAGGAAGGCGCTGATCGGCACTGAGATGCGCCAGAAAAGCTCCGCACGCTCCGGCGCGCCGGTGCTCGCGAGCAGGAGCGTCGTGGGCAGCGCCTTCAACGACAGCGGGGGCGCACGGACCTCGGCGGACTCGATGCGCCGCCCGAAGCGCTCGAACTCGACGCTGCGGAACTCGGCGCTGCCCGGCTGTCCCTCGTAGCGGCGCCCATCCTGGAGCACGATGAAGCGGTCGCCGTTCGGGGCGTCCTCGAGGTAGCCGGAGCGCGCGACGGTGGTGACGTCCTTGCCGCCATCGATCGAGTGAAGGAAGACGTTGCGTATCGTGTTGTCGAAGCTGTTGAGGCTCTCGATGAAGACCACCAGCCGCGCGTGCCGGAACTCCTTGAAGAGGCCGGGCGCCAGCAACGAAACCTCGTCGCGCGATTCGAGCTGGCGCTCGTACTCGAGGCGACGCTGCTCGGCCCATGGCGACAACCAGAACGACAGCACCAGGACCGCCACCAGGAACGGGGTGGCGAAAAGAAGGATGGGTTTGAGCCAGGAAGTGAGCCCCTGCCCGGAGGTAAACCAGACGATCATCTCGCTGTCGCGGTACCAGCGCGAGAGCGTGAGAAGCACGGTCACGAACAAGGCGACCGAGAACAGGATGTTGAAGTAGAACAGGGCGTTGAACCCGAGAAGGGCCAAGATGCCCTCCGGAGCGACAGTTCCGCCGGCCGCACGGGCCAGCAACCTCAACATCAGGTTGGTGAAGAGTATGCCAAGGAGGATCAGGAACAGCCCGACCGCGGTGATGCTCAGTTCACGGACCAGGCTGCGGCGAAATACCATGACGGTGTAAAAATTTTGACTTTTTCGGGCTGTTTTGCCAATAATGGCATTTACATGGCCCAAAGGTCACAATAACGCTTCGACACCGCACGGGGTAGCGGCGATGGAATTTACCATAAAAAGCGGCAGTCCAGAGAAACAGCGCAGCGCCTGCGTCGTTGTAGGCGTTTTCGATAACCGCAAACCGAGTCTTTCCGCCGACCTCGTCGACCGCGCTTCTGGCGGGTACGTGAGCGAGATCATCCGCCGCGGCGACATGGAGGGAAAGCTCGGCAGCACGCTCCTGCTGCATAACGTCCGTGGCACGCTCGCCGACCGCGTGCTGCTCGTTGGCCTGGGCAAGGAGCGCGACTTCCGCGAGCGCGAATTTCGCACCGCCATGCGCGCGGCGGTCCGGCTGCTCAACGAGACCGGCTCCTACGAGGCCGTGATCTACCTTACCGAGGAGAAGGTCAAGCGGCGCGAAGTCGCCTGGCGGGTAGAGCATGCGGTGGTGGTCGCGATGGAGGCGGTGTATCGCTTCGACGAGCTGAAGAGCCAGCCGGCGGAAGTGCGCCGGCCGCTGCGAAAGCTCACGCTTTCCGTGCCACAGCGCAGCGACCTCGCCGCCGGCGAGGCGGCGGCGGCCCGGGGTATCGCCATAGCCCGCGGCATGGACCTCGCGCGCGATCTCGGCAATCTCCCCGGTAACATGTGCACCCCTGCCTACCTTGCCGAGCGCGCGCAGACGCTGGCGAGGGAGTTCGAGTTCGGCTGCCAGGTGCTCGAGCGGCCCCAGCTCGAGGAGCTCAAGATGGGCTCGTTCCTGTCGGTCACCAACGGCAGCGAGCAAGCTCCACGGTTCATCGTCCTCGAGTACAACGGCGCCGGCAAGAAGCAGAAGCCGTTCGTGCTGGTGGGCAAGGGCATCACGTTCGACTCCGGCGGCATCTCGCTCAAACCCGCTCACGACATGGACCACATGAAATTCGACATGTGCGGCGCGGCGAGCGTGCTCGGCACGTTCCGCACAGTGGCCGAGCTGAAGGCGAAAGTGAATCTGGTCGGATTGATCGCAGCCTGCGAGAACATGCCCAGTGGCCGCGCGACCAAGCCGGGCGACATCGTGCGCAGCATGTCGGGGCAGACGGTCGAAGTGCTCAACACCGACGCGGAGGGGCGCCTCATTCTGTGCGATGCATTGACCTATGCTGAGCGCTACGAGCCGGCGGCCGTGGTCGACATCGCAACGCTCACCGGCTCGATGGTGATCGCGCTCGGTCATATCGCCTGCGGCGTGTTCAGCAACAGCGATCCCTTGGCGCGCGCCCTGATCAATGCGGGCGAAGAAGCGTTCGACCGCGCCTGGCAGATGCCGCTGTGGGAGGAATACCACGAGGGCCTGAACAGCAACTTCGCCGACTTCGCGAATGTCGCCGACCGAGCCGGGGGGAGCATCACGGCCGCGTGCTTCTTGTCGAAATTCACCAAGAAGTACGATTGGGCGCATCTCGATATAGCCGGGGTAGCGTACAAGGAAGGGAAGGAAAAGGGGGCAACCGGGCGGCCCGTACCGCTGCTGGCTACCTGGGTCCTGTCCCAGGAGACCGCAACGGCGTAATCTGACAACGCGACTCGACCGGCCATGACGCTAATCGACTTCTACACCCATGTTGCGGACCGCCTGGAGGTTGCGGCCAGGCTCGTGGCGAAGGCTTTCGCGCAGCACGGCCGGGTCAGGGTCTTGACTCCCGATGCGGCGATGACTGAGGCGCTCGACCGACGCCTCTGGCTCAGGCCGCCGACGGCCTTCCTGCCGCATTGCCGGATCGACGCCGCGCTTGCCGCGCAGACGCCCATCTGGGTCGACCATTGCGAAGATCACCCTGGACCGGCGGCGGTCCTTATCAACCTGCGAGCCGAGCCGCCGAGCTTCTTCTCGCGTTTCGAGCGCCTCGCCGAGGTCGTGAGCACGGACGAGACGGACGCGGCCGCGGGACGCGAACGCTACCGCTTCTATCGCGAGCGCGGATACGAGCTGCGCACGCACAGCCTGGCGGAGCTCTGATGCCCACCGCGCGCGAACTGCTCGAGCAGGCAGACGCGCTGATGCGCCGCAATCGCGCTGCGGCCGAAACCAGCATCCCGGTTCTTACGGATGTCGTCGAGTCGGCCGCCGTGCGCGGCCCCGCCACGCGCGAGCGCGCGGGCGCTGCCTGGAGCGAGCAGGCTGCAGCGGGCGCCGCCGCGCCGGAAAAGCGGCGCGAAGAGCCGCGCGCCGAACCGGCGAGGCCGATTCCGGCCCCGGTCGAGCCGCCGGTACTGACCGATGCGGTCGAAGAGCACGACCTCGAGGCGTTCCCGGAGGACAGCGAGCGCGGCGAGCCTTCGCTCTGGCTCGGCCCCGACACCATCGACCCGGCACTGCACAGCATCACCGGCCCGGCCCCGGACACGGTGGCCGTCGTGCCGCCGGTCACGTTGCGCACGCACGCCGCGCCGGATTCGATCATGCCTATGCCGGCCGACGACGAGCGCGATCCCACGATCACGCGCACCTGGCGCGCCGCCGGCTCCGCGGCGACGCCGCCACCGGCGCGCTCGATGCCCGAGGAGCCCCCGGCGGGAACGGCAGTACGCAGCGAGGGTCCGCCCGCTGACGAGGAGCGCTGGCGGGCGCTCGCCGATCAGATATCGATGCAGGTTCTGCAGCGCATCGACCTCTTTACCGACACCGGGCTCAAGGCACAGCTCGCGGCCCACCTGCAGCCCATCGTTGCGCGGGCGAGCAGCGAGCTCGTGAGCGCCATCAACGACCACGTCGGGAAGCT
>Ga0335084_10008626_pt1 | contig 10166 bp, 9 predicted proteins | sample Lox_Sample_44_FD_206721 | JGI IMG/M metagenome (GOLD analysis project Ga0335084, IMG submission 206721) | Soil microbial communities from Loxahatchee National Wildlife Refuge, Florida, United States - Lox_Sample_4.4 | ecosystem: Environmental > Terrestrial > Soil > Wetlands | place: USA: Florida... | reverse complement strand
CAGAGGCCACCGATCACCATGATGGCGCACAACCCGACGAAGTAGCGGTATTTTGAATAGATGATGGGCCCGATGGCGATGGCTCCCCGCAAGGCTTCGGGGATTTGGAACGGGATTCCCAGGGTGCCCCAGACCGCCCGGACCATCTGTTCCAGAAACATTGCCAGACCGAACGTGAACAAGAGGCCGAGCGCTGGGTCGCCCTTGTAGATCCTGCGCAGAAAGGCCGCCTCGACCGCCATACCGAAGAGGGCGACGATGACCGGGGAGATGAGCAGGTTTGGAAAGAAGCCGATGTAAGGAGTCAGGGTCACCGTGGCGTAGGCCCCCAGCATGTAGAGGATGCCGTGAGTCAAGTTCACGATGCCGATCATCCCGAAGATGATCGACAGCCCGATAGCCAGGAGCACATAGATCGCCCCCAACACGATGCCGTTGATGAAGAACTGAAGGAACGTCGTGATGTCCATAAGCTCCCTCACGGGATCGATTTCCAAAAACACTCCCGCCCCCTTCGGAAGTCGAAAGGGGCGGGAGCCGTCAGGAGGATCAGCCGCGCTTCATGTTGCAGGGATTCTCTTCCTTGGTCGGTGCGATCACTTCCAGGCTCTCGTCCTTGCCCGGGACCTCGGCGACGACGTTGAAGACGTCCCACTTATCCTTGTTGCCGGTCTTCTTGATATCGACCACGTACATCGGCTGCATGAGCTGGTGGTCGTAGGTGCGGTAGTACAGCTCGCGGCCCTTGCCGCCGTCGAACTTGATCTTCTCCAGGGCCTCCACCACCTTCTTGCTGTCGGTGGTGCCAGCCATCTTGATGGCCTCGGCCAATACCTTGAGGCTGGTGTAGTCGCCCCACGCCTGGTTCTCGGGAGGCAGGCCGTACTTCGCCCGATACTTCGAGACGAAGTTCTTGGTCCAGGCGTTGTCGAGGTCCCCCCACCAAATGACGGTCCACGCCCCCTGGGCCGCTTCCTTTCCGGCGTTCCACATCAGGACGGTGTCGGTGACCCCACCGGCGATGTCGATCTTCAGGCCGAACTCGGTGTACTGCTTGAGGAAGGTGGTCTGGTCGGAGCCGGCCACGTTGACGATGACGCACTCCGGCTTCGCGTTCCGGATCTTGAGGATGTAGGAGCTGTAGTCCGCCGTGTTGGTGGGGACCAGGTCGTGCCCGATCTCCTTGCCGCCCAGCTCACCGAGGAGGCGCCGGGTCACGCGCGTCAGGTCGTGGCCGAAGGCGTAGTCGGAGGTGAGAATGTAGAAGGTCTTGTAGTTCTTGTTCTTGATCAGGTAGCGGCCGATCGTTTTCACGTACTGGGTGTTCGAGGCCTCGGTGCAGAAGGTGTAATAGTTGCACTTGGCGCCGCGGATCTCGTCCGAGTTGGAGCCCGTGTTGAAGAAGAGCTTCTGGTAGCGCTCGGCGACGTCCATGACCGCTAGGGCCACGGCGCTGCTCACGGTGCCGAGGAGGAAGTCCACCTTGTCCTGCTGGATCATCTTGGTGGCCTTCTGCACGCCCACGCCCGGGTTGGTCTCGTCGTCGACAATGGTCTCCAATTGTCGTCCAAGCACGCCGCCGGCCGCGTTGATCTCCTCGACCGCCAGCTTACCGGCCTTGGACGCGTAGTCGCCCATGGGCGAAAGGAAGCCGGTCAGGGGGACGAGATGCCCGATCTTGATCGGCTGCTGCTGGGCCCTGAGGATGGCTGGCGCAAAGATGCCGCTGGTCCCGGCGACCGCGGCCGTCACGCCCGCGGCCTTAAGGAATTTCCTTCGGCTCAGTTCCGTCTTCTTCATGGTCAATCTCCTCCGACTCCTTCCGGAGCGAAAGGCATACCACCAGGGTGTCGGACGCAGATTCGCGTCACCGCATCGAGTCTGGGCAGTGTCAGGCGTCGAGGCTGTGCATCACCTCCCTTGGTTGACGTCACAACATGAAATTTTGGCCGTTTCAGGGCGATATGTGCGCCACGACACGGTCGGCCAGACACGTCGGACAGGCCGACCTTTGGGCGACCCAGGGGGCCCGCTGGGCTCGACATTCCCTCGCGCATCGCGCGCCTGGCCCGCGGCGGGTCGCCGCGGTCGGGACGGCCCTCCCGGAGCATCAGTAGGGCGGGAGCATCGCCCGACCCAGGGGCGATTGTCAAGGCGAATTGCGCAACCATCGGGTGTGAATCTCGAACGTTCGGCCCACAATACCTTCCTCTACCGTAGCGTTGACCGATCGGGTCGGACGCTGCATGATGAGCCGTGTTCGCCATCAAGCGCCGCACCGACTTCTTTCCGAATGGCCGCATGCATTCAGGATCGGACACACACTGCGGAGGACGAGACCATGCCACGGGCCTTGGAAGGCATTCGCGTTGTGGATCTGAGCCACGTACTGGCAGCCCCGACCACCAGCATGTATCTGGCGGACCTCGGAGCGGAGGTCATCCACATCGAAAAGGAAGATGGCGATGACTCGCGGGAGTTCGGGCCGTTCGTCGGCGGCCACGACAAGAACCGCAGCGGCTACTTCATCAGCCTCAACCGGAACAAGAAGAGTCTCGTGCTCAACCTGAAGAGCGAGCGGGGCAAGTCGATCCTGCGCGAACTGATTCGCGTCTCGGATGTCGTGCTGGAGAATTTCCGGCCGGACACGATGCAGAAACTGGGATTCGGCTGGGAGGACATCCAGAAGATCAACCCGCGCGCCATCTACTGCTCTATCTGCGGTTTCGGCCACGATACCCTGCCGCAGTACGGGAGCCGTCCGGCCTACGACATGGTGGCCCAGGCGTACAGCGGTCTGATGAGCATCACGGGGCCCGAAGGCGGTCCGCCGTGCCGGGTCGGCTCCTCAGTCGGCGACATCATCGCGGGGATGCAGGGTGCCATCGGCATCCTGGCGGCGCTCCGCTATAGGGAACGCAGCGGCCGAGGGCAGTACGTGGACATCGCCATGGTCGATGGCCTGTTCTCGGTGTTGGAAAACGCCGTTGCGCGGTACGTGAACACCGGGGAAACTCCCGGCCCGCTCGGTGGGGCGCACCCGTCCATCGCACCCTTCCAGGGCTTCCAGGGGAAGGACGGCCAGTGGGTGATCGCCGCCATCGGGAACGACAAGCTGTGGGCGGAGTACTGCAAAGTCCTGGGGCGCGAAGACCTCATTGAACACCCGAAATTCAAGACCAATCCGCTGCGCTGCGAGAACCGCAAGGAAATGGTGACGATCCTCGCACAGGAGATGGCGAAGAAGACGGCGCGGGAGTGGTGCGATATCTTCGAGAGGCAGCGCATCCCCTATTCGCCGATCAACAACCTGCAGCAGATCTGCGAGGATGCCCACATCGCGCACCGGCGGATGCTGGTCGAGATCGACCAGCCGGTGGTGGGCAAGATGCAGGTCTCGGCCTCGCCGCTGAAGCTGTCCGAGACCCCGGGCGAGGTCTACGCCCCGGCCCCCATGCTCGGCGAGCACACGGATGAGGTGTTACGGGAAGTCCTCGGGTATTCCCCGGACGTGATCAGTCAGCTCAAGATCGAAGGGGTGATCAATAAGGTGGTCTGACTCTCTTTGTCTCCGCGTGCGAACGTCCGGCCCACAGTACGTGCCTTCGTCGCCGCATGGCGTCCGGCCGCGCGCGCAATTCTCTCCTTGACCCTTCCGACGTTCTGTCCTATTTCCTTTGGAGCCTCAACCACCCACCCATAGCGGGACGCAATGCGGAACACCTCGTGACCGATCAGAGACAGTTCACACCGCTCCACCCGGTCGGGCACGTGTACGTCCTGCTCCTGATGACCACGGTCCTGTGGGGTGCCGGCCCGGTCGCAGGCAAGATCGCACTTCAGGGTATTCCGACCATCACCGCCGGGATGCTGCGATTCGGCCTGGCATCTCTCACCCTGTTCCTGGCGCTACCTGGGAGGATCGCTGGTTGGCGGACGCTGGGGCGTCAAGATCTGATCGTCCTCCTCCTCCTCGGGATCCTCGGCGGATCGATCAACCATCTCTTCTTTTTCTTTGCGCTGGGCCTGGCGCCGGCGTCTCACGCTTCGATCATCGCGCCCACCACCAGCCCCATCTGGACGGTTCTCCTGGCATCGCGGCTGATGCGAGAGCGGATAGCGCGGGCCCAAGTCGCTGGCATCCTCGTGTGCGTGGTCGGGGTAGCGCTGGTCGTTCGTCCGTCGGGAAGCAGCGGGAGCGTGCCCGCGGTTCTGCTCGGGGACTTGTTCTTCATTCTGGCCGGATTGGCCTGGGGGATCTACTCGTACCTCTGCAAGGTCGCCATGCGGCGACAGAACGCTGAAACGGTTTTGGCGTATGCCATGGGGATCGGCGGTGCGTTGCTGTGTCCTGCGGCACTCCTGGAGCGGCCATGGCACGCGCTGGCAGGCGCGTCGGCGGCGTCCTGGGGCGGCCTGGCGTACCTGGTGATCGGGAATACCGTGCTGGCGTACCTCTGGTGGAATCTGGGGATTCAGCGGGTGGGGGCGGGCCGCACGGCGGTCTTCTCGAACCTGGTGCCGCCGTTCGGCGTTCTGATCGCCTGGCTCGCTCTCGGGGAGAGCCTCTCCGCGCTCCAGTTCCTGGGCGGGCTGCTGTGCTTGGTCGGCGTGTGGGTGTGCCAGCGGCCCGCCACGCCTGGTCGCGGCCCTTCGTCCGCCTGACCTTCGGGTCAGCGGCGAATGACCAATGACCAATTCCCAGCCGGGCTAGAGGCGCCGGCCGGCCGCGTGCACGAACGGCGCGAGTTCCTGCATCAGTTGCCGGAACACGTCGGGCTTCAACGACTGGATGCCGTCGCTGACCGCGATCTCGGGCCGCATGTGTACCTCGATCATCAGGCCATCCGCCCCACAGGCGACGCCGGCCTTCGCCATGGGCGTCACGTACTCCCAGTGGCCGGTGCCGTGGCTCGGATCTACGATCACGGGGAGGTGGGTGAGCTTCTTGAGTACCGGCACTGCGTTCAAGTCCAGCGTGAAGCGCGTGGCCGTCTCGAAGGTCCGGATGCCCCGCTCGCACAGGACGACATTGTAGTTCCCTTCGGACAAGACGTACTCGGCTGCCATGAGGAACTCCTGGATCGTGGAGGCCATCCCGCGCTTCAGGAGCACCGGCTTGCCGACTTCGCCCACGCGCTTGAGCAGTGCGAAGTTCTGCATGTTGCGCGCGCCAACTTGCAGCATGTCCGCGTGCTCGGCGATCAGGTCTACGTCCTCCGGTTTCAAGACCTCCGTCACGATGGCGAGGCCCGTGGCCTCGCGGGCCTGCGCGAGGAGCCGCAAGCCCTCCTTTCCCATACCTTGAAACGCGTAAGGCGAGGTGCGGGGCTTGAAGGCGCCGCCCCGCAGAATGGAGGCACCCGCCTCCTTGGCGAGGAGAGCCAATTGCATCACCATCTCCTCGCTTTCCACGCTGCACGGCCCGGCGATGACGACGAGCCGAGTCCCACCGAACTCCACGTCTCGCACTTTGACCACGCTGGGGCTGGCCCTGAACTCCCGGCTGGCGAGCTTAAACGGCTGGAGGATCGGGACGACACTCTCGACGCCCGGCATCACCTCCAGTGACTGCAGTCGGGCCTTGCCGCGCTCGTCGCCGACGGCGCCGATGACGGTGCGCTGCGTCCCCCAGATCACGTGCGGCTGATAGCCCAACTCTTCAATGGTGTGGATCACATCGTGTACCTGCTGCTTGGGAATGCCGCCCTTCATCACGATGATCATGTGCTCCCTCCGTCCTGGTTGTCGGATCGGGTGGCCGTCCCCCGGTCCCGAAAATGCGAAGGGCCACGGGACGTCGCCTGCCCCGTGGCCCTTGGTGTCTGGATGCGATGTACGCTAGCTCATCCGTCGCCTCGAGCCGGCCGGGCAGACGCCCAGAAAGTAAAAGTAAAACCAAAACCGGCTCGCATAGGCATTCGACATTCCGGAAACTCCCCTTATCAATGACGGATTGGTATCATCGGAGCAATCGTGCGTCAAGCACTTTGTCCCGTGAGGCCGCGATCCGGCGACCTTCCGGCGGGGCAGACGCGCAGGCAGCGTCCCATGCAGTCCGATGTCGCTTGGCTCTTCCGGCAGGCGTCCCAGTCCGTCCGCGCCGCCGGAAGGAGCCAGATCCGGTCCTCGGCGGCGTCCGGCAGCGAACGGAGGGCCCCCACAGGGCATTTCTTGACGCACTGCTGGCAGCCGAGCCCCTCACACGTCTTGACTGCAAGCGGCGGGGAGGGGGTGAGCGGGGCCGTGGTAAGGACCGAGTTCCAGCGGATGCGGGGCCCGTACTGAGCCGTCACCACGACGTTGTTCAAGCCGAACTCACCGAGGCCGGCGCGGACGGCGGCGTGGCGTTGTGAGAAGAGGCCCGGGTAGCTCATCAGATACTCGGGGAGTCCCGTGTTGGTGGTCGGGAAGAAAAGAGAAGGATAGCCCAGATCTTCCAGATGTGTGGCCAGCCGCAAGGCGAGGCTGCTCAGGTGGTCGTTGATGATGTCGTAACCGGATTTCTTGTACAGCATGAGCCGCAGAGCCTCGACACGTATCTCTGGCGGGTAACAGGCGGACTCCGGGAGGAGCGCCGGCCAGTCCATGACGCGATCCAGGATGCGCATGCCGAAGGTTAAGACCGATCTCGCCCCCGGCAACAGGTTTCGTGGGTGATGGCCCTGGGGCGCCCCGTCAAAGCGTTCGACGGGGGCCACACCCACGAGGCTTGCCCCGGAATCCGTTGCCATCCGGGTGAGGTGCGCCGTCAGGTCCATCGTCCCTCCTCCACGTTGGTGTGGCCTCGCTCCCTCACGGTTTCGTGGGGCCAGGCGTTGGGAAGTTGAGTGGCTCGTGGACGCTCCACCACCGCGCATGGTAGGGCCCTGGGTGGCCCCCGTCAACGGCCCGTGACCGTTGGTCCGGTTCTCAGTGCGAATGTTGGTCAGGTCCGGGAGCGCCCGGGCGGGGCATTCCCGGACGTCCACCCATGCCGTGCTGCATCGCACCACCGCCTCCCGGCATCCGCATCCGGTGTCCGAGCTGCCGAAGCTTCTCCAGCTGCTCGGGGCTGAGGAGGGCACGACCGGCCGCGATCGTCCGGATTCTCGCCAACCGCAGTTCGCCCTGGAGTGTCGCGATCTGCTTGACTTGGGTTTCAATTTTTGCCGTGTCCCAAACGCTCTGCTCCAGCAGGGAGTCCAGGTCAATCTCCGCCACGCGGATCTCGGCATCCCTTCGAATGGCGTCCTTGGAGAACGCCGTTCGAAGGTCCCGAAGCTTCTCTTCCTGTTCCGGGCTCAGCCCCAACTCCTGGCTGTGGTCAAGAATGAGCGTAACGAGCGGACTCTCGTGGGGTCGCTCGTGGTCTCCGCGCCCGCCGGGCATCATTCGGCCCATCGGCCGTTCCATCCCTTCCCCACCCATCATCCCGGGCATGGTTCCCCCACCCGTCGGTCCCATCATCTGCGCCGATGCTCGCGGTGCCACCACCACCGTCAAGAGCATGGACAGGAGTGCCAATGCTGGCATGCGCATATTGTTCCTCCTCATCGAGACACGGAAACACGAGCGCGCTCGGCGTGCTGGACTCAAGCCTTCAATCGGGGAACGCCAACTCCCCGCTCGCTGCCATGAGAATTCCCGCGGCGGCCATCTCTACGACGGCTTTGGCGCAATCTCCTGGATGGACCTCGACGCCTCGAACGGCATCGCTGATCACGACCACATCCAGACCCGCGCGCCGAGCGTCCAGGGCCGTGGCCTTCACGCAGTAGTCGGTTGCCAGACCGCAGACGAAGGTGCGGCGAATCCCCCGCGAACCGAGGAGGGCTGCGAGGTCGGTGCCCTGAAAGCCCGAATACGCCTCGGCGTCCTTCGTCGTGGCCTTGGACACCACGTGGCGGATGCGCTCTGCATCCAGGTCGGGATGGAACGACGCGCCGTCCGTTCCGGCCACGCAATGGGGCGGCCAGATGCCTCCCTGGGCCATGAACGAGCAGTGATCAGGGGGGTGCCAGTCGCGAGTGGCCACGGTGAACCAGTCGGTTCCCCTGAGCAGGCGGTTTACCACTGGGACGACCCTGTCTCCATCCGGCACGGCTAGCGCGCCGCCGGGGCAAAAGTCGCGCTGCACGTCCACCACGATCAGGGTATCGGTCGTTGGCCGCACAGTGGTCGACATGAGTCTATCCGCGTCGCCAGTCTACCCGGTGACTGCTGCGCGAAACCGTTCGACGGCTGCCCCGGGGTCGGGCGCGCCAAAAATCGCCGCACCCGCCACCAGAATCGTGGCTCCGGCCTGCGCGACCTCGCGGCAGTTCTCGAGCTTGATGCCGCCGTCCACCTCCAGTTCCGGCGGCGTGCTCAAGCTTTCCAGAGACCGGTGCAACTCTTCAACCTTCTTCAGGACGAACGGGATGAAACTCTGTCCGCCGAATCCAGGATTCACGGACAGGAGCAGGATCAGGTCCACCTGGTCCAGCACATGTTCGATGGCGTGAAGCGACGTGGAGGGGTTCAGGGCCACACCGGCCTTGACGCCCAACTCGCGGATTTGCTGGAGCGTGCGGTGGAGGTGGGGGCAGGCCTCCGCGTGGACGGTCAGATAGGCGGCTCCCGCTTTGGCGAACGCGCCGACATATCGGTCGGGGTGTTGGATCATGAGATGCACATCGAGCGGCAGGTGCGTCCGCCGGTGGATCGCCTCGACGACCAGGGGGCCGATCGTCAGGTTCGGCACGAAGTGACCGTCCATCACGTCCACGTGCAGGAGGTCGGCCACAGACTCGACCTTGGCGATTTCCTCACCCAGGGCGGCAAAATCCGCCGACAGGACCGAAGGGGCGATCTGGACCATGGGCACCTCCTTGTTCATTCCCCGACAGTGATCTCGACCTGGCCGCCGACTTTGAGCTGGGTGCCCGCCGGCGGATCCTGAGCGAGCACGTGGCCTTGTTTGGAGACCGTCAGGTGAAAACTCACGCGAGCTTCCAACTGGAGTTCCTTGAGGAGGTTCAGGGCGACCAGCATCTCCCGCCCGCGGAGGTTGGGGACAACCACCAGATCTTCCAGCGGGCCCAGGCTTTGCAGCAGCCGAACGGTTGCGCCGCGGATCACGGGCGCGTCCGCCGGGGGGTCCTGGGCGATGATCGTGTCCCGCGGACGCACGTCGGAATGGATCGACGTGACCGGCCCCGGGACAAGGCCCGCCTCGGCCAGCATCCGCTTCGCCTGCGCGGGACTTGCCCCGACCAAGTGTGGAGTGGCCAGCTGATCGGTCCCTCGACTCAGGAACAAGCGCACGTCGCCGCCGATCTTGACGCGCGTCCCGCGGGATGGTCGCTGGCTGGTCACATGCCCCTTGGCGATCGAGGCGCTGAATTCCTCCGCGACCACCCGTGGCGTGAGGCCGGCCTCTTTGATCATGGCCTCGGCTGCTACGGAGTCCAATCCGATGACGCGGGGGACCTCCATCTGATTCTCGTCCATAAACCAGCGCATGGCGACATAGCCGGAGAGCGTGGCGAGAGCCACCAGGCCGAGGCAGACGGCGGCGGCGCGGACCAGGCGGTAGAGACACCCGGAGCGCGCGTCCGGCGGGGGTGCGGTTTCGCCGTGCATCATCGCCCTCCCCGTCGCAGTCTGGCCACGAAAAACCCGTCGGTGTCGTGCCGGTGGGGCCAGGCACGCAGAAACCCATCCGTTGCGGGATCGGCGAACGTCTGGAGGACCGGTCCGGGCGCCTCCAGGGCGAAGGCCGAATGACGCTGGAGAAAGGTGTCGATCACCTCGTCGGTCTCCTCTGGCTCCAAGCTGCAGGTACTGTAGACCAGTAAACCGCCGGGGGCCACCGTGCCGGCCACGCCGGCGAGCAACTCGGCCTGGAGCGCCGCAGCCCGCGGCAAGTCCTCCGGCCGGCGACGCCACTTGATTTCGGGCCGGCGACGGAGTGTCCCCAGCCCCGTACACGGCGCGTCCAACAGGACGCGGGGGAATCGCCCCGACCACGCGTCGGCCGCACCCCGGGCATCGTAGATCCTGCCGTGCACGCTGGCAAGGCCTAAGCGCTCTGTCGCCGTGGCGAGACGGCGGATGGCCCTGGCGCTGCGATCGAGCGCCACGACCTCGCCGGTTTCGCCGACGGCCGCGGCAATGAGCGCGCTCTTCCCGCCGCCTCCGGC
>Ga0335084_10008624_pt1 | contig 10166 bp, 8 predicted proteins | sample Lox_Sample_44_FD_206721 | JGI IMG/M metagenome (GOLD analysis project Ga0335084, IMG submission 206721) | Soil microbial communities from Loxahatchee National Wildlife Refuge, Florida, United States - Lox_Sample_4.4 | ecosystem: Environmental > Terrestrial > Soil > Wetlands | place: USA: Florida... | reverse complement strand
CCGCTGTCGTCTCTGAGCGCGTCGATCACCGCGTCGGCCAGGAAGCGGCTGCCGTCCTTGCGCACGCGCCAGGCTTCGGTCTCATACCGTCCGTCGCGGGCGGCAATTTCGAGCGATTGCTGCGGCATATTCGCGGCACGGTCCTCCTCGGTGTAGAAGCACGAGAAGTGCTGTCCGACGATCTCCTCGGCGCGGTAGCCCTTGATGCGCTGGGCGCCCCGGTTCCAGTTGGTGACGATGCCATTCGGATCGATCATATAGATCGCGTAGTCGGTAACGCCGTCGATCAGCACGGTATAGCGCCGCTCGCTCTCGCGCAGCGCCAGTTCGGCTGTTTTGCGGGCGGTGATATCGACGATCGCCGACAGCACCATGGTTCCCTCCTGGGTCTCGATCGGGTTCAGGCCGATCTCGACCGGGAACTCGCTGCCGTCCTTCTTCAGACCGTAGAGATCGCGCCCGGCTCCCATCGGCCGCGGGCGCGGATCGGCGAAAAATGTGCTCCGCAAGTCCGGGTGATGACCACGGAACCGTTCGGGCACGAGTATCTCTACGGGCTGTCCCACCAGCTCGGCCCGCGAGTAACCGAACACCCGCTCGGCCTGAGTATTGACCATGACGATCTTGCCGGCCCGGTCGATCATCACCATAGCGTTTGGCGCAGCCTCGACGACCAGCCGGAAGCGCCGCTCACTCTCACGCAGCGCCAGTTCGGCTGCTTTGCGCGCGGTGATATCGACGATCGCCGACAGCACCATGGTTCCCTCGTCGGTATCGATCGGGTTCAAGCCGATTTCCACCGGGAACTCGCTGCCATCCTTCTTGAGACCATACAGATCGCGCCCGGCTCCCATCGGCCGCGGGCGCGGATCGGCAAAGAATGTGCTGCGCAACCCGGGGTGATGACTACGGAACTGTTCGGGCAGAAGCATCTCTACCGGCTGCCCCACCAGCTCGGCCCGCGAGTAACCAAACACCCGCTCGGCTTGAGTATTGACCATGACGATCTTGCCGGCCCGGTCGATCATCACCATGGCGTTTGGCGCAGCCTCGACGACTAGTCGGAAGCGCCGCTCGCCGGCCGATTCAACTTTGGGGTTCGTCATCGGTGCTCTCTCCGGACTGCGCAGCCGGTTACTTCACGATCCTCAGGCGCCGCCGCAAGTGCCAGGTCGCCCCCGCGACGATCAGCAGGACGATTGCCCCCTGCACGGACTTCTGCAGGTAGGGCGTGATGCCGGTGAAGATCATGCCGCTCGCGATCACCGCGAGGACGAGCACACCGAGCGCCGAGCCCAGCACGCTGCTGCGCCCGCCGGTGAGCGGGGTACCGCCGATCACCACGGCAGTAATGGCTGCGAAAGTCTGACCCGCCCCGATGTCCACGTGCCCAAGCCCCAGCCTGGCCGATTCCATTCCGCCAGCCACGCCGGCCAGCAGCCCGGCGAACACGAACACCAGCAACTTGTGGCGGTCCGCATCGACGCCGGACAGGCGCACGGCCTCTTCAGCACCCCCGATGGCATAGCTGTAGCGGCCACGAGAGCGAGCACCAACCGGGCGATGGCTGCAGCTTCGAGCGTTTGCGTCATATGTCTATGCAGCTCAGCGCACGGATAGGGAACCGGCTGGCTGCACCGTATCACGTACCGTGGGAGGGCTCAAGCCGGGCCTGAGGCAGGTTGCGAGGGTTGGCCTGGCGGGTTTGGAAATCGGTCGGAGAAGCCCAGACGCTTCGGCAAGAGCAACGCCGATCATGAAGCCCGCGGTCTGCCCGTACGCCGCGTCGGCTCTCGGCGCGAACAAGATGACACCGACGGCCGCAAAGGTGATGGCCAGGTCGCCGTGCGGCCACTGCGTTGCGATCCAGAACAGCTCCACCGCGCCGATGGTGACGAATGCGCGTGCCCCGTTGACCACGCACGGCAGCCAATCCGGGACGTGAAACTTGGTGCCATGACGAGCCGAGCTCGGTTGCCACACCGCGAGAAGCAACGCCAGTCCATCGAGTGCGCGTGACATGCCGGCCAGCAGCTTGGCGGTCTGGTCGGCGAGCAGCCTCAGCGACGGTGTTCCCGCCGGCATGGCAAGCAGCCCCCGGACTGCGCCGTGACACAGCCGGCGCAGGTGAATCGGGTCGGCAGGTCCGCCCTGCTGTGGTGCGGAGCGCAGTTCCTGTGGAATGAGGCGCAGCACGGCGGCGGCTTCCCGCCGCGCCACAGCGTCGGGCAATCGCGTCAACCGCTCGGCGATCGTGCGCCAACCGGCGAGCGCGGCGAACAGCCCGACGCCGACCGCCTGCAGCACCGGCGAATGGAAGCGGAGGGTCGAGGATTCGCCAATCGTCTCGTCGATCACCGGGTCGAGGGCAATGACCTGCCGGATCAGCTCGCGGCGAGCCGGCTGTGTATCCGGGGCACCGGCTCCGGCCAGGGCCAGAGTGGAACCGAACTTGCCGGCGATGTCCGCCGTGAGCGCCGCGAGCAGCGCGGCGAGGCGCCGCGGGGCAGCGCCGAAATCGGTGCCCGCCAGCACGACACCAGCGCACACGATTCTGTATGTCGCGTTCTCCTGCCCGAGGGGGGTGGCGCCGAACGCGACGGGGTGGTGGGAGCAGCCTGAGAAGCTCTTCCCCCTCATCCCAGCCCTCTCGCGCAAGGGGACAGGCAGATCCCCGTCAGGCGCGGCGAAGTAAGCAACGCAATCCGCTCAAGAGTCTCGCTTGCCTGGAAGGGTGGACGTCTCCGCGTCCGCCGGCCGCGGCTGCTCGCCAGTGTTCTGGATCCAACCGCCGCCGAGATCCTTGTACAGGGTGACGAGATTCGTGAGGCGGTTCAGGCGTGTGGCGACGAGCGTCTGCTGGCCGCTGAACAGGTCGGTCTGAGCCGTGAGCACGCTGAGGTAGTTGTCCACGCCAGTGCGGAAGCGCATCCAGGACAGGTCGAGGTTACGCTGCTGGGCGGCGACGTAGCGCTCGAGCGCGGCGACCTGCTGGTCGTAGGTACCGCGCGCCGCGAGGTCGTTAGCCACCTCCTGAAAGGCGGTCTGAATCGACTTCTCGTACTGGGCGACAAAGATGTTTTTCTGGATACGTGCGTAGTCCAGGTTGGCGCTCAACGCCCCTGCCGTGAAGATCGGCACGGTGATGCTCGGCGCGAAGCTCCACGCGGTGGCGCCTCCCTTGGACAGTCCGTCCAGCGATGCGCTGGCTACACCGAAGTTCCCGGTCAAGCTGATCTGCGGAAAGAATGCCGCGCGTGCCGCGCCGATGTTGGCGTACTGCGCACGCAGGTTCGTCTCCGCTTCCAGGATGTCGGGGCGGCGCGTGAGCAGGTCCGAGGGCAACCCCGGCGGGATATCGGCGAGGATATTCTGCTGCCCCATCGGGATCACCGGCGGCAGGTCCTGGGGCATCGGCTGCCCGAGCAGCAGCACGAGAGCGTTCTCGTCCTGCGCGCGCAGCCGTACGTACCCGGCATGGGTCGCATCGGCCTGCTCCACTGCCGTTTGCGCTTGGCTCAAAGCGAGCTCCGTGGTGGTTCCGGTGTCGAACTGCAGCTTCACGATCTTGTAGTACGCGCGCGCCGTCTCGAGCTGCCGCTCGGTCACCGCAAGCTGCTCGTCGTCCGCGAGCATGGTCAGATATTGAATCGCGACCCCGGACACCAGCAGGATCTCCGCCGCCTTGCGCGCCTGTGCCGAGGCGAGGTAGAGCTGGAGCTGGGCGTCGGAGAGGCTGCGCAGGCGGCCAAAGAAGTCGAGCTCCCACGCCGGCACCGCGACGCCGGCCTCCCAGGTGTCTAGGGTCAGGGGTTTGCCCGTGCTCGTCAGACTGCCGGGCGTTCGCGTGCGCGTGACGTCGGCGAAGCCGGAGACTTGCGGAAACAACTGCGCGCGTTGTATCCGGTACTGCGCCCGCACCGCGGCGACGTTGAGCACGGCAACGCGCAGGTCGCGGTTGTTCGTCAGCGCGATCTCGACCAGTCTCTGCAGGCGCGGATCGGTGAGAAAGTCGCGCCAGCCGATCTCGGCGGCCGGGAGCGCGGTGCCGCCCGGCGCGCCCGCGGTTGCCTTGTAGGCGGGACCGGCAGGGTAGGCGGCTGAAACCGGCAGGCCAGGCCGATCGTATGCAGGCTGTAGTGAGCAGCCTCCGGCGAGCGCTACGAGTCCCGCAAGTGGAGCGTGCCTTGCCAGCCACCCTCTCAACCCCGCGCGCGGACTCATCGCGATTCTCCGACCGCAGCGGTGGGCATCGGAGAGGCGGCAGGCGCTGCAGGCGCGCCACGCCCTTCCCGCGCCAGCTTCTGGCTGACCACGACGTAGAACATCGGAATCAGGAACGGGGCGAGGAAAGTCGCCGTCAGCATCCCGCCGATGACGCCCGTGCCGACCGCGTTCTCGCTGGCCGAGCCCGCACCGTTCGCGAGCGCAAGCGGCAGCACGCCAAGGACGAAGGCCATCGAGGTCATCAGAATCGGCCGCAGCCGCAAATGGGCTGCCTCCACGGCCGCCTCGATCACGCTGCGGCCCTGCGCGTGCAACTCACGTGCAAACTCGACAATCAGGATCGCGTTCTTGGCCGACAGGCCGATGGTTGTGAGCAGGCCCACCTTGAAGTAGACGTCGTTCTCCATGCCGAACGCAGTTGCCGCGGCGACCGCACCGAGCACTCCGAGCGGCACCACCATGATGACCGAGATCGGGATCGACCAGCTCTCGTACAGGGCGGCGAGGCTCAGGAACACCACCACGACCGACAACGCAAACAGGAGCGGCGCTTGCGAACCGGAGAGCTGCTCCTGCAAGGACAGTCCGGTCCACTCGTAGCCGACGCCCGCGGGCAACTTTTGCGCGAGCTTTTCCATCACGCTCATCGCCTGCCCGGTGCTGTAGCCCGGTGCGGCCTGACCCTGGATCTCGAAAGAGGGGACGCCGTTGTAGCGCTGGAGCTGGGCCGGGCCGTAGGTCCATCGGCCGCTGGCGAAGGTCGAGAACGGCACCATGGTCGTGCTGACGCTGGGCGTCACGCCAGCATTGCTGGTCGCGCCGGTGCCGGTGCTGGCGGCTCCCGTGGAGTTGCGCACGTAAAGCAGCTTGAGGTCGTCCGGCGCCATACGAAACGGTGCGTCGGCCTGCACGTAGACCTTCTTGATGCGCCCGTCGGTGTCGAGGAAGTTGTTGACGTAATGCGAGCCCCAGGCGATCGAGAACGACTGATCGATGTCGGTCAGGCTCACACCCAATGCCGAGGCCTTCTCGCGATCGATGTCCACCTTGAATGTCGGCTGGTCGTCCAGGCCGTTTACCCGGACGAACGCCAGTTGCGGATCCTTTCGCGCCAATGCGAGCAGTTGGTTGCGGGCCTGCACCAAACCGTCGTGGCCGATCCCGCCGCGGTCCTCCAGCTCGAAATCGAAGCCTGACGCTGTTCCCAGCTCGCGGATCGGCGGGATGTTGATGGGAATCACGACCGCATCTCTGTAGGAGGCGAACTGCTGGGACAGGCGTCTCATCAGCGCGTCCACCTTCAGCGAGTCGGCCTGGCGCTGGGACCAGTCCTTGAAGCGCACGAACAGCAGGCCTTGATTCTGACCCCGTCCGGCGAAGTTGAAGCCGTTCACCTGGAATACGGCGTCGACCACGCGCGCTTCGTCCTGCAGCAGGTAATTGCTGATGTCGTCGAGCGCGATGCCGGTGAATCCCTGCGTCGACCCGGGCGGCGTCTGCACCTGCACGAACAGGAAGCCTTGATCCTCGGCAGGCAGGAACGAGCTGGGCAGCCGCACGAAGAGCAGGCCGACCGCGACGAGCAGCGCAAGGTAGATCAAGAGGAAGCGTCCGAAGCGCTGGATCACGCCGCGCACTCCGTGCACGTACTTGTCGCGCCCGCCGTCGAATCCGCGATTGAACCAGCCGAACCAGCGCTTCAGGCCGGCTCGTCCTGTGCCTGGCGGCTTGAGGAGCATGGCGCAGAGCGCCGGGGTGAGCGAGAGCGCAACGAACACCGAGAGCAGCATCGCTACCACAATCGTCAGCGAGAACTGCCGATAGATGGCACCCACCGAGCCCGTGGTGAACGCGGTCGGGACGAATACGGCGGAGATCACCAGCGCCACTCCCACCAGGGCGGCGCTGATCTGGCCCATCGCCTTGCGCGTCGCTTCCAGCGCCGACAGGCCTTCTTCCTCCATGATGCGCTCGACGTTCTCCACCACGACGATGGCATCATCCACCAGCAGCCCGATCGCCAGCACCAGGCCGAACATGGTCAGCGTGTTGATCGAGAAACCGACGGCCGCCATCACGCCGAAGGTCCCGAGCAGCACTACCGGGATGGTGACCGCGGGGATGAGTGTCGTGCGGACATTCTGCAGGAAGAGCAGGATCACCAGCACCACCAGCGCGATGCCCTCGAACAGCGTCTTCACAACCTCGGTGATCGAGATCTTGATGAACGGTGTGGTGTCGTATGGATAGACGACCCGCAGGCCTGGGGGAAAATACCTCGATAGCTCGGCGATGCGCGCCTTGATCGCATTGGCGGTATCGAGCGCGTTCGCGCCCGAGGCGAGCTGAAAGCCGATCCCGGCGGCCGGCTTGCCGTTGTACTTGTTGTCGACGTTGTAGTTTTCCGCACCGAGCGCGATGCGAGCGACGTCGCGCAGAAGCACGCGCGAGCCGTCGGTATTGACTTTGAGCACGACGGCGCTGAACTGCTCGGGGGTGCGCAGCAGAGTCGACTCAGTGATCGCCGCGTTCAATCGCTGCGTGGCAGGCGCGGGCTGCCCGCCGAGCTGCCCGGCGGAGACCTGGACGTTCTGGGCCTGCAAGGCATTGGTGACATCCACGGGGGTGAGCCCGTAGCTGTTGAGCTTGCCGGGATCGAGCCAGATGCGCATCGCGTACTGCGTGCCGAACACGTTGAAATTGCCGACGCCGTTCAGCCGGCTCAGAGGGTCCTGAAGATGAGAGACGACATAGTTCGCAATGTCGAACTTCGACATGCGGCCGTCTTCGGAGACGAAGCCGGCCACCAGCAAGTAGGAAGTGCTGGACTTGGTGACGCTGATCCCGACCTGCTGCACCGTCTGTGGCAGGATCGGTAGCGCGAGCGACAGCTTGTTCTGAACCTGGACCTGGGCGATATCCGGATTGGTCCCGGGCTCGAAGCTCAGCGTGAGAACGCCCATGCCGAAGTTGTCGCTCGTGGACGAGATGTAGATGAGATGGTCGAGCCCGCTCATCTGCTGCTCGATCAGCTGCACCACCGTGTCTTGCACGGTTTCGGCGGAGGCCCCGGGATACTGCGTCGTGATCTGGATAGAAGGCGGGGCGACGGTAGGATACTGTGCGATCGGCAAAGAGAGGATCGACAGCCCGCCGGCCAGCGTGATCAGGATCGCGATGACGATCGCGAAGATCGGGCGGTTGATGAAGAAGTTGGCCATCGTTGGCGCGCCCTACCGCGTGCTTTTGGAGGATTCGGCGACCCGCTCTCCAGGGGCAGGAGGGGTGAGCGGGGCAGGGGGCGCCGCCCCCGGCTGGAGAGGCGGCGGCGGTTGCCAGGCGACCGTTCGGACCTGCATCCCGGGCTGGACTTTCTGGACGCCGCTGACGACGATCTGCTCACCCTCGTCGAGACCGCCCTCGACGACCCAGTTGTCGCCCAGCGTGCGGGTTGCCTGAATCGTGCGCACCGCCACTTTCCCATCGGCGCCCACGACCAGGGTGATTGCCTGACCCAGCGGGTTGTGCGTCACGGCGACTTGGGGCACGAGCATCGCGTTCTCGTTCACGCCTTCGTCGATGCGCGCGCGCACGTACATCCCGGGCAGCAGCAGGTCGTGCGGATTCGGAAAGATGGCGCGCAAGGTGACCGAACCGGTGGTCTGATCGACGGTGATGTCCGTGAACTCCAGCCTGCCGGTCTCCGGGTACCGGGTACCGTCCTCCAGAAACAACGCCACGGTGGCCTGTTCGGGTCCGTGCAGCTTGATCCGGCCGCTCGCAACGTCGCGGCGCAGCTGCAGGCCCTCGACGCTCGACTGGTTGAGGTCCACGTAGATCGGATCGATCTGCTGGACCGTGGACATCAGCGTCGCCGCGCTTGCCTGCACATAGGCGCCCTCGGTGACCTGCGAGATGCCGATCCGGCCGGTGATCGGTGACAGCACGTCCGTGTAGCCCAGGTTGATGCTGGCGGCCTGCACGGCCGCCTTGCCCGAGGCCACGTTGGCGACGGCCTGGCCCTGGGTAGCGACCGCATTGTCGTAGTCCTGCTTGCTGACGGCGTTCCCGACCAGGACCTTGTAGCGCTCTGCCTGGGCCGTCATCGCCACCAGATTGGCCTGTGCATTGGCAAGCGTGGCGCGGGCGCTGTCGAGCGCCGCGATGTAGGGCGCCGGATCGATCTTGTAGAGGCGCTGGTTCGCCTTCACGTCGCTGCCCTCGGTGAACTCGCGCTTGAGCACGATGCCGTCGACCCGCGCACGCACCTGGGCGACCAGATAGGGGTTGGTGCGTCCCGGCAGCTCGATGCTTACCGGCACGGCCTCGCGCTTGACCTTCAGAACCGCGACCTCCGGTGGTGGAGGCGCCGGCGGCTGGCTCCTCGCGTTGCAACCGGCGAGCAGGACGACAAACGTCATGGCCGTGATCGATGCGCCAGACGTCAACGTGCGATGCAGATCCATGCTTTCAATGCCCTCAGCTCAATATCACGCAGACGCAGTGCTCGCATCACTGTCTTGAAGCTAAGACAAAGACAAAGGAAGACAGCTCGGTAGACGAGCCGCCAGGCGCTTGCACGCCATGCCTGCCAGCGCAGACAAGCCTGCGCCGGCTCGGTTGCGGGTCCATGTCATTCAAGACGTTTTGTATTGCGGGACGCAATGTCGCGCGGCGCTGTTGCGGGCTGCAACACACTGGCCGACGGCGAAATCACCCGTTAACCAGCGCGCAGGATGCTGGGCTTCGTGATCCCGTGCGCACGGAAGGAATTCACGGGTGTTTTCCTCTGTTCATTCGACGCAGGAGAGGCGCAATGATTGCCGATCTCATCCCTCAAGCGGCCGCTCTGCTCGCGACGGTGCAGTTGAGCTGCACGGCACCCGAAATAGAGCTGGTCGACGAACTGCCCTGGCCCGCCGCCTACTTCCACACCATCGAGGACCACAACGTGATCAGGATCAAGCGCTCGGCAGCGGAGAGCGGCACGGCGTACCGCATTCTCGTCCACGAGCTGATCCACTGCGGCTTCTTCGAGCAGCGCGAGAAGGCGGGGATGCGTCATCCTCGGAGCCTGGATCTGCACGAGGAGATGATGGTGCAGGCGCTGACCGATCGCCTGCTCGGTTCCTGAGGCCAGACAGATCGGGCACGAATCTTCTTCGCCACCTCTGGGATGCCCTGTTCTGAAGCCGGGTCAGCGAACGCGAAGCGACTCGTGACGCCGGTTGCAGCGCGGACACAGGAACACGATCAACTCCGTGGCGGCGCCGGAATCTCGAAGCCCCAGCAGTTCCACCGATCCGATGCCGACCAGCTCGTCGTTGCACTCCAGGCGAACCTTGGTCAAACCGGAACCGGAGCCCGCTTCGGCTCTTTCACGTGCTTCCAGCTCCGCCCACATCCTGGCGAACGTCTTCGCGAGGTCGGTCTCGGTGCTCGGCGTGTAGCGAAAGGAAGAATCGAGTATCGATTTCATGTCAACTCCTCGCGGGGGGGAATCATCAAGGCAGCGTCACGCGCAGCGACAATGGGAAACACGCGTGCGGCTGTCGTCTCTAAGTCTCCTGCGCCAACGCGGCGCGCTGGCCCGCCGTGAGCCGCTCCTCAACCAGCGCGCTGACGTCATTGACGTCCGCGTGGCGATGCTCGAAGGGCGCCGGCAAGGACAGCCTGTCGGTGTGCACCAGAGTCTCCTTCTCAATCTGCGTGGCCGCGGCTCAACCCGATGCGCGACTGTCGACCACTAGCCCGGATATTTCATCAGGACGCGGAATTCTGGGTCGTTCTGGGCGGCCAGGTCGGGCTCGACCGGCGCAGCCAATAGAACATTCTATTGGCAAGACGGGCGTGCCCGAGATGGCCGGCCAGAACGGGCCAGAAACCGCGTAGCCCCGAAGCCAAAGTGGTTCGCTCAGCAAGCATGTGGAGACCGTTGG
>Ga0335084_10008623_pt1 | contig 10166 bp, 9 predicted proteins | sample Lox_Sample_44_FD_206721 | JGI IMG/M metagenome (GOLD analysis project Ga0335084, IMG submission 206721) | Soil microbial communities from Loxahatchee National Wildlife Refuge, Florida, United States - Lox_Sample_4.4 | ecosystem: Environmental > Terrestrial > Soil > Wetlands | place: USA: Florida... | reverse complement strand
AACACGCGCTGCACCGCGATGGTTGCGCCACCGCCGCCCGCCGTCTTCGACGGGGCGACGCACGTCGCGTTCATCGGCCGGAAGTCGAGCCCATGGGGCGGAAGATTCCCCACCGGAGCCATCGGCCCGTCCGACGACGACGAATGACAGCCCGCGCCCGCGATGCAGCTCACGAGAAGAGCGATGACCCGGTGAATCGGCCTCACGATCTGCTCCCTGCGATCGACCGTACGGCCATGCTGCCAGCTCGGTCGCGAAAGACAAGCTATTTACAGTCGCTAATCAACGACATGCGTCGAGTGCGTCACAAAACGGGACGGCTATTCCGACGTCGACGCGTCGCCCGTGAGCGGATCGAGCCTGAAGATGAAGCTGCGGCAGCCCGGGCGCAGCAGGCGTTTGTCGGGCCACTCCTCGTAACGCGAGCGAGCGAGCGCGTTCAAGATCGGTGCGCGGAAGATCTCGTCCGAGAGCTCCACGATCTCGGGTTGCACGATGTAGCCCTCGGCGTCCACGAAGAAACAGCTCACGGCGCGGCCCTGTTTCGCGTCGCGAATCGCCTTGATCGGATACACGGGAGTTGCCGTGCGCGACGGCAGCAGCGGCGGCATCAGCGTCTCGGGCTTCGCCTGCTCGATGGTCGGGGCCGCAACGAAATCGGCCGGGCTGCACCACCAGCCGCCGAGAAGCGTCGCCGTGCGCCAAGTGCCGCCGAGCGTCGTGCGCGTGAGGTCCGCTTTGTAGTCGCGGCCGCTGCGCGAATCCGTGAAGGTCAACGTCGCGTCTTCGACGTCCCAATGCGTGAGAGGCACCCAAGCCGTGATTTCGCCGTCCAGCAGGCGCGCGACCCTGGTTGCACGGTCGCGCACGAGGTTCAGCAGCACCCGCTCGTCCCCGAAGGCCGGATGCCCATACACGACGCAGTTCCAGGTGCCGACGGGGTCGAGCGTCGCGACGGGACGGCTCTTGCGCGCGGCGGCCGGCGCCGAGGCGCACACGGCCACGAGGCAGAGTGTTGCGACGAGTGCGCGCCGGGTCGCGCTCATCGGTGATCTTCCATGATCACGCTCGGCTGCAGGCTTCGTTCGTTGATCATGCCGCGGATCTTCGCGATCTGGCGAGCTTCCGGATTGATCGACGCAGCGATCTCGAGGTCATCGTGCGCTTTTTTGTAGAGACCTTTGAGGTAGAACGCGTACGAACGATTGCTGTACGCGCGCCAGTTGCTTTCCTTCAGCACGATCGACTGCGTGCAGTAGTCGATCGCCCTGTCCGGATTGCCCTTGGCCGCGTACGCGGCGCAAAGGTTCGAGAGCGCGGCCGAGCGCTCGCCCACGCTCGCAACCTCTCGGAGCCCGAGATTCGTCAGGCGAATCCCCTCGTCGTACTCGCCCACTCGGATCTGCTCGGCGCCGGCCGTGAGGAATTCGTTGGCGCCGAGCACGGTGCGGTTCTGCGCTCTGTCTTGTACTTGTGCCGCTGCGGCGCTTGCCACGAGACCGATGGCGAGGCCGATGAGCTGCGCGCGGGCCATGGCTGCCTCCGGACGGTTAGTATAGTCCCCGCGTCGCGAGCCGGAAGATCTTGATGACAGAAGTCGCCGAAGCCGAAGCGTTGATCCTCGAGCACGTGCCGAGGCTGGGCTCCCGCCGTGAGCGGCTCGCGGACTGCATAGACCGGGTCCTCGCCGAGGACGTGACGGCGGAGCGCGATCAGCCCCCATTCGATCGCGTCACGATGGACGGGATCGCGATCGCCGGCCGCGACTGGGCCGCCGGAGTCCGCGCGTTCGAGATCGTCGGGACGCAGGCGGCGGGGGCGCCCCCGCTCGCGCTCGACGCGCCGGCACGCTGCGTCGAGGTGATGACCGGCGCGATGCTGCCCCGGGGCGCTGACACCGTGATCCCGGTCGAGCGCCTCAGGCGCGACGGCGGGATCGCGACCGTCGAGGCGCGCGCGTCGGTCGTGCTCCGACAGTACGTGCACCCGCGCGGCAGCGACCGGCGTTCGGGCGCGGTCGTGCTGAGCGCGGGCACGAGGATCGGACCTCCCGAGGTCGCTGTGCTCGCGAGCGCGGGTCGCGGGACGGTCGAGGTCGCGGAGCTGCCGCGGGTCGCGGTCGTGTCGACGGGCGACGAGCTCGTCGAGATCGACGAGCCGCTCGCGGAGTACCAGATCCGCTCGAGCAACGACCGCGCGATTGAAGCGAGCCTCACGCGCGCGAGGCTCGCACGCGTCGTGCGCTCGCGCGTGCGCGACGACGTCGCCGCACTTCGCGCGGCGCTCGCGCGGCTGGACGGCGAGGCAGACGTGCTCGTCCTGAGCGGCGGCGTATCGATGGGGCAGTTCGACCTCGTTCCGGGTGTGCTCGCCGAGCTCGGTGCGACGCTCGTGTTTCACCGCGTGCGGCAGCGACCCGGCAAGCCGATGTGGTTCGGGTCGAGCGCACGGGGCAAGCCGATCTTCGCGCTGCCGGGCAATCCCGTGTCGACGCTCGTCTGCGCCACGCGCTACATCTTGCCGGCGCTGCGCGCGGCGGCGGGTCTTACGCCCGCGACGCCGGAGCTCGTCACGCTGGGGGCGCCCGGCGAAGCGTTCGGAGAGCTCGCGCACTTCCTGCCGGTCAAGCTCGCATGGTCGGCGGCTGGCGCCGCCCTCGCGACGCCTCGCCCGACGAATACGTCCGGGGATTTCGCCGCGCTCGCGGGCACCGACGGCTTCGTCGAGCTGCCCCCACGCCGCGCCGAGTATCCCGCCGGCGCGGTCGTGCGGTTGTTTCGCTGGTGAACGCGGGGACTAGAACCAGAACGACACGAACACCTGGAACACGTCCGCGTCGAAGTGGTAGAGCGGCTCGGTGCCCGGGGCCAAGCCGGTGACCCGTAGATCGCGGAAGTCGTCGTAGTTGAAGAGCATGTGATCCCAGACGATGTTCACGGTGCCCTTCTCGACGAACTTCCAACCGCCTTTCAGGATGTCGTAGCTCGCCTCGAGCCGGAGGTCTTGGCTATTGAATACCGAGAGCTCCTTGTGGCGCGCCATGAAGTTCTGCGCGTTCGCGTACGGGAACAGGTCGCTGTAGAAGCTCGCGCCCTGGGGCTGATCGTAGAAGCGCAGCTTGCCGTCGAAGATCCAGCCGCCGTGCGGATGCGTGTAGCCGAGCTCGAAAGTGTTGCCCTTGATCTGCCACGTGTCGGAGAACGTGCGGTACTCGCCGTAGATCGCGGCGCGGTACGGGAGGTAGTAGCGCAGCCGGATCGACGCCGCGTCGCTCGTGCGCGTGCGCGGATAGACCTCACGCTCGTAGCTGTAGCCCTGGGGGTTCGACGCGTCGAGGTAGCGGACTTGGCGGTACGGGTTATTGAGGAAGCCCTCGTCGGTGATCGTCTCGTACGAGAAACCGAGCAGCATGTTCTTCGTGAGAATCTGCGAGAGTCCGAGCCTGTAGCTCTGCGTGTCCATCGGCTCCTTGAACGTCGGGTCGCCGCGGCGCATCACCTCGTTCCTGCCGAGTGAGTAGCCGAGCGAGACCGTCGTGAGGTCGCCGAAGAGATCCTGGCTCACGCCGAAGCTGAACGTCTTGGCGCTGTAATCGGGCTCCTCGCTGTCGATGATCCCGAGGTTCAGCATCCAGCGGTCGTGCAGATAGTCGAGCCCGACCGACCACTGCTTGCGCTCCTCCTTGTACGGGCTCGCGGTCGTGATCACGTCGATCGACGCGCTCTGCACCTTGTCGACGTAGTAGTTCGCCGACGCCGAGAACTTCTGCGCGAATTGCTTGCGCACGAGCACGGACGGGCCCTGGATCGTGATGCCGCCGCCGTCGAACGAGTGCAGCAGCACGTCCACGCGATCCTCGGGCAGCACGCCGCCGACGGCGCTGCGCACGAGCACCGCGACCGCGACGAGGAGCAGGATGCCGATCCGCGTGATCATTTGCCTTGCGCGTCAGTTGCAGCCGCAGCCGCCGCCGGCCGAGCCCGTTGCGCCGCGCGAGCCTTCGCGCACCTCGTGCACGTGGTCCGTGTAGACGCTCGACACGGGATTACGGTCGAACTCCATGATCGGATCGGCGAGATGCGCGCGCTCGTACGGCTTGACCCACGGCTCGACGTGGCAGCCGCCGAGCGCGGTCAGCGCGGCGAGCGCGAGGAGCCGCCGCCAATGAGCCGCGCGAGGAGCCTCGAACGTTCGCATGACGCCTCCCTACTCCCTCAGGAGTTGGCGCACTTCGTTCTGATAATCGCCTTCGTACCCGGTCTTGTAGCCGTGATGGACGAACCGCATCGTGCCGTCTTTCGCGATGACGACCGTGCTCGGCATCGTCTCGACGTGATAGAGCTTGCTGACCTCGTTCTTCGTGTCGAGCAGAACCGGGAAGGTGACCGGTCCATTGTCCGCGAGCCACTTCTTCGCGCCGTCGGGGTTGTTCTCGACGTTCACGGCGACGAGCGTGAAGCCGAGGCTCTTGTACTTCTCGTACAGCGCCTCTAGGTGCGGCATCTCTTCGCGGCACGGCCCGCACCACGTCGCCCAGAAGTTCAGCAGCACGACTTGGCCCTTCAAGCTCGCGAGCGACACGTCCTTGCCTTCGCGCGATTTCAGCGTGAAGCCCGGCGCGGGGCCCGTGGCCGCGCCGGCCCAGGCAAACGTGGCGAGCAGACCGCTCAGCACCAGAATCGAGAAAGCGCGCAGCATTGCCTATCTCCCGAGTCGTGATTTAGAAGAAGAATGTCAGCCCGACACCGAGCTCGAGGTTGTGCGTTCGCTTCTGAACGCCGAGCAGGTCGGTGTCGAAGATGTGGTCCCTGACGTCCGCATGCACGGCGAGCCAGTCGAGCGGTATCAAGCGGATGCCCATGCCGAAATTCACCGTGAATCGATTGTCCCCGGCGAACGTCGTCTCTCCGACTCCGCCGATTAAATACGTCGCGGTATTCCACGCGTGTTTTTTGCCGATGAAAGCCTCGCCCGGCAAAATGTTGTAGCCGAACGAGACGTTATAGTACGTGTACTGACGCTGTGAATCTGTGAGCAACTCGGCAGCGCCACTCAGGGTCTCGAAGCTCGTCTTGCCCGCCGTCGATCGGCCGCCCGCGGCCTCGAGGAAGAAGTCCTCGGAGATGTGATACGCGAATCTCAAGCCCCCGACGGTGTTGACGCCGAAGTCCTCGATACTGAGCTCGCCCGCGGAGAAGCCGACTTCCCAATTCTCCGTGTCGATCTTCGGGACCTTGATGTCCCGCCGCTGCACGTCGGGCTCGATGACCGGCGGCTGACCCGTGTCTTCGGTCTTCGCGAGCTGGTGGCGGCCGCAGCCCGTCAGGCCGGCGAGGACGACCGCCTGCGTCAGAAGAAGAAGGACAAACCTGCTTTCCATTCGCGTATTTCCTCGTTGTCGTTCCGGCTCGTGAACACGACGTAGGTCTTGTACTCGGCCCGGAAGATGAATCGCCGAGTGAGATAAGTGCGCACGCCGAAGCCGACATGCGCGAGGGAGTCGGTGCGATCCACGGTCGCGACGAGCGTGGCCTTCGGCTTCGTGTGGATCGCGCCGGCGCCGAGCGTGAAGAACGGCGTCACGCGCCACTCGGGGAACATGATGTGCACGATGTTGACGTTCGCGACGGTCGCGTCCGAGTACGGGCCGAGCACCTGCGTGATCCACAGCTCGGTCGCGAGATTCTGCGTGACGTTGTACGAACCGTACGCCGAGATGCCGTCCGCGCCGCCGAACGAGCCGTACAAGATCCCGGACTCCCAGCGGCGCTTCGCGTAATCGGCGAAGTCGAGCCCCGGCACGTTGAACAGCTCGCCGTCGAGGTTGAGCGTCGTCTTCAGCTGGTCACGATGGACCCAGCCCTGCTTGCCGCGCTCGATCTGAACCTTGTACCACTCCGTCTTCTCTTTCAGCAGCGAGATCTGCTCGCCGCGCTCGGCGATGTAGAACACGGGATAGCCGCGGCCCGGCCCCGTGTGCAGCTCGATGAACGGATCGTCGATGACGACTTTCTGGTACTGCTCCTCACATAAGCTGGCTCGACAGAGCCAGAGTTGGGCCAAGAGGACGATGAGGGACAGCCGCCGCATGGATCAGTTGACAGGACATCCCGTCGTCGCAAATGGGTTGTTGCAGTACTGCGCGCCGATGTCGAGCCATTCCGAGAGCAGCCGCAGCTCGGCCGTCGACAGCCAGCCCGCGTGCGTGCCGCCGGCGTCGAACTTCGAGAAGAAGCGGTTCGACGCGCGCGCTCCCGCGGCGCTCATCGGAGACTGCACGGCCACGGGCGCGGTGATCGGGTTGCCCATCGCATCAGTCCCGATCACGACCTGCTGGTCCTGAAGCGCGCCGTTGTTGAGCACCTGAGCGTTGTCGGAGAACAAGAGCTCGCGGTAGGCGTTGAACTGCGTCGGCTCGTCCGCCGACGGGCCGTCGCTCAAATCGAGCTGCGCGGCCGGCACGGCCGTCATGCCCATCGCGTTGGTGGGCGCGTGGCAGCCGCCCTGCGTGCACGTGTGATCCGAGAGCACCACTTGCGTCATCGGATCGACGGTCTGGCGCACCACGCTCCAGAGCGGGTGGATGATCTGCTCGTAGCTGATCACGACCCGGCAGTTCGCCGTCCAGTTCCCGATGCAGTTCGTGTCGTTGAGAGGCGACTTGGTCGTGAGAGCCGTGTAGTCGTAGGAGAAGGACGCATCGGGCGTGCGGACGACCGGATCCGTCCACGCGTCGCAATACGTCACGTTCACGCTCGCGTCGATCGAGCGCTTCGGCGGACAGATCAGCTGCGTGAGCAGGTTCTTGTCCGCTATCGCGTTCTCGGTCCGCGTGCGCGTCTCCGCCATCGTCTCGCCGACGTCGGGCGAGTAGACGGAACGCGTGTTCGGGAACGGGACGCCCGTGCCGCTCGCGCCGGCGTACGCCTGCGCGAACGTGCCGCTGCGGCCATGCGAGGTAACGTTCGTGCCACCGGCGGCGTGGCAGCCGTTGCACTTGAGCTCTTCGCCGGGCACCACCTGGAGCCAGTTGCGATGGCGCGGCGAGATGCGCCGGCCGTTTTCGTCGAGGATGCTCACGGCGAGGGGCACGTTCGCGGGCACCTTCACCCGCACGGAGCCATCGGGCTCGATCGGCGCGTAGGCGACGATCTCGCGCATGCCTTGTGAGATGTCCGGGCCGAACGCGCTGTTCGCGAGATCGACGATCTTGTCGTCCGGGATCGAAACCGCCTTCTCGACGCGTAGGAACCGCGCGGGCCGCATCGAGGCGCTCGTCGTCAACAGCGGATCGGCGAGCGCGCCGATGTTCGCGCTGGCGGCGCCGTCCACGTCGTAGGCGCTGCGGATGTTGAGGATGCCGACTCCTTCGGCGACCAGATCCGTGTCGATGCCGGGCTGCGTGGTGAGGTCGGGGATAGAGGCCGATACCTTGCTGCGCGGCTGCGCCGCGACGATGTCGCCGATCAGGACGCCTTCCTCGCCGGTCACGATCGGCTGCTGCGTCTGCGTGGCCGGATCGTACATCCAGATGCCGTAGAGCGGCGGCGCGGCCACCGCCATCGGATCAGCGAGCTTCGCGTCCGTGCACGGGACGAATACGGTCTTCGTCGCATCGTTCGGATCGGGCTCGGCGAGGCGGCAGATCGCCCAACTCGTCAGCACCCGGCCGGTGCCGTCCCAGAGCGGGAACGCGTCGCTGAAGCGGCCGCCTTTCGAAGGCCCGACCTCGGTCGTGACCTGATTCGGCGTCGCGTCGACTTGCGCCGGCCCGGCCATGCCGGCCGAGGCGAGCAGCGCCTGCGTGTTCTCGACGTAGTTCGGCGTGTCGATGATCGAAATGATGCCGCCGAAATCCGCCTGATCGAACGGCCGCAGGATCACCATGATCTTGCCGTCCATCATTTCGCGCGCGCCGATGAACTGCACCTCGGAGCCGTTCGTGCCCGTGAGGTGGCTGTGGCGGCCGTACAGGAGCTGCAGATCCGTGCCGTCCGGATTCATCGTATAGAGGTCGATGCCGTTGACGCCGCCCGCATGGTTCCAGCGGCTGAACAGGATCCTGCCGTTGTTGAGCACCGTCGGATCGAAGTCGTCGCTCTGGTTGAACGAGACTTGGTGCAGGTTGCCGCCGTCGTCGTCCATCACGTGCAACACGTAGGCCGTCTGCTGGCGGTCTTCGTCCTGCGCGTCGAACTGCGGCTTGCCTTCGTCGAGCAGGATCGCCTTCGCTTGGCGCTGACGCGTCGACGCGAAGATGATCCGGCCGTCCGGCAAATAGTGCGGCGACACGTCGTTACCGGCCTGCGCCGTGATGTCGGCGGCGATGAGCCGGCGCAACGTATCGGTCGCGATCTCGTATTCCCAGATGGCCCAAGTCGGCTGATCGTCCATGCTCTTGCCCGGGTCGAACGGGCCGCGCATCGCGAACAGGACCTTCTTGCCGTCCTCCGAGATCTGCACGCCCATCACGTCGCCTTGGCCTTGCGTCTCGCGGAACGTGACGTTGCGCTCCGTCGCGCTCGGGCTCGCGCGAGCGCGCATGTAAAGATCCGTGCCGATGTTGAAGCGCCGCGGGTCGCGCAGATCCGAGCGCTGCTGGATGTCGCCGTTCTTATCGAACAACGGACCCTTCGTGTACGCGACCGCGAAATCCGGTGCGACCGGATCCGGGTTTTGGCCGGAACCGACGCCGGGGCTCCCGTCGCCCGTGCTGCCGCAGCCGGCGAGCACGGTGCCGAGCAAGACCAGCGGCAGCCAACGACGCTCAACCATATATATGACTCGATCGCTCCATGCGCTCATCGGAAGTCCCTCTCCCTACTGCTGCGCGGGGCGCTCCCGACTCTGCGTGCATCAACGGCAGCACAACACCCGGACGCGCCGATCGCACGTCGCCGGGCATTTGCATAATCCACCGAGTCGTCGAAAAGCGATTCGACGTAATCTCGACGCGCGTAATCATGGGCATCGAGTAGTGGCTCTTCCGTTAACGCGATCACAGAACTCCTGCGGGAACATCCCAGCGAAAAAAGTGTGATCGGTTCGTAGTGCGAGTGCGTCCGCGCGGCCGCGGAACACGACTTCATTTCACTTAAACACCGTGCCTGGGTGTTGCGCGCTGCAAACGCACGACTCGATCAACGAAATCAGCGTACACGGCCGGTAGCCTTTCATCGAAACCGTCGCCAATAGGAGACGTCTGTCATTTCCCACATTACGCACGTGTTTTTTTTGTGTTGAAGTGCGCCCCGCATTCGCGTGTGTTCCATCAACCAACGGGACGAGACTGTGATGACTAGCAGAGTGCAATCGATGCCGACGCTCGCCGCGTTCACTAGCCACCGGACTGTCTGGTGGACGTTCGTCGCGGCGACGATGATCATCAGCTGCGTTCAGGTCGCGCTCGCGGGACCGCGCGAGCAAGCCGAACGAATCCACGATCGCTTGGCCGGCGTCCCGCCGACTGACGCCGTGCTGACGAACATGACGAACGCGATCCAAGCGGACGCGACGAACGGTCCGATCACCGCGGCCAACATCGCGATGAACGATCCGCATTTCTACACGGTGACCCTGAAGAACTGGGTGGCGCCGTGGACGAATCGCGACCAGAACGCGTTCGTGCCGCTGAACGACTACATGACCCTCGTGATGGGCATGGTCAGAGATCACGTGCCGTTCAATCAGATCCTGACCGCCGACCTCATCTACTTCGGCAACAAGATCTCGACGCCCGTGTCCCCGAGCAACAACGACCACTACGTCGCGCTCGAGACGGCGATGAACGACCCGAACTTCAATCCGGCGACGGATCTGTCGTCGATGCCGCAGTCGCAGGTATATCCGGTGCCCGCCGCGGCGACCGCCGGCGCTATGACGACCCGCGCCGCGGCGCAGGCATTCTTCGTCGCTGGCACGAACCGCGCGATGTTCCGCTTCACGCTGATGAATCACCTGTGCATGGACCTGGAGCAGGTGCACGACACGAGCATCGTTCCCGACAAGATTCGTCAAGACGTGTCGCGTAGCCCGGGCGGCGACAGCCGCGTGTTCCTGAACAACTGCATCGGCTGCCACGCGGGCATGGACCCGCTCGCGCAGGCGTTCGCGTACTACAACTACGACACGACCGCGGCGACGATCCAATACACGGCGCCGACGGT
>Ga0335084_10008621_pt1 | contig 10167 bp, 11 predicted proteins | sample Lox_Sample_44_FD_206721 | JGI IMG/M metagenome (GOLD analysis project Ga0335084, IMG submission 206721) | Soil microbial communities from Loxahatchee National Wildlife Refuge, Florida, United States - Lox_Sample_4.4 | ecosystem: Environmental > Terrestrial > Soil > Wetlands | place: USA... | reverse complement strand
TTGTGGCTGCCGCCAAGAAGGCGGCCTGAAGGAGTCATCACGATGGCCGTCACGATGACGGAACGCGCCGCGCAACACGTCACCAGTTTCCTCGCCCGCCGGGGCAAGGGCATCGGGGTGAGGCTCGGTGTCCGCACGACCGGATGCTCGGGGATGGCCTACAAGCTCGAGTATGCGGACGCGGCGAGCGCCGGGGATCAGTCGTTCGAAAGCCACGGCGTGAAAATCTTTGTCGATCCTAAGAGTCTCGTTTACCTCGACGGAACCGAACTGGATTTCGTTCGCGAAGGGCTGAACGAGGGATTCAAGTTCAATAACCCGCAAGAAAAGGACCGCTGCGGCTGCGGCGAATCGTTCCGCGTCTGAGTCTTTGCGCCGCTGTCGCGCGACGATGGCGGCGGTAATCGCTCCGGGTCGCCGTGGCCCTTGCTTACCACCGTGCCGATCCAGGACAACCACTTCGCGCTCTTTGGCCTGCCGACGCAATTCGCTGTCGACGAGCGAGCGTTGGAGGACGCGTACAAGCGCGTACAGGGCCACACCCACCCGGATCGATTCGCTGCGGCAACGGCAGCCGAGCGGCGCGTGGCAATGCAGTGGGCCGCCCGCGCCAACGAAGCATTCCACACGCTACGGTCGCCTCTGAGACGAGGGGCGTACCTGTGCGAGCTCAACGGCGCACCGATCGAAGCCGAATCGAACACCGCGATGCCAACCGCGTTTCTTGCGCAACAAATGCAGTGGCGCGAGCACCTCGACGAGGCGCGCGCTGCGGCGGGTCGGGGCGGACTGCAGAAGCTCATCGATGACGTTGCGGCAGTCAGAACAGCCACCCTCGCGCAACTCGAGACGGCGCTCGATCAGGCACGCGATTTCCGCGCGGCGAGCGCTCTCGTGCGGCAATTCATGTTCGTCGAGAAGTTCGGCGACGAACTGAACGCGGTCGTAGAGACGACTGCGGCCGACGCGGGCTGATCATCCATGGCGCTGCTGCAGATCGCCGAGCCGGGAATGTCGGCGGCTCCGCACGAACATCGATTGGTGGTTGGGATCGATCTCGGCACGACGAACTCGCTCGTCGCTACGGTTCGCCACGGTCTTCCCGAGGTGCTTGTCGATGAGGCAGGGCGACCGCTGCTCCCCTCGATCGTGCGCTATCGAGCCGACGGCGGTGTCGAGGTAGGACAGGAGGCGCAACAGCACCAGGCTACCGATCCGCGCAACACGATCGTCTCGGTCAAGCGCTTCATGGGGCGAGGCGTCAAGGACGTGGAGCACGTCGAGAACCTGCCGTATGACTTCGTCGACGCCCCGGGCATGCTGCAGTTACGCACGGCTGCCGGCGTCAAGAGCCCCATCGAAGTTTCCGCGGAGATCCTCCGAATTCTCTACCAACGTGCCAGCGGCGCGCTCGGCGGCGACCTGATGGGTGCCGTCATCACGGTGCCGGCGTACTTCGATGAGGCGCAGCGCCAGGCGACGCGCGATGCTGCGCGCCTTGCGGGAATCGACGTCCTTCGCCTGCTCAACGAGCCGACTGCCGCTGCCGTCGCCTACGGCCTCGACACTGCGGCCGAAGGCATCTACGCGGTGTACGACCTCGGAGGTGGAACCTTCGACATCTCGATACTGAAGCTGGCCAAAGGCGTGTTCGAGGTGCTCGCGACGGGCGGCGATTCGGCGCTCGGCGGCGACGATTTCGACCATCGTCTGTACTGCTGGGCACTCGAACAGGCGGATCTTTCGCTGCTCCCGCCCGAGGACGTAAGCCTGCTCACGATCAAGGCGCGGGCTGCCAAAGAAGCGCTGTCATCGCGTGCGAGTGCGATCCTGCAGGCGCGGCTTGCGGGCGGCAAGTGGATCAACCTGACGATCGGCGCCGATGCCTTCGCTGCCATGACGCAGCATCTCGTGCAGAAGACGCTCGAGGCGACGCGCCGGGCCTTGCGCGATGCACGATTGAAGGCGTCCGACGTGCAAGGCGTAGTCCTGGTCGGCGGTGCCACGCGCATGCCGCACGTGCGGCGTGCCGTAGCGGATCTGTTCGGCCGCGAGCCGCTCGGCGACATCGACCCGGACAAGGTGGTCGCGCTCGGGGCGGCGATGCAGGCCAACCTGCTTGCGGGCAATCGCGCGCCCGGCGACGACTGGCTGCTGCTCGACGTGATTCCCCTTTCGCTCGGACTCGAAACGATGGGCGGACTGGCGGAGAAGGTGATCGCGCGCAACTCGACCATTCCGGTCGTGCGTGCGCAGGAGTTCACCACGTTCAAGGATGGCCAGACTGCGATGGCGATCCACGTGGTGCAGGGGGAACGTGAACTGGTCAGCGACTGCCGGTCGCTGGCCCGCTTCGAGTTGCGCGGGATTCCTCCAATGCCGGCCGGCGCGGCGCGCATCCGCGTGACCTTCCAGGTGGACGCCGACGGATTGCTGGCGGTGACGGCGCGCGAGTCGATCAGCGGGGTCGAAGCAGCCGTGAGCGTCAAGCCGTCCTATGGCCTTTCCGATGACGAGGTAGCGCGCCTGTTGCGCGAATCGATGGGCGCGGCCGAAGAAGACATGCGCGAACGTGCGTTGCGCGAGCAGCAAGTCGAGGGCAGGAGACTCCTCGACGCCGTGCGCACCGCGCTCGCGGCAGATCCCGACCTGCTGAGCGACGACGAGCGCGCCGCAATCGACGCGTGCGTCGGCGAACTCGAGCAACGCGTCGAGGGGCACGATGCCGAGGTTCTGCACGATGCGGTCGAGCGGCTTTCGCGGGCTACCGACGAGTTCGCCGCGCGGCGCATGGATCGCTCGATTCGCGCCGCGCTGTCAGGGCGGCGGGTCGACGAATTGACGAAGTAGCCGTGCCCAAGATCACCGTTCTGCCCCACGAGGAGATCTGTCCTGCGGGCGCGACCGTCGATGCCGAGCCGGGCACCAGCATCTGCAAGACACTGCTCGAGCACGACATCGAGATCGAGCATGCCTGCGAGCTCTCATGCGCATGCACCACCTGCCACGTGATCGTGCGCAAGGGTTTCGAATCGCTGGACCCGAGCGACGAGGACGAGGACGATCTGCTCGACAAGGCATGGGGCTTGACTCCGACCTCACGGCTGTCGTGCCAGGCGATCGTCAAGGATGAGGACCTGACGATCGAGATCCCCAAGTACAGCATCAACCAGGTGAAGGAGGGCGGGCGATGAAATGGACCGACACGCGCGACATCGCGCTCGCGCTCGCCGAGTTGCATCCGGACGTCGATCCGCGCTCCGTCCGCTTCACGGATCTGCGCGAGTGGATCATGGCGTTGCCCGGGTTCGACGACGATCCGAAGCACTGCGGCGAGAAGATCCTCGAAGCCGTGCAGATGACCTGGATCGAAGAGGCGGACTAGGTCGCTTCACAACCGGCGCAGCAGCGCATCGAGCGTGACGAGCGCCGACTCGAGCGTGAACTCTCCGCGGCCGATCGCGGCCAGGACATCGTCGACTTCCCGCGTTTCGATCACGGCCACTTCGCCGTCTTCGTTGCGTGGCACGGTGCCGGCGGGAAGCACGGTGTCGAACACCTGCACCGACTCGATCATGTAGCCCTCGATGACGGGACGTCGCTCGCGAATCAGGCCGCCGCGCGTCAGCGCCAGCCTGCCGAGGTCGAGCCCGGCTTCTTCCTTCGTTTCACGCGCGAGTGCGGTCAGTTCGTCCTCACCCGAGGCCACCATGCCGCCGACCAGGTTGTCCCACAAGCCTGGGTCGATCGGTTTGTCGTCGGCGCGTCGCGCGACGACCAGTCTTCCCTGCGAGTCGAAGGCGTTCATGTGCACGGCGTACGTCGGAATTCCGAGTGCACGGCAGGCTGCGCGCTCGATCGTTGCGAGCGGCTCCTGCGTCGCGGGGTCACGAACGTCGAGTTGCTCGTTGCGCCATCCGCGCAGGATGCCCGCATCGCGCAGGTGCGCGGCGGCGCGGTTGAGCAGGGTGGAGCGAGCTTGAAAGTCGCCGCTCGTATCGGCGAACACCAGGCGATAGTCGAGCAGCAGGCAGCCCGGTTCAGCGCCAGCCAGGAAGCTCGCCGTGTCCGGATCCGTCACGCCGATCTGGACCTCGCCGAGATCGACCGGCAGCCACTCCGCAGGTGGGAGGACGTCAGCGCGCTCGAGCAGGAGTCCTTGCAGCTCGACGATCCGTGCGCGCCGCGGGTGGACCACGGCGCCTACTCCGGGCGCATGTGCGGGAACAGCAGCACATCGCGGATACTCGGCGCATCGGTCAGCAGCATGACGAAGCGGTCGACGCCAACGCCACAACCCGCCGCGGGCGGCAGGCCGTATTCGAGCGCGCGCACGTAGTCGGCGTCGTAGTACATCGCTTCCTCGTCGCCTGCTTCTTTCGCCTTGGCCTGCTGCATGAAGCGCGCTGCCTGGTCCTCGGGATCGTTGAGCTCGGAAAAGCCGTTCGCGGTCTCGCGTCCGGCGATGAACAGCTCGAAACGCTCCGTGATGCCGGGTCGCGTATCGGACGCACGTGCAAGGGGCGACACCTCGACCGGGTAGTCGACGATGTAGGTTGGCTGGATCAGCTTCGCTTCGGCCACTTCCTCGAACAGGGCGAGCTGCAGCGCGCCAACGCCTGCCTCATGCGAGTGCGTGCTGCCGAGTCGCGCCAGTTCCGCGTGCAGGAAGGCGGCGTCGTTCAATTGGGCGTCCGCGTAGCGCGGCGCGTGCGTCTTGATCGCTTCGACCGTGGTCATGCGCGCGAACGGCGCGGCCAGGTCGATCGTCTCGCCTTGATAGCTCAGGGTCGCGGATCCGGTGGCAGCGATCGCTACGTGGCGCAGCAGCTCTTCGGTGAAGTCCATCAGCCAGCGGTACTCCTTGTACGCAGCGTAGAACTCCATCATTGTGAACTCGGGATTGTGGCGGGGCGACAGACCTTCGTTGCGGAAGTTGCGGTTGATCTCGAACACGCGCTCGTAACCGCCGACCACGAGGCGTTTCAGGAACAGTTCCGGGGCGATGCGCAGATACATCTCGATGTCGAGCGCGTTGTGGTGCGTGGTGAAGGGCTTCGCCGCCGCACCGCCGGGAATGCTTTGGAGCATCGGTGTTTCGACTTCGAGGAATCCGCGCTCGACCATGAACTGCCGCATCGCTGCGATGGCCTTGGCGCGAGTGACGAAGGCCGCGCGGGTCTCCTCGTTGACGATCAGGTCGACGTAACGTTGCCGGTAGCGGCTTTCCTTGTCCTCCAGACCGTGGAACTTGTCGGGCAACGGTCGCAATGACTTCGTAAGCAGGCGCAGCTCCTTGCACTTCACGGACAGCTCGCCCTTGTTGGTACGGAACACGAGCCCGCGCGCACCGACGATGTCGCCGAGGTCCCACCGCTTGAACGCCTCGTGGGTCGCCGCACCGGCTTCATCGTCCGCGACGAAGAGCTGAATCCGTCCGCTGCCGTCCTGGATCGTCGCGAAGCTCGCCCTGCCCATCACGCGCTTGAGCATGATGCGGCCGGCAACCGAAACCTCGGCACGCTCCTTGTCGAGCGCCTCGCGATCTGCGTTGCCGAAGCGCGCGTGCAGATCGGCGGCGCTGTCGGTGCGGACGAAGTCGTTGGGAAACGCGGGCCCGGATTCGCGCAGCTTGGCGAGCTTGGCGCGCCGATCGGCGATGATCTGGTTCTCGTCGGTCGGCGCGGGCGACGGGTTCTGGGTCATGGCGAATCTCAGTCGGTGCGCACGTCGGCTACGGATCGCGCGCCGAAGTCGTTGCGATCCAGGAAGGCGAGCAAACGCGCGGCAGCGTCGTTCGGGGCGGCGAGCTGGCCGGTCGCCTTGAACTCCTTGAAACGCGCGAGATCGGGGAATTCGCTCCCGTCGCTCGCACGGAGTTCCGATTGCATGTCCGTGTCGATGACGCCCGGCGCGAGCGACACGATCTTCGCCGGATTTGGCTGGCGCGCCTCGTCCAGCGCCATCACGCGCGAGAGATGATCGAGGCCAGCCTTGGCAGCGCAGTAGGCGGCCCAGCCCGTGATTGCGACCCGCCCGGCGCCCGAGGAGACGTTCAGGACGCGCCGCTCGGCCCGCCAGGCGCGTGTCGCGCGCAGGAACGCGGCCGAAATCATGGCTGGCGCTTCGAGATCGACGCGCAGCACCTCGGCCAGGATTGCCGGGTCCATCCGGTCGACTGGACCAACGCGACCAAGTACTCCGGCGTTGTTGACCAGCACGGCACGTTCGAATGCGTCGCCTGCGAACTGACGCAGCCACGCTTCCAGGCGCGGCACCACGTCTGAAGCTGTCACATCGATCGCCCACTGTTCGAGCTTCGTGCCGCGACCTGCCGCATGCGCACCGAGCGCCGCATTGGGTCGGCGCGAGAGCGTGAGCAGCGTGTATTTGTGGTCGAGGAGTTGCTCGGCCAGGGCCAGCCCGAGGCCGCGGGAGGCTCCAGTGAGGATGGCGAGTTGCATCGTTGTTCCGTCAGTCAGTCAGGGCGTAGATGAAAGTGTCGCGCAGGCGGCCATGATGATCGACGCGTTCCTTCAGCAGATGGGCCTCGCGGCGGAAGCCGCAGCGCTCGAGCACTTTCCAACTCGCCTCGTTGGCGCGGTCACACGAGGCCCAGATCCGCCTCGCGTTGAGCTCTTTGCGAGCCCAACTGGTAAGCAGGTTCACAGCCTCGGTCGCAAAGCCACGTCCGCGCGCACCGGGCTGGAGAAAGTAGCCGAGTTCGAAACTCGGCACGCGCCAGTCGAAGCCGTGAAACCCTGCGCCACCGCAATAATCGCCGCCGCCGTCCCAGATCGCCAAGATCAGCGCCTCGCGCGCGACCCAGCGTCCCGCCATCGTTCGCACGTAGGCCTCCGAATCGTCGACGGTCCGATGCTCGTCGACCCAGGCCAACCAGCTCTTGAGATCCTCCCGGTTCGCATCGATTGCAGTGAAGAGCGCCTTGCCGTCGCCGGGGCGATACGGGCGCAGCACGACATGCTCCCCGCGCAGCTGCTCGGGCAGCTCGATCAGCTCGTGACGACGGGCAAGCGAGATCTTCAGACTCCCTGCTTCAGGCTTGCCGTGATGAAGCCGTCGAGATCGCCGTCGAGCACTGCCTGCGTGTTGCCGACCTCGACATTGGTACGCAGGTCCTTGATGCGCGACTGGTCCAGGACGTACGAGCGGATCTGGTGCCCCCAGCCGATGTCCGTCTTCGATTCCTCGAGCTTGCTCTGCTCGGCCATCCGCTTGCGCAATTCGAGCTCGTAGAGCTTCGACTTGAGCATCGCCATCGCCTCGGCGCGGTTGCGATGCTGGCTGCGGTCGTTCTGGCTCTGCACGACGATGTTGGTCGGAAGGTGCGTGATCCGCACCGCCGATTCGGTCTTGTTCACGTGCTGCCCGCCGGCGCCGGACGCGCGATAGACGTCGATGCGCAGGTCGGCCGGATTGATCTCGACTTCGATCGACTCGTCGACTTCGGGATACACGAACACGCTGGCGAACGACGTGTGCCTGCGGGCATTCGAATCGAAAGGTGATTTGCGCACGAGCCGGTGCACGCCCGTCTCGGTTCGCAGCGTCCCGTACGCGTAGTCGCCGCTGACCTTGATGGTTGCGCTCTTGATTCCGGCGACCTCGCCGTCGGATTCATCGAGCAGCTCGGTCTTGAAATCGCGCCGCTCGGCGAAGCGCAGGTACATGCGCTCGAGCATGCTCGCCCAGTCCTGCGCCTCGGTGCCGCCCGCGCCCGCCTGGATCTCGATGAAGCAGTTGTTGGGATCCAGCGGGTTGTTGAACATCCGCCGGAATTCGAGATCCTCGATGGTCTTCGCGAGCCGCGCGACGTCGGCTTCGATCGATACCAACGTCGCGTCGTCGTCATCGGCGCGCGCGATCTCGAACAGCTCGGCGGCGTCGCGCAGGTTGTGCTCGAGCGTTTGCATTCGCCCGACCACGTCTTCGAGCCGCTTCTTTTCGCGCCCGAGTTCCTGCGCTTTCTGGGGCTCGTCCCAGATTTTCGGGTTTTCGAGTTCCTTGCCGACCTGGGCGAGCCTGTCGATCTTTATGTCGACGTCAAAGATACCTCCGCAGGTCGGTCAGCCGCGTCGTGAGGTCTGCGGTGTGTGCGGCGAGCAGGTTGAGGCGTTCGGCTTCCATCTTCGGGTTCCACAAAGCAAGGGTGCAAGGCCGCGGATTATAGGGACGCCGCGTCGATCAGAAGGCTGATCCGTCGCAGGCCCTGGAACTCGTCGACAACCGGCCGATATGCGAGACGTGCACGCGACGGCAGGTTCGCGGTGCGGCGAAACCAGATCGCATCGAAGCGCTTCCCGGCGAGATCGAGTACGAGCTTGAGGTGCTGGTCGCCGAGCAGGCGTTGATCGAGAACGTCGAATTCGTTTGCGAACAACGGCGGCGGGAAGCCCTGTCCCCATATCTGGCGTTCGATCGCTTCGATCAGGCCGAGCGTGATGTCGCGCGGCGTGAGTCCGCCGTCGGTCGCTAGCGTGCGCGCGAACAGCTGCGCATCGGCGCTCGCGCGCGTGGCGGCTTCGAAAGCCTGGGCAAATGTCTCGAAGGAGCTGCGCTTGAGGGTCAGGCCGGCTGCCATTGCATGTCCGCCGAACTTGTGGATGAGCTCGGGTGCGGCCTTGGTGACGAGGTCCAGGGTGTCGCGCAGATGCACGCCTTCGATGGAGCGGCCGGACCCGCGCAGATTCACCTCATCGGCGCCCGCAAATGCGATGGTCGGACGATGAAAACGCTCCTTGACGCGCGAGGCGACCAGCCCGACGACGCCCTGGTGCCAGCTCATGTTGAAAAGGCAGATCGTGCGACGCGCCTCGTCGTAGTCGGCTTCGAGTTCGGCGAACGCGTCGAGGTTCATCCCCGCCTCGATGGCGCGCCGGTCGCGATTGAGCTGCTCGAGGCAACCGGCGAGGTCGAGCGCGCGATCGGCGTCGTCGGTCAGCAGGCATTCGATGCCGATCGTCATGTCTTCCAGCCGGCCGGCGGCATTGATGCGGGGACCGACCGCAAAACCGAAATCCTCGGCCTGCGCAGTACGCGTGCTGCGTCCGGCGATCTGGAACAGCGCGGCGATGCCAGGTTGTGTGCGCCCGGTCTGCACGCGGCGCAGGCCCGCGGCAACGAGGATCCGATTGTTGTGGTCGAGGCGCACGAGATCGGCCACCGTGCCGAGCGCAACGAGGTCGAGCAGGGAATCGAGGCGCGGCTGCGTCTCTGCGCTGAAGCGGCCGCGCTTGCGCAGTTCCGCGCGCAAAGCGGTAAGCACATAGAACATCACGCCCACGCCGGCGAGATGTTTGCTGGGGAAGCCGCAACCGCGCTGGTTCGGGTTGACGATCGCTGCTGCCGCGGGCAGGCGCTCGCCGGGAAGGTGATGGTCGGTGATGAGCACAGCTATGCCGAGTTGCGCCGCGCGCTCCACGCCCTCGACACTGGCGATGCCGTTGTCGACCGTGATCAGCAGCTCCGGCCGTGGCGATCGGTTCGCCGCCAGCTCGACGATCTCGGGGGTGAGGCCGTAGCCGAACTCAAAGCGATTCGGCACGACGTAGTCGACCGATGCGCCGAGCGAACGCAAGCCGCGGATCGCCACGGCACAGGCGGTTGCTCCATCGCAGTCGTAGTCGGCCACGACGGTCATGTGGCGTCGCGCTTCGATCGCATCGGCAAGCAGGTTGGCGGCGTCGGCGACGTGAGCCAGTTCGCCGGGCGCATGCATGTCCTGCATAGCAAGTTGCAGGTCACCCGTGGACGCGATGCCGCGTGCGGCCAGAACGCGGGCGAGGGGCGGCGGGATTCCTTCCGCGGCCAGGCGGCGCGCAGCGGCCGCGTCGTACTCGCGTTCGACGAAGCGCGTATTCAATCGCGCTCCGCTTCTGCAAAAAGCTCGGCGACCGGATTGGTGCGCCAGAACCGCAGCCCGTCAGAGCGTTTCAGGATCATGCTGCGCACGGTCACGCGGCCCGCGAGCACGAGCGTGACGTCGCTGAAACCGTTTGCGAATGCATGGGCGACATGTCCTTCCAACTGTCCGTCGAACTTCGCGAGCGCGGTCAGCCAGCGATCCCAATCTTCCTCGATTGCGAGCGTATGCAGATCGGGCCAATAAATCAGCGCCGAAGGAACGCCGGCTGGTTTAGCGTCGGT
>Ga0335084_10008620_pt1 | contig 10167 bp, 9 predicted proteins | sample Lox_Sample_44_FD_206721 | JGI IMG/M metagenome (GOLD analysis project Ga0335084, IMG submission 206721) | Soil microbial communities from Loxahatchee National Wildlife Refuge, Florida, United States - Lox_Sample_4.4 | ecosystem: Environmental > Terrestrial > Soil > Wetlands | place: USA: Florida... | reverse complement strand
GGGCGGCATGCTTCACGTCTTGGCCGCGGCCACGGGCCTGTCTCTCCTCGTTGCGCAGTCCGCTGCGGCATTCGCGACGGTGAAGTACGTTGGTGCCGTCTACCTTGTCTACCTGGGTGTTCGGCTCCTTCTGCAGAAAGACCCGGACACCCGGTCCGTTTCCGTTGCGGCTCAAGGTCCGCGTCGCGCACTGCTTGAAGGCGTGGTCGTCGAAGTCCTCAACGTCAAGACTGCCTTGTTCTTTCTGGCCTTCCTGCCGCAGTTCATCCGCGCATCGGAGCCGGTTGTTCCGCAGCTCGTCCTTCTCGGCACGATTAGCGTCATCCTCAATACGCTCGCTGACATCGTCGCGGTGTTGTCGTCGGTTCGGCTGCTCGCAGCGCGTACGGCGCGCGCAACTCGAGAACGCCTGCTTAGGCGCGCCTCGGGGGTCACGATGGTGGTGTTGGGCACCGTTCTCGCTTTGTCGAAGCGGGAGGCGTAACCGGTGAGCGGAACGCCGGGCGTTCGAAAACCACGGCGCTACCGCTGAAGGAACCTCATGTCCACGCTTGGATCGGCTGCAATGCTCTTGTCGTTCGATATCGAAGCTGGCGCCACAGCGGAACACGATCGCCGGCACATGCATGAGCAACTACCGGAGCGGCTATCGATCCCGGGCTTCCGCAGGGCACACCTTGGATAGCCACTGAGGGCGGGCCCCGGCTACATGGTTCTCTACGAGGTTGACAACCTGGAGATGCTCGCGTCGGAGCCATAGCTCACGAAGTTGAACAATCCGACGCCATGGACCATGAGAATGATGCCGCACTACAGCGGCATGACGCGCGGACTGTGCGCCGTTGTCGGAGCTGGCCGATCCCGAGTCTTTGCTGGAAGGGACTGGCGGGTTCATGCGCGATGTGAAGCTCAGACGCGAACGTGAGGTCAATGCCGCGGCACTTGAGCGACTGATCAAGACGGCATACGGCGACGTGAGCGAGCGCCTGAAGGCCCGATAGGTCGTTCAAACCGTGCTGGAGCACGGTGACGACGGCGCAGTTCTCGGCATCCTTCGGCGGGTTGCCCACATACATTTCCGAAGGTGTCCAAGGAAGCGTGCTTCGCTGCGTTCGCAAGATCGTCAGGCCTCACGCGCGCCGTCGTTGCCGCGCTTGTTTCGACGATTGCTCTTCCGGCCGCCGCAACCGCGACCGCGCACGACACGCTCATTGCGGGTTTGGAGCAGCGCCTCGCTGCCAGTGGGCCCGACAAGGTCAACGCCTTTCTGGCCAACAATTGGACCTCGGCAATGGTTCCTCTCAATCGGAGGACGGCGAACTGCGAACCACGGGCCGTCGCGTTGGCCGTCCGCCTGAGTCGCAGTAGAGATGCCAAGGCGGCGAGCGCACATACCGACTCCATTCGCGAGGCAGCCGGTACCTGCACAGTGCTTGTTCTATCACTGGCGACTCGGGAAGAGATCCCCAAGTACTGCGCATCCGTTTCATCATGGACCGTCATGCAAACAGTGCGCGAGCTGCGGCGGCGCATCGCCGCGATCGAGTCTGACGAATTATTTCGTGCGAGTGCGAGTGGAGCGTCCTGCCGTGCAGCCTATCTTCACGAGCTGCAGACCACACGTGTGGTTCTCAAGGCGGCGCCGCGGGAGTCTTCGCGGTAAAGCGCCACTCCTGCAATTGCAGGATGACTACACGTGCTCATGCAATCGAATGACACGTCGTTCACGGTGCTCTATCGGTGGCGGCTGCGAGCCGGACAAGAAGAAAACGGGGCCACTCGGCCCCGGTTTTCGTTTCCTGGGGAGCTCCCTAGAAATCGATCGCGGCGTTCCCTGCACCACCTCCGATGAGCTGCAGATCCACCAACGACAGCTCAACGATTTCCGTTTCTTCTTCTTGAACGACTTCAACGTATTCGAGTTCTGCTTCGACTTCCAACATCTGCCCTCTCCTGAGTCTCGAAACGGACCTGATTCGAACTTGCGTCCCAAATGAACGCGACCCTTGCAGACTAGCGTGGGCGATACCCTGTGGATCTCTCGAAAACGAGTTGTCTTCGAAGGCAAGAATTGCCCCGGGGATGGATGTCGTGAAGGACTCGGGCAATCCAGTGCTGGACGAACTCGTCGACCGCCTCGCCGCCAATCCCTCACCCGAATTGCTGGACAAATTGGGTGCAGTGTTGCGGATGGAGCGGTCAGCGCCGTCGCGCACCGCGTCACGCGTTTTCTGCTCGGCTTATGACGCGCTGACGCGCGTTCCTGCTGACGTCGCTTGTGTGGGACGCGTGGTCGCGCTGCTCTGCATCGCGACGCATCACTACGCGGTCGAGGCGAAGCCGGAGGGCGGTCTTGCACCTGCAGCTGACGCTGTTGCAAGCGCGCGCGTGCTCGGCGATGCCGATTGGCTATGCAAGGCGCTGAAGATTTACGGCGTGCTGCTCGCCGATACCGACAACATTCCCGAGGCGATCCGCGCGTACGCCGAAGCACTCGATCTCGCGCGGCAGACTGCGAACCGTCTGCAGGAATGCGACCTTTGGGTGAACATCGGCATCGCTTACCAGTACTCGCAGCACTTCGCCGATGCAGTCGCGTGCTACGAGCGTGCGATCGCGCTTGCAGGCGACGACCCTGCGCTGCGCGCCTCGAGCAGGCTGGCGCACAGCAATCTCGCCAATGCGGCGCTCGAGTCGGGCGAAACCTCCAAGGGGCTCGCGTCGATCGCCCGCGCGATCGAGGCCGATCCCGAGCCCACGAGTGCGCCCGAGTTGCTGGCGCGCGTGCACAGCGAGCACTACTACACGCGGCTGCTGCTGCAGGCCGGCTTGTACGAACACGCGAAGCAGCACGCCCGGGTGGTGCGGCGCTTCGCCGATCGCTCGCGTTCGCGCCGCGCGCAGGTGCTGGCATTCATCGCGGAAGGACTGACCGAGATCTACGCGGGCCAGATCGATACCGGCCTCACCCGACTGCAGCGGGCACTCGAATCGTCGCGCGGCGGCATGCGCGCGACTCTGCACGATGCACTGGCGGCGCTGATCAAGGGCTATGGCGTGGCGGGCCAGCCGGACGCTGCGCTCGTCTATCTGCGCGAGATCCAGCGGCTGCACCAGGATGGCTTGCAGGCGCAGGTCCTGATGCATCACACCCTTCACCTCGAGCGCATCGACCGTCAGCTCGACGATCGTCCCGGCGCCGTGCTGGAGCAGACGCAGTCGGCGCTTCGCGAGCAGCTCGGCGAGCGCGATCTGGTGCGATCGCAGATGGCGATGCTCGAGCAGCAATCGGTGGCAGCCGAACTGCACGACGATGCGACCGGTGAACACTGTTATCGCGTCGGCCGCCTCTCATCGTGCCTGGCGGCGGAGTACGGTGTCGACGAACGCACGTGTTTCCTGATCGATCTCGCCGCGCGCATGCACGACATCGGCAAGCTCGCGGTGCCCGACGGCATCCTGCTCAAGCCCGGCCGCCTGACGCCGGACGAGCGGTCGATCATGGAGATGCACACGATTGCCGGCGCCGAACTGCTCGCGCGCTCGGGCATTCCGCAGATGTACGTCGCCGAGGAGATCGCGCGCCACCATCACGAGCACTTCGACGGCACCGGCTATCCGGCGCGGCTGAAGGGCACGATGATTCCGCTCGCCGCACGCATCGCATCGCTCGCGGACGTGTTCGATGCCTTGACCCACGTGCGGCCGTACAAGCGCGCGTGGCGCGTGGACGAGGCGCTCGGCGAGATCAGCCGCTTGCGCGGCACGCACTTCGATCCGGAATTGACCGACTTGTTCCTCGCGCTGATCGCGCGCCTGCGGCGTGAGCACGCCGATCTCGACGCATATCTCGGCGAGCAAGCGAAGACCTCGCCATTCATCCGGGCACGCCGCGAGCTGGCCGAGGCGCTCAAGGCCGATGTCAACGCGGCCTTCGAGGCCGCTCGCTAGAAGACTGCTGGAAGACTCCCTCCCCCGCTTGCGGGGGACGGCTGAGGTGGGGGCCTCTAGGCCTCTAGTCCTCCAGCTCCGCCTTGGCCAGCTCGACGTCGAGCTTCTCCATCGCGTCATGCGGCTCGCATGCGGCGGCCTCTTCGTAGAGCTTCTCCGCCTTCGCCAGCGCCTTCTTGCCTTCGAGCATTGCGAGCCCGTTGGCGTATTCGATGCGCGCGATCGCCGAATCGGGGTTCAGCTTGAGCGCCGTTTCGAAGTGCTTCAGGCCGATCTCCTTCTTCGCCCCATATGTGACACCACCGATCAGCGCGCCGACCTTGTCGATGATCTCGGCGTGATACGAACCCGACGCGATGTTGGCATCGGCGTGCTTCGGCGCGAGCTTGAGCGTCGTATCGAGCGCGTTCTTCACCTGCGAGCCGATGCCTCGTGCAAGCGCTTTCGCGATCGAAATCCCCTGTCCGTAGCGGCCGAGCGCGTACGCCTGCCAGTAGAACGCGTTTGCGCTCTTCGGGTCCTTCTTTTGCTGGGCCAGCGCACGCTCGGCGACTTCTTCGAGCAGGGCGAGCTTCTTCTTCTCGTCTTCCTCGAGGTAATTGGCGTAGATCGCCTGCGCCTTGTTCGCCGCGGTGAGCGCGGCGCCGCCGGCCTTCACGCCGAGATCGTTGGCGCGCTGGAAGTCGCCGGCATGAAACGCGATCCATGCCTCGACCGCGGCGTCCTCCTTCGGCCACGGTTCGGCGTCGCCCTTGTGCAGGGAGTCCCAGGCCTTCTTCAAGGCCGCCGCCGTATACGTGAACTTCTTGTCCGGATAGGGAAACTTCGCCCAGCTCTTGGCCATGGTTGAACCCCTCCGAGAAAGATCTCAGTTGTTGGCGCAGCTATTCGTATAAGCGCTGGCGAGGCGCTCGAACAGCTCCCGCGCGGGCCCGGTCAGATACGGAGCCGTCAGCACCATCACCTGGTAGCAGCCGCGCGAGACCGCCTGCGAAACGTATTCGGGCTCGCTGAAGCGGCGCGGGTTGAGCACGTATTCGTACGAAAGCCAGTAGGTCGCCACCACGACCATGTTGGTGGCGAGCGCATCGATCTCCGCCTTGGTCGCCTCGAGCGCGCCCTGGCGATTGAGTCCATCGGCGAGCCAGTGCGCCATCTTCACCTTCTGAGTCAGCAGCGACTTGAAGCGCAGCTCGAAGGTGCGGTTGTTGATGAGCAGGTTGTTGAGGTCGCGATAGAAGAAGCGGTACTTCCAGATCAGCTCGAACAGCACGTGCAGGAAGAGCCAGGCGTCCTCGACGTTGGGCAGGCGACCCTCCGTCGAGGTGGGGATGGTGAGCAGCTTGTCGATCTCGCGCTCGAACTGCTGGAAGACATTGTTGATGATGTCTTCCTTGTTCTTGAAATGATAGTAGAGGTTGCCGGGAGAGATGTTCATCTCCTCGGCGATGATCGTGGTGTTGACGTTCGGTTCGCCGTACTCATTGCACAGCCGAAGCGCAAGTTCGAGGATCCGTTCCCGCGTGCGGCGCGGCGGCTTGCGTTGCATATTGATTTTCGGCGCGCAGCGCCGCCGTCCTTTTCCCCTCTCCCCTCGCGGGAGAGGGGGAAGGGGAGAGGGGGGGTCGCTAGTGTGGCGCTTTCTTATCTCCTTCGGTTCAGGATACCTCAGCCCCCAAAAACAAACTGCCCTGAGCGCTTGCGCGTTCAGGGCAGCAAGTGGAGCGGCGCCGTTCAGGCCGCGGCGGTCTTGGCACTCTTCGCGGTCTTGGCCTTCCGAGCGCGCGCCTTTGCGGGTTTGCCCGAGAGCCGCGATACCTCGGCGGTGAGCTCCTCCACGCGCTTGGTCAGTGTCGCCACGTCCCTGCGGGTGGGAACGCCGAGGCGTGTCAGCGCACGATCGACGCGTTCCTCGAAGACGCCCTCCAGCTTGTCCCAGGTGCCGTTGGCCTGCTTCTGGAACTCGCCCGCGACCTTGGCGAAGCGTCCACCGATGTCGCTCATCCGGTCTTCCGTGATGCGCACCGTGCGCTTCTGGATCGTGGTTCCTTCCCTGACGAGGGCCTGGAAGACCTTCTGGCCTTCCTCCTGCGTCTTCGCGAATGCGCCGAGGCCAGCCAGCCAGATCTGCTGCGCCGATTCCTTGATCGCCGCCGCAAGCTGGTTGTCGCTGCCCGCGCCTTCGGCCATCGCCTTGAGCTTCTTCACCATGATCGGATCCTTTCCGAGTCTTCGTTGACCTGCAGGAAAAGTCTAGGCAGCGATGCTAGAGGAGGCCACCTAAACGACGCCCGCGCGTGGCGCCGCTGGAGCGATGGTTAGAATCGGCCGCAGGTCGAAGCACAAGAACGCGCCGGGGACGACGAGGAGGGATCATGCAGTATTTCGTGACGGGTGCATCGGGCTTCATCGGCAAGCGCCTCGTGCGCAAGCTGCTCGCGCGGCGCGGCTCGGTGGTGCACTTCCTGGTGCGCGGCTCGAGCCGCGACAAGATCTCCGCGTTGCTCGAATACTGGGGCGTCGACGAACGGCGCGCCGTTCCGGTGACGGGAGATCTTGCGCAGGCGTTGCTCGGCCTTTCGAAGACGCAGATCAAGGCGCTTGCCGGCAATATCGACCATTTCTTCCACCTCGCAGCCATCTACGACCTCAAGGCGGACGCCGAGAGCCAGATCCTTGCCAACGTCGACGGCACGCGCAACGCGGTGGCGCTGGCAAACGAAATCAAGCCCGGTTGCTTCCAGCACGTCAGTTCCATCGCGGCGGCCGGGATGTACGAAGGCGTCTTTCGCGAAGACATGTTCGACGAGGCGGAAGGCCTCGAGCACCCGTACTTCGGGACCAAGCACGAATCCGAAAAGATCGTGCGCCGGGATGTGAAGGGATCGTGGCGTGTCTACCGCCCCGGCATCGTGGTGGGCGACAGCAAGACCGGCGAGATCGACAAGATCGACGGCCCGTACTACTACTTCAAGCTGATTCAGCGGATGCGGCAGATGCTGCCGCCCTGGATGCCGACGATCGGTATCGAAGGCGGCCGCATCAACATCGTGCCGGTCGATTTCGTCGTCGACGCCATCAACCAGATCGCGCACAAGGCAGACCTCGATGGCAAAGTGTTCCATCTCGTCGATCCGACGCCATATCGCGTCGGCGACGTGCTGAACATCTTCGCGAAAGCGGCGCACGCTCCGCCGTTCACCATCCGCATCAACGCCGCATTGGTCGGTTTCATCCCCGGCAGCGTCAAGAAGGGACTGCTCGCGCTCACGCCCGTGCGACGCATTCGGACTGCAGTGATGAAGGATCTCGGCCTGCCGGAAGACATCCTGCAGTTCGTCAACTATCCGACGCGCTTCGATGCACGCGATACCGCCGCGGCGCTCAAGGGAACCGGCATCGAATGCCCGCGCCTCGAGGACTACGCGTACCGCCTGTGGGACTACTGGGAGCGCAACCTCGATCCGGATCTGTTCATCGATCGCACGCTCAAGGGAAAAGTGCAGGGAAAGGTCGTCGCCGTGACCGGCGGCTCGTCGGGCATCGGCCTGGCCGCTGCCCACAAGATCGCCGCGGCCGGTGCGATCACCGTGATCGTCGGGCGCGACCAGGAGAAGCTCGATGCAGCGAAGAAGGAGATCGACCTGGCGCTCGGCGATAACGTCAATGGCGGCAAGGTCGTGACGTGCTCCGCGGACCTCGCATCGAAGGAGGGCTGCGACAAGATGGTCGCCGCGCTCGTGGAGAAGTTCGGCGGCGTCGATGTGCTCATCAACAATGCAGGGCGCTCGATCCGGCGCGGCATCGAAGCGAGCTATGACCGCTTTCACGATTACGAGCGCACGATGCAACTCAACTATTTCGGCTGCCTGCGCACGACGATGGGTTTGCTGCCGTACATGGTGGCGAAGCGCAAGGGGCACGTCGTCAATGTCAGCTCGATCGGCGTGCTGACCAACGCGCCGCGCTTTTCCGCCTATGTCGCGAGCAAGGCCGCGTTGGATGCGTGGACTCGTTGCGCGGCGAGCGAGTTCATCGATGTCGGGATCACGTTCACCACGATCAACATGCCGCTGGTGCGCACGCCGATGATCGCGCCGACCAAGATCTACCAGAGCGTGCCGACGCTTGCACCGGAGGAGGCTGCCGACCTGATCGTGCAGGCGATCGTCCACAAGCCGGCCCGTATCGCGACGCGGCTCGGCGTCTTCGGCCAGGTGCTGCATGCGCTTGCGCCGCGGGTCGCGCAGATCGTGATGAACACGACGTTCCGCATGTTCCCCGATTCCGACGCGGCCAAGGGCAAGGACGCCAAGGCGGGCGACAAGGCCAAGCCCTCGGCCGACCAGATCGCATTCGCCAACCTGATGAGGGGAATTCACTTCTAATCAAGCGCGCCCGTCCATTTCCCCTCTCGCCCTTGCGGGAGAGGGGGAAGGGGAGAGGGGTAAGCAACGCCGATGCAAGACCAGAACCGATCCCCTAACCTCGTCGAGGTGCGCGATCTGCATTTCTCCTACGACGCGCGCCCGATCCTGAAGGGACTCACCCTCGACGTGCCGCGCGGCAAGATGGTCGGCATCCTCGGCGTGAGCGGTTGCGGCAAGTCGACCCTGCTGCGTCTGATCGGAGGCCAGTTGCGCCCGAGCGCGGGTCGCGTCGACGTGATGGGAAACCTCGTGCACACGCTGAGCACGGCGGATCTCTACCGGCTGCGCCGCAAGATGGGCATGATGTTCCAGCAGAGCGGACTCTTCACCGATCTCTCGGTGTTCGAGAACATCGCCTTCCCGTACCGCGAGCACACCGATCTGCCCGAGTCCATGATCCGCGACCTCGTGCTGATGAAGCTGCAGGCAGTGGGACTGCGCGGCGCATGGCGCTTGCGTCCCGCGGAACTCTCGGGCGGCATGACGCGACGCGTCGCGCTCGCCCGCGCGATCGCGCTCGACCCGACGCTCATGATGTATGACGAACCTTTTGCAGGTCTCGATCCGATCTCGCTCAACGTGATCGCGAACCTGATCCAGCACCTCAACAAGGCGCTCGGAATCACGTCGATCATCGTCACGTACGATGCTGCCGAGGCGCTCAACACGGCGGACCTCATCTACCTGATGGCCGACGGCGTCATCGTGGGCCACGGTACCCCTGCTGAACTGCGCGCGTCGAACGACCCGTACGTGCACCAGTTCGTGCATGCCGAGGCCGACGGGCCGGTCGCGTTCCGATATCCGGCCCGGCCGTACGACGCCGATCTCGGCCTTGCCGCGCGCAGCGGCCCGGACGGCATGCAATAGGACGCGCTCGCGCCGTGCCGCACGCCGTACCCCTCGAGACCGCGGTCAGAACGCCGTCGACGTGGGATGCGCTGCGCCTGCCGGTGTTCAGGACGCTGTGGCTCGCCTGGTTCGCTTCGAACCTCAGCATGTGGATGAACGACGTCGCGGCCGCCTGGCTGATGACGTCGCTCACCACCTCGCCGGTGCTGGTCGCGCTCGTGCAATCAGCTTCGACGTTGCCGGTGTTCCTGCTCGGACTGCCGAGCGGCGCGCTCGCAGACATCCTCAACCGACGGCACCTGCTGCTCGCGACGCAGTTCTGGGTCGCCAGCATGGCAATCGTGCTGTGTGCCGTGCTCTTCGCCGACCTGATGACGGCGCCGCTGCTGCTGGCGCTGACCTTCGCGAACGGCATCGGACTTGCGATGCGCTGGCCGGTGTACTCGGCAATCGTCCCGCAACTGGTGCCGCGCGAGGATCTGCAGTCCGCCATCGCCTTGAACGGCGTCGCGATGAACTCGTCGCGCGTCATCGGGCCGGTGGTCGCCGGCGTGATGATTGCGGGCGCAGGCAGCCAGTACGTGTTCCTGATCAACGCCGTGCTGTCACTGATCGCGGGCTACGTCGTCCTGCGCTGGCGCTCCGAAGAGAAGGTGAGCATCCTGCCCGGCGAACGCTTCGTCGGCGCGATGCGTGTCGGTTTCCAGTATGTAGCGCAATCGAAGCCCATCCGTGCGGTGCTGCTGCGCGTCGGCGTGTTCTTCCTGCAGTCGACGGCGCTGCTCGCTCTTCTCCCGCTGGTGGCGAAACACATGCAGGCGGGCGGCGCGTGGACCTATACGACGCTGCTCGCTTCGCTTGGCCTCGGCGCCGTGATCGCAGCAATGTGGTTACCGCGTCTGCGGGCTCTGATCGGGCGCGACCGCCTTTTGCG
>Ga0335084_10008619_pt1 | contig 10167 bp, 11 predicted proteins | sample Lox_Sample_44_FD_206721 | JGI IMG/M metagenome (GOLD analysis project Ga0335084, IMG submission 206721) | Soil microbial communities from Loxahatchee National Wildlife Refuge, Florida, United States - Lox_Sample_4.4 | ecosystem: Environmental > Terrestrial > Soil > Wetlands | place: USA... | reverse complement strand
GAGGTCAGGATGCTGCGCGACCAGCGCGTTCATGGCCTCGCCGACAGTTGCGCCGGAAACGTCTACTGAGGCCTGCTTGCCGACATATTGGCGCAAGGGCGTAGGAATATGGATCTTGCTCATAGGCTTACTGTAAGAGATGCGGCGGGCAGAGGGCAAGATTCAGGGCAAAGATCGGGGGCGGGGCCAGCCATTGGGGATCGGCATCACTTTACCCTGCGCTCGATGGCCCTAATCAGGCACTTATCCCGCGAACGATCCGCTTCTAGAATTTTCCCAGGAGAACAGCAATGACGATTTTTGACGCGAATCAGGGAAGAGTGATCAATGTCGGAGGGGGCCATGGCGGGGCGCTGTTGCGGCTGATCGGCATCGGCATAGCGGCATTCATTCTGATCATCCTGCTATTCAGTTCGGTGACACGCGTGGGCACCGGGCACGTCGGTGTGCTCACGCTCTTTGGCAAGGTTACCAACGAGACGCTGGGTGAGGGCATCCATCTGATCAATCCACTGAAGACTAACAACGAAATGTCGATCCAGACGCAGACTCTGAAGGAGTCGGCCAGTGTGCCTTCGAGCGAAGGGCTGATGATGAGTCTCGACACTTCACTGATCTATCACCTCACACCCGACCGCGCGGCCGAAGTCTTCCAGAAGATCGGAGCCGACTATGAGAACGTTGTGGTCGAGCCGACGTTGCGCTCCGCCATCCGTGAAGCTACTGCCTCGCACAGCGCCAATGCTCTTTACACCGGCGAGCGGGAAATGGTGGGCAAGCAGATCTTCGAGCAGGTGAACGAACAACTAACCAAACGCGGCCTGACGGTGGAGAACGTCCTGCTACGGGACATCCAGCTCCCCGCGACCTTGAAGGCCTCGATCGAAGCGAAGCAACAGGCGGAGCAAGAAGCGCTGGCCATGAATTTCCGTTTGCAGAAGGAGACACAGGAGGCGCAGCGGAAACGCATTGAAGCGGCGGGCGTGCGGGATTTTCAGCAGATCGTGGCGCAGGGCATCACGCCGTCTTTGCTGGAGTGGAAAGGGATCGAGGCGACGGAGAATCTGGCGAAGAGCTCGAACGCCAAAGTCGTCGTAATCGGAAGCGGCAAGAACGGGCTGCCTTTGATTTTGGGGCAGTAGCTTTCCCCGGCCCTCGTCCTGGCCGGGACAACCGTGGCAGCTGTGGCTCTGTGTTCTTTCTTGGCTGCTAGTATGATTGGGTGTCTCCGCTGCTCGACGTTCGCCACCTGAACATCGACTTCCCCGCGAAGGCGGCTGTGGGCGCCGCTCTCCCCACATTCTTGTCGGCTGTGCGCGATCTGAACCTCACCGTCGACCAAGGTGAGGTCCTTGGACTGGTGGGCGAGTCCGGTTCCGGAAAGTCCATTACATCTCTTGCCATCATGCGGCTGTTGCCGCCGCAGGCACGCATCTCGGGCGATATTCTTTACGGCGAGAATGGGACAGGATCGCGGAGTCTCCCCGGGCTGGACGACGAATCGATGCGGCAACTGCGGGGATCGCGGATCGCGATGATCTTCCAGGAGCCCATGACGGCTCTCAATCCGGTGATGCGTGTGGGAGATCAGATTGCCGAGACCGTGCGGGCGCACGGTTCGATTTCGAAGTCTGAAGCGTGGCGGCGGGCCGTGGAAGCGATGAACGACGTTGCTATTCCGGACGCGGCGCGGCGCGCGCGAGATTATCCGCACCAGCTTTCGGGCGGTATGCGGCAGCGCGTGATGATTGCGATGGCGATCGTGAATCGTCCTCAGCTGCTGATTGCTGATGAACCGACGACAGCACTGGATGTGACGATCCAGGCGCAAATTCTGGAATTGCTTGCGGAACTGAGAAGGAAGTTCGGCCTAGCGATGCTGTTTATCTCGCACGACCTGGCGGTTGTGTCGCGGGTGGCGGATCGTGTTGCTGTGATGTACGCCGGATGCCTGGTGGAACTCGGCACAAGAAGTGATATCTTTCGGGCCGCCGCGCATCCGTACACGCGCGGGCTTTTGCGGGCCGTGCCTGATCTGGAGACCGACCGCAAGCGTCCATTGGAAACGATGGAAGGAACTGTTCCGGCGCTGCACGCGTTGCCGCGAGGATGCGCATTCGAGCCGCGCTGCGAATCGCGGATCCCCAGTTGCGCGCTAGCGTTGCCGCCCCTGGCTGAAGTGGCTCCTGGACATTGGGCGCGTTGCCCAGTGGTCAATGCCTAGCGCAGGCGTTCCACCTTGTCACGATTGAGCCACAGCAGAAGGAAGAACAGGATGACAAGCGCAATTCCTGCATACAGGCCATAGTCGGAGTATGTGCCGAGCCAGGGCTGGACGAAGTAGATCGGGCCGCCTCGATAGTGAATTGCGTAGGAATGTGCGGGATCGGGATGAATGGGCGCCCCGCGCGGGATCCAATAGGCGGTCGCAATCTGGAGTGCGATGTTTGCCAGCAAGAGGCCGGTGAGGATCTGCGCCCAGACCGGAGTCTCACCTTTGAATTGCAGTCTCACGTTGTGATTCTATCGCGTGCCCGAGGCGCTGATACGAAAAGGACGGAAGTCAGTCTATAATCGGCAACTTGTCCGGTGATTCGTGCGCATACTGCTCCTCAGCGATATTCACGCCAATCTGGAGGCTCTTGACGCATGTCTGGCGGCTGCGCCGTCATTCGACATGATCGTGAATCTTGGGGACATCGTTGGTTATGGAGCTAGCCCGAACGAGGTCTCGGCGCGTTCGCGAAAGCTGGGAAAGATTTTTGTTCGGGGAAATCATGACAAGGCCGCTACCGGCCTTATGGATCTCAACGACTTTAACCCGATGGCGGCAGCGGCGGCTATCTGGACACGCAACGAACTCACCTCGGAAAACCTGGAGTGGCTCCGCGAGCTGCCGCACGGACCTGTTACGTTGCCAGATTTTCCAGATGTACAGCTTGTGCATGGATCTCCCAACGATGAAGATGAATACGTTGTGTCGCTGGGAGACGCCCTTGCTCCTCTGATCACGCTCACCATGCCTCTTACATTTTTTGGACATACACACCTGCAGGGTGGCTTCTTTGCCAACGGCTCGTCGGCGGACGGATTTCGGCCCGAGTACAGGACAGTGGGACAGGCGGAGTCGGTGCCATTGCAACTGAAACACAATGCGCGCTACCTGATTAATCCGGGCTCAGTAGGCCAGCCGCGCGATGGGGACTGGAGGGCGGCGTTTGCCCTGTACGATACGGAGGCGCAGGTAGTCCATTTCCATCGATCGCCCTACAACTTAAAGGCTGCCCAGGACAGGATATTTGCGGCACACCTTCCGCCGAGACTCGCTACACGACTAGCTGCTGGGCGATAGCTGCAAAATACCTTTCACCACAGGGGACACAGAGTTTCACAGGGGAATTACAACTCATCATGCATTCATCTGCACGGCTGTTCGACAACCGCGAGAATCCTCCTGAGAAGTACCTGATCGCCCACAGCGATGGCGGGGCGCGTGGGAACCCTGGGCCGTCAGGCTATGGCGTCGTCATCAAGGATGAGTCGGGACGCAAAGTCGCGGCGCTGAGCGAGTATCTCGGACATCAGACGAACAATTTTGCGGAGTACCAGGGGCTGATTGCCGCGCTCGAATATGCGATCGAGCACGGTCCGAAAGCGTTGAAGGTGATCAGCGATTCGGAACTGTTGGTGCGTCAGATCAAAGGCATCTACAAAGTGAAAAATGCGGTGTTGCAGGACCTACACGGGCGCGCGAAGGAATTGATCGGGAAGCTTGAGTGGTTTTCCATTGGACACGCATTGCGGGAACACAATCAGGAGGCCGATCGGCTGGCAAATGAGGCCATGGATCGGGGGATGGGGCGGAGTGTTGCTCGACCTGTGGCGCAGGCCGTTGCACGGGAGGAATTCGAGGGTGTCGTTCGCAGCGGGAAGATTGAGCTGACAAATGGCACTCTGGCGGAGGGGACGCGGGTGCAGGTTCGGGTGAAGAGAGACCACCGGGGCTAAAGCCCCTCGACCTCTGACGTACAACGCGGCCCTGAAGGGCCGCTCTTCCACGTTGTCTTGGATTCTGCGTGTTCTGTACGTTACTCGGCAGATGAGGTGTGGTCGTGGATGATTTTCCAGCCGTCGGGGAATTTGCGGAAAATCAGCGTGAAGCGGCCATGCGGCATTTTTCCTTCGGGCATCGTCAGGTGCCAGGCGCCACGGACGAAAGCTGCGTCCGGGCCGAGTGCTTCAATGCTTAACTCAGAGAATTCCAGTTTGCCCATCTCGTGTCCGGGGCTGGTGTAGGTCGAGCGGTAACGATCGAGTGTTGCCTGCCAGCCGCTGGTCTGTTTGGCCCCGGAGAAGAATGTCAGGTCGGGCGAATTCCAGTACCCTGTCATGAATCCCTCGATGTCTTGGCGGTTCCAGGCTTCCTGCTGCATGAGAAGAACGTGCGAGACCGCAGACTTGGTGTCATCCGACGCGGCGTTTGTCTGAATAGTGGCCATGGCAGCAGCGATCAGGACGAAGCTGCACACTCCAATTGACCTGAGATTATGCATGTTCTTCCCGCGCTCCCTCTGGTTTCTGATTGAACTCAGGGCATTCTACGCTACAGGGTTTCACCGATGGCGCATACAGGGGATAGAGGAGATATTGATTTCGGCCAAGCCTCCGCGGCATTGGTCTCCACTGCGTTGATCTGGGCGAACAAAAACATCTTACGCTATAAGAAAAGGGGCTCTGCCGTGTCGAAGAAAAACGAAAAAGCGTCTGCAACACTGCCGGGTAAGGTCGAGAAAGTTATTCAACCTCATCCACACAGTGGGGAGCCTGAGAAGGCACAGATCTCGGTGGAGGGTGCCGATCACCTTTATCGGGAGATTCGTGTTCCCAATCGGCTGGTGGATGGTGACGGCCGGAAAGTGAAGCTCAAGCCCGGCGCTGAAGTTGACGTCACTATTGAAGCTGACCCCGCTGTCGCGGGCGTCGTTCCCGCATCGGAAAGGTGAGTTAGCCGCGTTCTGATCGATGTTTATCCCTCAGTTTGTCTTCGGCGGCATTGGAGGCGCCGGAGGCTTAACAAATTTGGCGTCGTCCACAGGTACATTCTGTTTCAAATCTTTTAGCTGGATTGTGAATCGGCCGCTCGGCCGGGCGAGGGTCCAGCGGTACGGAGCTTTTACGCCGTCTGCGTCGCGGTAGTCGGCGTAGTCGATTTGCGTGGGAAGCAAGCCCAGCGCGGTATCTCCATAGCGAACGAGACGGACAAGCAACCCGGACTGGGTGTCGAAGTACAGGTGCACCGGCGGCTTACCTTCTCTTTGGCCTACAACGACGTAGGTGTCGTGGTCGTCTACTTTTTCGGTTCCTCGGGTCTGCGACTGACTGAACATTCGTTTGAAGTGGGTAGCAAGGCGTAGATCGGCGTCTATCGCGGCGCCATCTCGATCGCTGCTGTTCATCTCGCGCATGGGGCGACCGGGCGCACCTAGCCAGCCCTCGTGTCCATTGAACGCAGTGACACTATCGCCCTCGGGCATGTGAGTGTAGGAAATGCGCTTTTCCGGGTCTTTGGCATAAATATCGATGGGAAGGGATTTGCCGCCGACGTCGATGGTGCCCACCATCACGCGGCTGTTGACCCTCTCGATAGCGGCAGCGCCTCCCGATGCCTGAACGAACTTATCGAGCAGTTGCTCGGCGGTAGGACCAGATTCTTTGGCCGGGCTAGCGGCTTCTTCGGTCTTGTGCGGCTCGCCCATGCCTTTCACGTCTTCGGTCATGACGGCGGGGATCGCGGCAGGGTGGGGACTTCCGCGATGGCACGAGTTGCATGTGACCTCGCGATGCCCGTCGAAGTTGTCTTTGTTGATGGCGAACATCATATCCATCATTTTTCGCGCAGTCTGTTTGGGCTTCTTGTCGTCTTTGTCGAAGGCATTCTGCACGTGGCAGAAGTCGCACTCGACGCCGAGCGAGGCGGTGATGAACTGCATGGTCGGGAATAGTTGCTCCGCGGGAATTCCTTTGAGGACTTGAATGTTCTTGAACTGCTCCTCGGCCTTTTTGGGTGCGGGCGCGTTGGCGGGAGTTTGCGCGCGGGCGTTGTTAACAGGGAGTTTTATTGCTGCGATGAGTAGCCCGACCGACACGGCAAGAAAGAATTTGCGATTTGTCATCAAAGTTGAACCCCCGGAAGGTTTTTGCAGTGTAGCAGAGCGGATAAAGGGGTTACTCGTTGGTGAGAGAGGTCACAACTGATCGCATTCCATCAACGACGATCGCCATTTTGGCAAAGTCGAGCTTATCCGCTGTGTCGCGCGAAGTGTGGTAGTACGGATCGCGGAAGGTTGCGGTATCGGTGACCATGATTGCTGGGTAGCCAAACTGCCAGAACGACCATTGATCAGACCAGCCGACGCCCGGCCACGTAGCTGGTGCAGCCACACCTTCAGACGGGAATTTGGCGGATTCACGAAAGCTGCGAATGGAACGGCGCAATAAATCGCGAGAATCAGTATTCGAAACAAATCCGATGAAGTTGCCGCTGCTGGGGTAGAGAAATCCAAGGACCGGTGGATATTTCTGGCTGCCGGGAGCATCGGAGTAGAACCCGATGGTTTCAAGGGAGATCATTGCCGAAACCCCGATTCCCTTGTTGTGAAGTTCACGCGCATAGATCAAGCTGCCCATTGTGTCGGTTTGGAAAAATGGCGGTTCTTCATTAGCAAAGAATACGAATCGAACAGATCTCCGCAACCTGATGTCGTGGAGCGTTCGCGCGAGTTCGAGGGCCGCTGCAACTCCTGAAGCATTGTCATCGGCTCCTACCGTTCCCGCGACACTGTCATAGTGAGCGCCGATTATCACGATTGCCTCTGATGGAGAAGCTCCTGGTAGCTGTGCTTCCAAGTTGCTCACCAATTGACCGTCAACGGAATAGTTTTGTTCCATGACGGCATAACCGAGTCGAGTGAGCTCTCGTCGAAGATAATCTTCGGTTGTTTTCATCGACCCGGCGCAATCGAGGTTTCGCTGCCCGATTTCATGGGACAAGTACTGGACATGTTTTTGCAGCCGGGATGCGAGCTCTGATTGTGCGGCAGAGAGTGTTGGGAGTGGATCTTGGTAGGAGCTAAGCGGCATGTGAGACATCCGCCACACCGATACGGAGAAGATAGCGGCAGCAATAAGCATTGCTGCACTGATGACGCGGAAGGGCCAGTTCGGTCGGTTTGGCGTGATGGCTGATTCAAACATAGCTGTCTGTGAGTTAGACACCACGTGCTTAGGTTGCGACTAATCGTGCTTCGGCGATGCTTGCTCGCGTTCGAAGAACTTCCATTTGTCCATGGCCGCGGGAACGGCGACATCGAAGAAGCCGACCATCATTTCGTCGGAAGTCTGATCGCCCCAGGTTACGGTCTTGGTGGAATCAGGATTATGGGGATTGTTCTTCGAATTGTCATACCACGCGATGGCTCGCAGCTTTGTGCCTGCCTTCAATAAGCGAGGCTCGGCCAGACGGTAACTCAGTTGCCAATGGAAGTGATAGTTGACGCGGAGCAGCACTTCGACGCTGCGGTCGTCATGGACAATGTCGTACTCGAAGCGCTTTCCGCGGAGATGCATATGGGGAAAGAGGCTGAGCAGCGTAGCGTCGTGGGGAAGGGTTCCCTGAACCTCGACGCGAAAGTCATCCACGCCCGGAGGAATTATCAGGGCGTGATTGTTCAGTTGCAGTGTGATGACGCGCTGCTTCGGCGGAGCTTTTGCGAAGACGATCCCGATGCTGGTCTGGTCCGTATCGGCATTGCCATTGGTGGTGTAGTGCATCTGGAAGACGAGATCGGAGCCGGCGGGAACGAATTTGGCCATACCGTCGGGCCACTGGTCGGGCGAACTGCCCGGTGCATAGACCAAGAGCAAGTCACTGGTGGTTTCATGCGCTTGCCGCTGTTCGGCCGGATCGGTAAGCGTTGATGCAGTGAAAGGCTCGCCAATGGGAGCGTGTCGCAACCATGGAGAATCGGGTGGCCGGATGTAGACGACGGCATGATGAACGTGGGCCGGACTTCCTGGGCGGAACTCGGACATCTGCACCCAGCGGTCCTCGTTAAAGTGGGTAGGCACGATTTCGTAGGTGTATTCGATTTCACCGTGCGCGGGGATCGGAACGGGCTTCGGCATCTTTACGATGAGATCGGGATTGGGGATATTCCAGCCCTCCGCCCAATTCTTGGGCGGTGGAGCGTCGTGGGACTCTCCGGCAGGCGCGCCGTCTTGAGCCCATGCGGACAGCGTGTGAATTTCCTGGTCCGTCAGCGAAGAATCGTTGGCGAAGCGTCCGTAGCGTGGATCGGCGAACCACGGAGGCATCATTTTCATTTCGGTCGCATGCGCGACTGCCGTTGCCCAAGGCTTCGTTTGTTCATAGGTCATGAACGGCATGGGCGCGACTTCTCCCGTGCGATGACAACTCTGGCAGTGGTCCTGGAGGATCGGCAGCACGTCTTTGTAGAAGGTTGGTCGAGGGGGACGCTGTGCGATACTGCCGAGACCGAGCGCCAATCCGATGATCCACGGAACAGCGCCTGGGTAAGACATGTGGCGATTCTACCGTTTACGTGCACCAGGTCTGTATAGGGACTTGAGTTTTCTCGACAGCGGCGAAAATGCTACATTCAGTGGTTCATGTCTGCCCCAAACTCAAGCTTTGTGCGCGCCTGCAAGTGTCAATCCGTCGAGCACACTCCCATCTGGCTGATGCGCCAGGCGGGACGTTACATGGCCGAATATCGCGCGGTGCGCAAGCAGTACTCGCTGCTTGAGATCTGCAAAAAGCCGGAACTAGCGGCGCAAGTCACCATCGAAGCGGCGGAAATTTTAGGCGTGGATGCGGCGATCATCTTTGCCGATTTGCTCCTGCCTCTGGAAGTTATGGGATTGGATTTCCACTTCTCGGCGGGCGAAGGCCCGGTGATCGAGAAACCGGTTCGCAGCAAGGAAGACATCGACAATCTGCGGACTGATCGAGCAGCCGAACTCGGATACGTTGCGGAAGCGGTGGCCATGGTTGCGAAACACTTTAGCGATCGAGTGCCGGTGATTGGGTTCTGCGGAGCACCATTCACGCTTGCCAGTTACATGATTGAAGGTGGCGGCTCTCGCAACTACGTTCATGCCAAGAAGATGATGTACAACCATGCGGCCGAATGGGACGCGCTGATGAATAAGTTGGTGGCGGTGACGTCCGCGTACACGGCCGAGCAAGTGCGCGCGGGCGCCGATGCCATTCAGATCTTCGATAGTTGGGTCGGATGCCTTAGCGTTGAGGACTACCGGCGGTACGTGTTGCCGCACGTTACCGGCATGGTGAAGAAGCTGCAGAGGACCGGAGTGCCGGTGATCTACTTCGGGACTGACAGTGCGACGCTACTGCCGGCGATGTCAGAAACTGGGGCCGAGGTGATTGGGCTCGACTGGCGTATTCCGCTCGATGAGGGTTGGGAGCGGCTGGAATATAAGCCGGCGGTGCAGGGGAATCTGGATCCCGTGTTACTGTTTGCTGACTGGAAGGAATTGAAGTCGCGTGCCGAAGGTGTTTTGCGCAGTGCTGGTGGACGTCCGGGACATATCTTCAATCTCGGTCATGGAATCCTACCCGATACGCCTGTGGAGAATGTGAAGAACCTGGTGCGCTTGGTGCAGGAATATTCTCCGCGCGGTTCAGTTTCCGGAAGTCGAAAGCGATGACTCGCATCGCCATTGTCGGTGGAGGCGTTTCGGGCCTTGCCGCTGCGTTTGAACTGGAGCAGGCCCGGCTTGGCGGAACCGACGTCGAATACACTCTCTTCGAATCTTCTCCGCGGCTCGGAGGAGTGCTCCGCACTGAGCAGATTGATGGATGTTTAGTTGAGGCTGGCCCGGATTCTTTTGTCACAGAAAAGCCCTGGGCCGCCGACCTCTGCCGCACGTTGGGAATTGGCGATCAACTGATTGGCTCCAATGATTCGGAGCGCAAGACTTACATCCTGACTCACGGGCGTTTGGTGGAGATGCCGGATGGCCTGATGTTCATGGTGCCTACCAAGATTCTGCCAACCGGGTTGTCTCCGCTTTTTTCCTGGAGAACGAAACTGCGGATGGCGCAGGAACTTTATCATCCGCCCC
>Ga0335084_10008618_pt1 | contig 10168 bp, 8 predicted proteins | sample Lox_Sample_44_FD_206721 | JGI IMG/M metagenome (GOLD analysis project Ga0335084, IMG submission 206721) | Soil microbial communities from Loxahatchee National Wildlife Refuge, Florida, United States - Lox_Sample_4.4 | ecosystem: Environmental > Terrestrial > Soil > Wetlands | place: USA: Florida... | reverse complement strand
GGCGATGCGGTCGCCGGGCTTCGTCCAGCGCGTTCTTCTCCTTCCGTGCAGGCTCGCCACCGGACCAATCTGGCGACCCCGGGGCGGCGCGCATGGCGGCGCACGCAAAGTTTGCGCGGTTCCGGGCGCAGAGAGCGGAAAATCTGCTGGCCCCGCGATTGCTGCGCCAAGGACCGTGGCCGAGGGCCGGCAGATCGAGATCCGCGGCATCGTCCAGGGCGTCGGCTTCCGGCCCTGGGTGTACCGGGTCGCTCGCGACCTGGGTGTGGCGGGCCGGGTGCTGAACGACGCGTCGGGCGTGAGGATCGAGGCGTTCGCTTCGGCCGCGACCCTCGATCGCTTCGTCGAACGGCTGCAGGCGGATGCGCCGCCGGCGGCGCGCATCCAGTCTCTCAGCGTCCGGGCCATCGCGCCCCAGGCGCCGGCGGAGTTCGTCATCGCTCCCAGCGCCGGGTCCAGCGAGCGCCGCGTCTCCATCCCCAGCGACCTGGCCACCTGCCCCGACTGCCTGAGCGAGATCTTCGATCCTCGCGACCGGCGCTACCGCTACCCGTTCACCAACTGCACCAACTGCGGCCCCCGCTTCACCATCGCCAGGGACGTCCCCTACGACCGGCCGGCGACCACCATGGCGCCGTTCCGCATGTGCCCGGAGTGCGCCCGCGAATACGCCGACCCCGGCGACCGCCGCTTCCACGCGCAGCCCAACGCCTGTCCCGCCTGCGGCCCGCGGTTGCGCGCGGTGCCCGATGCCCCCGACCCGCTCGCCGCCGCCCGGAAAGCCCTGCGGCGCGGGGAGATCGTCGCCGTCAAGGGCATCGGCGGGTTCCACCTCGCCTGCGACGCCGCCTCGCCCGCTGCCGTCCAGCGCCTGCGCGAGCGGAAGCGGCGCGAGGAACGGCCCTTCGCGGTGATGGCGCGCGACCTTTCGCAGGCGCGCGGCCTTTCGGATCTGGCGCCGGAGGAGGAGGCCCTGCTGCTCTCGCCGGAGCGGCCCATCGTCCTGGTCCGCCGGCGGCCGGACGCCGCGCTCGCCGATTGCGTCGCCCCGGGCAGCCCGCTGCTGGGCCTGATGCTGGCCTATTCGCCGCTGCACCACCTGCTCCTGGCGGACTTCGGCGGCCCGCTGGTGATGACCTCGGCCAACCTGAGCGAGGAGCCCATCTGCTACCGCGACGGCGAGGCGGCGGAGCGGCTGGGCGGGATCTTCGACCTGCTCCTCTTGCACGACCGGGAGATCGAGACCCGCTGCGACGACTCCATCGTCCGGCTGATCGCCTCCGCGCCCTCGGTCCTGCGCCGCTCGCGCGGCTACGTCCCCCGCGCCATCGCCCTCCGCCGGCCCGTCCCCCGCCCCATCCTCGCCGTGGGCGCCGATCTGAAGAACACCTTCTGCGTCGCGGCCGGCGACCAGGCCTTCCTCGGGCCGCACATCGGAGATCTGGGGAGCGCCGAGACCTGGCGCTCGCTGCGCACCTCCGTCGAGCGGATGCTGAGCTTCCTGGAAGTCGAGCCGCAGGTGGTGGTGCACGACCTGCACCCGGACTCCGTGGCCGCGGCCTACGCGCGCACCAGGTCCGAGCCGCGCCTCGCGGTCCAGCACCACCACGCGCACGTGGCGAGCGCCATGGCCGAGCACGGCCTCGAGGGCCCGGTGATCGGGGTGGCGTACGACGGGACGGGATACGGCACCGACGGGTCGATGTGGGGCGGGGAGGTGCTCCTCGCCACCGCCCGCGACTACCGGAGGGTGGCGACCCTGCGGCCCATCCGCCTGGCGGGCGGAGATCGGGCCATCCGGGACGTGTGGCGGATCGCGCTGGCGGCCCTGGACGACGCCTTCGCCGGCGCTCCGCCGCTCCAGGCGCTGCCGCTGTTCCGGAAAGTGAACCCCGGCGAAGTGGCGGCCGTGCGGCAGATGATCGCCCGGGACGTGAATGCGCCGCTGGCGCGCGGGGTGGGGCGCTGGTTCGACGCCGCCTCCGCCATCGGCCTCGGCCGGACGCGGACGACTTTCGAGGGGCAGGCAGCCCTGGAATGGGATACCGCCTCGAACACCGCCCCGAGCGGAGCTCGGGGCGGAAGGTACCCCTACGAAGTCCTGGAATCGCACGATCTCATCGAGTTGGATCTCCGCCCCCTCATCCGCGAGCTCACCAACGACACCATCCGCGGAAGACCCGCCCGCGAGATGTCCGCCTCCTTCCACGACTCCCTCTCCGCCGCCACCGCCGACCTGGTCCGCGAGACCGTCCGCCGCCACGGCAAGCACCCCGTGGTGCTCACCGGCGGCTGCTTCCAGAACGCCCGCCTCGCGGAAACCATCTTCTCCCTGCTCACCCCGGAGCTGGAAGTCTTCCTCCACCGCGACGTCCCCTGCGGCGACGGCGGCATCGCCCTCGGCCAGGCGCTGATCGCCGCAGTGCAATAAGACAATCATTCTCGCAATCCTTTCGCGGCCGCCTGCGCTTCGCCGAAGGCATTGCGCCCGCGCGCAACCAATCGCCTGCATCCACCCTCTGCAATCTGGACCTCATCGCTCCGGTTCAGCCCTTGCAGCCCCGGCGCGCATCTCCAAAGGAGCAGCCATGCCACAGCGGAAGCTGATCGAGCGGCTGGAGGCCAAAGGCCTCAGCAGGCGTGACTTCATGCGCACCGCCACCATGGCGGGTGCGGCCCTGGGCCTCGCGCCCACCTTCGCGGCCGAAGCGGCCCAGGCCAAGCGGAAGCCCTCGGTGATCTGGCTGCACTTCCAGGAGTGCACCGGCTGCACCGAGACGCTCTTGCGGCCCGCGCACCCGGACGTCGCCGAGGTGATCCTGGAGACCATCTCGCTCGACTACCACGAGACCCTCTTCGCCGCGGCCGGCCACCAGATCGAGGCGGCGCTGAAGACGGCGATGAAGGAGAACGCCGGCAAGTACATCTGCGTGGTGGAGGGGGCGATCCCGGCCAAGGACAACGGGATCTACTGCAAGATCGCGGGCAAGACCGCGCTGCAGCTCCTGGACGAAGTGGCGGGGAACGCGGCGGCGGTGATCGCGCTGGGCTCCTGCGCCTCCTTCGGCGGGGTGGCCGCGGCCGAGCCCAACCCCACGGGCGCCGCGGGCGTCCCCCAGCTCTTCAGCAAGAAGCCCGTGGTGTCGCTGCCCGGCTGCCCGGCGAACCCCTACAACCTGCTGGGCGTCGTCCTGCAGTTCGTCACCTACGGCACCCTCCCCAGGCTGGACGGGCTGGGCCGGCCGATCTTCGCCTACGGGCGCACCATCCACGAGGACTGCCCGCGGCGGCCGCACTTCGACGCCGGCCGGTTCGCCGAGGCCTTCGGCGACGAGGGCCACCGCCAGGGCTTCTGCCTCTACAAGATCGGCTGCAAGGGCCCGGTCACCCACGCCAACTGCTCGCTCAAGTACTTCTGCGAAGTGGACGGCGCCTGGCCCATCGGCATCGGCCATCCCTGCGCGGGCTGCACGGAGAAGGAGTTCGCCTTCCGCCGGCCGATGTTCGAGACCGTCCCCATCGAGCGGCCCACGCCGCCCGACACCTACCCGCCCATCGTCACCGAGCACGGCCACCCCAGCCCGATCGCCATCGGCTTCGGCGGGGCGGTGGTGGGCGCGGCCATCGGCGCGGGCGTGATGACCGCGAAGAAGCTCTCCGCGGAGGCGAAGAAGGACGGGTCGGGGCCCTCGAAGGAGGCGTGACATGGATCGCCGCAACCTGCTCAAGGTGATCTTCGCCGGAGGGGCGGCGGCGGCCCTCCCGGCTGCCGCCCGCAACCAGCGGACCGCCGCTCCCGACTCGGTGGGGATGCTCTTCGACTCCACCTACTGCATCGGCTGCAAGGCCTGCGTGGTGGCCTGCCGCGAGGCCCAGGGGCTGGCGCCGGAGCCGAAGGACGGCATGCACGACGTCCAGACCGAGCTCGACGGGCAGACCAAGAACGTCATCAAGCTCTGGAAGGACGAGAAGAACCCCGCCGTTTTCGCCTACGTGAAGCAGCAGTGCATGCACTGCATCGACCCGGGCTGCGTCTCCGTCTGCATGCTGGGCGCCTTGAAGAAGACGGCCGCCGGCCCGGTGACCTACGACAAGGACACCTGCATCGGGTGCCGCTACTGCCAGGTGGCCTGCCCCTTCAACGTCCCCAAGTTCCAGTGGAGCTCGCCCACCCCGCAGATCGTCAAGTGCGACCTCTGCCAGTCGCGCATCGCCCGGGGCGCCACCCAGCCGGCCTGCACCGAGGTCTGCCCGCGCAAGGCCGTCATCTACGGCAAGCGCGCGGACCTGCTCGAGGAGGCGCACCGCCGCCTGGCGGCCCACCCGAGCTTCTACGTGGACAAGGTGTACGGCGAGGACGACCTGGGCGGCACCAGCGTGCTGTACCTGGCCTCGGTCCCCTTCACCAAGCTCGGCTTCCCCGAGAAGGGCAAGCGGTCCGGGCCCTCGATCACCGAGTCGGTCCAGCACGGCGTCTACCAGGGCTTCCTCACCCCGGCCATCCTCTACGCCGGCCTGGCCGCCGTGGTGATCCGCAACCGCAAGAAGGACAAGGAGGCTGACGAATGAACCGGGCAGCTCCCCTCGGCGGTCGCATCTTCACGCCCCGCTTCAACGTCCTGCTGGCGCTGGGCGGGCTGGCGATCGCCATCCTCATCTGGCGCTTCATCGTCGGCCTGGGCCCCACCACCGGGATGAACGACGGCTACCCGTGGGGCGTCTGGATCGCCTTCGACGTGGTCACCGGCACGGCCATCGCCTGCGGCGGCTACGCGATGGCGCTGATGGTCTACATCTTCAACAAGGGGCAGTACCACAAGCTCGTCCGGCCCGCGCTGCTCACCACCGCCCTCGGCTACAGCGTGGCCGGCGCCTCGGTGTTCGTGGACATCGGCCGCTGGTGGAACGCCTGGAAGGTGCCGAGCTTCTTCTGGGCCTGGAACTTCAACTCGGCGCTGCTGGAAGTGGCGCTCTGCATCATGAGCTACATCATCGTGGCCTGGATCGAGCTCTCGCCCTCGTTCCTGCCCAAGCGGTTCGTCGTCTACCTGGAGAAGGCGCTCCCCTTCCTCATCGCCCTGGGGATCCTGCTCCCCACCATGCACCAGAGCTCCTTGGGGTCCCTGATGATGGTGGCGGTCACCAAGGTGCACCCGCTCTGGCACAGCCAGCTCTTGCCCCTGCTCTTCCTGATCAGCGTCATCGGCATGGGCTACGCCGGCGCCGTCCTCGAGGCCACCGTTTCCGGGAGGGTCTTCCGCCTGGAGTCCGAGACGCACCTGCTCTCGAAGATCGGCAAGGCGGTCTCGTTCTGCTACCTCGCCTTCCTCGTCCTCCGCGTCGGCGGGCTGGCCCTGAACGGCTTCCCCGGCTTCGGCGCCAACGGGATGAGCCTGCTCTTCCTCGCCGAGTTGGCCCTCTTCGCCGTCCCCGCCTGGCTCCTGCTGGACGAGCAGCGCATGCGCAACCCCGGCCAGCTCTTCCTGGCGGCGATGCTCGCCATCCTGGCCGGCGCGGTCTACCGGTTCGACGTCTACCTGGTCGCCTTCGATCCCGGCTCGAACTGGCACTACTTCCCCAGCATCCCGGAGATGCTGGTCACCATCGGTTTCGTGTCGCTCGAGATCGCGGCCTACACGCTGGCCGTGAAGCTGTTCCCGATCCTGAGCCCCGCGAGGAGCACGCCATGACGCGCGTTACCATCGATCCCGTCACTCGTATCGAAGGCCACCTCCGCATCGACGTGGAGGTGGAGAACGGCAAGGTCAAGGACGCCTGGTCTTCGGGGCAGATGTGGCGGGGCATCGAGCTGATCCTCAAGGGCCGCGATCCGCGCGAGGCCTGGTTCTTCACCCAGCGCATCTGCGGGGTGTGCACCACCGTGCACGCCATCGCCTCGGTGCGGGCGGTGGAGAACGCCCTGGGCCTGGAGGTGCCGCTCAACGCCCAGTACATCCGCAACCTGATCGTCGCCGCTCACGCGCTGCACGACCACGTGGTCCACTTCTACCACCTCAGCGCCCTCGACTGGGTGGACGTGGTGAGCGCGCTCAAGGCCGATCCGGCCAAGGCCGCCGCCCTGGGCGAGAGCCTCTCTCCCTGGCCGGGCAACTCCCGCCGCCAGCTGGAGGCGGTGAAGAAGAAGCTGGAGGGCTTCGTCGCCGGCGGGCAGCTGGGCATCTTCACCAACGGCTACTGGGGCCACCCGGCGATGAAGCTGCCGCCGGAAGTGAACCTGCTGGCCGTCGCCCACTACCTGCAGGCGCTCGACTACCAGCGCCGGGCCAACCAGGTGGTGGCGGTCCTCGGGGGCAAGACGCCCAACATCCAGAACCTGGCGGTGGGGGGCGTGGCCAACGCCATCAACCTCGACAACCAGGCGACGCTGAACATGGAGAAGCTGGTCCACGTCCGCGACCTGTTGCGCGAGGTGCAGCAGTTCGTCGAGCAGGTCTACGTCCCGGACGTCTGCGCAATCGGGGCCATGTACCCGGAGTGGCTGGGCTATGGGGCGGGCGTGCGCAACTACCTCGCCGTCCCCGACATGCCGCTGGACACCAAGGGCGAGAAGTTCGACATGCCCGGCGGGACCATCTTCGCCGGCAACATCGCCGGGGTGAAGCCCATTTCCTCCTTCCACGACGAGTACTTCCGCGACAACGTGGCCGAGAGCGTGGCCCACGCCTGGTACGAGGGCGCCGCCGAGCTGCACCCCTACGAGGGAGAGACGAAGCCGCAGTACACGGACTTCGACGCCAAGGGGAAGTACAGCTGGTGCAAGGCGCCCCGCTTCCAGGGCAAGCCCATGCAGGTGGGGCCCTCCGCCGAGGTGCTGGTGGCCTTCGCCCAGGGGCACGAGCCGACGAAGCGCTGGGCCACCAAGGTGCTGGACACCGCGGGGAGCATCGCCAAGGTGAAGCTGACGCCGGCGGTGCTGGAGAGCACCCTGGGCCGCCACGCGGCGCGGGCGGTGCGCTGCGCGGTGCTGGCCGAGCTGGCGCTGAAGCACTGGCAGCTCCTGGTGGACAACGTGGGCAAGGGCGACACGGCCATCTTCAACGCCCCGAAGTTCCCCAAGGGCGAGATCCGGGGCTTCGGCTTCCACGAGGCGCCGCGCGGAACCCTCTCCCACTGGACGGTGATCGCCGACGGCAAGATCAAGAACTACCAGGCGGTGGTGCCCTCCACCTGGAACGCCGGCCCCCGCGACGCCAAGGGCCAGCCCGGGCCGTACGAGGCCTCGCTGATCGGCAACCCGGTGGCGGACCCGGAGAAGCCGCTGGAGGCGCTGCGCACCATCCACTCCTTCGACCCGTGCCTGGCCTGCGCCGTGCACACGGTGGACGCGGAAGGGCGCGAGATCGCGCGGGTGAAGGTGCTGTGAACCGCATTTGCCTGATGGGCGTCGGGAACGTGCTGATGCACGACGACGCCCTCGGGCCGTACGTGCTCGAGTCGCTGAAGGCGAAGGTGGAGCTGCCCCTTGAGGTGACGGTGTTCGACGCCGGCACTCCCGGCCTCGACCTCACCCTCTTCCTCGTCGAATTCGACGCCCTGATCGCGGTCGACGCCCTCAAGGGGGCGGGCGCGCCGGGCGAGGTGCGCACGTACAGGCGCGACCAGCTCCTCGAAGGCGCCTTGCCCATCACCCTGAGCCCGCACGAGCCGACGCTGCGCGAGGCGCTGATGCGGATGGGGCTCATGGGCCAGGGGCCGCGGGAGGTCTTCCTGGTGGGCGCCATCCCCGGCGAGGTGAGCACTGGCGTCGGCCTTTCCCCGGCGGTGCGCGCCGCGGTGCCGGAGATCGAGCAGCACATCCTGCGCGAGCTTTCGCGGTTGGGCGCAAGGGTTGCGCAACGGGCTTCCCGCCAACAGCCCGACCACTGGTGGGAGCGCCCCGCGGCCTAGGCTCCGGCCGCGATTTTTCGGCGCGAAGACTGCAAGAGCTGCGGCCATGTGCCTCGGGGTGCCCGGCAAGGTCCTCTCGGTAGCGGGGATGAGCGCGGAAGTCGACTTCTTCGGCGTCCGCCGCCAGGTGCGCCTGGACATCGTCGACGCCCCCGTCGCGCCCGGCGATTACGTGCTCAACCACGTCGGGTTCGCCATCCACCGCATTCCCGAGGAGGAGATCGGCGAGACCCTGGCGCTCTTCGACACCATCCTGCGCGAGGCGCAGCCGCAGGACCTGATGGCGGCGGACGTGCGCGGGGAGATCGAGGCGACGGATGCAGCCCGGAAATGATCCGCGCGTCCGCGAGCTGAAGTTCCGCGATCCCGAGCGGGCGCGCCGGTTGACCGCTGCGCTCCGGCAGGCCGCGGAGGACATCGGCCGGCCGGCGAGCGTGATGCACGTCTGCGGCAGCCACGAGCAGGCCATCGCCCGTTTCGGGCTGCGCGCCGCCTTTCCCACGAGCCTGAACGTGATCATGGGGCCCGGCTGCCCCGTCTGCATCACCGACGTGCCCGAGGTCGACGAGGGCGTCGCCCTGGCCCTGCAGGGCGTGCGCATCGCCACCTACGGGGACATGCTCAAGGTGCCGGGGACGGTGAAGTCGCTGGCCAGCGCCCAGGCCGTGCAGCTGGCGCGCTCCGTCTCCGAGGAAGTCTGCTTCTTCGCCACCGGCTTCGAGACCACCGCGGTGGCGACGGCGGCGGAGATCCTCGCCGGGCCGCCGGAGAACTTCTCCGTCCTCTCCGCGCACAAGTACATCCCGCCGGTGATGGAGATCGTCGCGGAGATGCCGGAGAACAAGGTCGAGGGCTTCCTCGCCGCCGGCCATGCCGCCTCGATCACCGGCTGGGGCGTGTTCGAGCCGTTCGCCGCCCGGCACGGGCTCCCCGTGGTCGTCGCCGGGTTCGAGCCGCTCGACATCCTCGCCGCGCTGGTCAAGCTCGTCGAGCTGGTGCGGGACGGGAGCCCCGGGGTCGTCAACATGTTCCCCCGCTGCGTGACGAAGGAGGGCAACCTCCCCGCGCAAGAGACGCTCTGGAAGGTCTTCCGGCCCCTGGGTGGCCGCTGGCGCGGGATCGCGCACGTCCCCAACGGGAACCTCAGGTTGCGCGACGAGTTCGCGCACCTCGACGCACGGCGCCGCTTCCGGATCGACCTGGCGCGCTTCTGGGACTACGCGCCCGCGGGCCTCGCCCAGCAGTGCATCTGCGGCGACATCATGGCGGGCATCAACTCGCCCACCGGCTGCGCCCTCTACGGCAAGCAGTGCACGCCGGAGAACCCGGTCGGCGCCTGCATGGTCTCCACCGAGGGCACCTGCCGCATCTGGCACCAGTACGGCGGGCTCCCCAACCTGCGCGAGGTGAAGGCATGAACCCGCTGCTCGGCGAGCGGGTCGCTCTCAAGCACGGCGCCGGCGGCCGGGCCATGCGCATGCTGATCGAGAGCATCTTCGTCGAAGGGCTGGCCGCCGAGGTCGACGGCGTGGGGCTGGCGGCGATGGACGACGGCGCCGCCCTGCGCGTCGGCGAGCAGTGGCTGATCCTCACCACCGACTCGCACGTGGTGCACCCCCGCTTCTTCCCCGGCGGGGACATCGGGCGCCTCTCCATCTCCGGCACCGTCAACGACCTGGCGATGATGGGCGCCACCGAGCCGCTGGGCCTCACCTGCGCGGTGGTGCTCGAGGAGGGCTTCCCCTTCTCCGAGCTGGAGAGGATCCGCGACTCGATGAAGGCGGCCGCCGCCGAGGCGGGCGCCCGGGTGGTCACCGGCGACACCAAGGTGATGCGCAAGGGCGAGGTGGACGGGATCGTCCTCAACACCACCGGAGTCGCCCTGACGGGCACGCTGGTGCGCGACTGCGACCTGCGGCCCGGCGACCGGATCATCGTCAGCGGCTCGATCGGCGACCACGGCTTCGCGGTGCTCGCCGCCCGCCACGGCCTCGACCTGCAGGGGGACCTGCGCAGCGACGTCGCGCCGGTCAACGGGGTCGTCCGGCTGGCGCTGCGCGCCGGGGGCGTCGTCGCCCTCAAGGATCCGACGCGGGGCGGGCTGGCGAGCACGCTGCACGAGCTGGCGGCGAAAAGCGGGGTGGGAATCCTGCTGGAGGAAGGGGCGATCCCCATCCACGGCGAGGTGCGGGCGGCCTCGGAGCTGCTGGGGATCGACCCGCTGCACGTCGCCAACGAAGGCAAGGCGGTGATCGGGGTG
>Ga0335084_10008615_pt1 | contig 10169 bp, 7 predicted proteins | sample Lox_Sample_44_FD_206721 | JGI IMG/M metagenome (GOLD analysis project Ga0335084, IMG submission 206721) | Soil microbial communities from Loxahatchee National Wildlife Refuge, Florida, United States - Lox_Sample_4.4 | ecosystem: Environmental > Terrestrial > Soil > Wetlands | place: USA: Florida... | reverse complement strand
GGGCTGGGAGTAACTGTCATCGCCATCAACGCCATGAGCGATCTTGGACAACTGGCATCCGGCGAAAGGTGGAGGGGCGCCGTAGGATTCGTATTTGCAGGTGCGTTGCTGTTTTATATGACGCGGTCATCGGTTAGGAACTATTTCCGGAGAAGCTGAGCGCACGGAAGTACCGCGAGTCGTTCAAACCAGGATGCGTGCAACTACTTTGCGAATACTTCCATTGCAGCAACGACAGTGTTGCAGTGTATGGTAATTGTGTCTTCCAGTTTACGGGCATAACCGCCCGCCAAAGTCACCATGACCGGGATGCCGCGGGCCTTCGCAACCCGGAAAACTAACTCGTCACGCTTCTTCAGTCCTGCGATCGTCAACGATAGCCCGCCAAGTTGATCTTCGCGATACGGATCGGCTCCCGCGACATAGCAGAGCAATTCTGGATCAAACTGGCGCAGGCCGGAACTGATGGCATTATCGAGCCAAGCCAAGTAGTCGTCATCGCCGGTTTCGTCAGGCAAATCGACGTCAATCGACGACGGCGGCTTGAATGCCGGATAGTTGTGCTCCTGGTGGAGCGAGATGGTGAAAACGTCGCCGGCGTGAGCCTTGCGGAATTTGGCTGGCCGTGCCGGATCGAGAAGCGACTGCGCGACGGATGGCAGGGGATCGCTGGGGACACGCACTCCCGCGAAAATAGCCGCGGTTCCGTTGCCCTGGTGCACATCGCAATCCAGCGTCATGGCGGTGCGGATCTTATCGTCGCGTTGCAAGCGGCGAATGGCAACGGCCACATCGTGAATCATGCAGAAGCCCTCCCCATGATCGGGGAACGCATGATGAAAGCCGCCACCGATATTGATGCACACGCCGTCTTTCAAGGCCAGGTCCGCGGCCAGGATGGAGCCACCTGCTGCTAACCAGAAAGCACGCACCAGTTCAGGAGAAAATGGCACTTCCAGTTCCAGTTGTTCTCGTGCGCTGAGGGTGCCGGTCTTGAGCTTCTCGACATATTGCGGGGTGTGCACAAGCAGGATTTCCTGATCGGTCGCCGGACGTGGCGCAACATAATCAGCGGCTGCAGCAATTCGGGAGCGGATGAGTTGGTCGCGAATGCCTCTGTACTTTGCGGCGGGAAAGACATGTGTGCCAATCGGCAGGAAATAGTCGTCACTGTAGACAAGCTTGAACGGAAGCATGGAAGACTAGTAGTCAGTAGCCGGTAGTCGGCAGCGGTGATGCTAAAAGCACATATGATACGCCGCGACGGTCGCAATGCTGTTACCGGTAATCCTGCCGGCCCCCTCGCGACTCAACGACGAACTGCTAAACTTGGCGCGGTGCCTGCGAAGAAAACATCATCGTCAGAACCTTCCACTCCTGCGGACGCAGCAGCTAGCCGGAACTTGTCCAGGCCGGGCCTCAACGCTGAGGGTAAGGGCCGGATTTTTCTAATCGATGCCATGTCGTTTATTTTCCGCGCATATCATGCCATGGCGCGCCAGCGGCCCATGTCCACGAAAGCGGGCGTTCCCACCGCGGCAACGTATGTGTTCGTCAACATGTTGCGCAAGTTACGAGATGATTTTTCGCCCGAGTACCTGGCGGCGGTCTTCGATGTCGGCGCGGCCACGTTTCGCGATCAGCAGGCAGGAGCGATCACCACAGTCCGCAAGTTCGATATCAAGACGCAGACGTTCAAGGAGGTCGAATACGGAGGATACAAAGCGAATCGCGCGGAGATGCCGGGCGATCTCGCGCAACAGATTCCCTATATCCGACGCGCGCTCGAGGGATATCGCATCCCGATTTTGGGCCTTGAGGGATATGAAGCCGACGACTTGATTGGAACATTGGCGCGCAGGGCAGCAGACGAATCGTTTTCCGTGTTTGTCGTTTCAAGCGACAAAGACATGTTGCAACTTGTGAACGATAGAGTGTTGGTGCTGAATCCACCGAAGGACAATCTGATCTGCGATGCGGCCAAAGTCGAGGAAATTCTGGGCGTTCCGCCGTCACAGGTCGTCGACGTAATGGCGTTGCGTGGTGACGCAATCGACAATATTCCCGGCGCGCCGGGGATAGGAGATAAGGGCTCAGTCGAGATTATTCAGCGGTTTGGCAGCGTTGAGCAGGCGCTGGAGCGGGCCGCCGAGGTGGAAAAGAAAACCTATCGGGAATCCTTGCAGAACAATCGCGACGTCATTCTTGCGAGTAAGCAACTGGCTACGATCGACGTGAATGTTCCGATCGAACTCGATGTTGCAGCAATGAAAGCCGGCGAACCCGAGGTTGAGGCTCTCCGCGGGCTCTTTGCCGAGCTCGAATTTACATCTCTTCTAAAAGAGCTTCTTCCGCTCGTAACGGTGAAAGAAGGCGATTATCGCGAGATTCGGACGGCGGCCGAGTTTGAAGAGTACATGAAGTCTGTTGATAAAAAGGTACCGGTCGCCATCGCGATTCGAACCGAGCATGTGGCGAGCGATGAGGAGGAGATTGTTGAGCAGGAGCCAATACAGACAGGTTTGTTGCCACTGCAAACGCATGCCATCGCGAATGAAGACACGGGAATTGCTGAGCAGATCGGAGTATCGGCTGCGGCGGGGTCGGCGGCAACGGTCAACCTTGAAGACCGCGGCGTTGCAGATCGCGTCAGGCGTCTGCTTGAAGATGCGGCATCTCCCAAGGTTGTCCATGACCTGAAATCGTCGCTCCATCACTTTGGCGAAAAGAAGCTCAATCTGTCCGGAGTGGCGCATGACCCGATGCTTTATTCCTACCTCCTTGATCCAACCTATTCCTTGCATGCGCTGCCGGAAGTCGCGCTCCGCAGATTCAACCTGAAGATGAGCGGTGGTCTGGCGGAAGCCGCAGATATAGCCGGAAGACTTGCTGTCGCGCTGCGAAAAGAGGTGGATGACGAAGGTCTGGCTTCGGTCTATGAAGACATCGATCTGCCGCTCGTGCCAGTGCTCGCGCGTATGGAAGAAGCCGGTGTAAAGATCGCCACTGCGACGCTTGGCAAAATGTCGCTGAAGATGCAGGTTGAAATCGATGCTAAGGCAAAGCAAATCTACGAATGCTGCGGCGCGGAATTCAACATCAACTCGCCGAAACAACTCGGCGATGTGCTGTTCAACAGGCTCGGGCTGCCGATGCCCGTCAAATACGGCAAGGGAAAGAAGATCTCGACGGCCGTGGACGTCCTGGAAGGACTGGCGGAAGAGCACGAGGTTCCGCGACTGGTGCTCGAATACCGTCAGTTGACCAAACTGAAGTCCACATATGTTGACGCATTGCCCCTGCTGATCCGTAGCTCCAGTGGGCGCGTGCACACGACCTTCGGGCAAACCGGAACGGCGACCGGGCGGCTGTCGTCAACAAGTCCTAACCTGCAAAACATTCCCATCCGCACTGAACTTGGACGCGAAATCCGCGCGGCGTTTATCGCCGAACCCGGCAACGTATTGCTGGCAGCCGACTATTCTCAAATTGAATTACGCCTGCTGGCGCATTTCTCGAAAGACAAATTGCTGGTCGAAGCCTTTCGTCGCGGGGATGATATTCACACGCTGACCGCGTCGCAGGTCTTCGGCGTGCCGCCACTGATGGTGACACCCGACCACCGCCGCCAGGCCAAGGTGGTGAACTTCGGGATCGTGTATGGATTGTCAGCATTCGGTTTGTCGCAGCAGTTGGGAATCGAGCCGGGCGATGCGAAGAAATTCATCGACGCCTACTTCGAGAAATATGCTGGTGTGCGCGCGTTCATCGATGCGACCCTGGAACAAGCGCGACACGCGCAGAAAGTGAAAACGCTCTTTGGGCGCGTTCGCCCGATTCCCGATATCAACAGCAAGAACGCGAACCAGCGCGGGTTTGCCGAGCGTACTGCGGTAAATACTCCGTTGCAGGGAACAGCCGCAGACTTGATTAAGCTGGCTATGATAAGGATCGATGACGAAATGAAGAAGCGCACACTGCGCTCACGAATGACCTTGCAGGTTCATGACGAACTCGTGTTCGAAGTACCTGAAAACGAAGTGGAGACGGTGAAGTCACTGGTGCGGGAACACATGGAACACGTTCACTCTCTCGCGGTTCCGCTGCTGGTAGAGATTGGAGTGGGCCCAAACTGGCGCGATTTGGAATAGCGCGTTCAGGCAACGGAAAACAATCGCGGCAGAATGGCTCCCGCTTCGCCAGGAAAACACTCATCAAACGCCTCGGCATTCGCCGGCGCTTCCGGGCCGACGTAATAAGTGCCGGCGTGGCCACGGACTTGAGCTGCAAAGCTGGCCGCGGGTTCTACGACGCCGGACGTTCCCACGGCAACGAACATCGTACAGCGCTCCAGAGCAGCAACGATCTCATCCAGTGCGAATGGAACTTCTCCGAACCAGCAGATGTGCGGACGTATTCTCGCGCCACATATGCAACGTGGAATCGATTCTGGTGGTTCATGACCGGATTGATCTTCAAATGGCGGCCGAGAACACAGCTCACAACGGCTCTTGAAGAGGTCTCCATGCATATGAAGAACGTGCCGCGATCCTGCGCGTTCGTGGAGATTGTCCACGTTCTGTGTGCACAGGAACAAACGGTCTCCGAGCTTTGCTTCCAGTTCCGCGAGAGCAAGATGCGCCGGGTTCGGTTTGGCGGCGGCTGCGACTCGCCGGCGCATGGAGTAAAACTCCCACACCAGTGCGGGGTCGCGTGCCCACGCGCCAGGTGACGCGACCTCTTCAATGCGATAATTGCACCAGAGTCCGCCCACTCCGCGAAACGTAGGGATTCCGCTTTCTGCGCTGACGCCGGCACCGGTCAAAGCAAAGACGACATCATCGCGCTCGACACGAATCATAAACTCAAAACCCAGCCGATGATTTTCAGTTTTTCCGTTATACTCTTTGCCATCCGTTCCACGAAAGCGCTGCTTGTGTTGTTGATCCAGCCGCACGCATGAACGAATCGCTTGATCCTCGGAGGCAATCTGATGAGTGCAGCTCCAGCGCGTGTGCCCTTGCACGGAACTGGGCCTCGGCGAAGCGTCCCCCGGCACGCCATCAACGTACCCGTGGATGTCGTCACTTTACGATCAGGAATTCCCGACAGCTTGCCCGGACGTTGCACGGACCTTAGTGAAGCCGGTGTTGGTGCTATGTTTGCCGGAGAGTTGGCCACGGGCCAGGCCGTTGTGGTCGAACTGCGACTGCCGAATGTCGCCCTTCCAGTCCGGGTTCGTGCTGTCGTCCGGCACCACAACAAGCTTCGTTGCGGACTTCAGTTTATGGGCCTGCCTATCGAACAACGGGAGATGATTCGATATTGGTCTTCTCACGCGGTGACGCAGGATGCTGCGAGCCACATTGTGCAGAGCGAGGTTCCCAAGACTGAAATCACCCCAACCGTTGTTCCTGCGCAAGCGCCGGAGCGGCCGCAGCGCAGAATTCGTATACGCCGGCGCAAACTCTATCTGGCCGTGTCGATCATGTTGTTGCTGGTTGCCTTGGGGTGGTGGCAGTGGCAACGAGCGTGGCGAGAACTTGAAATGCCGGCTGCAGCTACAAAAGAGCAACAGTCCGGAGAACCTGTAAGACTCTCTCCGGAAATCATGGCGGCGAGAACAGTCTACAGGTTAAATCCAACCTATCCGGAAGCCGCGCAGCATGCCGGCGTGCAAGGGTTCGTCGTGCTGGATGCGCTGATCGCGGTCGACGGATCCGTCAAGCGCCTGAAACCGGTCTCGGGATCGGATCTACTGGTCAAGTCTGCGCTCGACTCCGTCCAGTACTGGCGCTTTGAACCTTACCGTCTGGACGGCAAGGCCGTCGAGTTCGAATCGACAATTTCGATTGAATTCCGCCTGAACTGAGGACTTCTACTCGAACGTTACGGCTTCGCGGAAGTGAACGCCGCGCATGTCTTTGGCGGAGACGATCGGCTCGCCTGTAAGCTGCCAATCGATTTTCAGATCGTGGTCGTTCCACAGGATGGTGTGTTCGTGTTCGGGCGCGTAATAGTCGCTTGTTTTGTAGAGGACATGCGCCGTTTCTGAAACGACGCGGAATCCGTGCGCCAGACCGCAGGGAATCCATAGCATCCTCATATTCTCGCCGGAGAGCCGGAAGGATTCCCACTTCCCAAATGTGGGCGAACTACGGCGCAGGTCCAGCGCAACATCGAGGATTTCGCCGGCTGCGACACGGATAAGTTTCGCCTGAGACTGTTGGGCCTGGTAGTGCAACCCGCGAATCACGTTGTGGGCGGAGTAAGAATGGTTGTCCTGGACGAAGTGCTCCCGAATACCGAGATCTGCCAGGGCGCGCTCGTTGTAGCTTTCCAGAAAGAAACCCCGGCTATCGCCGAACACACTAGGCTCAAGCAGAAGAATTCCAGGGAGGGTGGTTTCAGTCTTCTTCATTCGCCTGCGGCAATCCTTGAATTAGAACACCTGCTCCCGCAAAAGCTGCAAGAGATAGGCGCCATACGCGTTGTTGCGCATCGGTTGGGCCAGTTTCTCCAATTGCGCGGCTGTGATGTAGCCAGAGCGATAGGCAATTTCCTCCGGGCAGGCGACCATTAGACCCTGCCGCTTTTCAAGAGTCTGAATGAAAAGTGACGCCTCCATAAGCGCATCATGTGTTCCGGTGTCCAGCCAGGCCATGCCGCGACCCATCAGGCAGACGTTGAGCTGACCACGGTCGAGATAGCAGCGATTGACATCAGTAATCTCAAGCTCACCGCGGGCCGATGGCTTCAGCTTCGCAGCGATTTCCACGACCTGATTGTCGTAAAAGTAGAGACCCGTCACGGCATAACGCGACTTCGGCCGCTCGGGTTTTTCCTCCAGGCTCAACGCTTTCCCCTGCTGATTGAATTCGACGACGCCGTATCGTTCGGGATCATTCACCGGATAGGCGAAAACCCGGGCACCCGATGTTTGCGAGGTCGCCGAACGCAACTCCTTCGCCAGATCGTGCCCATGAAAAATGTTGTCGCCGAGTATAAGCGCACAATGGCCGGACCCGATAAAATCGCGGCCAATGAGAAATGCTTGCGCGATGCCTTCGGGCTTAGGTTGTGGAGCATACTGCAACTTGATCCCGTAACGAGAACCGTCGCCAAGGAGATACTGAAAGCGAGGCAAATCCTCCGGAGTCGAAATAATCAGAATGTCTCGGATTCCGGCCAGCATGAGCGTGGAAAGCGCGTAGTACACCATCGGCTTGTCGTACACCGGAACCAGGCTCTTGGCGACCGCGTGAGTGACGGGATAAAGACGCGTGCCCGAGCCTCCTGCGAGGATAATGCCCTTGTACTGCAAGCCGGGAGCATTGTTCATGATCGAGACTTACGTGGCATAGTGTTTTGCCATCCATTGACGATAGCTGCCGCTGGTGACCTCGCGCACCCAGTCATCGTGATCAAGGTACCAGCGCACGGTCTTGCGAATGCCGGTCTCAAACGTTTCCAGCGGCCGCCAGTCGAGTTCGCAATCGATTTTACGCGTGTCCATCGCGTAGCGTCGGTCATGGCCGGGGCGATCTTTCACGAACGAAATAAGATTCGCGTGCGGGACCACGGAATCTTCCGGCCGGAGCTCGTCGAGCAGAGTACAAATAGCCTTCACGATCTCCAGGTTCTTCTTCTCGCTTTTTGCGCCGACGTTGTATGTCTCACCTACCCGGCCTCGTGCCAGGACGACTCGAATCGCACGGCAGTGGTCTTCGACGTATAGCCAGTCACGGATGTTTTGACCATCCCCATAGACGGGAAGAGGTTTTCCTTCGCACGCATTCAGAATCGTCAGAGGAATGAGCTTTTCCGGGAACTGGTACGGTCCGTAATTGTTGGAACAATTCGTAGTGAGCACCGGCAGGCCGTAGGTGTGGTGATAGGCGCGCACCAGGTGGTCAGACGCTGCTTTGGACGCGGAATAAGGGCTGTTGGGAGCGTACGGCGTCAACTCCTGGAACGCGGGGTCATCCGGGCCGAGGGAACCGAATACCTCGTCGGTCGAAATATGCAAAAAGCGGAATTTCTTCCGATCGTCTTCTGCCAGGGCAGACCAGTAAGCACGCGCCTCTTCCAGCAAAATAAATGTCCCATTGACATTCGTGCGCACGAAATCATCGGGTCCATGAATCGACCGGTCGACGTGACTTTCAGCGGCGAAATGAACGATCACACGAGGTTGCGTGCGTTCCAGTAAATCGCCAATCAGGGCCCGATCTCCGATGTCACCGTGCTGAAAGTTGTATCGCGGGCTGCCTTCAATCGAATGCAGGTTCGCCAGGTTTCCAGCATAGGTGAGCTTGTCGAGATTCAGGACGCGGGCAGACTCCTCCGCGATCCACTGGAGAATGAAGTTTGAGCCAATGAAACCGGCGCCGCCGGTGACGAGAATCAGATCTTCCATGCGGAACTGCCACTCTGCAGGAGTGGTATCAGAACTGATTCTAGCGAAAGCTCCGCCGAGACGCAGCTTTATATCGGATGGTCTCACGCGTTCACCCACCGGCAGCGCAAGTGTTTGGGACGGCCGGGAACCGTCGTCAGGCTGCCGGATCTGGCGCGTGCATTCGAGAGGCGGGAACTTGGGTTAGGACCTCCCGGGCGTGGTTGAGCGAGGCTGGCGATACGTCTTTCGTGACGACAAGAGGAGTGGTCGCGGTGGCCGCAGACTCATTCCAGCCTAATATGTTGTAGTAAGCCTGTTCGATCGAGCGTGCAATTCCTGGCCAGAGATAGCCCGCTTCCATGCGCCTCCGCCCTTTGGCAGCTGTATTCTGGCGCAGTTCGGGATGTTGCAGCAACAGATCGAGCATAAATTCCAGATCAGCCCGGCCTCCTCGCCGGAACGTAAAACCGGCGCCGGAAACGACTTCGTTGTTCTCTGGAATATCACTGGTCAGTACACAGACGCCGGCAGCCATGGCGTCGAGAAGCGCAAGTGATAGCCCCTCGAGATCGGAGGGAAGCACAAAAAGGGCCGCGTTCGACAGGAGTTCTTCGAGTTCGACTCCAGAGACCCAGGGCAAAAACCGAATGCGTTCGGATCGATGCCGCAGCAGATTCTCGACATAAGCATCCGTGTGACTGGAACCCCCTGCGAGAACCAGTTTCATCGGCGTGCGTACGTTCTCAAATGCTTCGATCAAGAGGTGACAGTTTTTCTCCGGCGAGAGTCTTCCCAGATACAGGACATAGTTGTCTGGACTGAGTTCCCACCTGGTAAGGTGTTCCGCGGTGCGTCGGCCAGGAATTTGAGTGCCGTTCGGGATATAGGTGGTCAGACGTTTGTACTTGTGCCGGTAGTACTCTTCCAGGGTCCGAGAGACAACCATCGTCGCATTCGGAAAGGCTATGGCTGCGGCCTCCCCGAGGCGAAGGACACGAGACGCAATCCAGTTCCATTTGCGACGCTGCCAGTCGAGTCCCTGCACGGTGACCACTGTTTTCTTTCCCATCAACCGCGGCAGGAATGAGAACAGCGCGGGTCCCAGAGTGTGATAGTGCACGACATCATAATTTGAGAACATGGCGTGCGCGGTGCTGAGCAGGGTGTGGACTAGGGTCTCCAGGTGCTTGGAGCGAATTGTGGGCAAGCGGACTATCCGCATGCCGTTGTATTGAACCATGTCGGGCGTGAAGTAATTACGACAATAGACAGTGACATCGTTTCCCCTGCGGGCCAATGCCTTTCCGACGTGCTCGTAGTACGACTCAATGCCGCTGTACTTGGAGACAACGCCGCGGCCACCGATGAAAGCCACACGAATGGGCCGGGCGGCGGACTCGGATACTGCCCCTTGTGGAACACCTTCAACTGGCACGACTGCCGGTCGGAGAACCAGTCTCGAGTAGATTTGCATCATCGCATCGAGATGCCGTTCGGGATCGTGTTTTTCCCTAAGGCGGCGGCGCCCGGCGGCACCCATTTCGGCTGCCAGATCGGCTCGATCAAAAAGCAGGGCGATGGCTTGCGCTAATTTTTCGCGGTCACCGACCGGATACAAAAGGCCAGTCACTCCGTGCTCGACGAGTTCCCGCCGCGACCCGAGATCTGACGCGACGACGGGCCGACCCCAAGCGTAGGACTCAAGAATGGACTTTCCCAGAGTTTCGTAGGCGTGAGAAGGGAAGACAGACAAACAGGCACGGGAGAT
>Ga0335084_10008612_pt1 | contig 10171 bp, 8 predicted proteins | sample Lox_Sample_44_FD_206721 | JGI IMG/M metagenome (GOLD analysis project Ga0335084, IMG submission 206721) | Soil microbial communities from Loxahatchee National Wildlife Refuge, Florida, United States - Lox_Sample_4.4 | ecosystem: Environmental > Terrestrial > Soil > Wetlands | place: USA: Florida... | reverse complement strand
GCGGGCGCCGGCGCGCTGTTGCTACGAGTTGGTCCTTGCCATCCGCCGCTACGCTCAATGGTGGCGGGGGATGCACTTCGAACCCCTCGGTCCCGAGGCGACGCTGCGGATTGGCAGCCGCTACCGCTTCACGGGCGAGCAGCTGCGCGGCACCGTCCAGGTTGTCGGCACGAGGCCGTGGCGCCGCATCGATCTGCGCTGCATCGCCGGCGACCTGCTGGGTCCGGTGACCTGGGAGTTCGTTCAGCGCGGCGACGCGACGCGGGTACGCTATGAGTTTCGCGGCGTCGAGCCCAACTCCGAAACGCTGCGGCAGGCCCTCGCGGCGGGTCGCGGCCTCGAAATCTACAGGGACATCCTGCAGACCGATGCGTTCGCCGGCATGCGTCACGCTCTCGAAGGCGGCTTCGACCTCAGCGGCGGCGATGTGTTCGAGGCACTGCACACGCTGCGCAGCGTACGCAGCTTCCGTCCCGACGCCATCCCCGACTCCGTTCTGCGCGCCATCATCGAGGCGGCAACGCGCGCCCCCAGCGCGCGCAATGCGCAGCCCTGGTACTTTCTGGTGGTGCGTGCCCCAGAGCTCAAGCGCACGATCGCGTCCTTGTACCTGACGGCCTGGCAGCAGGCGCAACGCTACACCGCTACCGCCGACGCGGACGCGGACATCAAGGGCCAGCCCGGTTACCAGCGCCTGATGCGTAGCGTGGACGCGTTGGCGACGCACTTGGACAGCGCCCCGGTGATTGTGTTGGCGCTGCTCGATACCACGCAACTGGGGCCGATGGCCGACGGGAACGGTACCATACTGGCACCGCAGTCGGCCTATGCCTCGATCTTTCCCGCGGTGCAGAACCTCATGCTGGCCGCGCGCGGGCTGGGCGTGGGTTCAACGCTGACGACCGTGTTCTCGAGTGTGGAGAACGAGCTGCGCGCCGCCGCCGGCATCCCGCCGCACGTGCACATCGCCGCTCTCGTACCGCTGGGGTACCCGCGGCGCCCGTTCCGTGTGACGAAACGCAAGCCCGCTGCCGAGGTGACATTCGTCGACCACTGGGGTCAGAGGCTTGGCCCTGCCTGAGGGCTACCACTTCTCGTATTGGACGGCACGGCGCTCGTAGCCAGAACGCCGCAGAAGGTCGCGCAGCTGCGGGACGATCTCGCCCACCCCGCAGATGTAGAAGTGGCGGCTGCGGTCGGCGTCGGCGCCGACGTACCGCCGCATGATTTCTTCTAGGAACGATCCGTGCAACAACGGCGCAAAGCTGAAGAGTGCGTGCGTTCGCGCCGCCGCTTCGAACTCCGCGGCGTACAGCAAGTGCGCCGCTGCGGCGGCGGCGTAGTGCAGGCGCACGCGGTGCGTCGCACGCGCCAGCGCCCGCCGCAGCATGGGCCGGATCGGTGCGATCCCGGCGCCATCGGCGATGAACACACATTCCGCATGCGGCGGTTCGTCCAAGACGAAGGTTCCCCACGGCCCGGTGAAGCGCACAACCGCGCCGAGAGCGAGGCTGAAGAGGTAGTGAGAGCCCAGCCCATTGGGCACGAGATTGAGGCAGATCTCGATGCGCGATGGGTCTTCGGGGTCCGACGCGATCGAGTATGGACGGATGATCGTGTCGCCGCCCACCGGAAGAATACACGAAATGAATTGCCCCGGCCTGAAGGTAAACCGCGGCGTCGATGGTAGCCGCAGGACGAACGACCGCGTCTGCGGAGCGAGCTCGTCGATGCGCTCGACCGTCGCTTCGTAGGTCACGCGTTGCGGAGGAGTCGCCACCGGTCGCCTCGCTAAGCCGCGTTGATGGTGAACCGCGGAATGACCACAGTAATCTCGACGTCGTCCTCGACGACCGCCTGGCAGCCCAGGCGTGACGTCGGCGTCAGCCCCGGCGCTTTGTCGAGCAGATCGAGCTCGTTCTCCTCGGCCTCCGAGAGCTTGTCGAATCCACTCTTCACGATCACGTGGCAGGTCGTGCAGGCGCAATTGCCGCCGCACGCGTGTTCGAGAGGCACGCCGTGAGCCAGCAGCACGTCGAGGATCGAGCCCGGCCGGCCGTCGTGCTGGAACGGCGCCTTCTGCGGATCGAACTCGATGACCCGTTCCGGATCGCCGCTCTCGAAGAGGACCCGCAACGTCGCCATGTTTCAACGTGTAGCAGCCGCCATCTGCGGGTGCGAGCAGGCTGCCCTACCACCACAGACCGCCGTCGGCGTAGTCCCACAAGAGGAATGCGAGGATGCGGTAGTCAAACGGATCGGGGCCGGCCACCGGGATCTGCGCGCCCAGCGCCACGGCAACGTGGCCGCGCTTGGTGATGCCTTTGTAGATTTCCGGCGTGAGGAAGAAGTTGGCCTGCTGCGCGGTGACGTTCTGCAGCACTTCCATTTCCAGCGTCGGCACCCACGCGCGCTTCAATTCGCTCAGCGGGTAGCTGAACGCGAAGCGGTAACTCACGCCGCGATCGGCTCGGTTCTCGTCGAGCGGTGCAATGCCGAGGATCTGTCCCTGGATCACGAGATTGCGGATCTGCTTGCCTGCCAGCAGCGACGGCTCGAAGGTGACGGTGCCGTCGCCGAGGTGGCGGCTATGGTCGCCGGTCGGGACGACGAGATCCAAACCGGCGGAGGCGATCGTCAGGCTCGGCAAGTCAGCGTAGAGGACGTGTTTGTACGCCAGGGCCAGGTCACCAACACCGCCTGTGGTGGCACCATCGCTAACGTCGTGCACGGCGAAGGGCAGGGCAATCTCGACTTGACCGCGAGCGCCGACGCGGCGCTCGAACGACACCTCAGTGACCCAATCGCGGACGCCGTCGCGTCCCTTGGTGAACTCCGGGATGAGCAGCAGCTCGTCTTCGGGAAATGCTTTGGTCGTCACCAGCGGCCGGCGGAAGTTCAGTTCGCCGCGCGGCCAGCGCGCGTCGGTGCAGAACCCGCGGATGTAGTCGAGCGCCGCGTGGATCTGTTCATCGGTCAAAACGTCGGCGAACGCCGGCATCTGCGGCGACAGTCCCAGCCCCTCGCCGCCGTGGGCGATGAGGAATGCCCAGTTGCCGTCGCCCTCACGCGTGATGAAGTTGCAGTCGGTGAAGTCGGGCAGCGGGACATTGATCGCAGTGCCTTGTGGGGCGCCGCGGCCGTCGCTGCCGTGGCAACTGGCGCACGCTCCTTCGTACAGTTCGCGGCCTGTCAGCTCGGTCGTTCCAGCGGCGACACGCGCCAGAGCGCACAGCGCCAGCGCGATCGCGGCGAGCCGTGCCCGCAGTGGCGTCACTCGCGCCCGGTCGGTTTCCGTCCGAGGGTTTCGAGGTATTCGGCAAAGCGCCGGGCCTTGCGCTTGAGCACGAGCGAGTCGTCTTCGATCGTCAGGAGCAGCTCGTCTCCTTCGCGTAGACCGAGGGTCACCCGGGCATGGCGTGGCAGCACCAACTCCCCCTTGCGCCCGACTTTCAGAATGTCTGCCATCACCCACCTCGAACCCAAGGTGGCGCATCAGGCGTGCAAAGGCAAGGTTGTGGGCCTCGCGGAGCGCGCTCAGGGTCAGCGCGCGCCCCCGCCGATACGTGCTCTCCCCCGGGCTTGCACAGGCCCTCCCAACTGCGCGAAGAAGCCAGCGACTCATGCATTTGTTGACGGAGTGATCACTCTGGACGAGGTGGACAGTGGCAGAACGTGAACCGCTGATCCCCAAGCACGGCGGCTATCGCAGGCTCAAGAGCTTCCAGGTTGCGCAGCTGGTCTACGACGTCACGGTGCGTTTTTGCGATCGCTACATTTCTCTCCGCAGCCGCACCCACGACCAGATGGTGCAGGCGGCGCGCTCGGGGGTACAGAACATCGCGGAGGGTAGCCAAGCGAGCGGTACCTCGAAAAAGATGGAGCTCAAGTTGACCAACGTGGCGCGCGCCAGCCTGGAAGAGCTGCGCCTCGACTATGAAGATTTCCTCCGGCAGCACGGCCACCCGATCTGGCCTCGAGACGACTCCCGCCGAGCCGATCTGATCGCCCGCCGCCCGCCCAACGCCGACGCCGTGGCGGAATGGGTGCGGGAGGTTCGGAGTGGACAGGGTGGACGACATGGACAGCATGGACGGTCCGGGCCCGGTACGGCGTCCACTGTGTCCATCTCGTCCACAGCGTCTTATCCGGAGATCGCGGCGAACGCCGCCCTGGCCTTGATCGCGGTGGCCTGCAGCCTTCTCGACCGCCAGCTGGCGGCGCAGGCCGCAGCGTTTGAAGAGGAGGGCGGTTTCACGGAGCGCCTCTACCAGCGGCGCCAAAGCAGGAGGCGGGGCGCGTGATTAGGCTCCTAGCAGCCTGTCGGACTTGGCAGTCAGCAGCGACCCAGCGGGGAGCGGGCCATAGAAATGACGCCGGCCGCAGGCCCTAGGCCGGCGCTCCTGCAAAGCGCGCCAACACCATGCGCTGGGACCGGTGCGAGGTGATTTCCGGGCCGCCGCGGGCAATGGCGCTCCAGCGAGGGTTCGAGCCGCAACCGCGTTCATCCCACTGGCTCTCGGCAATCAAATACGCGCCGGGGGCGGGAGGTGTACACGGCCCTGATCCCGCAACTGACTGGACCACCGGCACGTGACGACGCAAGTGAGACAAGAAACACACCGCAGTTTCGTCATCGACGTCCAGGAAAGCGATCGGTTCCATCGCGCTGACCTCTGCCGACACGCGCTGCGCGAGCGGCCGAAAGGACAGGGCCTCGCCGCGCACGATCGCATCCGATGAGAGTCCGATCGTCCAGGCCAGAGCCAACGTGCCCACCAAGGAATACGCTGCGAGGTCGAAGCGTCGTTGCCATGTCCATCCCACCATCAGGTCAGCGCCAATACCCAATCCGACGATCAAGATCACTGTGGAGAGGAAGTATTCCTGCAGGTGGAGTCGCCACCAATGGGTCCACTGCTGCGGTGCTGCCCCAACGCCGCCGAGCCCCATGCGAAACGCCAGCGCGCACCCGAATGCCACGACGACCAGGCTCGCAATGGTCGCATGTGCCGCTCGCGGCGTCGCGGTCGGTCGGCCCTGGTTGCGCAGCGGGTCGAGCCGCGGCGCCAGCCAGCCGGCCAGTAGGATCGCCAAGGCCGGACGAAGCGGCAGGAGATACACGCGCCGCTTCCCCAAGGAGAAGGAGAAGAAGACAAACATCACGATCACCCACGTCCAGAGGAAACGGCGGGACCGCGACGGGAGCGCCGATTCGCCGCCTACCGCACCGGGCAACGCCAATGTCCACGGCAGGCCCAGGGTGAGCAACGGCCCAATGTAGTACCACAGTGGCCATCTCCCCAGCCCGCCGGCCATGCGGCCGAGATTTTCCTCGAGCAGATGCAGGCGCAAGAACGCTCGCCCCTGTTCGACAGTCGCGGCGAGATACCAGAGTGCCGGCAGACCGACGCTGGCTGCCAGCACGGGCAACCCGAAGAGTGCGCGCCAGCCCGGCTGCGGCGGCGCGAGCACCAGCGTCACGCCAAAGATCAACAGCGCGAGCACCAACGCCAGCGGGCCCTTGCTCAGCGTGGCCAACCCAAAGCAGAGCCCGGCGAGCCACGCGCTATGGCGCCCGCCATTGCCATCGTAGACGCGCCAGGCGAGCACGAGGCCGATGGTGAGGAATGCGCTGAACGCCATGTCGACGCGAGAATCGCGGGCCGCAGTAATGAACTGCGGCGTCGTGAGGAGCATGAGCGCGGCCCACCAGGCGACCGCTTCACCGGCCAGGGAGTGCGCGAAACCGTACACAACTACGACACACAGTGTGGCCAGGAGGGCCGACGGCAGGCGCGCATCGAGGATGTCTCCTGGGCTCCCTCGAACGATCGCACTCACTGCTCCAAGCCAGGAGAGCAACGGCGGCTTGTCCGGAATGTGCCGGCCGTTACGCAGCGGCAGCACCCACCCGTTTCCGGCCCTGATGTCCTGGATGATCTGCGCCACCTGTGCGTCCGCATCGCCCCGCCAATCGGCCACTCCCAGCCGGAAGAGAAACACGACCAACGCGAGGGTGATGACGATCGGCAAATGAATGGACGTACGACTCATGGGCGGCTACTCTTGAGAGATGCGGCGGTGCTGTCAACCAGCGATCATTGCAAATTCGAAATACGAAACTCGAAATTCGAAACAAATTCGAAACCGCAAATTCGAATGTTCAAAACAGTCGGGCTCAAAGCAGAGGGGGCAGCCGTTTCGAATTTGGAGCCTTCGAATTTTGAATTTGTTTCGAATTTCGAATTTCGAGCTTCGAATTTTCCGACCGTCACTGCCCGCTGAGATCGCTGACTAGCTGCCGTGCGCCAGGGTCATCGGGGGCGGCTGCGGCGAGCCGCCGAGCATACTCCAAGGCGGTGTCGCGGTGGCCGGCATCGCGGTTGATCGTCGTCAACGCGAACAGCAGCTCGGGGTCGGACGGGTGGCGTGTGGCGGCCGCCGACAACACCAGCAGCGCGCGCTCGGTTTGGGCGCTCGAGTGCAACGCCACGCCGAGCACGTAAGCATAGTGCGGATCCTCGGGCCGCAGCGTCGCGGCTCGCTGCAGCGCCTCGATCGCCTCCGGCAGCCGCTTCTGGCGCACCAGCAGGAGACCGAGCGCCAGGTGCAGTGCCGCGTCGTCGGGCGCGGTGGCGAGCCCGGCGCGCAGCACGCGCTCGCCGTCGGCGTCGCGCTGCTCGGTGCGGTAGAGGTCGGCGAAGTTGACGTAAGCCGGTGTGTACGAGCGCTGCAAGGCGATGGCAGCGCGGAACTCGGATTCCGCCGCCGCCCCCTGGCCGCGCTGTGCGTACAGCGTGCCGAGGTTGGTGCGCGCCTCGGGCCGGTCGGCGTCGACGCGCTGTGCCGCAACGTACTCCGCCACGCCGCGATCGATGCGCGCCCGCAGCGGCTCGTCCAGCAGGTCAGCGGGCACGGTGGCGAGCTGGCGCGCCGCCTCGATGCGCACGGCGCGCACGGGGTCGTCCAGGAGTGGCGCGGCGAGCTGCACCCGCTGCGCGGGCGGCATCGCCTCCAGACACTCGACGGCGGCGTGGCGCACCAGGGGATCGCCGTCGCGCAGCCCGGCCTGCACGGCGCCCACGGTTGTTGGGCTCAGGCGCGTGCGTAGCAGCTGCAGCGCCGTGGCGCGCGCGATCCCGGGCTGCGCGGTGTCGGTGGCGAGTTGACTGAGCAGCGCCGCTGCCTCGGCGCTCCCCGTCCGCCCGGCGTGCAGCGTTCGCGCGTAGGTCTGGTAGCCGGCCGCGTCGTGGCCGTACCAGGCGCGCAGGCGGTCACGCGCCCACGCGGCGCTGCGCTCGGTATGGCACTGCGTGCAGGCGTTGGGCGTGCCGATCTCCACCGACAGATCCGGGCGCGGCACACGCAAGCTGTGGTCGTGGCGCGGATCGACGACCATGTAGGTCTTTGTCGGCATGTGGCAGCCGGTACAGGTCGCGCCCGTCGAGCCGACGCGATGGAAATGGTGCGCCGGGCTGTCGTACGTCGAAGCACGATGGCACTGGCCGCAGACGGCGTTGCCGGGGGCGCGCAGTTTCAAACTGTGCGGCTCGTGACAGTTCGTACAGGAGACACCGCGCTGATACATCCGGCTCTGCAGAAACGAGCCGTACTCGTAGACCTCACCGTCGATCTGCCCGTCGGCATGATACAGCCCCTCGGTCAGCAATGCCGGCACATAGGAATCGAGCAGCGGCTGCCCGGGGACGTAGTCGTCACCGATCACGCTGCGTCGCGCATGGCAGGGGGCGCAGACGTTGATCTCCTCGGGTTTTGCCCATGCCGTGCGGCGCCGGGCGATGGGGTTCAGCGGATCGAAGATCCACTGCGCGGCGGGCTGCGGATCGAAGTGCACGACGAGGCCGTCGTCGCCGCCCGCGCCCGGCTCCGTACCACTCGCGTGTACTCGCGCCTTGGCCCCCTCCACATGCCGCGATCCGGCTCCGTGACAGGCCTCGCAGGCGACGTCGATGTCCGACCACTGTGTCGCGTAGCGGTTCGCTGCCGCGTCGTAGTTCTTGCGCACGTTGGTCGAGTGGCACGCGGCGCACTGGTAGTTCCAGTTCTGGTCGGGACCGGTCCAATGCAGCGGGTCGTCGGGCGCGATGCGTTCGTTGGGGTACAATGCGAACCAGCGCTGCCCGCCCTGCGCCGCGGGGCGCGTGTCCCAGGCGAGGGTCAAGCTCTGCAGTCGGCCGCCGGGGAACTCGATCAAGTACTGTTGCAGCGGGTCGACGCCAAAGGTGTACTTGATCTCGAAGTTCGCCAGCTTGCCGTCGGGCCCTTCGGTGCGCACGAAGAACTTGCCGCCGCGCTTGACGAACCGCGACGTGATTCCGAAGTGCGTCAGCGACGCGTCGCGGAAATTGCCGCGGACGCTCTTGCCATCGGCGCTCTGCATGGCGCGCTCGTGGTTGGAGCCGAGCCACGCTTCGTATTGTGCCTTGTGGCATGGAACGCAGGCCTTGCTCCCGACGTAGGTCGCCCCCGCACCTGATGCCAGCGCCGCGGCCGTTGCAATCGCCTGCGCCATGACGAGATGCGCCAGCGCCACCACCACAGCCACGAAGCGTGAGTCGTTCTGAGGCGACATAGCCAGGCAGAGAACCTGGCAAGGATTGGCGGTCAAGTCTAGCTGACAAGATTTGTTTCGGATTTCGAGTTTCGGTTTCGGCGCACCCTCTGGGCTCGATGGGTAGACCATGATACCCTTTTGCGCTTGATGGCGCAGGTCGAGCTGGTCCCTGGTTGCTGGTCTCCGGTTTCTGGTTGGCTTTCCCAAAAAACCAGAGACCAGAGACCAGAGACCAGGGACCAGAGACCAGAGACCAGAGACCAGAGACCAGAGACCAGAGACCAGAGACCCGGAACCAGTAACCCTTGGCTTCACGCCGTAGTGGATGATCGGCAAAACAAGAAGGAGGTGACGTATGAAGAAATGGACGTATTTTGTACTCTTGGCAGCAGTTTCCGTCACGGCCGGCTGCGCCACCCAACAGCAGCAGCTGGCCAACAGGCAGTCGGGGGCGATGGAGGCGGCGCTGCAACGCGGGCGATTCGATCTCAACTGTCCGTCGGCGACCGCTACCGTTCTTTCGCAGGACTACATTCAACCCGCCATGCAGGGCCCATGGGTGGGCGGGCTCAACAGGCTCGAGTACACCGTCGGCGTGGCGGGCTGCAACCAACGCACGACGTACGTCGTCATGTGCCAGGAGGGGACGGAGACCTGTTTTGCGGCGAGCCCCGAGATGAGAGGACGGTTCGAGGGGCGTTAGCGCCTGAGCCCCAAAAATGACGATCTTCTACGGCATGGCCAAGCCGGTGCGCGCACCGCAGATCGGACCGGCGCGTGCGCCGTAGCGACACCGGACGCCGATGGCGGGCTTTGCACGAGAATTATCGATGGGTGCGTCGGGCGCCGGCCGGCCACCCAGGGCGTTGCCCTGGGCTATCGGATCGCCGCCCCTTCAGGGATGAACGCAGACAGATTGTAATGCGGAAGGACAGTAGCCCTGAAGGGGCTGTGAAAAAATCGACTGTCGGGATAACGCGCGATCGCCGCACCCGGGACTCAAGTCCCGGGCTACCCAAACGAAGCCGGCTCAAGGCCGGCTGCACGCACGCACCAGCCCGTCAGGGCTTCGTTTGGGTAGCCGGAAGCTTGAGCCTCCGGTTCCGCGTGTATGGAATGACCCGGGACGGCTCACTCACGATCTACAGCAGAAGGATTCGCCGGTGAACCGATGCTGGTCACGGCAGCGCTGGTTGATCTCATCCCAGGATGATCCTCGCGTCCTGCAGGTCCTGCGTGTCGAAGCCCTCGGTGAACCAGCCGTAGACACCGGCGAGCCGATCGTGCGCTGGGCCTCTCGCCGCGGCCATCTGCTCCAGCCGCGCCAGGCTCATCGCCGCACGCAGTTCCAGAGATCTTGCGCCCCGTTCGCGCGCAATCGTCAAGGCGCACTGAAAGCACTGTTCCGCCTCCTTCGCCTGCGCATTGCGGCGCGCCGATCGCGCCGTCTTCTTTTTCTCCTTGGACTGCGCCAGCAAGAGCTCTCCCTTCAAGCGCCATAGCTCCGGCTCGTAAAAGCAGTCGAGGGTGGTGTGCGTCAGATGCAAACCCTCCTCCACAGCTGTCAGCCCTTCACTCAAACTCCCGAGACGC